>Ga0190272_10000068_pt1 | contig 75251 bp, 66 predicted proteins | sample Popmic504T_FD_133746 | JGI IMG/M metagenome (GOLD analysis project Ga0190272, IMG submission 133746) | Populus adjacent soil microbial communities from riparian zone of Shoshone River, Wyoming, USA - 504 T | ecosystem: Environmental > Terrestrial > Soil > Riparian zone | place: USA: Wyoming... | reverse complement strand
TTGACGCGAGTCCGGCGCGAAAGGACGGGGCCCGGATCGCGGCTGAGACCGCCACCCGGCTGAATCCGGCGGCGGCCGAGACCCTGTTGGCCAATGCCTACTACCGGTATCACATCGAGCGCGATTACAACGGCGCGCGCGCTCTCTTTGAACGGATTCAGCGAGAGGTTCCCAGCAGCAGCGAGGCGACCGAGGCGCTGGCGCGGATTGCCCGCCGGCAAAGCCGGTGGAAGGAAAGCCTGGGCTTGTATGAGCAAGCCACCCGGTTGAATCCACGCGACCCGCACCTCTTCATGGACCGGGCCTGGACTTTCTCGATGCTGCGAGAACATCGCGCGACAGAGGAGATGATCGATCGTGCCTTGGTGATCGTCCCGGACGACCCCGACGTCCTCGTGAACAAGGCGTGGTTCTACCGGGTAACGGGGAATCTGTTGGCGGCAAAAGCGGTTCTAGACAAAATTCCGGCCGCGGCAAAACCAGACGAGGCGTCGCATGCCCGCGTGAATCTCCTGACGCTTGAGCGCCGATACGACGAAGCGGCCCGCCTGCTTGAGCACAACCTCGCCCGGATCGAGAAAGAGTCCCCGAGCGAAGGCGGCGGGGACCGACAATTTCTTGGTTGGCTGCGTTCGCTGGCAGGCGACAAAGAAGGCGCAAGGCAAGCCTACCTGGAAGGCAAGGCCAGACTGGAACTTCGTCAGCAACAAGAACCGCGGAACCATTCAGTCGCTAGCATGCTGGCTTTTTGCGAGGCGGGGCTGGGGAACAAAGAGGCGGCGTTGCATGAGGGAGAGCGAGCGGTCTTTTTATTACCGGCCTCCGAAGATCCTGTTTACGGCCCGATTGCTGAAGAAAGCCTGGCTGGAGTAGAAGCGCAGGTGGGCGAAGTGGAGCGCGCTCTCACGCGCCTCGAGCGGCTGCTGGTCACGCCTTACGGTGCATTTCCGGTCACCCAGGCTTTGTTGCGCCTCGATCCGATCTGGGACCCGTTGCGGCAGAATCCGCGCTTCAAAGCTCTCGTGGATGGGCCGGAACCGAAGACCGTCTATCAGTAGTTCGTCATGAAAAATTTCTTCGCCGAGCTGAAGCGGCGCAACGTTTACAAGGTCGCGGTGGCGTATGCGGTGGTGGCGTGGCTGCTGATTCAAGCGGCGTCGATCCTGTTCCCCACCTTTGAAGCGCCGCCCTGGGTGATGAAGGTGTTTGTCGCGATTGTCTTCCTCGGCTTCCCGATCGCGCTCATTTTGGCGTGGGCTTTTGAGCTGACGCCGCAAGGAATAAAGCGCACCGAGGAAGTGGGGCCAGGCGAATCGAGCACGCCCCGCACGGGCCGGAAAGTGACGGCGTTCCTCGTCATCGCGGCGATCGTCGCGGCGGCACTCCTCGGATTTCAATTTCTTCGCCCGAAAAACGCGCCGTCTGCGGCAGAGAAGACTCCTTCCGCGGCAGCGGCCGGCGACATTCCGCTGAAGAGCATCGCGGTCCTGCCGTTCGCGAGTTTAAGCGAAGACAAGGCCAACGAGTATTTCGCCAATGGTATCCAGGACGAAATTCTCACCCGGTTGGCGAAGATCGCGGACTTGAAAGTGATCTCGCGCACTTCCACCCAGCAGTACCAGAGCAAGCCCGGGAACCTCCCCGAAATCGCGAAACAGTTGGGCGTGGCTCACATTTTGGAAGGGAGCGTGCAAAAGGCTGGCGATGCGGTGCGGATCAACGTGCAATTGATCAAGGCCGAAGGGGACTCGCATCTTTGGGCGGATACCTACGACCGCAAGTTGACGGACATCTTTGCCGTGGAAACGGAGGTGGCGCAAAAGATTGCAAACTCACTCGAAGCGCACCTGACCGGGGGCGAGCAACGACAAATTGCGAACATCCCGACGAAGAACCCGCAGGCCTACGATGCCTATCTTCGGGGCCTTGCCCTCATTATTCGGCAGTCCCCCGAACATATGGCGAAAGGGCGCGACTATTTTCAGCAAGCCGTCGAGCTGGACCCCGAATACGCGCAAGCCTGGGCCCACCTTTCCATCGCGGAATCCGAACTTTATTTTGCCGGGGAGCAGACGCCGGCCCACGCGGAACGCGCGCGGCGCGCGGCTGAGACGGCGGTGCGGTTACAGCCGGAGCTGAGCGATGCCCATAGCGCGCTGGGATTATTTTACTATTTTTGCCTCCAGGATTTCGACCGGGCCTTGCTGGAGCTGGACGAAGCGCGGAAGCGTTCGCCCAATGACGTCAATGTGATTTTCTACACCGGCCTCGTGAAACGGCGGCAAGGCAAATTGGACGAGGCGATCGAACTTCAGAAGAAGGCGACGATCTTTGACCCGCGCAATCCGGACATGTGGTCAAATCTCGGCCGGAGTTATCACGGAAAGCGCGACCTCGTCCTGGCCCGCGAGATGTTCGATCGCGCCTTCGCCGTCGCCCCGGATGAAATTCAATTCATCGCGGAGAAGGCCCAAGCCTACCTGGCGGAAGGCGATATCGATAAGGCTGAAAGCCTGTTACGCGACCGGGATTTGACCGGCAGCGACGTGGCCTTTGGTGAATATGTGGACTGCCTGGTTTACCGCCGGCGTTTTGACGAGGCGGTGCAAACGCTTTCGAAGGCGTTGGAAGTGAGAAAAGGGCGTTCTCGCCTGCGTGACGCTGACGGCAAGTCATGGCTGGGCGGGTTGAAGCTTCTCGCCGGCCAGGAATCAGAAGGGCGAACGTTGCTCGAGGAGGCGCGAGGCGAACTGACGGCGCTGCGTGATTCGGGCTTTACCGGCCGGCGAATTACCGAGGCGCTCATCTGGACGAGTGCGGGTTTGGGCGATCGGCAGGCGGTGGAGCGCGAAGCGGCCACGCTGATCAACCAGACGCAGCACGATTTATGGGTAGCTCCGGGGTCGAAAGTGATTATCGCCGCTGCTTATTCCATCCTCCGCGACGCGGATCATTCGATTCCTTTGCTCGAGCAGGCTCTTTCGGCCTCGTATCACCACGCGATCACTTCCGCACGGCTGCGTCTCGATCCGGTCTGGGACCCGATCCGAAATGATCCGCGTTTTCAAAAACTAGCCGGGGGCAAGCCGTGATCCGCGGACTTTCTTCTCCGAACTGAAGCGGCAAACGTCGTCAGTCCTCTGTTTTCTTAACACCGGAGACGTGCGAGGAGATCGCCTGCCATCGGCCCTCGCGTTCGATCAACACGTTGCTGGACTGATATTCCATCTTGGAGCCCTTCTTTCCGTCTTTCGCCTTTGTTTCGATATGCCCGGTGCCGGAGACGACTGCGGTGCGGTTCTCGAAGATCTGTAATCGGCGAATGACAAAACGAAAGGAATCATAACCGGGCTTGTTCTTGCGGACATACTCTAGCTCTTCCGCCTTCGTGGAACGGCTCCCCTCGGCGTCGATAGATTCGAATTCATCAGCCAGGATCTGAGCGAGCAAAGCAGCGTCCTGCTCTCGATACGCTTTCGGCCAGAGGACTTCCTTCAGTTCGCGCAAGGAAGCAGTGTCGGCTTCCCGTTTCTGGTCGGGCTCAGCTGCGAACAGCGACGAGGAGCAGATCAACCCGATCAACGTAAAGCACAGGGCAAGGGACATCGAATTCGATTTCATGTACCCGATTCGCGAATCTGTGCGGCTTAGGTCGCCTGTTGCCTTGATGTGAATTGCTAAACATGGACCGTTCCGATACTTCCTATCGTCGAGAGCCTTCGGCCCCTTCGATCTAGAATTCAAAAAAAGCGACACGCATGAAAACGATCCTCGTCTTTGCCATTCTCCTTACTGCTACCGGGCTGCACGCCAAAGAGCCGCCTCCGGCTCAGGCGCTCGCCGGAATCGATTCAGTCATCGAGCAAGAGCTGAAAACATTTCAAGTGCCCGGTATCGCCGTCGCCGTGGTGGTGGGCGACGAGGTCGTGCTCTCGAAAGGTTATGGCCTGCGCGACGTGGAAAAGAAATTGCCGATGGCCGCGGAAACGCAGATGCCGATCGCTTCGGTGACGAAACAGTTTACGGTCGCGGCGCTCGGCACCCTGGTCCGGCAGGGGAAACTCGATTGGGACAAACCGGTGCGCGAATACCTGCCCGATTTTCGCCTCCACAATGAATATGCCACTTCGCACGCGACCGCGCGGGACCTGGTCACCCATTGCATCGGGTTGCCGCGGCATGATGCCATCTGGTACGGGACCGAACTGACCCGCGAGCAGATTTATCACCGGCTTCCGTTCTTTGAGTTTAGCCGAGATCTGCGGGTCCGGTTTCAATACAACAACCTGATGTACATGGCCGCGGGATATCTCGGCGGCCAGGTTTCGAAAAGCAGTTGGGAAGATTTGGTCATGAAGTCTCTCTTCATTCCGCTGGGGATGAAGCGTTCGAACTTCACCGTCGCGGCCATGCATGCCGACGCAAACCATGCGCAGGCCTACGAGCTGAACACCAAGCGTGAAGTCGTCAAAATTCAACACATCGAACTCGACGCCGGGGGTCCGGCCGGCTCGATTAACTCATCGGTCGACGAGATGGCCCGCTACGCGCGAATGATGCTGGCGGGCGGTATGTTCGAAGGCAAACGCGTTCTGCTCGAGGCCGACGTCCAGGCGATGATGCAACCGCAAATGGCCATCAATAAGGATTTCTTTTCGGACCTTTTCGGTTTCCGGAATTATGGAATGGGCTTGTACGTGCAGACCTATCGCGGCGTCGAGATCGCGCACCACGGGGGAAATATCGACGGCGCCAGCGCGCTCCTGGTGCTGGTCCCCGCGAAGAAAATTGGCGTGGTTGTATTGGCGAATCGATCAGGCACCCGCCTGCGCGACGCGCTTCCGTATGAGATCATTGATCGCCTGCTGGGGCTGGAAAGCGCCGGGCTTCTGGCGCGTCATCGCCAGCTCGAAGAAAAAGGGTTTGCCGGTCAAGACGCGGCCAAGGCGGCTGGCGCGATCGATCGCAAGCCGAACACGAAGCCGGCGCGTCCTCTAAATGAGTACGCGGCGGAATACCTCCATCCCGGTTACGGCCCGATGAAGGTGCGGCTCGACCAAGACCGGCTGATGCTGAGCTACAATAAATTTACCGCACCGCTCGATCACTGGCATTACGAGGTTTTCCAAAGTCCCGCGGATCGACAGAACCCGCTCGAGCTGACGCGGGTGCAATTCAACGCGGATTTCAGCGGCGACATTATCAGCATCTCCGTTCCGCTGGAGCCAAACGTCGAGCCGATCGTCTTTACCCGTCAGCCTCCGGCCGAGATGCGCGAGCGGAAATTCCTCGAGTCTCTGGCCGGCGAGTATGACCACGGCGGTCTGCCCGTCACCGTCGCGGTGCGGGAAGACAACGTGCTCCAATACATCGCGTTCGGAAGCGTCCGGGAGCTGGTCCCGGTGCGCGGGACTTATTTCCGAATCAAGGATCTTGCCGGCGTGGCCGTCGAATTCCTGCGCAATCCAGCGGGCCAATACGACCGAATGGCCATCTACAGTCCCGGCTCAGAGAACGTGATCGCCCCCCGCAAAAAGTAGTGGGCGCTACGGCGGCGTTCGCTGGAGCGTTGGTTAATTGCCCTTTACCCGGGCGATCCAGCCGTCGCGGCGGCCTTTCCAACTTTGCTCGACGGCCTGCCATCTGACGTTTTGCTCAAACTCCAGCAGAAGGTTGGCGACCTCGACTTCGGTGGTGGCTGCCTTGCAGTCGTTCACCCAGCCGCTTCGCCTTTTGGTCCAGGCCGCTTCGACCGCTTTCCATTGCACGTGCGCTTCCAGTTCGAGCAACTGCTCGGCAACACACTTGGAGTCGTCGCACGCCGCGGTGGTTGCGACCCATTTGGGTCTGATGTTTTTCCAGGCGTTGTCCACCGCAGCCCAGGTGATATGGGATTCCAGCTCCACCAATTGCTTGCCCAACGGAGCTGCCATGGCTGCGCTTGCACTCAAGACAACCACTGCCGCCACGATCAAAAGAGTGGCCACCTGTCTCATCCGATTTGCGTTTTGATTTAAAGAAACCATTTGGGTGGGATAACAGGGTTCGAATTTCTCGACGAGAAAATTTTATTGTGGAGGGACATGCTTCTGCATGTCCGGACGTGCGGAAGCACGTCCCTCCGAGCGGTCACTACGCCCGTGGGGCCGAGTTCTTGGCGGCATCGGAGACCATCTTCTTGAAAGCTTCGGTCGCGGATTTAGCCACCGCTTCCGGTCCGGTCATTTTCACGTAAACGTCGCCGTCCGGGCTTGCCAGGATCGCGCCGCAGAGCGCGTACCCCGTCATGGGCGTAGACGGACCGCCGGGCATGCCGCTGCTAAAGGTACCTTCGGTGGTGGCGAAGGTAATTTTTGTGGGACCGGCCTGGACGTCTTCCGTTTTGCGCTTGGCGTCGCTGCCCGGAAACTGAGCGAACCAGCGAGCCACGTTGTCCGCCACCGAGCCGCCCTGGCCGGCGCCAAACTGAAAGAAAGTCACCTCGGCTTTATCCGAGCCCTGCGCGATCTCGAGCTGCGCTTTGCGCATCGACGACGAGGGCGCCACTTTTTTCCAACCATCCGGAACCGTAAAAGTGAATGGTCCGACTTTGACCGGCTCTACGGGCTGCTCCGCGCGGACGGCAAAGGCAGATAGGAAGAAAGAGGCGACGACGGCAAATGCTGTTCTCATAAGGAAAGAATAATCGGGAACGCAGGAAAGCAATACTTGGGAGCTCCCTACCTGACGCGCTTGCCGTGTTTCACGACGAGATCGACGCGCTGGAGAAGATCGATGTGGCGGAGCGCGTCGCCTTTTACGGCGATGATGTCGGCAAATTTGCCAGCGCTGACCGAGCCGTAGTCTTTGTCGACTTTCATCTGTACCGCGGGCCAGTAGGTGGCGGCGCGAATGGCGGTCATAGCATCGACGCCAAGTTTGTTGACCCAGACGTCGAGTTCTTTCCAGGTCGAACCACTGTGGAATTTCATCGGGATGCCGCTGTCGGTTCCGATGAGCAGGACGACGCCGCTTTCCTGGAGCTGGCGGAATTTGTTGGCGACGGTTTTGGCGCGTAACGGAGTGATCTGGTAGTAACTGAGCTGGCCCGGGTGCGCGATGGAGGCTTTGATGTCGGCGACAATGTCGGCTGGCACGCCGGCTTGCCACGCTGGATCGTCCAACTGCTCGGGATTATCGAGGAGCGGCTGGTAATTCAGGAAGCCTTCAATGGTCGGACACCAAAAGAGGGGCCCAAGGCTCATCTTCGCGGTGCGCTCCGCGATCAGTTTGAGGACATCATCCGGATAGCCAGGTGCGGTGGCCAGGCCGGTGTGCTCGAAGCAATCGGCGCCCGCGGCGAGCCCACGGCGAATTTCCTCCGGCCGATGCCCATGCGCGACGACCGGCAGCTTGTGTTTGTGCGCTTCGTCTACAACCGCTTTTACCTCCTCGATCGTCATCTGGTCCTGGTCGATTAGCTTAATGATGTTGACGCCGGCCTCCGCCAGTTTGCGGACTTTGGCACGAGCGTCGTCCGGACCCTTGACGCCCCAGCGGAAAGCTTCGGTCCCGGGATAAGGTTCGTGCTGGAGGAATGGACCCGAGACGTAGAGCGTCGGGCCGGGAATTTCACCGCGCTTGATCCGGTCGCGCACTTCAATGCTTTCCTTCAGCGGCGCGCCTAAATCGCGCGCACTGGTGACGCCAGCCAGCAAGAGTTGGCGCGCGGCCGCAGGCATAATTTCGGAGCCGAAGCGAGCCAGGTAGGTTTTGTCCCAGTGCTCGTAATTACTGTGGCCCAGCAACATGGTGTGAACATGTGCGTCCCAGAGGCCGGGCAGCACATCCATGCCTTCGGTCGAGATCACTTCAGCGTCAGGGGGCACCTGCAGTTTCCCGACCTGGCCAATAGCCTTAATTCGGGCGCCCTCGATCAGGATAACGCTGTTGGCGAGCGGCGGCCCGCCGAATCCATCAATCAGCCGTCCCCCGACGAGTGCGACCGTTGCGGCGTGGGTCGTGCCGGTGGCAAGGCAGAGTGCGAGCACGAAAAGTCTGATCACCGCGCTGAACATGGAGGGATAATCAGGAAAGCGGGAGGGTAGGAAAAGAACTAAAAGCGGCGCTTCGACCCTCATCACCTCCGAAATGGACGAGGCCACTCGACAGCGCATCAAAAGAAGAGCTAGATTACCGGCCCTCCGACCTTATGCGCTTACGACTCTTCATTTCAGCGATCAGCCTGCTTCTTTGTGGCGTTTCCTTCGGGCAATCCGACATGCCCGCGGCTGATTCCGGCTCGCTCGATTTCAAGCAGTGGGGACTTCTTGCCATCCAGGACGGTGGACGACGCAAACCAATCGACACCTTCGCCCGGGAGACGTTAATCAAAACCACGGGACGATCGAGCTATACCGATGCGCGCGGTAAGAAGTGGCAGGCGAATGATTTCCTCCTCTCGATGCTGCTCGACACCCACGATTGGAAGAGCGAGCCGATGATTCTGGTCTCGCTCGGGCAATTGATCGAGAAACTCGGGCTCGACAAAACAAAGCGGCGGTTTTCTTTCACCGAATTGACCTCGCTGCCGGAATTGAACCGGCTCGTGGGCGAGGCGCACGCGCTGAAGAAGGCGGAAAAACCGCTCGACCGAGTGCAAAGCGAAGCGATGAGCGTTGGCGAACGGCTGGCGATTTTCGCGCACGTGATGGACGGGCGGGCCTTTCTCCTCGTCCCGGCGGCAGATAAGACGACGGATCCGTGGGTAGTGCCGCCAGACTTCGCCCGCTATTATGATGTGACGAAATTCATGCCTTTGCAGACTCACCTGCAAACGCTGGCGACGGCTTATACGAAGGGGGACGGGTTCCAGTTTGGCCGGGCCGCGAATCAATTGCGGGACGGACTCCGCAATTTGAGCCCGAAGATCTACCCCCCGGAATCAGAATTGCGCCTGGAATATTTCTACAATCATTTCGATGGATTCTACCGCGCGGCCTGGTGTTACGGGATCGCGCTGGTCTTGCTCGCGGTAGCCTACAATCTAACGAAATCGAAAATTCTGACCTTCGCCGGGGTGGGCCTCGCGCTGGCCGGTCTCCTGTTTCACGGCAACGCCATCGTGTTGCGCTGTTTGATCGCGGGCCGGCCGCCGGTAACAAACATGTATGAGTCGATCATCTGGGTCTCGTTCACCGTCTTGTTTTTGGGGATGATCTTTTTCGCGCGTTACCGCGCGCCGGTTTACCTGCTTGCGGCGCTCCCGGTTTCGCTCCTGGCCCTGTTGCTCGTCCATCAAATACCGATTGCGATGCCGTCGAGCATCGATCCGCTCGTGCCGGTTTTGCGCGACAACTTCTGGCTCACTATCCACGTCCTCACGATTACTCTCAGCTACGGGGCTTTCGCGCTGGCGATGGGATTCGGGCATATCCTGCTCTGGCGTTATGCGCGCGACCCTGTCTCGGCGCGCGCCGATCAACCGATGCATTTCTGGCTCTATCGTGTCCTCCAGCTCGGCGTAATTCTGCTGGCCGCGGGGACAATCCTTGGTGGTGTCTGGGCAAATTATTCATGGGGACGCTTCTGGGGTTGGGACCCGAAAGAGACCTGGGCCCTCATCGCCCTGCTCTGTTACATTCTGACCCTGCACGGGCGCCTGGCTGGCTGGTGGACGCAATTCGGCCTGGTTGTCGCCAGCGTGGTTTGTTTCCTCGCTATTTTGATGGCGTGGTACGGGGTGAATTTCGTCCTCGGCAAAGGATTGCACAGCTATGGGTTTGGCATCGGCGGCGAAACCTACGTCGTCAGCTTTGTCGTCGCGGATCTGTTATTCGTCGCCTTCGCGATCTGGCGGTATCGGGGAACGAAGCGGCCGGGACCACCCAGTTCGCCCACGGTCGTGACACCCGAAAGCGTCGCCGCTTAAAGGTCGGGCGGCGCACGCCCTGCGAGACAAGAAATATGATCCAGCAAAGCGCCAACGCGGTGCTAATGATTCGGCCGCACCGGTTTTATCCGAATCCCGAGACGGCCGAGGACAATGCTTTCCAGCAGGCGGTTTCAACGGAGAAATGGGCCGACCTGACCGCGGCGGCACAGCAGGAGTTCGACGATGCGGTCAATCGATTGCGCAATGCCGGCGTCACGGTTCATGTGGTGGAGGACACAGCTACGCCAGAAAAGCCCGACGCGGTTTTTCCGAACAATTGGTTCTCCACCCACCACGACGGACGCGTGGCTCTCTATCCGATGCATTCGGCGGCGCGTCGTACGGAACGACGACGCGACGTTATCGATCACCTGCGCAAGCATTACCGCGTCACGGATGTGGTGGATTATTCGGCCCGGGAACGACAGGCGGAGTGCCTCGAAGGCACTGGCAGCCTGGTGTTGGATCACGTTAACAGGATCGCCTACGCTTCGTTATCCCAACGCACGCACCCGGAAGTGCTGAAGCAGTTCTGCCACGATTTCGGCTATGAGCCGGTCGTGTTTCGAAGCGAGAGCGAAGGCGGCCAGCCGATCTATCACACGAACGTAATGATGTGCGTTGGTTCAGAGTTCGCGCTCGTCGGATTGGAAACGATCGCGGACGAACACGAACGGACCGGTGTTCGAGATCGTCTGGAAGCTACCGGCAAAGAAGTCGTCGACCTCACTCCCAGCCAGATCGCGAATTTCGCCGGTAACGCGATCGAGCTGCACAATGAAGAAGGAAAGTTGCTCGTCTTGTCCGGGCGCGGGGCCTCGACTCTTTCGGACCAACAACGCGCCGTAATCGAACGCCACGCGCTCCTTGTTCAGCTGTCGCTGCCGACGATCGAACTGGCCGGTGGCAGCGCGCGTTGCATGATGGCGACAATTCACCTTCCGGCGCTCTGAGTCGATTTTGTTCGCCCCTGGCGGAGAGCCGGGTATTTTCCGGGCCGTGCCACGGAAAAAAGGGTCAGCACAAAAGCCGGTCGTTCTCGTCATCGACATCGGCGGATCGAACATCAAGCTGCGCAAGTCGGACAGCCCGCACATCGTCAAGTTCAAGTCGGGAAAGAAAATGACGCCGAGCGAGATGGTGGTGCAGGCGCTGCTCCTGACGGCGAGCTGGCAGTACGACGTTGTCTCGATCGGATTTGCCGGCCCAGTGGTCCACGGCAAACCCGCGGGTGATCCTGAAAACCTTGGTCCCGGCTGGACCGATTTCGACTTTCGCAAGGCTTTCCGCAAACCGGTGAAGGTCATCAACGATGCGGCGATGCAGGCGCTGGGGTGTTACCGCGGCGGCCGAATGCTCTTTCTCGGGCTTGGCACCGGTCTTGGCTCGACGTTGATTCTCGATGAAGTGGTTGTGCCGCTTGAGCTCGGCCAGTTGCGTCACTCGCGAACGGAGACCCTCGAAGACATGCTGGGAAAACGCGCCCTCAAGAGACTGGGCCAGGAAAAATGGGAACGGGCGGTGCACGAGGCGATTGCCAACCTGCACAAGGCGTTCGTCGCGGATTATATCGTCATCGGCGGCGGGAACGCCAAAAAGGTCAGGCGTTTACCCAAGGATACTCGGCGCGGCTCGAACCGTTACGCGTTCCATGGCGGGATTCGGCTCTGGCAGAAAGCGCCCATCACCACGGAAGTGCGTGAGCACACGCTCCTTATTGCGTGACCGTTCCGGCCCCGTCTTTTCCGCGCGACGGAATCTCGGCCAGATCGGTGGCCAGAATGCGTTCGATCAATTCCATCACGCCGAAGCCGCGCTTGCCTTCCAAGACGATGTCGGCCCGCTCTTTCAGCATCGGCAAAGCATTCCCGACGGCGACGCCGATTCCACAAAGCGACAGAAAGGCGTGATCGTTTTCCGCGTCTCCTACGCCGACCACGTTTCGCGGATCGATCTCCATCTCCTTTAGCGCGCAAGTCAGCCCGGTAGCTTTGTTTACGCCCGTGGGAAGAACCATAACAGCGCCTTTGTTAAAGATGACCTGGAGCTCGAGTCCGAGATTCTTAATCGATTCGATCACAAGCATTTCGTGCGGCTCGCGGGTCGCGATAATGGCGCGGCCGACGGAAAGCGGCTGCGCCTGCGCTTCCCCGAGCTTTTGGGCGAGGGCGGCGGAGGCGGGCGCGCAAAGTAATTGGCTGAATTGATCGGAGGGCCGGTAAAGCAAGGCGCCATTCTCGGCGACGATCCAGTCGAATTTGTCGAGCACCTGGCAAACGCTCTGGAGATCGGGAAGTTCGCGACCGGTGACCATCAATAGTTTGCGTCCGGAAGCGCGAAATCGATCGAGCGCCGAGGCCGTTCCATCATCGAGAACGCCGTCATGGGCGAGCGTGCCGTCGTAATCGCAGGCGAGCGCGAGACATTTCATCGCTCATTCTTCGCACGCGGCGCAGGCGCTGGTTCCTTTGGGCGAGCGGCGTTTTGTCCGCCGACGGGTGAGCACTGGCGGTCTAAGGCTGGAGAAGAGTGGCGCGGCTGCGAGACTGTAACCGAGTTTTGATTCTGTCCCACTTTAGGCGATCCGTTGTCAAATTAGCGTGACGACACCTCTTGCGCGGCCGTTCTCAGCGCCGAAAAACGGCGCGAGCAGCTTAGCGTAAAATGTGAACCTCAGCCCGCCGTGGGCATCGAGGAAAACGACCGCGAAAGGCGGCCTCTCGATACATCCACGGCGAGACTCGGCGACCGGGCCCCGCGAGGTGTTGGCGGCTGCGCCGCAACGCGTTCGCGGTGATCCCGCGAGGCGGTGCCAGCTTCAATTAGTGCCGCTTCAACATCTGCAAAAGTTGTGATGGACCGCGCATCCTCTGCGGCGAAGAATCGCGCTCTGGTAACCGCTGATTCGATGGCCGCGATCCGGCCCTTCGCTTTCAGTGCGTGACCGACAAGGAGCATCGTCATTGCTTCCGACGCTTCGGGCATTATCGCGCGCGCGATTTTCAGTAGATCGCTCTCACTCAATGCGTCTGGCAATTTGACGCGGTGCCTCAGCCTGCCGTGAAACTGTTCCGAACCAAACACGGGGCATTTGTGCTCCACGTTGCGAAGTAGGCGCGTAAAATCATGAGAGGCGATCAACGCGACTGAGACACCACTGTTGAGCAGCGCGCTAATCAACCAATTGACGCGCTCGGGCGGCGTCTGCGGGCGAAGTGACTGCGGCCAGATGAACTGTGCTTCATCCAGGATTAGTAAGAGGCGCTGGGTTCGAAGCATGGCCTCGATTCGCATCCTGATCTCCGAACCCTTGCGCTGTGTGCTGCAAGCGGTCCCCAGGCAGCGCGCTATGTCGCGATAAAAGGCTGTGTCATCGCGAGCTGATGAGAGCTGCACGTACCGGCATTCCCCTACGTGTTTCAGCGCCCACGCTTGCGCGCTGAACGATTTCCCGACGCGCCAGGTTCCTTCGACCAGGACCATGCCGCCTTGTGACAGAGCGTAGTCCAAGGTGCTCCAGACGGTCGCTGTTGCTTCCGTGATAGCTATGCCCCGCGACTCTGCCGCGCAGAATTTTTCGCGATACAATTCGAGCAACTCGATGAAGTTCGCGCACCCTGGAAAAACTACCGTCGAAGGATCGCACGCAGGATCGAGACAAAGCGCCGTCAGAAAATCAGAAACGCCGGCGGTTCCCGTGAATGATGCCGGCGAAAGAGACTGGAGGTCGGCAGCGACCCTCTCAAACGGTTCCACGTCTTCGAGCGCTCCTGCTCCAATCGGCCAGGCTGGAAACAGATTCGCGGTCGGATGAGTGCGGCACCTGGCGCGCAGAGAAAGGTCATGAAGAAAGAGAATCAGCCGGCGATGCTTGGACGATTTGACCGTCCCGCATTTCTTTGCAACCAGGTTCCCTAAAAGCGTCTCTCCAGTGCGGGCGCTGGCGTAGCGTTCCTGTGAAAGAGGCTCATTAGGTCGGGCGCGTCGTGTGCTCATTGGAGAAGGATTTCGCCGCGGGCGATCGCCACGCTTTCGAGCTGCTCAATACGGCGCAATTCCTCCGCTTCATTGAACGCGGACCGCCCCTTGCTGATAAGCTCGCCGCCACGGTCGGAGGTCGAGTTGCGCTTAGCCAGCGATCGCAGGGCGTTCCCGGGGGCCGGCAGTTCTCGACTGTGCGTGCTGCTGCCGCGAGTCTCGATGCGCGTCTCGCGGCCGCGGCCATCGCGCACGGTGGTCGCAGAAGAACCGCGCGTGCCTGGCAGAGGAATCGAGCGATATGCTTTGCGGCATTGCTCGGAGAAACGGCGGCGACGGTCGTAACCGCCTTCGTCATCGCAACCATCGAACGCCGAAAACTGAGGAACGCGATCGACGAACTCCGCGACCCCGAGCAAGCCCCCCGGCTGCGTTCCTTCCGCCAGTTTAGCTCCAGACTCGTTATTGAAGATGACCGCGCCCTGCTCCGGATTGCCAGGATCGAAACAAACCACCACGCGATAACCTCGGCCTAACGAAGCGAACAACTCTGGGTTGGTGAAGTAATAAGAGCAATCGTGCTCCGCGAACCGAGCCCGGACCATCCCGGGACATGAGGCCCCAATCGTGAGCGGCCGTTTCTCCGGCATGAATATCCAAGAATGCGCCGGCTCAATCCGGCGTAGTGATTTCGCATCGCCCGGCCGGGCGGCTGATCCGCCCACATCGCGGAGCCACAAATCATCAGGAATGCCCCGATAGACTTCGCCTTCCCGGCAATCGCGGTTCAAAAACTGGCAAGCATTTACGACGCGTTGCGCGATCTCATCGGCATGAAGGAACCCGCAATCCTTCGGATGTTTCTTGCCGGCGCGACAAGCGAGATAATCGCTGTTAGCTCTCTCGAACTCGCCGCGTTTCCTGCCGACCTGGACGCCGAGCACGCCCAACACCTTTTGGAGTTGATTGAAGAGTGACTCGATCGATTTGGTTTTAGGCGAGAAACTAGGGATGGCACGCACGCCGAGAGCGCTAAGACCGCCGAGCCGGCGCTTATTGTCCCAAGTGGAATCAGTGATCGGCAATCCGTGGATAGCTTTTGAATCCCAGACGCCGCGCTCAAGTCGAATGCCCACGCGCGGCAATCCGACATCAGTAAAGACCTGGCCGAACCACGACCAAATATCCTCAGCGCGATAGGAATCTTTCGGGCGCGCGAGCAAAAGGAAACCGAGGATCCGTTGCGACCCGACATCGATCATCACCAGGAGTTGCCCGCGCAAAAGCCGAACACCGTATTTCGCGGCACAGGGGTCTGCATCCGGCCCGTCCGGCTCGGACTCCCACTCGACGAACCACGGCTGATTTAGAGTCATGTCGTCGGCCTCGAAAATGTCCCCGGCCAAGATGGGCCGTTCAATGCCGCCGGCATCGATCCGGGAGAGTTTGCGCGGCTGCGAGTAAGCGCCTAACGAAAAATTCTTGTCACCGCGGTAAAGCATCTTCGACTCACGCGTTATCCTGGCCTGGCGTTTTAGCGTAGGCGTGAGGGTATGTTTTGAACTGCGCTGCTTGTTGATGACGGCCGCCACCTCGTCTGGGCATTGGTCGGATTGTGCGAACATCCGGAGCGCCATCGAGACGGTGGTGGGAGTGCCGTCGTTTGGATCGGTGGCGAGAACGAGACTGTGAACGTGCGCCTGCTGCTCGGGCGTGAGAACCGCTAGCGGCTTGCGGCCATTTTTCTTTCGCCGATCTGATAGGGCCTCCGGCGTGCGTCCTGCCCCTTCCCAGGTGGAGAGCTTCCGGTTCAAATCACGCTTGATTGTGACGTAAGTGGACTGTGCGAAACAATCGACCCTTTGCAGTCTTTCGATGATGCCGCGCTTCGTCATCCCCGCGGCGTGAGCACAAAAAGCGGTATGCCAAATCGCGCTAAGTTCTTCGGCGGTGGGAAACTTGCCAGCGCTCAATATCGCATCGTCAAGATCGACAGCAGCGATCAATTCATCCGAGGGCGAGCGTCGCCCTTGTGCATGGGCAGGCGGTGCGGCGCAATCACAACCAAGAGGTAAATAAAGCTCCCAACGATTCCATTTCTCTTCGCCCCGATCACGGCCGATCGCCGCTTGAATCAACCGGCGCACCTGGGACGTGCTGAGCGATGAAAAATGCTGGCACCTCCTGCCGGACTCCTCTGCCTTTCTAACCAATTCAGTGACGGCGGATATTCGGCAGAACCGTCGCAAGATCGGAGCAAGCACCTCGCGACGCTGCCGCGCCAACATCTCAGTTGCGTCAGCAACGCGCTGCTTTGGTTGCCATGATTGGGCAGCTGAGTGAAACAACGCGTCCACGAGGCTTCCATAGCCACGTTTGCTCGCTCGCTTTGACAGTTCGCGACGTGTTTCAACGGAGAGGTCCGCTAGTCGCCAAGCACTGGTTAATTGGCCTCTAACGCGTGCTCGAACGCAGGTTTGGAACCTGAGTAATTGACGGACACGTTGAGGCTTTACACCAAGCGCGACTGAAAAATCTGCGGCCGTAAAGGCCTGGCTGTCATTGGTCGCGGTGCGTTCTTCCGGGTAGGGCGCGGCGAGCTGGAAGTCTTTCATAAGCCGCCCCGCTATCTCCGGCCGCACAGATGGAGGTCCATCCCCAGCGCGTCAGGCGAAGGACCGCCCGGCAAATGCGCGCCTATCTTGTTAATCTTCCAAAGGACTGTGGCGCTTAATCGCAGCGAAACATTCTCTTTCGTCGTTGGACTCACTCCCAATGGAAGCCCGCGATATTTTTCGGCGACTAATTTTCGCGCGAGAGGATTAGGCAAAAGGCCTTCGAAAGTCAGCAAGTCGTCACACGCAGCGATGAGAAGCGCTTTGCGCGTTTCCTGCCAGTCATCCCGCGGCGGTCGGCTGAACCGTTTTCGGAATTGCGCGACTATCGCGGCCACGTTTACGTCGAAATCTTCCCGCCGATACTGATCGATCACGGCCTGATGTGCCGCGCTGACAATGGCGGGCCTTGCAAAACCGCGACCTGAATTGTTCTTCGCGTTACGGGCGGCGATCTTTTCCCGACTGCGTTTCCCAAGTGCGACCAAAACAGCGATGTGAATGTCGTCCGGCGCATCAGCGATGCAGTCCGCGAGTTCCTTGGCGTCGCGCTTGCGCACTCGCGCGGGGAGCAGCTGCCACTTCACCCAGTCGATCCGAGGCAGGATCGGGGCCGGCTGCACGTCGCCAAGCTTCACAACACGGCCTCCAGAAAGACAAACGACCGGCGCCCTTTCGAGCGCCGGCCGCTGAACCTCACGTTCCCACACCGGTTTTCCACGCCGGCGCGCTCCATGTCCGGTAGTAACCGAGAATGAAGATCGTTGGTAATCGCGCTCGCGCGCGACCTACTGCAAAATTTTTTGTCGGATAAGAACACTGAAATGTGAGGTTTGCCGGGCCGGCCGGCTTCTCCGCGAGTGGAAAAATCCCGCGGTGCTGTTTTTAAAATTAAAAGTGCTCATCACTTTTTCTGTAAATAAAACGGAGGAATGAACGTTCCTTTGGCGAGGTAACGCTCGGCGACCGCCAGGACCTCATTCACGAAAGCGATCGTAACGGAATCGAATTGCTCGCGAGCGATCTCACTTTCCTCGCGCTTGGTGTTAGCTTCGCTCTGGGACGTTCCCTCGACGGCCGCAGCGGCCGCCATGTTCGCCATAATCGGCCATTGCAACGCGAAGCTCACGCCGTCGCTGACGTAGTAAGGTTTAATCAGGGCGGCAATCGCCGCGGCGGTTCGTTGTTGCTCGGCTTGGCTGAGTGCCGCGAGTTCGCGCTTGATCAAGTCTGCCGTCTGAGCGAGTGCGCGCAGCACGTCGCCTTTTTTCCGATCGGTCGCGGCAATCTGTTCCGGCAATGCCTTGATCCGCAATTCGCGCGATGATAGAGCCAGGACCGCCGCTTCGTCCGTAAGGTCGATCTCGGCGAGGTTTACTGGCTGTGATTCCAACGCTGCCAGTTGCGATCGAAGCTCCGCGATTCTGGCGTCAAGTTCGGCCAGCCGGGTTTTGCCATCTTTCGCCGCTTCCAACAGTGAGTTCAGCTTGGTCGACATAAACGCTCAGGCTGCGTACTTGCGATAGCTCGCGTCGCTGATGCCGCAGAGCCTTTGAATCTTCGACCGCATGGCGGCATCCATTGGCAATTCTGCGCTGAGGGCATTGAGCGCCAGTTCGCCCTGCTCGAACGCGATTAACGCGCGGTTCATGTCCTCGATCGTCGCATCGTCAGAAAGTTGAAACAGCCTGCGCAGGAGAGTGTGCAACTCGGCGATCTGCTCAGGGGTCGCGCCAGCATAGGCAGGCGCGGTAAATGAACCTGCAAGTCGCGCAATCATTATATTCCTGCGCCGAGAACAAGACGGTGGCCCGCAGCCCGGCCAATAAGGATCGGCGAAAATGACAGTCTGAGTGCGCACGGATGAGTCTTGAGAGCTGGCGTCGCTGCCCCTAACGTCAACGACGGTGAACCTCCATTGCGCATAAAGAATCAGAATATCGGAACAGATGTCACAAGCAAGAACAAATATTCGAACCGAAGGCTTTACGCCCAGACTGATTGCCTTGATGGAGGTGAGCGGGCTCACTCAGGCAGCCGTCGCGATCCGACTTGGCGTATCGCAGGGGACGGTTTCCGCTTGGGTAAATGGCGCGATTCCGCAACCTCGCACTGCTAGAGCCTTGGCGGACACCCTGGGCGTTACCACCGAGTGGCTCCTGTACGGCACCGGCGATAAACTTCCAATCGGCCGGACTGAACGTCATATTAAAGGAACGTTCGTTCGTGAGATATTCGATCCACCGCTAAGCGAAAAGTTAACCTGGCCGCGTTCTGGCGGGTTGGACCGAGCCGCTCTGGGAGAGATCGCTGCCCGATTAAACGAAGCGGCGGCGGCACTCAGGTCCTGCGCAAAGATTATGGCCAAGAGCGCTGGCAAAAAGCGGGGAAATCCCAAGCGTCCAATCTAGATTCCTTCTTTTCGATTCCATTTTCCATCTGTGTAATTGATAGATCCAATGCGCCCGGTTGCCTGCCAAATGCGGTCAAAGGGCTCTTTCAAGACATCGTAGTAGGTGTCCGCGTACGAATCGATTCGCGTCTCGGGAATGATCAAGACATCTCGGTCAATTCCGGACTGTGGCGTTTCATATTCCCCGAAGCGATCCGGTATCCGAAAATCATAGCCTCTCGCGTTGAGCAAGGAAATGGCAATGAAAATGGGAGGTTCCACTCCTTCGCCGAGCAAAAACGACAGATATTTCCGCAGACCAGATTCGACTAGCGGCTCGTAACTCGTTGAGAAAATCATTCCTTCGGCCTCACGCGGTAGGATGGTGGCGTTGACCGCTTCGACGCATCCGTTTCGAAACACCTGCACATAGGATTCTGAAGGACCGAAACTCGGCGAGTATGTCAGCACACCATCAAAATTGATTTTCTTTGTCACACCCCGTCCCTGTATCGGCCAAAGCAAAGCATCTTTCGTGATCACGTCCCGAACGTCCAACAAGAGGGGCCCATCGAAGGCTCGGACTGGCAACAAGTGAACAACGACAAGCGCGTTCGCCTCGAGCGCGGTCGGAACGTTGCCGGCAACGAGCGCTGCGATTCGCTCTGCCCTAAACTGCTTCATCCGCTCAGCGATTGATTCCGACAAACCAAACGCTTCCCGCAATTCTCTAACCTTCATATTTCGTTTATGACTTCCGTCGCGACGCGGAAATGACGGCGGATTTCCTAGAACAGTGTGGGGGCGGTTCCAGCTTCGTGGAATCCTGAGCACGAGCACAAATGCCCCCGGCGACAACTCTACTTCTTCAAAGCTGAGCCCAGGGATCGGCGGATCGACGTGGGCGTTGAATATCTGGCGGAGCTGACGCTCCGTTGAATCTCTCGCGAAATCGGAAAGCGCGACCAACTCCTTGGCTTTGGCGTTGCCGTCTTCGTCCATGCCAAAGATGATGTCGCCGCCAGATGCATTCGCGAAAGATGCGGCGTCAGCGCAAAGTTCGATCCTTGCTTGAGGCTTCTCCAGGTTTATCGCACGCTTGTAATCAAGTGTGTCGCCTTCGGGGATCCCCGATCTTATTAGCTCCTCTAGGACCTCCTTCGTAATTGGTTTCCGGCCAATTATTCGACCCGGCATGAACGGATATACGGTCAGTTGACTGACGAGGCGATCGCTTTTTATCGACCCTGCCCTACAACATGGACCATATGGGGGGCGGCAGGGGCCCCCTCTAACGCGTCCTAGGCGTCGGCGAGGCTCGGCGAAGGGCCGATGTGTGAGTAGTCAGGGTGTTGATTGCAGGTTGAGCAGTCCCGCCTTTGAGCCGTCCTCGTTTTCCCAGCGTTTGAACGCTGCCAGTTTTTCCGCGGTTGAGATGTCGGCGCTTGCGATCAGTGCACGCATCTCATGCCGATTTTCGAATCCATCAAGCGAGGAGTCGTCGAGCACATACAAACCATTTTCGAACGCATCGCCCCACCGTTCTTCGTCGGTCATTGATCTTTCCTATATCACAGACTTGGCCCGGGCGCGGACTGAAACCGGAGCCCGCGCGCCGGGCAAAGAAGTGGTCTGGCTTTCGCGTTAGGCGATCCCGCGACGCTTCGATTCGGCCGCGGTGTGCGATCGCATCCAGGCGCGATCAATTCCGCGCCGCCTTAACTCGGCGGCGATTTGCGACCGAGAGTGCCGCATCCAGGCTTGATCAACACCACCAGGACCGCGCCCGCGAAGCGCGAGTATTTTCGATGGTTGTTTCTTCGGGGCGTCGGGGCCGCCTATAAAGTACTCCGTCAATGTGAGCGGCGCCGTTCCTTTTAACGCCCATAACTGCGAGTTTGTGGCTATCCGAAGAAATTCCCTCAATTCGAAACCATTGGCCTTCAATTGAAGATTCTGCATTACAGTCAACTCGATCGTCGCGAATCGCAGATTTCTTTCAGCTGCCTGAAATTCCCAAATATCCCAAACAAGGGGGCCGGTCTTAACGGATGGTTGGCTGAGTTCGAGTTTTGGTCCGACCTCGCGGAGCCGGATTGCTGTCGGCGAAGGTAGACGCGGTTGTTGTTGCGCTGATTTTTTGGTTGTCCTACCTTTTTTTGTAGGGGCCTGATTTCGCTTTTTCATTAGTAGTGGATTTGCTTTTTCGGGTCTTTAGCGCCGGTCGTGTTAACGCACTTCCGGCGCGCTTTTTTGGTTGTTGTTTCGCTTCAACTGCCGTAACCCATTCGACCATTTGAAGCACGACTTCGCCGCCTGGAACATTCGTCCCGGACAGCCAGTCATTGAGGCGCTGACGAGGGACTCCTAGCTTCTGCGCCAGTTTGGTTTTGAGGCCAACCTCACGCGTAGCATTTTTCAACCGAGCTATAAGCCGATCGATGTTGGGAGTCGCTCTTCGCACCATTGCAATTGTCTGTAACGGAAAACCGTTCCTATGCCAAACGGTTTTTTGCGACGCATGTCATTTTGGTAAGGTCACATCGATGCGCCGCCTCTTCATAATTCGGCGGATCGCGTTGATCACCATGTCGCGGTAGCGGCCCGTAAAAGGCAGGCGATTAGCGAAAGGGCGAAGATCTAGCGTTTGACCGATCGCGGGTCTCTTTAGTTGCAGACGATCAAGCCATTGCTCCGCATCGCGTGTTGCTTGGGGCCAACTCATTGCTTGGGAACGGGAGTTCGGAACTGATAAATTCGCATGGCGCTGTTCAATCAGTCCTGATATCGTCGCTTTTCGATCCCGCGGCCACACTGAGCCGCGCGGCGTTGAACGCGCAATGGCCACATCAACTCTCCAGGTCCTGATCGACATTAAGTCGAAGCTTGCCGGTCTCGAACAAGGCGTCGAGCAGATGCGACGGCTGCGGGCCGAAACGCAAAACGTCTCCCGCGCCGGCAGCGCGCTCTCGGGAGTTTTTGCCGGCATTGCGGCTGGCGCGACCATCCAGCTCACCCAGCAGCTCCAACGCATTCCGCAAATTATCACGCAGTCAGTGCGCGATGGCATCGGTTTCAACGCCACGATCGAGAGCGCGAGGATCGGCATCGCGTCGATTATCAAGTCGTTCGACGGCAGCGGTAAGTTCCAAAACTTTGATGCTGCGCTGAGCGAGTCCGCGCGGGCGGTCGATTTCCTAAAATCGAAGGCGGTCGAGACCCAGGCGACGTTCGAGGAATTGCTCGTGGGCTACCAGGCCGCCGCGGGACCCGCTTTTGCCGCCGGCATCAATTCAACCCGGGAGCAGATCACACTCACTGTTGCGCTGAGCCAGGCGATGTCCGCGCTCACAATTCCCGCGCGCGAGATGAGCCAGGAAATTCGCGGCGTGTTTGAAGGTGATACCGGTCGGCAATCGCGTTTGAACCAGGTGTTGGGCATCACCAAGGAGGAGATGGAAAAAGCTTCACGCGCCGGCACGGCCTATCAGCTCGTCATGGGCCGGCTTAATGCGTTCATGGAAGGAGCGAAACGCGGGCAGGAAACCTACAACGTCCTGCTTTCCAACACCCAAGATCTTCTCCTGCAACTGAAGGCAGCGGCAACAGTGGATGTCTTCTCGACGCTGCGCGACTCGCTCAAGGACTTAAATGCCGAATTGGCAAAGCCCCAGGCGATTGATTTTGCCCGCGGTGTCGGCGCTGTCATCGATCAGGAGGTTCGAGGAATATTTATTTTGGTTCGAGCCCTCGGCGACCTGATGAACGACCTCTCTAAGATACCTGGAGGGTCTCTGCTCTTCCTTGGACCGCTAGGCCAGGAGATTTCCAAAACCTTCAACGAGGGCGCCGCGCAAAGTTTTGTCGAGCGGCACACTCAGATACTGCAAAGACTGAGGGAAGAAACCGCCGCGACCCAAACGATGGTCGAGCTGGGCGGACAAAACGTCGAAATCGAAAAGCAGCGGAAGGCGTTGCACGACGAAATTGCTCTTATCCTGGAGCACGTTAACGAGCGGACCGGAAAACTCACCCTTGAGGAGATTAAACTCGGTGAAGCCGCTGCTAAATTTGCCGATGAATTTGACCGCCTTCCTGGGACCGCGACAACGGTCCTGGATAAAATAAGAGCCACTGCGGAGCAAATGGAGCGCATCGCAAAGGCCGGTGCCGCTTTAGCCAAGGCGGACGCGCAAATTGCGATCCTTGCTGCGCAAAACCGCGGTGACGCTCTCGGGGCCTTCAATCGCCGTAAAGGAGAAGAAACTCTCGCTCTTTACACTTCGCTACAGCGACCGGGAGAGAGTGACCGCTTCGCCCTGGAGCGCGCAAATGCGCTCGGAATCGAACTCCAAAAGAAATTCGACTTAGAACAGAAAACAAAGCGCGAGACAGAAGCGACCGCAGCTCTACACCTCCGAATAAGTAATCTCTTGCGGCAGCAGCAAACGACGATCGAGGGTGTTCGCCAACAACAGGACTTAATCAGCCAGAATCCGTTTCTCTCCCTGAGCGAAAAAAACGCGCAGCTCCTCGCTCTCATGCGCCTGGAAATTTCCACCTTGAACGGCGAGGTAGCAAAAGGCCAGGCGCTGCTCACTGGCGGAACTCTGGACGCCGACACTTACGAGCAGGTCCGGCAGAAAGTGCAAGAGGCCCGTTCTGAAATGGAGCTTCTCCTACAGAAAACCTCCGCACTGAGTTTCTCGGGAGGCCTCCAGGAAAATCTTCTTAGCTGGGTTAACAGCATGGGCACGGCCGCGCAGCAAGTCGGACAAGCGATCACTAGCAGCATTGGAACCGCTATCGATGCCACAGCCAATGCGCTCACGGGATTGATTTTTCAAACTAGGAGCTGGCAGCAAACAGTCCTTCAAGCGGGCCAGTCGATCGTATCTACCTTGATTAAAATCGGACTGCAAATGGTCGTGCAGAAGGTGCTCGGCAGCCTCTTAACCAGGGCGGGCACACAAGAGCAAACGCAGGCGAATGCCCAAGTGCTAGCAAGCGCTACACCGGCGGCCGTTGCGCAATCCGGCGCAACCTCTGGCTCTAACTGGGTTATTGCTGCGATCGCGGCCGGAGTTGCGATCGCAGCGATCATTGCGCTTCTCTCTGGGTTTGAGGGTGGTGGGCATACCGGGTTCGGCGGCACGTCGCAAATTGCCGGCGTTGTTCACGGCCAGGAATTTGTTCAACCGAAAGGCGCGGTTAAATATTACGGGCTGGATGTAATGGAGGCCGTGCGGCAGCGACAGATTCCCGCCGAGCAACTCCGGGCCATGATCGGGAACTATCGTTACCGGGTCACGCCGCGCCTCGGCAGTTTCGAAATGGGCGGCGCTGTCGCCTCGATCACCGAAAGCGTGGCGTCTAATGAGTCGTCCCGCGCCCCCGCCGTCGCCGAAACCAAGCTGAGTAACTACCTCGTCCTCGATCCAACCAAGCTCCGAAGAATGATCGTAGAAGATGGTGCGGACGAAATCTGGGTCACCGATATGAGGAGCAATGTCTCCTACAAGGTCCATGGGAGGAAACGCTGATGCCTAGTCGTCTGTTTTGGGGATGAACGCGGAAGAGATTTGCGCCGCTGCAAGCGCACGAAGAATCACGCAAAAAGACGCGCAAGATCGCCTGGTTGCCCTCGGCTACGAAAGCGCAGACGCGGCTGAGCAGATTTTTATCGCATTGGGAGGAGACGATGTTGTTGAGGACGACACGCAACGCGCAACCAATAGTGAGATTGGGCGGCTCGAATGATCGACCGGGAGACCGCAATGAGGTGGTGGAAGTATCTGGATGCTGCGGCCCATCAGCTGATAGCTGACTACGCTGATTGCCCGGGGCAAGAGCGCCGGACGCCGACAAATCCGCGCCATACGGCTGATTGCTTAAAGGGCGACGCAATGTTGTGCGCCGCAGAAGTGGACGAAAGCTGCCGCGCGTTCGCGGCGACAAGAAATTGGCCCAGCAATCTCCCGAGTGAGCAGCGTTGGATTCTCCAGCATCGCCTCGGCTGCGCAAAGGCTACTCTCGACATGATGACGGCCTTGACCGGAGGAAATGCGGATTTCCTGCAAGCAGTTGTTCCCAATCCCGACGAAGACGGACGCGCCTTTATTGAATGGCTGCTGCTTCCGGTCTGGGCGGCGTTTGGCGACATATATCTGGATGACCAGGCCGCGCAGCTCCAGACTCTGCTCGCGCCAGGAGAGCTTGAACGTCTGTGGGCGGAGAATCCGCCGCTGAAAGGCTAGGCCCGGCTGAGCAGCGCGGGGAAAACGGCGCGCCAATCCAATTCAGTCGGAAAGTGTGTCAAATTTTATTTTCTTCCCTCGTTAGGCGACCGCGCGCGCGGAGCTAACTCCCGAATCGGCAAAATCCCGAATGGTAAATTATGGGATGAAACAATCGCGCAAACCAAGACGAGCGCAGCCGCGCAAAGCCACGCCGCCTGTCTCTTTTCGAGCGGAAGAAACGGGCGATCGAACCATCCTCCTGGTGGACGAAAGTTTCTCTACCGATTCGCTCACCCGCACACATTCGCGACAGCCGATCTTTCTTCGGCTCGGGCCGGGTCTCAAAATCGTCCTGGAGTCGCGCCGGATCGCAAAGCGGCGCTTCCCTCAGCTGCGGATTGATCGCGTGTGAGAAAGAGGCGCGACGGGTGGGCCGCGCGGGGCCCGCGACCGTTAGTCCCCTTGCAAACTCTGATCTCCGATTGAGACTCTTGGCCCGTGCGCTGGGATGTCGTGCTGTTTTTGAAGGGTTATCCGGCTGAGTTTCGTTTCGCCGCGCCACACTATTTCGTATGTGGAGTCGCAGAGGCGAAGCTCAAAGAGATTGTGCACTTTGCGAGGCCACGATTTCCGGAAGCTGCCGATTTCTTTGATACCACTCGTCCTGAGCAATTTTCGGCATTCGGCTTTCGCGGCGAGGCTGATAGTCAGAATGCCGCAGTGCTCTTCGCCCACGATTGCCTCGCGGGAATCATCGACGGTTTGTCTGTCATATTGGGCCACGACCAGCCGGCCCACGGCCCGCTGGCTATCATAAGAGAGGGCCACAGTGAAGACACCCATATGGGCATGTTGTTCGGAACGCAGTGGACTTGCATAAGGACAACAGATCAAGAAGCCGAGGATAGGTGGGCGAGTCAAAGGCCCGCGTTGTTCGAGCAATTATGGCCATTTTTCGACGTAGTGGCTCGGCTTCACTTGCGAAGCGATACGGCTTTGGCGAGGCAGATCGTCCATTCCATGAAAATGTATCGACAGGGAGCCAGCGCGGTCATGGAAGGCATTGAGTTCATCTGTAAGTGGAGCGCTCTTGAGGGACTTGTTTGCGCGGGCGTGCACCGGCGGAAATTCAATGCGTTGAAGCAACGGTTGCCCCTGCTTTTCTCGACTCGACAAGAGGAGATCGAAACGATGGTGACGAGTCTGTGGAAGGCGCGAAATGAGGCTGTCCACGAGGCGCGCGCCTTCAGATCACCGGACGTGACAAATTCTCACCCGTTGGTTGGACCTATCGCGAACGTGGATGAGTTATTTCTCGGAGTCGCGACGTTCGCTATCGCGCACCTTGATAAAGTTGACTCCGTGGAAGCGTTGTGGTCTACCGCCTCGATGTTTTCGCTCCCTGATTTTGCCACGCACCTCCGGCCTGGTAGATGGCGGACGCAGGGGATGACAGTCAAATTGATGGATGTGCCAGGCGGCGGAGAACATCTCGATGCGCTGTTTGCTGTCGGGGCATCGTTGTCGGCGCGAGCCCAAGGCGGTTCAAAAAATCCCGAGCGCTGATACCGCAAGCTTGCCGCTCGCTTTCGCTCAGAGATCGCGGCATTCTTCCCATATACATGGACGCACCGGACCGATGGGAGCAGCTCGGGCGCGATTTGCAAAGCGTCGCTGAATCAATTCTTTTTCAGAGCACGGATTTCCCTAATTTGTCGCGCGAGCGGCCATCTACATGGGAAGGCTTGGTCCGTCACTCTTTCAATGAGGAACTTTCTTCTCGCGCCGAGACGGACTCTGCTGTGCGCAATCACGTCGCGTTGGGCCGCGAAGTGCCGTCGTCGGTTTCCACCGTGGCGCGCTATTATTTGATGCTGCGGATTCAATGCGCGCACGACTTTCTTGGCATGGCCTTTCCTCCGCAGAGCTCCTTCTCTCCGTTCCCTGATGCCGCCCAAGAGTTGAGCGACCGCGAATTGATCGAGTGGCTATTGATCGATTTGTGGGTGAGGCGATTCGATCATTGGCTTAAACTCACCGCCATTGGCGTGACAGGCCCATTTGCATTTTACGGAATTGAGGCGGCCGACCCATCGATCGAACAATAAGAATCCCCGATAATGTATGAGAGCCGCGCAATTCATTGGACTGCTCCCGCCAGCCACGCGCAAAAAACTTTCGGAAAAGACCCTCGCGCGCTGGTGCATTGTTTATCAGCACGTTTTCACCTCAGGACAGACAGATCGCTTCGACACTGACCTGCAGAAAAAGCTTGGGTGGCCGTCTGAAGCGGCGGTGCAACGAATGTTAAAGCAGATGACTGAGGCGGGCCTTCTCGCGGCGCATCGCGTCCTCGTAAAATACACGGAGATGGCCAAGGCGTTTCTCGGGGTCGGCATGAATTTCGCGCTGAAACGCGGAGGCCCACCACCGGGAGTTTTCATCCGATACACGCTGCCGGGGATGATGCCAACGGGCCTTAACGAATTGCCGTCAAAACCCCCGCGCGGCCCGATTGCGAGTCACGTAAAGGGGAAGTGATGAACTTGGAGGAATTGCTTGGCTCGGCGGGGCGTAAGCTTCGCGAGGATTTCGCCGAGATTCAGAAGTGTAATCCGCATTCCGGGGAGAAGGGATCTGAGGCGGAAGATATATTAAGGCAATTTTTAAAAGAGCGTTTGCCTCGGCGCTTCGACGTTGCCGCCGGGATTGTTTTAGGCGCGGATGGAAGCGTAAGTCGGCAGTCGGACGTGTTGATATACGATGCGATCAACAGTCCTGTTTATCGCACGGGAACACGGTTGCAAATACTCCCGCGCGATAACGTCCCGGCAGTCATTGAAGTAAAATCGAAGCTCAACAAGGACGAGCTGAAGGATGCTGCCCAAAAAATTGCATCCGTTAAAGCCATTAAGGCCAGCCCGATCTCTGGGGCGGATCAGCCCGTTACGTTCAGTGACTTGATCACGACCAGTGTTCTCGGGTGCGTTTTTGCGTTCGACTCCTACACGACACTCGAAACGCTCGCGGACAACCTGAAAGAGATTAATCAAGCGCATGAACCGGATCACTGGATCGATCTCGTGGTGGTGTTGGACAAAGGATGCATCGGTTATCAACTGCAAAATCTGTTTCAAGAGTTCATTGGCTGGGTAGGCGGAACTGAGGGTGACAAATTTCCGATCCCTCCACTTTACGTCCAGCTGGTCCACACAAACCTGGGCGAGCGCGCCCTTTATCAGTTTTTCGTTCGGCTGATGAGTCACCTGATGTTTTTTCGGAAACTTTCAGCGGTCGATCTCGCGACGTTTGAGCGCGCGTTAGGAGGGCAGGCGCAGACGACACAAGGGTATCAGTATAATTTGAGCGGGCGGCTTGTGCCCGTCGAGCCAGCCCATGAAGGGGCGACGTTTGAGTTTCCGAAGGTGCGCTTCAATCTGTATGGAGCCAGCACGAAAAAATATATCGGCCAGGTTTGCTTTCTGCCCTGGCAGGACGGCGCGACCGTCATGTTTTCCACGTCGGTTGACCCGGGGCCCTTGTTTTTAACGTTCCTTTCAAAGCTCAAACTGAAAGGGCAATTATTTCCTGCGAAAACCGGAGCCCGAGCTTGGACCTCCACGGTTTTGCCAATGTCGGAAGAGCAGTTTACTGAGATAGCGAGCGCCATTCACCCGGACATAATATCAGTTCGCGATGACGACGGGCGCGGGGGAGAATTGCCCCCGTTAACTATCCCATGACCGCTGGGCCGAATCCCCGGCGGGGGGATGATCCCAAAGCCGCGGCGCGCGAGAGTCGCGCGGCTGGTCTGCGAAAGCCCCGCGAAGAGGGGCCAGGCCACCAGCGCAAAATCGGGGCCCACTTCCACCTTCGGCCGTTGGCTTTTTTGATCCTGTCTTGCGTCGGCCTCCTGGGAAAAAGTGGGACAGAATCAAAACTCACGTACAAACCGAGACAAGTCTGACCGGGGCGTAAAAACTACGGCCCGTCCTGCCCTTTCCCCTCGTAGGTTAGCGCCTGATCGCACCAAATCGCGCCTGATCGAACCATATCGCACCTGGGACAAGATCAACCCTCAGCCTTGAGACCAGATCCTGGATGGTGCGCGATACAGGGTTCGAACCTGTGACCCCTACCGTGTCAAGGTAGTGCTCTACCACTGAGCTAACCGCGCATTCTTTCCGGAGAGGATGAGATTATGGGCCGCGTGGAATTGATTGGCAAGTGAAGTGCCGGAGCGTGGAGCCGGAGGGACGAGATTCTCCGCGTCCCAATTCCAATTATCGGACATCCGGAAGTATGTCCCTCCGAAAGAAGACGCGCGCGCGGAGGCGACGCGCAATTACGCGGCGAGTTTGGCGGCGTCTTTGTGGCCGAGGATGCGGACGGTCTGTTGAAGCTGTTCCATTTTCAGGGGCTTTTTCAAGACCGTGATCGGACCCTTCGCTAAAATCCGGTCGAGCATCTCGCTGTCAGGATAGCCGGTAATGACGACGATCGGCAATTCCGGATCCGCCTCCTTGGCAGCATCGTACACATCGTCTGCCGGGCCGTCTGGTAATTTCAAATCGAGGAACAGAAGGTCGAACTTCTGTTTCTCGAGCGCGGCGATCGCTTCCTTAACGGTGCCGACGACCACCCGGCTAAACCCGATCTTCTTCAGGAAAATCTTGAACAAGCTCTGGAGACTCTCGTCGTCATCGACTACCAGCACGGTGGGCTGACCGGACTTGTCTTCCTTTAAGATGTCCTTATCGAGCGAGGCTTTCTTGATGCGCCAGCGGCCCCCGATCTGGATGGCAGGCAATTGGCCGCGTTGCACAAGATAGTAAACGGTGGGTAACGGGATCCGAAGATATTTGGCCGTTTCCTTGACCGTTAAGAGGTTGTGCATGGCAGAAAAACAACAACTTGCCCTGTGACGGGCAAGTCTGTTCGCTGACGGAGCATTATAAAATTTATAGTCCGTGTCAATGTTTACTTCCCGGTTTCTTGACCCAAACCCCCGATAATAGGCGCCAAAGCCCCGGTTTGGCCCCTCGCCGGAGCTCACTTCCCGACTGGACAAGGAGGGACCAGCGGTTGACTATTCCCCCCTTCAATGAGCGCTCTCTTCTTCAAGCGGTTTCTCCAACGCCCTTTTCAAATCGCTTCGATCATACCGAGCTCGAAAGCCCTGGTGAAGCGGGTGTCGCGCAAAATCGATTTCAGCGAACCCCGGGTGATCGCCGAGTATGGACCGGGGGAAGGGGTTCACTCCCGGGAGATCGCCCGTCGCATGCCCCCTGGTTCTCAATTGCTCCTTTTCGAACTGGATGCCGCCTTTTCCCGCGATCTTCAGCGTCAGTTCGCGAGCGATCCACGCGTCCACGTCATTAACGGCGATGCCGCGAGCCTGCCAGAAGAACTGAAGCGCCGGGGCATTCCGCATTGCGACTACATCATTTCCGGAATCCCTTTTAGCATTCTCGAAATTAAGAAGAAGCGCGCTTTGTTGGAGAAAACTTATGAGGCTCTCGCGGACGGCGGCCGCTTCATCATCTATCAGGTCACGAATGAGCTGCGCCAGCACGCCACGCTTTTCGAGCGCGCCGATTCAGAGTATTTCCTGCAAAACATTCCGCCGATGTTCATCACGGTTTTTCAAAAAGTGCACCGGCGCAACGGCCATCGGCGTCCTCTCAGGCAGGCGGCAGAATTCTCCACGAATCATTCGGCATGACGGCCGGGTCGACCCGTACCGAAAAGGATTCGATGGGCGAAATGTCCGTCCCGGCATCCGCGCTTTATGGTGCTTCCACCCAACGGGCTGTCCTTAATTTTCCGATCAGCGGGTTTCGATTTTCGCGGCCATTCATTCGCGCCCTGGGGTTGATAAAATGGGCCGCGGCGCAAGCGAACGCCGATCTTGGCCTGCTCGATTCCCACCGGTGCGCCTTTATCGTTCAGGCAGCGGAAGAAGTCGTGGAGGGCAAACTGGACGAGCATTTCCCGCTCGACATTTTCCAGACCGGTTCTGGCACCAGCACAAACACGAACGCCAACGAGGTGATCTCGAATCGTTCCTGCCAGCTGGCGGGAAAGCCGATCGGCGCGCGGGACCCGGTTCATCCGAACGATCACGTGAACATGGGGCAGTCCAGCAACGACGTGATTCCATCGGCGATTCACATCAGCGCGGCGGAACAGCTCAAGAATTGTCTCATTCCCGCCCTCGAAAACTTGCACGGCGCCCTCGACCTCAAGGCGAAAGAATTTTGGAGGATTATTAAGATTGGCCGCACCCATTTGATGGATGCGACCCCGGTCCGGCTGGGCCAGGAATTCAGCGGCTATGCCTGGCAGATATCTTGCGCACGCGAGCGCGCCAGGCGGGCCATCGCGGCGCTGGAGGAACTCGCCCTGGGCGGCACAGCGGTCGGGACGGGGTTGAACCGACATATGGAATTCCCCGGCAAGGTGATGCGCCATCTCGAGCAACGCACCGGCATTAAGTTTCGCGAAGCCCAAAACCACTTCGAAGCGCAGGGATCGAAAGACGCCGTGGTGGAAGCAAGCGGTCATCTGAAGACGATCGCGGTCAGCCTCTTTAAAATCGCGAACGACATTCGCTGGCTGGGGAGCGGCCCGCGTTGCGGCATTGGCGAAATCCGACTGCCTTCCACCCAGCCGGGCAGCTCGATCATGCCGGGCAAGGTCAATCCGGTCATGTGCGAGGCGCTCATGATGGTTTGCGCTCAGGTCATCGGAAACGACAGCTGCGTGACCTGGTCGGGTGCGAATGGAAACTTCGAGCTGAACGTAATGATGCCGGTGATGGCGCACAATCTTCTTGAGAGTATCCGGCTCCTGGCTAACGCCAGCGACGTGTTCTGCGAGAAGTGCGTCCGCGGAATCGAGGCGAACGAAGAGCGTTGCCGTGAGCTGGTCGAACTCTCCATGGCCATGGTCACGAGCCTGGCGCCAAAAATCGGATATGATCGCGCGGCGGAGATCGCCAAGGAAAGCGCCATGACCGGGCGGACAGTCCGGGAGATTTGTCTCGAGAAAAAAGTGCTTCCCGTCGAGGAATTGGAGCGCGCGCTCGATCCGGTCGCGATGACAGAGCCGGGTGGGGAAGGGTCGGCCGGCGGATAGGCTCCATGCGCAGAGTCACCGCCTCGGCGGCTATTGCAGTATTGGTTTGCACGCTAACCAACCTTCCGGGCGCATCGGAAAAAAGGATCGACCTGGCGGCGGTCGTCACGAAAAAGGACGCCGAGACCGCGCTGGGTGAGACCGTGAAAGACCCGCAGCCGCGCAATGAGGAGGGGGCTGACGGGTATTACTCACGATGCAGTTATTACAGCCAGAATCCCGGCAGATCCCTCGTCTTGCGGGTGCGTCAGGCAGCCTCGGGCCAATTGGCACCGGCGAAGCAACTGGAGGAATTGAGCGCGGGAAACAGCCGGATCAAGCCGGTGCCGCGCTTGGGTGACCAGGCGGCGTTCGCGTGCGAAGGCGCGGAGAGCAGTCTCTCCCGGGTGCTGATGCTTTATGTGGCGAAAGGCAACGCGTTTGTCACCGTGGGCATCGGCGGAATCAATGACGAGAAATTGGCGCTGGAGAAAGCCAGGACAGTCGCGCGGAAAATTTTGACCAAGCTTTAGGGGGACAAACTCAACCTCCACAATTCACTATGGTTGCGAACGTTAATGGTCCTCAGTTTTCCGGTGGTGCGAACATCGCAATTAAATGCCCGAGCCATACCTACGAACAAACGCTCGCTTTCTACCGCGACACCCTTGGACTGCCGTTGATCGAAGAGGAAGCGGATGGCTGCATTTTCCAATTCGGACCGAATCGGCTCTGGATCGACCGGGTGCCGAATTTGAGTCACCCCGACATCTGGTTGGAGCTGGAAACGAACGACACGGAAGCGGCCGCGTCCTATCTAAAAATCAACGGGGTGCCGCGCCGTGACGAAGTGGAGCAGTTGCGCGAGGACTTCGACGGTTTCTGGATTTCCGATCCGGCGGGCGTGATTCACCTCGTCGTCGGCGACGAAGAATAGGTCGGACGTCGACCAGTCTTCGCGCGCGGTCAATCGAGGACGCGTAACCAGCACGGAAGCGGTAGAACGATTGTGAGGTCCCTCGCCGTCTGCGCGGCTCCGAATGCCAGGCTTTCAGGGCGCGTCACGAAATCAGGTCGTCACCCGGCCGAAACATGCCGGCCTACCAGCACCAGATCGCGCTCGACCTCATCCACCCGCGCGATGCGCGGGAGAACGCCCCAGCGTTCGAACCCCATACGGTCGAAGAGGTGTAGACTCGGCTCGTTGTGCCCAAATATACAGCCGACCAAGGCATTGATTTCCAGGCTGGGCGAATGCGCGATGGCCTTTTCGATCAGCGCACGGCCCACCCCGGCACGCCGGTATCTCCCGCCGACATAGACACTGATTTCCGCAGTGCCGCGATAGGCGCACCGAGTAATGAAGGACTGAAAACTGAGCCAACCGGCGATCTGACCATCGATCTCGGCCACCCAGAGCGGATGGGACGCGGGCGAATGCTCCCGAAACCACGGCAGCCGTTCCTCGACTGAAACCTGATCCAATTGCGCTGTTGAAATCCGTCCGCGGATAGCCTCGTTGTAGATCTCGACGATCGCCGGAAGATCGGCTTCTTCCGCGTCGCGGGTGATCATGCTACGGCGCGACAGGTGACGTTTGAAAAAAAACGCTGTCGAACGTGGGCTGAAACGTCCTCCCGACCGTTTCCCCGATCCGAAATCGGAGACTGATTTCCGTTTGCCCGGCGCAATGCACTTCGACCTCATTACGGCCACGCAGTGCAAGCATGGCGCGGATCGTACCGGCGGCGAGTTCAGGCGTGTTGCAGTCCCGGCTGAGGTGACCGAGCACCACGCGCTCGAGTTTCCCGGAAAGCAGCTGTTCGACGACCGTCGCTGCGGCGGTGTTCGAGAGATGGCCGTGGCGCGACTGGATTCGCTGCTTCACGGGCCAGGGACGATGCGGATCGTCCTGCAAAAGTTTTTCGTCGTGGTTTGTCTCGATCACGAGCGTGTGGACCTGACGCAGGCGCTCGACCACCATCTTCGTAGCATAACCAAGATCGGTTATGAACCCGAGCGCGCTCGAACCGGAGTGAAACGCGTATCCGACCGGATCGACTGCATCGTGGGGGACGGGAAAAGTTTGAACGGTGATATCGCAGATTGAAAAATCCGACCCGGTCCGAAAAAGCCGCCAGTTCCGGTGGGCGGACAGCGTGCCGCAACGGATAGCTTCGGCCGTGAGCGAGTTGCAATAAATCGGGATCTGAAATCTCCGGCAGAGCACTTCGAGACCGCAGACATGATCGCCATGTTCGTGAGTGAGGAGCACGCCATCGAGCTGGTTAGGAGCGATTCCGCACTGGGCGAGGCGCAGCACGAGTTGACGCGCGCTCAAGCCGCCATCAACGAGCAGCCGGCAATGATCGGTCGCCACGAGCGCGCTGTTTCCCGCGCTCCCGCTGCCGAGCATCGTCAAAGTGAACACGTTCGATTAGTAGCGGACGCGCTCCCGATTCTCAAACAGAATTGCCTTTCGGCTGGAGAAAACCGCTACCGCGCTTCGATCTTGCGTTCAGACCGGTGTGCCTCCACCGTCGGCGTATGAAATCATTTGTCTTCACTTTCCTGCTCGGCGCCATCGCCCTTTTCCAACCCGCGATCGCTCGCGCCGACGAAGCCAGCCATCGCAAGGCGGCCGAAACGCTCTTCGCGTTGATGGAAATGGAGACCCTGCTTAGCCAATCGGTCGATCAAATGCTCGCGATGCAAGTGCAACAGAATCCCGCGCTCGCTCAGTTCCAGCCGCAGATGAAAGCGTTCCTCAACAAATACATGAGCTGGGCCAGCATGAAGGAGGATATGACCAAGATCTATACGGCGGAGTTTTCCGAGAGTGAGTTGAAGGAGTTGGGCAAGTTTTATGAAACCCCGCTGGGAAAAAAGGCTGTGCAAAAGATGCCGGCTCTAATGGCGAAAGGCGCGGAAATCGGACAGAAGCGCGTGCAGGAGCATCTGCCTGAGCTGCAGGCAGCGCTCGCGGCGGACCAGAAAAAAGCTCCGTAAGCGACTCAGGCTTACCCCGCGTTCATGAGCGCAAGGACGCGCTCCTTTTTCGCTCCATAATCCAGGGAGCGAAATCTGCGGATCTCTTCGAGGCGGCGCATGCCGTTGAGCGTATCGAGAAATTGGGTGTAGGTCGCGGCGAGTTCAGTCGTTTCGAGATAGCGGCCGCGCAGATTTTCAGCTTGGAACGCGCTTGGATTTTGCGAAGCGAAAAGATGAAAGCGCAGCCAGCGACGATCTGTCCGGGAAACCTTTTGGGTCTTCCGAAAAAAAGCCACGAACAGCAGCAGGACCAGATAAGTATCGACGCGGGCCTGCAGCTCGAGGTTGCGCGCAAAATCCTCCGAAGCGATCTCGCGCTGTCCGGTCTTGAACTGCAAGGCAGCGTGCAGCGCATGGTTGATCTCCTCCACAAACGCGATCAGCGACTGGATATTACGATCGCTCAGGCCGGCGCGTGGATCATGGCGCTCAAGCTGTTCGATCAACCACCGCGAATAGTAGATCCCGACGTAAAGCTGATCGTCCGTGTGCCGCAAAAAGGTGCGCGCCAGTTCGCTCAACTCCCGCGCGGATGCACCCGCCAGCCGGGAGAGGTGCGCGCAGCGGCCTTGATCGATCAGGCAATCCTCCAGATTGATCCCGACCTGGGCGTAGGTCCGCTCGAAGAGCCGCTGGATTTGGCTGAAGAGCGTTTCGTTCACACCAGGAGCGTCGGGTTGACCTCTTCATCGAGGTTGAGCAATTGATCGGAGAGTCGGTTGAGAGCGAGCCGCACTTCGCGGAAACGGCCGGCAAGTTCCTCGTACACTTCGCTCAGCTCACACTGGCGAGCAGTGGCGTGCGAAGCGACCAATTGATAATTTGTCCGGCCGATCTGCTCATAAAAAGCGAGATCGGGCGCGCCCCGAAGACTGCGGCGTTGCGTGTTCTCGTGAAAAATCCCGCTGAGAAAAAGCGAGTAATTGCCGACGTGCGCCCTGAGGAGAAAGGCCTGGGCCGAAGTCGCGCGGGTCAGCGCGATCAGCATATCGGAAACGTATTGGCGCCCACGGTCCTCGCTTACGTGCGGAGCCTGCAAACCGTTCACGCGGGAAAAAGTCTCCAGAAGCGACGCCACGTAATCGCAGAGTTTGCGGTCGTTGATTCCCACGTCTCGCAAGACATGGCGCGCGAGCACGTAAAAATAAAAATGAGAAGAGATGGAAAGATGACCGGCATGGGAAAGAATCGCGTCCACGAGCCGCGGGTGATCCAGGATCGAGTCGCGCGTGCCCGCATCGCTCAGCAGTTCGACGAGCGAGACGTGGTCCGTGCGGGAACGAGCGAGAGTGCGAACGACAAAGTCGAAATCCGCCACCGTGAACCGCTCCCGACAATTCGCACGAATCATCGAGAGCCGAGTATGAGCATCGGACATGCCGCTGGCAAGCTTCGACATAAAGCAGCGCAAGGAACCAACTCCACGCGCAAGTGGTTCCGCGTGTTCGAAGCCGTCTACTTCTTGCGGTGACCGACCATTTCGCTTCGCATCGTGCGGCCATCGATGCGGGTTAGATGCCTTTCCATGCCGGGTTTCAGCAAGGGCCGGTGCGGGATGTCGCAGAGGTGCTCGGCGATGAACCAGATGTCTTTTTCCGAAGTCATCCAGTTGCGATGGTCGAACCGCGCCAGGTTTACTGGCCGCGAATATCGCCGGAGCGTGCGTTCGCCGCGCAGGTTGAAATAGACATTAAAATAACTCAGCGCGAGTTCGCGCAGGGTTCGGTAGACGGGCTCGCGATAGCGGCAACCGGCGAAGTTGGACTTGGCAATCGCCCCCCAATGCCCCCGTGACTTGAAGACCGCCAGGACATGGTCCGTGTCCTGGTCCGCTTCAAGATCGAGGAGGAGCGGCGAATAGCCGATCACGCGCAGAGCCGCCGCGGCGAAGGTCGCACCTTCCAGGCAATGGGCCGTTTTTTCGCGCAACACCACTCGGGGCGACCAGGCCGTCCCAGCCAGGTGGTAGGGAATCTGGTCGAGGTAACGTTGGATGCCCGCCGGCGTCTTGAGCGTGCGCAAGGTCCGCAGCTCCGCCGGGCTAAACCCAAAATCTGCTAACGCTCTCGGACGCGATTTTTGTGAGGTCGAGGCGCGTAAGCGAGAGGTCATGATAATAGCGCCAGGCGTCGGAATCGTGTCGGGCCAAGGGGTTCCCGACAAGGCATCATGGCGGAAGGGGTGGGATTCGAACCCACGGTGAGTTTAACCCCACGCTCGATTTCGAGTCGAGTGCCTTAAACCGGACTCAGCCACCCTTCCTTTTTTGCTGTTCCGACAGGGTTCGAGCTTGCGCGAGAATCGAAATGCATGCAAGCGGCCATCCCGCCTGCACCGTGGCCCAGAGAATGACGCCGTTGGACCTGTTCGGCGACGGTTTTTGCATTCGATTAGGGGCAGCGGATTTCGGTAAGTCCTTCAACGCCAGAGGAGAAAAATGTCACAAATTTATTCTTGCCGGCAAGCAGCCTTCCACTGCATGTTGTAGACCCGCTAGGACGGCTCCCCTAGTAATTGTTGTTGGCTGCAATTAACCGCAGTTAACAAGTTATTAGCAGGGCTGTTCACCATTATTCTTGTCTATTCGCAACCCTTAACCGCTCTTCCGCCATGATCCAACTCAAACCCGGGATTCACCCTTCCTCACTCAATCGTCCACGAAAATCGTCCCTTCGGAGCAAAAATCGGGGAAACAAAAGGAAGAGCAAGGGTTTGCGTTTCGATCGCGTCTTCAGCGACGGGAACGTCGCGCCGTTCGACCAGATCGATTGGGAACGGCGCACCGCGGAAATCACCGACGACAGCGGCAAAGTGATCTTCAAGCAGGAAAACATCGAGGTGCCGAAGAGCTGGAGCGCCTTGGCCACGAAGATCGCGGTCTCAAAATATTTTTACGGTGATATCGCCAACGGGACCGATCCGCACAAGGGCGGCCGCGAAACTTCCGTACGGCAGCTTGTGCATCGCGTCACGCGGACGATCGCGGATTGGGGCATGGCGGACGGATATTTCGCGAATGCGGAGGAAGCGGAAACATTTTACGACGAGCTGACCTGGCTTTGCGTGAACCAGCATGGCGCTTTCAATTCGCCGGTCTGGTTTAACGTCGGCTTGCATCATCAATACGGCGTCGGCCGGGGCGCCGGGCTGGGGAATTATTATTACAATCGCGAACTTGGCCGGGCCGAGCGCGCGGCGACGCAATACGAGTATCCCCAGGGCAGCGCCTGCTTCATCCAGAGCGTGGAGGACACGATGGAAGACATCATGCGTCTGGCGATGAGCGAGGCGATGCTCTTCAAATACGGCAGTGGAACGGGGAGCGATCTTTCTTCGCTGCGGAGCACGCGGGAAAAATTGAGCGGCGGCGGGAAACCGAGCGGACCGCTTTCGTTCTTGAAGGTCTACGATCAGGTCGCGAACGTCGTGAAAAGCGGAGGCAAAACCCGCCGCGCGGCGAAGATGAATACGCTCAAAGACTGGCACCCGGACATCGAGGAATTCATCGACGCGAAACAGAAGGAAGAAAAGAAAGCGTGGGCGCTGATCGAACAGGGATACGATGGAAGTTATAACGGCGACGCCTATGGCTCGGTCATGTATCAGAATGAAAATCTGAGCGTGCGCGTGAGCGACGAGTTCATGGATGCCGCGGTGGAAGATCGCGAATGGTGGACGCGGACCGTACGCGATGGAAAACCGTGCGAGCGCAAGGAGGCGCGCGGCCTGTTGCGGAAAATCGCGGAAGGCACCTATATCTGCGGCGATCCCGGGATGCAGTTCGATTCCACCATCCACAAATGGCACACGTGCAAAGGCACCGAGCGGCAAAACTCCACGAATCCGTGCTCAGAATATCTCTTTCTCGACAATACGGCGTGCAATCTTGCGTCGTTGAACCTGATGAAGTTCAAAGGCGAGGACGGAGTCTTCGATGTCGAACGCTTTAAGGCGGCGGCGCGCGTCTACATTACGGCCCAGGAAATTCTGGTCGACAACGCGAGCTACCCGATCAAGGAAATCGCCGAGAATTCTCACATTTTCCGCACGCTTGGCCTCGGCTACGCCAATCTGGGATCGCTCATTATGAGCTACGGGTATGGCTACGACAGCGTGGAAGGCCGCGCCATTTGCGGCGCGATCACATCCATCATGACCGGGGAGGCGTACGAGCAAAGCGCGGAGATGGCGCGGGTGATGGGGCCATTCCCAGGCTATCGCGATGCGCGTTGCAGCGGAGTGCCCAAGCCGGTGGCGAAGAACAACGTCGCGCCCATGCAGGAAGTGATTGAGCTGCATCGCTCCGCCGTGAGCGAAATCGCCGCGAACGAAGAATTCGCCTACCTGAAAAAGGAAGCGGCGAAAGTCTGGGACAGCGCCGCGGAATTGGGCAAACGGCATGGCTATCGCAACGCGCAGGTCACCGTTCTCGCGCCTACCGGCACGATCAGCTTCCTGATGGATTGCGACACGACGGGCATCGAGCCCGACATCGCGCTCGTGAAATACAAACTGCTCGCGGGCGGCGGCATGTTGAAGATCGTGAACCAGACGGTCACGCCTGCGCTGGAAAAGCTCGGTTACAATTCCGAGGAGATCGAGCGCATCATCGCGCACATCGATGCGTTCGACACGATCGAGGACGTCGCAGACACGGACGGGTCGACCATTTCGTCCGGCCTCAAGCCGGAGCACATCGCGATCTTTGATTGCGCATTCAAGGCGTACAAAGGCGAGCGCAGCCTCGGCTACATGGCGCATCTGCGGATGATGGCGGCGGCGCAGCCATTCCTGAGCGGCGCCATTTCGAAGACGGTGAACATGCCGGAAACGGCAACCGTCGAGGAAATCATGAACACCTACGTCGAGGGCTGGCGGCTTGGTTTGAAGGCGATCGCAATTTATCGCGATGGGTCGAAGCGTTCCGCGCCCTTGAACACGCGCAAGACGAAAGACATGGGAGGGATAGATCATGAATCCGTCGCCACGCTGGATCGCGGCGAGCTGGAAAGCAGAATCATCGAGCTCGATGAGGAAGTTGCCTCATTGCGCGGCCGCCTCGACCAGCCCACGCGGCATCGGATGCCGGACACGCGCATGTCGTTGACGCACCGGTTCGAGATCGCGGGGCACGAAGGCTACATCACGGTCGGCTTGTATGAGGATGGCCAGCCGGGTGAGCTTTTTATCACCATGTCGAAAGAAGGCAGCACGATCGGCGGGTTGATGGACACCGTCGGCACGCTCACCTCGATCGCGCTCCAGTACGGAGTTCCGCTCCAGAGCCTGGTGAAAAAATTTGCTTATCAACGTTTCGAGCCAAGCGGATTTACCAAGAACCCGGATATCAGGAACGCAACGAGCATCACCGATTACGTTTTTCGTTGGCTCGGCTGCCAGTTCATCCAGGGCTACAAGGAAGCGACTTCACCGAACCGCGGCCAAAGCGAGCTCCCGATGAAGGAAATTCCGGAGATGGAAAAAAAGGCGCTTAACCGCCCTGTAGCCGACCTGCCGCGAACGGCTGAGAAGGAATTGATCGATGTGATCACGAACCACGCGCCGAACGAAGGCAACCCCCACGTCGCGAGCAGCAACGGCCATACCCACGCCGAACGCGTGCAGGAAGCGCTCGGCAACATGTTCATGGACATCCTCTGCTCGCACTGCGGCAGCGACAAAGTGGTGCGTGCCGGGGCGTGCGGTGTTTGCACGGAATGTGGCACGAGCCAGGGATGCAGTTAAGATAGGGTGGGCTCAGAGCCCGTCAGACGGCGGGCGGTCGATATGCAATTGGAAATTTTCACGCTCTGTGACGCGGCGACGGAACACGCCGGCAAATTGAACATTATCGGGACGTTCGATGCTCTGCGCGGTCTCGACGCGCCGATCGCGCACCCGCAGTGCGCCATTGCCGGCCGGCTGCGTTTTGAGCAAATCGAGGAGGGCAATCACCGGATCAGCCTGACGTTCGCGGATGAAGACGGGAACATCGTGATGCCCAAATTCGACTCGACCCTGGCGGTCCATTTTGCCCCCGGCATGCGCACGGTCACCTCTCATTTCGTCATGGTCATTCAGCAAATTCGGCTGCCGAAGTTCGGCGAATATACGATTGACCTCGCGGTGGACGGCCGCCAGCTCGGTTCGCTCCCCCTCTACGTTTCGAAAGTCGAACCGGTGGCGGGATAAATATCGGTTGTCAGTCGCGGTAGAATCCACGATTTAGTTCCGCGCATTCGCGCGATTAGACCCGTCTTTTCGCAACGCCTCCTTGGCGCCACAATCTGAGTTTTATGAACGAAGCAGAAATCCAACGACAGAAAGAAATAAAAGAAGCGGAGGAGCTGCTTTTTACGGGACCGCAGGCGCTCGGCTTTGCCAAGGGATTGTTTCTCGGGCGCTTTGTGGCGGATTGGGCCATGCCGTATCCGCGCGTCCCGGCGGCGCAGCAGAGCGAACTGGACAAATCGCTCGCGGAGGTCCGCGAATTCCTCGATCAAAATCTGGATCCGGCGGCGATCGATCGAGCTGCGGATATCCCTCGTGATCTGATCGACGGGCTCGCCCGGGTCGGAGTGCTCGGAATGACCGCGCCGAAAGAGTATGGTGGCCGTGGATTTTCCCAGCGCGCCTATTGCAAGATCCTCGAGGAAATTGGCGCGCGTTGCGCGTCGACCTCAGTGTTTACGAACGCGCACCATTCGATCGGCATTCGCGCTTTGCTTCTTTTTGGGACGCGCGAGCAGAAGCAGAAATGGCTGCCACCGCTCGTGACCGGCCAGCAATTGGCTGCTTTCGCGCTGACCGAGAAAGAAGCGGGCTCGGACGCCGCGAATGTCCAGACGCGGGCCGAACCGAGTCCGGACGGCTCCCACTACATTTTGAATGGCGAGAAGCGCTACATCACGAATGCGTCGATCGCCCAGGTTTTAACGGTGATGGCGCGGACGCCGGTACCGGGCTCCGACAAAACAGCCATCACCGCGTTTTTGGTTACGCCCGACATGCCGGGATTCGAGATGCTCGAGCCGCGGATGGAAAAGGTCGGCATCCGGGGAACTGCGACCGGCCGGTTCGCCATGCGCGATATGCCGGTGCCGAAAGAAAATATTCTTGGACCACTTGGCAAGGGATTGAAAGTCGCTCTCACGGTTCTCGATTTCGGGCGGACGACTTTCGGCGCATGTTGCACCGGCGCGGCGAGGACCTGCCTGCGTCTTGCGGTCGAGCACGCGAACACACGGCGGCAGTTCAAGAAAACCCTGGGCGACTTCGATCTCGTGAAAAAGAAGATTGGGCGAATGGCGGCCGACCTTTATGCAATGGAAGCGATGACGGCCGTGACGGCTTCCCTGATCGACCGCGGGCTTGAGGATTACATGATGGAGACGGCGATGCTGAAGGTCTTCACGACGGATCGCCTCTGGGAAGCGGTCAACGACGCCTTCCAAATTCACGGCGGCTCAGCTTATTTTAATGATTCGCCGCTCGAGCGAATGCTGCGCGATGCGCGGATCAACCAGATCGGCGAAGGGAGCAACGAAGTACTTACGTCCTTTATTGCGCTCGTCGGAATGCGCGGCCCGGGTATGGAATTCAAAGAGATTCACGACACCATGTTCAATCCGTCCCGCGGTTTGGGAAAAGCCTGGACGGCCGGAATGAATCGCCTCGGCGCGGCAGTGAAGATACCGAACGTACCGGTGAAGAGCGAGAGTCTGCGTTCGCAAGCATCGCAGCTTGGCCGGCTGGTCTGGCGTTTTAATCTGAGCGTGAACCGGGCGCTGATAACGTATCGCGAGCCGGTGATGGACATGCAGCTGGTGCAGGAACGAATCGCCGGCGCGGCGATGGAGATGTTCGCGTCCGCCTGTGTGATCAGCCGCTTGGATGCGGATTTGCAGGGGGTAGAAAGAAATGGCGAGGCCGCGGCGGGCAATCGCCGGGCTGCCGAACTTTTCCTGCGCCAATCATTCCATCGCATTCGGCGGTTTCTCAGTGAGTTGACGGACAACGAAGACGAGGCCCTGCTCGGGGCGGCGAATTCGGTGCTGGGGAAAGGAAAGAGTTCGAAGGCCGAAACGGAACTCGCTGGAGTTTCATAACGGGCTGGGCGCGAGCGCCGTGGCATAACCGCTGCTCCGGCGTGAGTGGTGACGAGTGCCACCCAAAAGAGCCTCCCGCTGCCATGGCGGCAACCTCCTGAAGGCAGACGATCTCTGCGTCAGGAAAAGACTGCGAAACGGGCCAGCCACCCCCGCGTCGTTTCTGCCAACGTCCTCGAGTTTCTTGTCCTCGCGGTCCCGGCGTTTTGGCTGGGCTCTCTAATCTTTCGCTACGGAGTCGATTCGCCCTGGGGCGATCAATGGCAGGTGATCCCCCGGCTCGTTAGCGAAATGCAAGCAGGCACGCTGGATTTTGACGACTTTTTCGCATTCCACAGCGAGCACCGGATCCTCTTCCCGAGCCTGATCTCGTTTTTCCTGGCAAGGCTGACCCATTGGAACATTCGCGTTGAGTTGCTCGTTATCTGGTTCCTGGTTTCCGCCTGCGCTTTCAACGTTTGGCGGATTGCCGCACTGACCGGCAATCGCAACACGCGAGCGCACTTATTTATGCTGTTCGCGGCTAGCCTGCTCATTTTTACGCCGCTGCAATGGGAGAATTTGCTTTGGGGATTTCAGATCGGTTTTTTTCTTCCCCTGGCCTGCATGACGGCGCTGCCGTGGGTAGCGTTGTCGATCCGCTGGCCGTTCAATTTCGTCTACGCGCTCATACTTTGTCTCGTCAGCACCTTCTCGATTGCCAGTGGATTTGCCAGTTGGCCGCTCGCCGCCGGTCTTCTCTTACTGGCGAACGGCAAGGCCAGGTCACATTTTCATCTGCTGTGTTGGTTCCTGTGGATTTGCGTTGGATGCGCAAGCGTTGCGCTCTATTTTCACGGTTTTGAGCAACCGGGATGGCATCCCAGCCAAGCGGAGACGCTCCGGCATCCTCTACTCGCTCTGCAGTTCGCTCTTATCTATCTCGGTTTTCCATTTTCCACGGGTATTCCCGCAAACAGGATCGCCGTTGCAACCTCGGTCGGTGGCGCCCTGGTGGTCGCCCTCTTTCTCGCCCTCGCTTATCTTTGGCGCGCGCGCACCGATCGTCCTTTCCTTGTGCGCTCGGCGCCATGGCTCGCGCTCATCGGCATCGCGCTCATCACCTGTTTTCTTACCACGCTGGGTCGTGTCGGCTTTGGCATCCCGGCCGCAATGCAATCGCGCTATGTCTCATTTGCCATTCTCTTGCCGATCGGATTGCTCTTTCTCGTCGCTCAAATTATCGGACACTGGCGCCTGCGACAGCCCGTCGAGAGCGGGCTGCGCAAGTGCGCACTGTACGGGTCTGTTGTTTTCAGCGCCGCGCTGGGACTCCTCCTTTGCTTTGCCACCATCCGCGTCTTGCGTTTTTGGCCGGTCCTGCAACACGAGCGCCTGTCGGGCAAGGCCATTCTTCTTCTGAGCAACATCCTCGACGAACCCGGTGCGATCCGGCGTTACGTGCATCCGAATCCCGCGGTGAAGGACTGGGCTCGTGCACTGAATCGACTCGACTACCTGCGGCCAAATCCGCTTCGGTCCAGCCGTATCGCCGAGATCGCCCGCGTGGCGCCAGATCAAGTGGCTGGCGCGTTCCAGCAACTAAGCCGGACAACGACCGGAGATTTGATCGCGTCCGGGTGGGCCATTTTACCGTGGAAAAACCGCGTGGCCGACAGCGTTCTTCTTACTTGGGAGGATGGGCTGGGCGATCCGCTCATTTTTGTACGAGTAGATGTGAAGAAGCAGCGAGACGACGTGGTCGAAAGATTGGGGCACCCGGGCTATCGCGATTGTGGCTGGATCATTTCCTTGCCACCGGACCAGATCCCATCGGGGACGCGGTGGATCAAGGCCTGGGCTCTCGACGCTGAAGATGGTCACGCTTTCCTCATTGGCGGCGGTCCGATCTATCCCGAGAGCTCCGCTGGGCCCGCGAGGTGATAATGGCGCAATTCTAGCTCTAAACGATGGATGCCTTTCGCGGAGCTGGAACCCGCTCGAATTGATCTCGGCGGTAAGCGGTTGCTTATCTTCATCGTTGCCTACAACGCGGAGACTACGATCGAGAAAGTTCTCGGCCGTATTCCTCAGAGCCTTCAAAACGGAGATGTCGAGATCCTGATCATCGACGATTTTTCCAGGGACGATACTTTCGTTAACGGTCTTCGCTACCAGGAGCGGGATTCCACCTTCAAAATCACGGTCCTGCGGACAGCGGAAAATCAAGGGTACGGTGGCAACCAGAAACTCGGCTATCGCTACGCGATCGACCACGGTTTTGATATCGTCGCGCTGGTGCACGGCGATGGCCAATACGCGCCAGAGAAACTGCCAGATTTGCTCGCTCCTCTGGTTCGCAACGAAGCCGATGCGGTTTTCGGGTCCCGCATGATCGACAAACGGGCGGCGCGCAAAGGCGGAATGCCCGCATACAAATGGATCGGCAACCAGGTCCTGACGGCGTTTCAAAACCGGATGCTGGGAACGAAGCTTTCAGAATTCCACACCGGCTACCGCCTTTATTCGATCGACGCGCTTGCGCAGGTTCCGTTCGAGAAAAATACGAACGATTTCCATTTTGATACCGAGATCATCATTCAGTTTGTGCTCCGGAAATTGCGCATCGCGGAATTGCCCATCCCGACTTTTTACGGCAACGAAGTCTGCCATGTGAATGGGATGAAATATGCGTGGAATGTTTTCAAGTCCACGATCAAAGCCCGTGTGTGTGGCATTCACCTTTTTTATGATCGGAAGTTCGACGTCAACCCCGAGATCGGACGTCATGGCGACAAGCTTACTTTTCCGTCGTCGCAAACTTTTGCGGTCGAATCCTGTGTCGCCGGCAAGAGCGTCCTGCAGCTAGGAATCGGCCATGGAAATGTCGCCGCCGAATTGGAGCGTCGCGGCTGTCGTGTCACCGCGATCGACTTCGCGGCCAATGAACTGGTGGAAAACTCGAACGCAATTTGTTCCGCGGCGAGCCCTGGCCTGCCCCCGGACCTCCCGGTTTACGACCAAATCCTCCTCATGGATTTGATCGAGCACTTGCACGATCCGGAGACCTTCATGGATGCCTTGCGACAAGGCACCCACGGCCGCCGGCCGGAGGTGATTATTACCTCGGCGAACGTGGCGTTTTTCGTCACGCGTCTGATGCTGGCCCTCGGTCAGTTCAACTACAGCCGGAAAGGGATTCTTGGCCTCGGCCACCGGCGCCTCTTCACTTTCAAGTCGCTGCGCGCATTGCTCGAACAAGCGGGCTACGAAATTCTGGAAGCGCGCGGCGTGCCGGCCCCGTTTCCGCTCGCTCTCGGTTCCAACGTTTGGGCCAAATCGCTTCTGAAATTAAACCAGTTCTTGCTTAAGATATCCAAGGGACTCTTCGCTTACCAAGTTTGCATTCGCGCACGCGCGCTTCCAGACGCGCGTCACTTGCTTACCGAAACGATCTCCGGAAGTGCGAAGCTGCGCTCGTTGCTCCTCGATCGCGTCGCGTAGTTCGCGGTTACGGCACACGCGTCTTGATAATTTTCAAAGCGCGCAGCAACCCTTGGGGGACCAGTTCGTATAAGGGAAAGTGGACGAACAGGATGATGTACTGCCGCAGCTCGACCACGCAGATGAGGCCGATTGCAGCGGAGAGAATCAGCGTGCGACAGCGCTGCCACGATGCGCATAAAACTGTGATTTGGCTAAAGGCCAGGAGACGCAGCGGCAAGTCCCACATGTTCGTGTAGCGCAGGTTCATTCCGTATTTGACGTTGCACATGACCAGATAGCTTCCCACGATGAAAACGACGCAGAAGATCTCCGGTTTCTTTGTCCTATCGAGACAGAAGAGAGCGCCCAAGGCCAAGATCAAAACGACGGGACTGACGGTCAAGAGATCGATGAGATAACGGTACCAGGGCCCGTCGCCCGTTAAGATTGCATATTCGAGCTCATAATTTTTGCCCACTGAAAGCTGATAAGCGGAAATGAGAACGTCGATGCCGCCGGCCAAGATCCCCAGGGTCGCAACGCCGAGGAATGGACCAAGCACCGTCGCCAGAAGAAGTTCGCGCGTGACAGTTCCAAATTGCAGCCAGCGATTCAGGGCGATGATTGCCAGCAGGCCGACAAAAACAAAGAAGGCGTTTTCTTTTGTCAGGACCAGCAAGGTAAGGGAGGCAACGTAGGTGGTAAGCCAGATCCAATTCCGCGGCGCCCGCAGGTTTTCCCAGAGCGCCCAGAGGGTGAGCAAGGCCCAAAAAGTGAAGAAACCGTCCACCAACGCATGTTGGGACATGTGAATCTGGGTCGGGGCAAAACCAATGAGTGCGGCAATTCCCAACGCGCAACCCGGCCCTTTGATCCTCCAGGCGAAAGTGGTCGAGAGAAGCAGCGTCAGAATACTAAAGAGGGAGGCAACGTTCTTGAGGGCGGCCAAGGGTTCGGATCCAAAAAGGACGTGCCAAGAATAAGCGGCGAAAATATAGAGAAACCGCATTGGGGGCAGGATCGAGCCGACCAGCGGCCTTTGAACCTCCATGTAATGCTCAATGATGGCTGGATACGAAGTTAAGCCCGTTCCGATGACTTCGTAGACGTACTGGCGGTACAATCCTTCATCCATTCCGGTTCGGCCCATCTCTGCCCACATCGAGTTAGGGTGAATCGAGGCGAGGGAGCGGAGCGGCGCATTCGGGCCCAGGAAAGCGGAAGGAGGCAATCGGAGGAACACGCCAATCGCCAGAACCCCACACAACGCCGTTAGGAAGACTTTGCGAGCGCGCGACGATTCAAATGCCATGGCGAGAAGAGTCTAGCAGGTCGACGCGAAACACAATCAGACTTGCGTACCCTAAGTTCCGTTTATTTTTCCGCGACCGAGCACAGCGGCATTTTCCTCCTTGTCCACTCGAGGGCGCCGCCAATTGCAGCGCCAGCCAGCAGGATGGCGAAAACCGCAAGTGAGAGCGCTAGCGCCTTTTCTGGAGGTACACCCACGAGCGCAAGTGCTCCGACAAATGACCCCTCTCGCAAGCCTATCCCGCCCACAGTAAGCGGGAGCATCGTTGCAACCGAGATGACGCCGAAAAGCCAGCACCAATCTGCGAAGCCAATATCAATGTCGAGTTCCCGTGCAAACCGGATATTGATCCACACCGCGGCGAATTGAAAGCACGCACCCAGGGCGATGCTAAGCAGCAAGAGATAAGGCTGCTCCAAATATCGCTTCCAGGCATCCAGAATCCGCGCCGCCTGTGCACCAAAGCGCCCGAACCTTGTCGCGCACGCGCGGAGAAAGCCGAACCAGCGCCGAAACTTCAAACAAAAAAGACCGAGCAAGAGAAGTGCGCAAAACGCCAGGAACACCCAAATGATCCATGGATCGACGGCGCGCCGGCTGAAAAACATCCCGGCGAGGGCGACGGCGAGGAGGCCGAGAAATCCAGTGATTCTGTCGATGACAACTGACGCGGCAATCTGTTCGGCGTTTGGTTTTCCTCTTCCAAGTCGGTAAGCTTTGATGATTTCCCCCGCGATCTGGCCCGGAAGGAGGATCGAATAAAATTGTCCGATAAAGTTAAGGTGCAAAAGACTGAAGATGGAATGCTTCGGGAGGAGCGCCTTCCATTTGAGGGTGGCGATTCCCCAGGCGCCGAGGTACAAGGCAAGATTGACAGCCCAGGTCGACAAGCCGAAGCGACCAATCGCACGCAACACTTCAGATATATCCACCCGCAGGAGAAGCGTGGCCAGAAGCGCGATAGTCGCGGCTGACTTAAGATACAAAAGGTTGCGGCCGCTCACCGTGAAAAGCTTGTAGGCACCCCGGCCAAGTCCACGCGCTTGAAAATGAATTCATTACAGCCGGTGGGAACCTCGGCGGGTATCACGCGTTCAGTCTGAAATCCGAGTGCCTCAACGCATTTCGTTATCTCTTCAACGTTGCCATACTCGTACGGGTAGCCGCCGATCCAATCCACAACGTCGTAATAGAAGTCCATCCCCCGGGCTTGCCGGAAGGGATTGCGGCGCGTGACGAGCCATTTGGCGAGGAAGATGACGGGCCATAGAAGGCCAACCATGATTTTCTGGATCGGCGCAGGGCAGGTATTGTAAAGACGCTTGATGACCGTCCAGGCTCCGCTCGACCAATGGCGGTTATAGATGGCGACGATGAAATGTCCTCCGGGAGCCACGAGCGAGGAGGCATTTCGAATTGCGGCTGCCATATCGCCGGTGTGATGCAGCACTCCCCACGAGTGAACGATCTGATAATACCCCCTAGGTCCGTCCGGGGATCGGTGCCGCACTGAAGTGACGAGGTTATCGTCCAGAATAGATCCGATTACGATCGGGATCGCCTGCGCGTTGAGTTCCGGGAAGGCGCGGACCTGGTTTTCCTGGAGAACGGTGGCGCAGAGTGGGTTGATATCACACCCGACTGTGCGTCCACCCATGGATGTTGCGATGAGCAGAGACAATCCCTGACCGAAGCCGATGTCGACGAATGAGCGATCTTGGATTTTGATGTGGCCTAACAATTCGGCGAGGTGACGTTTTGCTTGTTCTACACGTTCGGGCGTGAGCGCGTGCCTGGAGAATGCGCGCCAGTTGCTGCCGAAGTCGAATTGCCGCTCGCTCATAATCAACAACCAGAGAAGATCAAGCTTCGACCGTCGCCGGCGAGGCAGAGGAATTGTCCTCGTCCACTGATTCCACGCGTTTGGAAAGCGTTAATATGATCGGTTCGAACGCCCCCCCTGCCAGCAGTAGCCAGGTCGCGAGACGAAGCAACCTCAAGCGTTGGGCTACCTCCATCCACCGTTTGATTCTGCCAAGACCAGCCCATTCTTTAATCTGCAAGCTTAGCATTCTCTCCCGGAAGATATCTGCTCCATAGGTGATGACCTTGACGTCATTCCGCTCGGAAATCCACTTTCGCACTGTGTAGAAATTCAGAAACTGGATTGTATTGATGAAACTTGGATCGCGCCCCCACAGGCGAAGATAGAGCCGGGCGAGGCTCTTATTGAGATAGGGGATCCATGGAATTGCGTAGTGTCCTTCAAAAAAACTGCCGTAGTTTGGAAAGACAAATTGCAGGTACCCGCCGGGTTTAAGAACGCGGATCGCCTCATCGAGAACACGCCGCGGATTATCAGTGTGCTCAAGGACTGTAGAAGAAAAAATCACGTCGAATGAATTATCTTGAAAAGGAATATTCTCGCCTTTTGCATCGAGAATTATAGTGGGATCGAGCCCATAGCCTCGGATAACCTCGCGGCAAAGTTCAAAGCTGCTGTCGAAGCCAGCCCCTGCGGGTTCCAGGCCGATCGTTTCTGCGCCAAACTGTATTCTCGTGACCGCGACGAAGATCCCAAATCCGCTCCCTACCTCGAGCAGGCGGCATCCGCGCAAAGAGCTGATAGTGTGACCAGTCGTGCGGCAAAATAACTGAATCTGATCATGCACTTTATCCTCATCTAGGACATCCGCGGAGACCTTGGCCGCCGGCAGTCGCGACAGCGCGCTAAAAAATGCCCCATACGTATTGGAGACCTTTTCTATGAGCAGTGGCGAAACGCGGATCAAAACAGTTGAAGGCTAGTCATCCTTCGCCTGCCGTGAAGCACAATCACGACCAGAGGTATGGTAATGGTTTGATTATTGGCTTTCATGAAGTCCAAACAAACCGACGTAAGCGGCGGCGACGCGCTCCCAAGAGAAATCGCGTTTGACCCGGTCGCGTCCCATGCATCCCATCTCGTAAGCGCGCGCCGGATTATCGATCAGCGTCCGAAGCGACTGGCGAAGCGACGTTGGTTCGTCCAATGGGAAGAGGAAACCAGTGATCCCGTGTTGCACGACTGCGTCGTTCCCGGCTACCCAACTCGCGATAACGGGTTTTCCGCACGCCATGGCCTCAAGGACCGCATTTGGCATTCCCTCGTAGAAGGAAGGGTTAACGAAACAATCGCTCTGTTGGTAGATGCCCCGCAATTGTTCGCGCGGAGTCCAGCCGTGCCAAACAATCCTCTGGCTGAGACCAAGACGGTCAGCTTGCTTCTGGAGTTGTGTTCGCAGGGGCCCGTCCCCTACCAGGTGAAGCTCGAACGGAACTGCCGAATGCTCACGCAGAGCCGCGCATTGTTCCAGTAATAGGGTCAGATTTTTCTGAGCTTGAAAGCGTCCTGTGAAAATGATGCGAAACGGATCGGTGCCGGGCTTGGCGGGTTCCGGCATTGGATGGAAAAAATCGGTGTCGACGCCGTTGGGAATCACGGACACCCGGAAGGGATCGCTCGCCTCGGCCAATTTGCGCAGACCGTCAGCGTTTGCTACGATGGCAATCGCGTGTTTCAAAACTGCGCGACGAAGAGGCCCTAGGAAACGGTGCATCCGGCTAACTTCAGGCGTTAACCCTGGAACGTCTCCTCCGCGTAGCGAAATCACATAGGGCAGGCGAAAAAGTGCCTTGGCGGCGAGAGCCACCGGGCCGCACGGGATCGAAAAGAAAGCTATCGCAGCGTCGGGTCGATCCGCGGGCACCACGAAAACAAGGGACAAGAGGGCAGAAAGAACAAAGCTCGCCATTTCCAGCACGCTGCATCTATCGGCATGCCGACGAAAGCACTGGACTCTACGAACGAGCACGCCCGCTTCCATCCGAACCTTGGGAAGATCGCGATATCTAGCCGTCAGGACCGTGACTTGGTGCCCGAGGCTAATTAAGTTATTCGCGATTGCCTGAGTGGCGGTAGCAGCTCCGGCGCCGATCGGAGGGTACTCATAGTTAATGACAAGGAATCTCATGCGATACGCCCGCCGAACTTCCAGGAGTTGCCATTACGAAAGATAAGGTAGGTGCTATCGGGTTTTACTCGGGGGTGAGCGAGCCATAATTGCACGGTCTGCCGGTCGAGATAAACCGTCTGTGGAGTCACCAATTGGTCGAACGCTACGTGACGAAAGAAGAGGAAGCCGCGCTGAGCGATCCAGATGCTGTACTCGTACATGGGCGCAGCTTTCGCGAGGGAAAAGTTTCGGAGCAGGCGAAGAAGTTTCGCATAAAAGAAGTAGGGGATAACGAGAGGAGTGGCCACGAAGTACTTGGTGAACCACCAAGGCAGCCGGGACACAATCTTTCGCAAGGGATCGACCAGCCTGATGACGAGCCCGTTTCCCTCACGCGCGTAAACCCAGCAGTGAAAACGCCCGCCCGATTTAGTATTAGCTACGACAGCCTGAAAGCCCTTGCCGGGCTCTTTCAAATGATGAAGGACCCCGATGGAGTAGGTCAGATCAAAACCTTCGCTGGCAAAGGCGGTAAGATCGGCCTGGACCACGTCGTAACCGTCATACCCCGAGTCCTCCATGTTCTTTCGGGCTGAGACGATCGATGAGCCCAAATCCACGCCCACGAGTCGGGACGGCTTCCAACCGGCCATGTGCACAAGGAGACTGCCGTTGCCACAGCCTAACTCGAGCACGCTCTTGCCTTGAACGTCCTCCCACGTGATGGGAGCAAACCATTCTCTAAACTGCTCCTCGGTGTAGACGGACCCGGCGGGGAGATTGTTCCAGGAGTCTGCGAAAGCCTCGGCCGTCTTTGTGTCTTGCGTCATGCCGCAGCCGGCAATGGAGAGGCATCACCGGCCCTGGTCCATTGGTTGAGGACGTAAACATTCCAGAGCAACGCGCGTTCGTCAGACCGCCCGGCTCGATGGTCGGCGCTTTTTCTCTGGATGAACTCGTTCTTGAGCCCAGGCAGCGATCCATGGTCCAGCGCGAGCGTGCCGTTCTTGAACCATGATCCGATGGGCGAGCCAAAACCCTTCTTCGGCCGATGCAGGATGTCGTGAGGCAGGATGTGTTCCAGGGCTTTCTTCAGAATGTACTTGGTCGTGCCGTGGCGGAGTTTGTATTCGCTTGGGATTCGACGGACGAAATCAACCAGGTCGATGTCTAGAAACGGAGCGCGCACCTCGAGGCTATGCATCATGCTGGCGCGATCTGTTTTAACCATGATGTCGTCCTGTAAATAGAGGTTGGTGTAGAACTGGAGGGTCTTATCCACCAGATTCGTTTGCGGACATTGTTCCCATTGAGCGATGGCTTCGGAATACAAGTCCTCCAGGTCCACCGGTTCGGCAAAGAGCTCTTCAATCTCGGCCGCATCGAGCGCCCCCATCCAGGAAGGCAGCCACACCCTGGGCTCGTAGCTCAAACCTCGGAGAGTCCGCTTGATCTTGAAGTCAAAGCTCATGTTTCCATGCGAAACCGGCAGGCGATCGAAGAGGGCGCGAATCGCGGAATGAATTGGCCTCGGGAAAATCGATTGATAAAGCTTCGCTCGTCCGAGGGCCCGAAAGGGGTCGTATCCGGCAAACAGCTCGTCCCCGCCGTCGCCGCCGAGTGCCACGGTGACGTGCCGGCGGGTGAAGCGGTTCAAAAGATAGGTCGGCAGCAGCGAGCTATCGCCGAGCGGTTCGTCCAGCCGGGCGACACATTCATCCAGGAGACCGTGCGCCTGGTGGAGCGAGAGAGTCTCGGTATGATGATTTGTGCCAAAAAGGGTGGCCACGCGCAGCGCGTAAACTGACTCGTCGAAGCTCTCCTCATCAAAGCCGATGCTAAAGGTTTGGAGCTGGCCAGCGGGCAGGTGACGAGAAGCGAAGGCGGTGACGGCGGAGGAGTCGATCCCGCCGCTGAGAAATACGCCGAGCGGAACATCAGACATCAAACGACGTTGCACGGCGCGGTCGAGGAGTTCGCGAATCTGGGCGCCCCATTCCTCCTCTGGATTCGGCGGAATCTGCTCGAACGGTTCGAGGACCAGCTCCCAATAGCGTTCAATGCGGCAGTCGAGGGTCGCGGTATCGAGCGTGAGGGAGCATCCCCCCGGCAGTTTTTTCGCCGCCTCGTAAATTGAGAGGGGCGCGGGAATGTATCCGTAGGCGAAATATTTTTGCAGCGCCCGGCGCGAAACGTTTCTCGAAACGTCGGGGTGCTGGATGAGAGCGGTCAACTCGGAGCCGAAGACGAAGTTCTTCGAACCGAGAGCGTAAAAGAACGGCTTCTTCCCGAAACGATCACGGCTGCAAAAAAGCCGGCCGTTTTTCCGATCATAAAGCGCAAAAGCCCACATGCCGTTGAGCCGTTTAGGCAGGGCCGCGCCCCATTGGCGATAACCGTGGAGCAAGACCTCGGTGTCCGAATGATCGGTTTGGAAGATGGCTCCTTGCGCCTTTAGTTCGGCGCGGAGCTCGCCGTGATTATAAATTTCTCCATTGAAAATGACGGTGAGATCTCCGTCGGAAGTGGACATCGGTTGGTGCCCGCCGGCAAGATCCACAATGGAAAGCCGGCGGTGACCAAGAAAGACATTACCGTTGTCCCAAAGACCGCCGTCATCCGGTCCCCGATGGACCAGCACACTGGTCATGCGCGCTAAAGATTCGCGATCGCCTGCTCCGACGAAACCGGCGATACCGCACATCAGCTAGTTCCGATGATGCAGCTTGGGTTTCGCGCGACGGGGCTGAGCGATATTCCGAGTGCGGGCGATCAGGTAAGTCATCTTATCCTGCGACTCGTGATACGTCCGGGTGATGAGTTCCGCAAGTAGTCCCATTAAAAAACACATGCAGCCTGTGATAAAGGTGATGGCAAACATCGTGGGCAACGGGGTTTCGATAAAGCTCTTGCCGCCGAAAAATTTAAAATAGACCGATGCCGCGCCGGAAACTCCGCTGATCAGGAAACTGACGAGCCCGACCGAGCCAAAGAGGTACATCGGCTTTTGCAGGTAGCGGTAGAGGAATCCGAGCACGACGAGATCGAGCACGACCTTGAACAGACGTTCCAGACCGTAGTTCGACTTGCCGTGAAGCCTCGGGTGATGTGTTACCGGCACTTCGGTCACGCGGCCGCCATTCCAGGCCGCGTAGATAGGAATAAACCGGTGCATCTCGCCATAAAGCCGCACGTCGCGCAATGCGGACCGGCGATACGCCTTGAGCGTGCAGCCGTAATCGTGCAGATGCACACCCGAGAGAGTGGAGATGAGCCAGTTAGCGACCTTGCTGGGGAGATTGCGCCGCAGCGCCGCGTCCTGCCGGTTAGCGCGCCAGCCGGAGACGACATCGTAACCCTCGTCAAGTTTGGCCAGTAATTTCGGAATATCCGCTGGATCGTTTTGCATGTCGCCATCCATGGCGATGATGATGGCGCCACGGGCGGTATTGAACCCCGCCATAAGCGCGGCGGTTTGGCCAAAGTTTCGGCGAAAATGAACCACCCGTACGCGGGCATCACCGATTTCATCGAGGCGTTCCGCAGTCGCATCCGAGCTGCCGTCATTGACGAGGATCACCTCATAGGTCTGATCGATACCGGTGAGGGCGGTATCGAGCGCGTCGAGGAGCGGGGGCAGGTTCCGGCATTCATTGAAAAGCGGGACGACGATGGAAATGGCCGGCGGGCTCTCGTCGAGGCGGTTCATGTTATTTCGGGATGTTTTTGAGGCCGATAAAGACAAAGGAGTAAACCGAACAAGCGAACAGGCATCCAAAGAGCAGGTTAAATACCCGCGACCGGAGAGAATCGCGGTAGTGCTGGAACAGAAAGGCAATCATCGGAATGATGGGGAAAAGGTACCGCCCCTGAGGCTGGAAGTCGGCGGTCCAGGAGTGGTAAGCCGAGGCTAATATGACCGAGAGCATCAGCCCGAGGACCACGGCGGCAAAGATGGCATCCCGACCGGATAGGCGGCAGATGCTCGCCAGGAGAAATGCGAGCAAAGAAAGGTAGAGGGTGCCCACAACTATGTAGTATTCGGGCGGGCCGCTCAGAGTCATCCAATGATAGAACCCGGAAAAACTCTGAAAGCTCTTGGCCGCCCAGTTGTGCTCCATGAGGAGATCGCTAAATCCCACACCCCGGCTCCGCGAGTTAATGCGTTGCGCTCCTTCGCCGGCGGCAATTTCAGATGGAGTAAACTTTGGCGCGGCAAACTTCTCGGCCTGCTCGGTGCGAAGCCTTGCGCCGTCAAACCGGTTGATCGCTTCGTGGCCGGTTCGGAGCGGAAAGTAGAGCGCCGCAGCGGCAATGGCGATCACCGTCCACTTTTTCGCCAAATGCAACCGGTGTGGTTTCGTCTCCCAAAAAAAGGGGCGCCAAAACGCGACGAACCCGATGAATGGAAGGAACAGGTAGTAGTTCCGCTTCGCCATGACAAGCAACGCCAGGAGGGCTGCAAACCAAAGGCCTCCGTGCCAAGCCGTGTGCCAACGGTCCGTCCGGAGGTACTGGCTGAGCAGACTATTCTTCTCTGCCAGCTGAACCACGATAACGAGGGAGAGAGCCAGCGCCCACGCGTCGCCATTTACATAGGAAAAGACGTACCATATTTGCGGTGAAATCAGGAGGACCGCCGGGGCGAATGAGTTAGGCAGACAGCGAATCAGCCACGCGGCTACGAAGGTGAAAAGGAGGACGTTGCCCAGCCGGGCTGCGATTTCGGGACTGGTCCAGGACCCGAGGAGGGCCATGAATTTACCGATGAGGAAGTAGGCGGCGTCGAGGTCCTGTAGATAGGATACCCCATAGTGACTGAAGGAGGGCTGGACGGCGGGATTGTCGAGGGCCGGGGGAAGCCAGTGGGTGGAAAAATATTTTGCGACCTCGAAGTGAAGATATTCGTCCGGATGCGCGTTGAATTTGCTGACCACGGCCATTGCCAGGACTAGCGCGGCGGCTGCTGCAAATTGCGCCGCCTGCGCCGATGAAACTTTTTCGACGTGGAATTTCAAAACGATTTCAGTGCGCAGAACGCCCAAGAGCAACAGGACTGCCGCGGCACACAGGGCAACCCCCGGAATGATCCGAGCCCACAAGGAGGGCCTTTCCGCTGAGAAATCCAGCGGTGGGTCTAACTTCAATTCAAGGGTAGGAATCTGCGGCCCTGGAAGAGTCTTGAACACGAGAGAATCCGGTGTCCGCTCCACGATCTCCACCTGTCGGTGAGGCATGAGCGTTTCCAACGAGACCTGAGCTCTCTTTTGCCCGCTTAAGGCGAAAGCACTTATGCCGGTGATCGCGACGAGATGGTTTGGAGGCGCCGGCGCGAAGAAGAATCGGCTGGGCGGCGGATGTGGGATGTCGAAGCGATGGGTGCTGCGCAGGTCGATAAACGCAGAGGCATACCGATTGTCCGTGAGAGTCTCGGCCACGCCAGTCGGATACACCATGATGAGCTGGGCCGTTCGCGGCGTTTCTTCCTTGAAATCCACGTCACTGCTGACGTTGAACTGCAATTGATAGGCGGGACCCGTGCCAATGCTGAAAACGGAGAGGGCCGCGCAGGCAAGGACGCCTGCCAACCCAAGCAGCGTCAACCAGGGCCGTTGCTTTGCATGATTGGGGGGAACGGGAGGAGCCGAAGTGCTCGTTGCCAACGGTTCCATTTCTAGGAGCATCGCAGCGCCGTCAAAGCAGCTTCTCTGCCGCCATCGATGCTGCCGGGGATGCGTCGCAAATGTTCTCGAATCGCCCGTACCACTATTTTAACCGGATCACGTAGTATTTCTCTGGCGGAACAGCGCCGAACGAGAAGGGGAGTGGCCCGACAATGTCCGTGTAAAAACCAGCGCCCACGGCACGGCCCATCGTCGCAATCCAGGGAAACACGGGTAATTCGATCATTTCGATGTGCTCAAAGGTGCTTTCGGGGATCGGCTTGAGGTTTGTATTGTTAAACGGCAGAACCATCAAATCGCCGGGGCGGGTTCGGGTGTTGGTCGAATCGAATGCGCGGAAGCCGTATCCCTGCGCGTAATACTGAAAGCCCCAATGGCCCTGAAACCAGACCGTGGCCGAGGAAGGGATCCTGAACTTGCTTCGAATCTTTGTCGCCGCTGCACGAGCGGAATCAGCCAATCGATAATCGGCGAGGGTAATCAGGAGTGAAAATATGGCGACAGCACCGAACAGCCAGGTCAGCCGGAGATTGGCGGACATCCGGACAACTTCGCTGCGTCGTAGCAAAAGAATCGCGACCGCTGGAACCATCGGAAGAATGGATCGCCCGTTAATGGTCCAATTAAGAATGCAGAACACGAATGTGCCCCACACCCAAAGTAAAAGCATGAGCGCCTCCGCGTTCCTGTCGCGCTTCCAGTCGAGCATTGGAAGCGCCAGCACAGCCAGGCCGCCAAGAACGAGCAGGGTCCAAACAAGCGTCATTCCAAGGCGCGTCGGATTTTCCGCCGAGACCAGGGTGCCGGTCAAGATCCACGTAGAGGGGAGGAGGATAGTCGCCGCGATAAGTGCCCAAAACCAGGTTCTCGAACGCCAAAGCACCGGCGCGAGGATTAGCACGATGGCACAGCAGCCACCCGTGAAGCCGAGGGCCGTCATCGTCTTGACGAACCAAGCGCCGGTTCCACGCGCTTCATTTTGGTTGGCATAACTAAACGCATCCCACATCAGACCGTGACCATACAGGCCGCGCATTGCGCTTTCGTACAGACCCAGGAGGGCGAGAGGTAAGGCGAGATAAACCAGCCACCAGCCCGCCCTGCGGTTGCGCACCAGGGAATACACCAGCAACAGCGGAACCAGGGCGATTCCGAAGTACTTTGTAAGCGACGCAGCAACAATAAGCAGTGCTGCCAGAGCCAGCAAAAGCAGCCGTTGTTCCTCCATCCCCCGCATCCAAAGGACCACTGCCCAAACCCAAAATGCGACCATCAAAACGTCGCACATCAGGGTGGTGCTTGAGATCATGAAGACCGGTGTGCACAACGCGGCGAGAGCCGCATAAAAGGGATGGTCGCAAAGACGGCGGGCCAGGGCGTACGTTCCCAGGAGCACCGCAATTGCCTGAAGGAAAAAGCCAAGGTGAAGAGCGAATTCATCCTCGCCGAAGATCGAAATGAGAAGAGCGATCCAAGCGCAAGCCAAAGGGGGATTCTTAGTCACTTCGTGCATCGGCATCGCCCAGCCGTACCAATTCACCTCAAACCCGTACGGGTCCGACCATTGCGTCTGCATTTGGCGGCCAGCCCAAACGAAGAGCGGATCATCGATGTGAAGGGCCTTGTCCGCGAAAGGCAGGAGACAGGCTAGCGTAACTATGATCAGAATGGCTCTGGGGTAGCGCTGGACAAAGGAGCTTGGTCCTGAAAGGGCGGCGGCTGGTTTATCGTTCCCCACGATGCAATGCGGCTACTGCCGCCTCCGGATGAGATCGTAAAGTTCCTCAAACTCACGCTGCCCCGGTCTAAGTCGCAACGCGGCTTGAATTTCGGACAATGCGACATCGATATTGCCCGCTTCGAATTGGGCGCGGGCGTGAAGGTAATGCGTTTTGCCATCGTTTGGGTCGACGGCAAGCGCCGCCCGAAAGTATTTGGCGGCGCTTTCCCAATCTTTTCCGGATAAGGCGACGACGCCCAAATTATTCAGGGCAGCTTTGTGACGCGGATCCATCCGCAGGACAGTCAGATAAGAAGCTTCCGCCAAGGACAGGTTCTGTTGTTCCAGCCAGAGATTGCCTAACGCGAGATTGATCTCGGTGCTGCGTGGCGCATAGGCGTGGGCGAGTTCCAATTGCTTCTGGGCGACTGGCCAGTGTTGAAGCTCGAGCGCCTGCAATCCGGAGTTGTAAAACTTGAGCGCCCAAAGTGCCGGGTCGCGCTGCGGCCACGTCACAAACCCTGCTGCCGCCGCCAGGACCGCGAGGTAACCGGCAACGATTTTGCCGCGGGCACTCACGCAGTTTTCCCAGAAGATCCATATTCCCGCAGCGCCAAACAGGAGAAGTCCGGGCGCCACGGCCAGACGATACCGTTCCGTCACGAAAACTGGCAGGACGGCCCCCAAATGGAGGAGAATTGCAACCGCGACCCAGCGTGCCGCGGGAAATTTCTGAATCGATAAACAGCACCCGGGAATGGCCAGGGCCGCAATCAAACCAAAATGGAGGCCGGGGAAGATGACGCCGCTGTTTCTAAGCTTCGCGATGATGTTGATGTCGTCGTATTCGAAAGCGTTCCAAAAGGTAACTACTTTCCGGCCCAGCAGCTTCAACCACCCGTCAAAATCGCTCCTGATGTAGGCGCGTGCTTTGGTAGACCAAAAGTCTGACACCTCCGATCGTTTCAAGTTTCGGCCGGCGGCGGCTTCCGCCACGTCAATCGAATCCTTGAGCATCGCGGCCTGCGCAGTTTGCAATCCGGGAAAGTGCGGATACCCGGTCGCCTCCGGGTTGTTTCCAAGCCAGAAGTTTATGCCGCTGTGTGCCGATAGGAAGACCGGGTCATGCGCGACCCAATAATTATGAATCCAGCAAGGCGACGTGCCTGCCCCGAGGCCAAGGAGAAGGAGCGCAACAGCGGCGCTGCGGGCGAGCCACGGCGATCGACCCGGGCGGGCGATTCGTGGTTTGAGTACGAAGGCTGCCAGCATCAACGGCACGAGGCAAAGGATCGTGGCAATGCCCATGGCGGTAACTCCGATGAGGACACCGTACGCAAGGCAGCGACGTGGAGACGGAGCGTATTCCACTCTAATAATTTCCCAGACCAGGAACCAGAACACGAAAACACCCGCTGCGGTGGGCATCAGAACCACCGAATACGCCTCGGCTGGGACGAAAAAGGCCCAGCCGACTGCTGCCATGACGCCGATTAGGCGAGCGGGCGCCTCAGCAGATTCGTTCGCTGGTCGAAAAACCCGAAGGGCGATTTGATAAATTAACGTGGCCGTTCCTGCGTCGAGCAGTATCTGTAATAGGCTCGGCACGAATGGATTATGCCCGAATAAAAAATAGAGGAATGCGAGCAGATAGGCGTAAAGCGGCAGGCCATAAAACGCGAAGTGGTCCGTGAACCGTCCGTGCAAGACCTGTTGTGCCCAATCATCGTAGAAATGCATATCGCCGCCGCTGGGAAAGAGAAAAGGCGATGAAGTAAGCCGGGCGAGAGCGATGAGACGGAGCAGAATGACGGCGGCGAAAACGCAATGACCAACGCTCAGCCGGCGGGGGAGAATGCTTGGCCACGTCATATTAATCCCCCGAAGACTTCAGTTTTTCGGGCGCGACTTTGAGCACGCCGAGGGCAACGGGGGCGGAAAGCAACGTGGCTTGTGGATCAGAGTGACCCGACTTCGCTGCCCAGACCCGCCTGGTGTTGTCAACAAAGAGGGCTTCGACCGTATAATCTCCTTCGGGGATCCAGTCTGAGGGAGCAATGCGCCAGCTTTCTTGGTACGGGCCGCTGGCGGCTTCGGGGGCGCACAATCCTTTCGGAATGAGAATAACATTTTGGCGGTCGCGTGCACTGAGCTTTAAGAACATCCACGGGAAAACCTCGCGCGGGCTTTGGAAGTTCCAGCTCAGCTTGACCTCGAGTCCCTCCTCCCTGAGCTGATCTCTGAACCTGGTGATGCTTGTGAGCGTGACGCCCGTTCCCATCTCGACGCTCTCTTTCGTGCTTTCAGAAGAGGGGATTTGTGCTTGCGCGGTTTGGTTTTGGCGGAGCAACGTCAGTTCGTTGGAAGAGCTAACGATCCACGAGCACCGTTTCAAAAACTCGTGCAACAGCCGATCGCTGGAAGGAACTACGCGACCGTCGACTGTTTTCATCGTGGGATGATAGTAACCCGCAACACCATCAAAGGTGGCGGAATCGTCGTAATCGATCAAAACGAAGTCCGTAGGCGACGGAGGGTCGTAGGCCGAGCGACTCAGTGTTTTCAAGCCCTTCAGGACGTAATGCAGCGAATACAATTCTTCGCGCATGGCCAGATGGGACAGGTACGGGAGTGGCGCGAGGACGCTGGCGTCCGGCGGAATCTGGCTAACCAAGGCCCGCTTGCGAGCGCGGCTTTGTTTTTCACTGAACCATTTTTCGGTCGCATCGCGGATATCGTCGGCAGGCCCGAGAAGAATCTGCGCGGCGACGCATGCGACGGTGACGAGGTACGGAATGGAGCGTTTGACCTGATCTGGAATCGGCTGCCAACGATTGAGGGCGGCGGCACTCTCGGCTAGGGCCATCCAAAACAACGGGAGGAGTGGAGCTGCGTAGTGAAAATAAATCGTCCACTCCGACGAGCGCCAGGAAAGCAGATGCTGGAGAAGAATAGGCGCGGCAATCAGCAGCCAGCGCGGCCTCATGAGAGGCAGAAGCAGAAATGGGAGAAGCAACGCCCAAACAAGATTTCCATGAGTAAGAGATTGGAAGAGCGCACCCAGGATCCGCTGAGGTTCTGTGAGGGCCTTGAGTAGAATATCGCCGGTCGATGCCCCCAGCCGGTCGTACAAAGCGAGGTAATCAATATTGCCCGAGTTAAGCGTAGGCGTGATCAATTTGATGCAGACAAAAAACCAGAGGATCGACAACCCCATGGGCCAGAGAAACCACGCGCATAATTCGGCCATGGGACGTTTGTGCTCCAGGACGAGGTGAACCGCGCAATATGCGGCGATGAGGAGAGCCATGTTTTCCTTGCAGGCGAGGACGGCGAGCAACCATCCCCAATAAGCGCGAAGCGAATTGCGGAGGCGCGCCTGAATCAGCAGAAGGAGGAATGGCGCCGTGAGAGCTTCGGGGTGGAATTCATGGAGCGCGATGAATCCGGTGGCAGGCGTAATCAGGATGGCGACAGCCAGGAGGAGCGCCGTTTTTCGATTGAGCTCCAGCCGCCGTCCGATGCTGAACGCGACCGGACCCATCGACGCGAGGGCAGCGTTTTGGATGACGACGAAGACCAGTGGGTGGCGGAAGAGCAGGAAAATCGGGGCGATTAGAAAAACGATTGGCTCGACATGATTACCGAGAAGCGGGACCCCTTGGACTGAAACTTGAAACCGCCCGTGGGTGAGCTGCCAGAGGGCCTGGACGTAATAGGCGAGATCGAACGTCCGGTAATCGAAGTTCGCCCAGCGGGCATAAGACGCCCAGGTGCAAACAGCGAAGAAAACCAACGCGGCGCCAAATATTAGTCGCTCACCAGAATCAGCTCCGAGCCGCTTCGTCGTTGTCACCGTTCATGCCTTATCCCCTGATGGATCGGCATACAAGTCTGTCAGGCGTAGGAGATTGGATAATCAGGCCGGACGTCTGTGTATGCCGGGATTCGCAGTAATTCGGGCTTTCGTGAAGCATTCCAGTAATTACAAAAACGGACTCGTTGGCATCAACACTGCTTTAAAAAGCCTCAAATCCGCGGTCGGTATCGTGGATCGCAGTCAAACAAACAAGACAAAACGAAAGCAAACAGCATGTTAAACAAACTCAACAAACGCCGCGGGGGCTTCACCCTCGTGGAAATCATGATCGTAGTGGCGATCATCGCCTTGCTGGCAGCGATTGCGGTGCCTGGATTCCTCCGCGCCCGTAAACGCTCTCAAGCAAGTCGCATCATTAATGATTTGCGTTTGATCGACTCCGCAGTCGACCAATACGCGATCGAAAACAACAAGGCCAGCGGCGTCACCGTCCCCGTAGCCGAGTGGACCAGGTACCTGAAGAAGGGGACCAACCTCGAGGTGACGGGCCGGGATATCCTGGGCAACCTTTACTCTGACGTGCGAGTGGACTCTCTCCCGTCAGTGCCATCGGCGAGCAAGACCGCGCTCTCAGACGTGACGGATTATACGTTCTGGTCGCCCTACAACTAAGAATCTGACGATTCATTCTCCTGTCATTGGTTTCGCCAGTGGCAGGGAATGAGTTGTGAGTAACAAGACCAAACCCGTCCTGCCACTTTCCAGCTCGCACTAATAAAAAAATAGAAAGATTCCCTAGTTATGTTAAAAAAACTGACAACCAAACGCGGCGGCTTCACGCTGGTGGAAATTATGATTGTGGTGGCGATCATCGCGCTCCTCGCGGCGATTGCTGTCCCAGGCTTCCTTCGGGCGCGCAAGCGTTCGCAAGCGTCGAAAGTTCTAAACGACCTGCGTCTGATCAGCTCGGCGATGGATCAGTATGCAATCGAGACTACGAAAAAGAGTGGCGATCAAATAGCGGTAGTCGACTGGACCAATTACCTTAAGAAAGACACTGTACTCTACACGACCGGAGCCGACTTGTTCGGTCGGCCTTACGGCCAACAAGAGGTGGATTCGCTTCCCCGTGTAGACGCCACCACCAAGGCAGCGCTCTCGGACGTGACGGACGAGGCGTTCTGGTCACCCTACAACTAAGACACCCGAAATCGCAGGACAATGAAGGGCGTCCTTTCGGCAACGGAAGGACGCCCTTTTGTTTTCTAATCGGCAAGACGGCGAGAACAGCATGATCAATCAGAGCATTCAAGTCGAAGGACCGTCAAAGCGTTTCAAATTGGCCTGGCAGGGCTTGGTCACCTACACCGAGCGCCACTGGCTTCGATGTCTTTTGCTGGTTGTGTTAGGCGCTGTCGCTCGTCTGCCTGCCTTGCAAGGGACGCTGCTCTGGGATGATCTTTATTTGGTGCGCAACAATCCGTTTATCAAGAGTCCGCTCCTGATTCCGGAAGCGTTCCGACATTACCTCTTTCCCGACTCCTTCGCCGGCCATTATCGGCCGGTCCAAACCATCTCATTTGTTTTCGATTATTTGGTCTGGAACACGGACGCGTATGGCTATCATCTGTCCAATTTGCTCTGGCACATTGGCAGCGGCCTCTTGCTTTACCTTCTCTTGCAAAGGCTGCTTCCATCAATCGCCCCAAGGTGGCAATGCCCAGGTGTTCTTTCAGGCGCTGCGTTCGTGATCGCGCTAATCTGGGTCGTTCACCCCGTGCATAGCGCCGCTGTCGATTATGTTTCCGGACGCGCCGATAGCCTCGCATTCTTCTTCGCCTGCGGTGGCTGGCTACTTTACCTCCGGGCGCGCGAAATTACGCGAAACGTTGTCCGCCGGAGCTGCTACATCCTAGCAGCTTTGTCCGGGTTGCTCGCGCTCTGTTCCCGGGAAACGGGCTTTGTCTGGATGGTTATCTTCCTTCTTTACCTGTTTATTCTCGACCGGAAATCGACTCAAAAGGCAAAACTGATCGTTCTGGCGTGCTGCTTCGCGCTCGCAGGGGCGTATGGGACACTGCGATCAATGCCGGAATACAGGCCGGGGCTTGACGTCCGGACCACGCCAACTGCTGCAGCCAAGGGCGTCTTGATGTTGCGTGCGTTGGGGGACTATGGACGTCTCATAGTTTGGCCGACAAATTTGCATATGGAGCGGGACGTAGTGGATGGCAGTAGTCTGCGTGACACCACCCATTGGCAACAGTCTATCCGCGTGGAATACCTTTCGATCGGCGGACTGTTGGTCGCAGTGATTTTGCTTTTTGGAGCCTCCCGCAAAGGGGAGGCCCAATCGATTCGCATCTTCGGTGCGGGCTGGTTCCTGGTCACGTTCTTGCCGATCTCAAATCTCTTCAACCTGAATGCGACAGTAGCAGAGCATTGGCTTTATCTTCCGAGTGTTGGGTTCTTTACGTTCGCCGCGGGTTGCTTTTTGGAACTCCCGCGGTTCGGAAGAAGTATCGCGCTGCCGATCGTGTGTGCGATCGTGCTGGGGCTAAGCGCTCGCAGTTTCGTTCGGAGCACAGACTGGGTCATAGAAGAAACCTTCTACCGGCAAACCCTACTAGCCGGAGGAACCAGCCCCAGAATGTGCGTAAATCTCGCGGCGATCTACTCAGCGCGCGGCGAGAACGCAAAGGCAGAAAGCCTTTTGCGCAGAGTGCTCCAGGCCGATCCAACTTACTTGGTGGCCCGCAATAACCTTGCCTCCATCCTTTCGGCTCGCGGACAGACAGCAGACGCAGAGCAGATGTTTCATTCGGCGAGCAAGACGACACAAGAAGAACGCGCTACGTATCCCCGCACTTGGGCCGCCGCTCTCAACCTCGCCCACCTAGCACATATCCAAAACGACGACCAAAGGGCCTTGGCCATTATTGATAGGGCGCGGCACGATTACCCGGGAATCTGGAACCTGATCAGCTTTCAGGCGGAACTGCTTCGCCGGACGCGAGGGGCGGATGCGGCTTTGCCGATTATCGAAGATTTTGTGAAAAACCATTCGTGGCATTGCGAAGCGTTTATCGCACTGGGCAGGCTTTGCTGGGAGGCAGGCGATCCCGTCGGGGCTGAAAAGGCATTTCGCCATGCCAGCTGGTTGGATGTGTATGACGCGGAAGCACTCAGCGCGCTGGCCCTCTTAGAAGTGCAACAAAACCGGCTCGAGGATGCTTTCCATACGCAACGCCGCGCCGTTTCGCGTCAACCAGACCAGACGCGACCGTATCTCCTCCTCTCAGATATCCTGGAGAAGATGGGTCGACCCGCCGAGGCGCAAGCTGCGTTGGCTCGAGTCAATCACCTACAAGCACTCGCGCGGTTACAACCGACGCCCAATTAGCGAACTGCTCGGACCAATCGAGACAGGTCGAAGCTAAGGCAAAGGGACAGCGAGACTTGGGGTCTCTTCCGAAGCCTGGCGAAGCTTCGCGAGGTTTCGATGCGCGCTGGAACAACTCGGATTTAGGACGAGCGCTTGCTCGAACTCAATTTCCGCAGAAGACGGGTCTCCCGATTTTAGCATCGCCACTCCCAGGTTATTCCGTATTTGCCAGTCGTCCGGAGTAAGCGCCAGCGCGCGGCGATAAGATAAGATTGCCTCCGGTAGACGTCCCAGGCCATGGAGGACATTTCCAAGATTGTAATGTGCCTCCGGGTATGAAGGCCGGATTTGGATGGCCTTGCTGAAAGGATTTATCGCCTCCGCTTCGCGCCGCTCCCGTGATAACGCAGTGCCGAGGTTATACTGCGCCCGGGCGCTATTGGGGCTCACCGTTGTCGCGCTCGTCCAAAGCGCAATCTCCGAACCGTAATCATCGTTGCGCAAAATCGTACGGCCAGCCAGCAATGCGCCAATGAGTAAAGCAACGCAGCCAAGGATTAGTCCTTTGCGCGATTGAATCGGATCCAGACGATCCAAAATCCCTTTCACAAGAACATAGCCACACGGCAAGGCAACGGACAGCACCCCCGCAAGTGCCAGATACATTCGGTGCTCGAACGCCAAATCCGCTATCGGAACAAAGCTGGATGTTGGTGCCAGTGTTAGAAAAAACCAGGCCCCGGCAAACCCTGCCACGTTCCGCCTTTTCAGAGCCCAAACAGTAAGGACAAGAAAAAATCCAATGAGCGCAGAGCTCCCCAGAATTACCCAGTTATTCTCCACGGGGCGTAACCCGTAATCCAGACAAAGGGCATCGGGCCAAAACGTGAGCCGCAGATAGCGAAGGATGATGGCCGGCTGACTCGCCGCGTATTGCAAAGGAGTGACACCGGTGACCTCCGACCCCACGGTGGTGATCCAATCCTGCTTGTTGCCATCAAGAATCAACGGCAAGAGCGCCATGCTTCCGGCGAGGAGCGCGTAGTAGCGCATTCTTGATCGCAGCGCTGCGGCCAACGATTGCGCGACGAAGGTGCGGTCGTACACCAGGACCAGGAACGGCGCCATCAGCATGACCGGTTTGGTCATCAACCCCAGGAGACAGCAAAGAAGCGAGAGGAGCTGCCACCGCGTCTGTTGTGCGGAATCGATCGACAAGATAAAACAGAGAAGCATCAAGAGGCAAAACAACCCCATCATCGCTTCGCCCCGCTGAATAACATACGTGACGCTCTCGGTCTGGAGAGGATGCAGCATCCAGCACAGCGCAATCGTTAGCGCGAGCCCCTCATTGGCGTCCCTCAAGGGGCCGGTGCCGTATCTCTTTAAGGTCAGTCGAAGCGTTGCGAAAAGCGCTAGCGCGGCCCCAACGTGAATCAGGAGGTTTAAGACATGGTAGCTCCAGACGGATGATCCGCTGATGGCAAAATTCACCGCAAGCGACCACTGAACCAGCGGACGGGACGTGCCACGAAACGGGGCCCAAGGTGGCCAGAGGGATTGAATGTTTTCGTTCCCCAGGATGATTCGCAAATCGTCGAAGACAAAGGGCGCCTGAAACGAGTTATGAAAGGCGACAAGACCGACGATCAGAAAGATGAAAATCAGGGTGGAGCGCCGGCGCACCCTTGATCTGTCGCACATTATATGCCAGCGGCCCCTGGCGCTCATGACATGCGTAAAGGAAAACGGGCCCGCGTTGACTTAGCGTGGCGCGTCGGTACCATCGACGCTCCCATCCTGGGTCGTATGCTTTCGCGGATTTATACCGACCGAGACGCCGACGCGAAATTTTTGCGCGGGAAAACCTGCGCCGTTATTGGCTATGGCGCGCAAGGCCGCGCCCAGGCGTTAAACCTAAAGGACAGCGGAATGCGAGTCCTAATCGGGCTTCCTCCTCGAAGTAAATCGCGGCGCATCGCCCGGCGGGAGGCACTCGAAGTGGTGGGCACGAGCACGGCGGTCCGCCGTGGTGACATCGTTTTTCTGGCCGTGCCGGATACCCAAATGCCCGAGATTTACGGACGGGAAATTGCGCCCTCGCTTTCTGCCGGCAAGACGCTGCTTCTGGCCCACGGGTTCGCGATTCTTTACCAAACGATTGTTCCGCCAAAAAATGTGGACGTTGTCATGGTCGCCCCGAAAGGCTTGGGGCCGATGGTTCGTCGCGAGTTCGTCGAGGGCCGGGGCGTTCCAGCTCTTTTTGCCGTCAGCCAGGATCCATCGAAGCGCGCCAAAAAAACCGCTCTCGCGTGGGCGAAAGCGATCGGTTGTACGCGGGCAGGCGTAATCGAAACAACTTTTCGGGAGGAGACCGAAACCGATCTTTTTGGCGAACAAGCGGTGCTCTGCGGCGGCGTCAGCGCGCTTGTCCGCAGTGGATTTGAGACCCTGACCCGTGCCGGCTACGCACCGGAGTTGGCCTACTTTGAGTGCCTGCACGAACTAAAATTTATTGTGGATCTCATGCACGAGTCTGGGATCCACCGGATGCGTTCACTCATTTCGGAGACGGCAAAATGGGGCGATCTTTTCGTCGGTCCCAGGATTATCGATCGCGCGGTGCAAAAGAAAATGGAGATTGTCCTCCGGGAAATTCGCAGCGGGAAATTTGCCCGGGAATGGTTGCGCGAAACGAAAAACGGCCGAAAACGTTACGCGCAGTTGCTGGCTGAATCGCAGACACATCCGATCGAAAAGGTGGGAGGTCGGCTGCGCGGCTTAATGTCCTGGAAGAAAAGGCGGCGTCGCTCTTAAACCCCGTCTAAGAGTCGCTTTTCGTTTACTGGTCCCAGAGAAAATGTTCCAGGCGCAGCCGGCTCAGGCGCGACTTTGCTTCATCACTGCGAGCGCCCCCGGCTGAAGCGAGTCTCTGGTAGACAATGGCCGCCGATTGCCACTTCGAATCATCCTCGAGCAGTCGCGCCGCGTTGAAGCCCGCCTTGTAATACCAGAAAAACTCTCGCGGCCGATCCGGCCGGCTCTCGTCTTCGATGATTTGGTAGAAGGTGGCCAGCGCCTTGGCTCGATCGTCCAATTTCTCGAGACAAATTCCTTTTTTGAACAGCGCTTGATTGCGCCAATGCGAGGGAGCATCTGCCTGCGACGCGAGCTGATCGTAAATTGCGATGGCGCGCCCGTAACCTTCACGATCCGCCGGCCCCGCATCATATAAAATGTCGCCTTTGCCGCACAGGGCTTCCCGCTTCTCTTCCGGGTTGGCGTTTCCCTGCAGGACTTCATCGTAAAGCGTCGCTGCATCCTGCGGCTTGCCGAGCTTGCGCTCGATCACAGCCTGCTCAATTCGTGCCGGCCATTTCAGCTCCCCATTTTTCTTGACCACTTCATCAAGCAGGACCAGCGCGTGATCCAGCGATTGCGCGCCCATGCTTTGCATCGCGGATTTCGCGGCAAAATACAGCGCCTTCTCGGCGAAGCCTGCCCGCGGATTCTCCTGCGCGAGGATTTGAAACTGAGTTTGTGCGTTCGGAAAATCCTGCTGCCGGTAATACGTTTCCGCCAACTTCATCCGGACATCGGAGACCAGCGGGGAATCGGGATATTTTTGGAGAAACTGACTGGCGACCTCAATCACTGTCGCCGCGGCCGGGTTGGGCGTGGCGTCCTCGATCCAGATTACGAGATAATCCGCCCGTTCTCCAGCGGCGGCGTTTGGCTCAGTCTCCCTGGCGCTTGCCAGGTTTTTCCGCGCGGCCTCCAGATTGCGTGGAACGTTATGGAAAGCGAGTTCCGCCAGGGCCACCCACGCCTCTGAGACGCGCCGGTGACGTGGAAAAGCTTGTAGGAACGCTTCCAGCGTCTCTTTCGCCTTCTTGTTTCCCTGGGCAGCCTGGGTGAGACCTTCCTCAAGTGATAAATCGCCCCGGGCGTCCTCGTTGCCACCGCTTTGTCCCAACTCATGAAAGTCCGCCAAAAAGCGTGCTCTATCGCTCAACTGCAGCCAGGCCAGCGACGCATTGAAGAGCGATTCGGTCTTCAACTGTGGTGTATGAGCCACCCTTTCGAACGTCTCAGCCGCTGCTTGGAAATGCCGCGCCTGGTAGTGCGTGCCTCCGATGAGAAAGTCGATCCTCTCGAGCAACGCAGGTCTCGGGTGAAGTGCCCGTGCCTCCTCGAGAATCGCGAGCGCTTCACTGAACTGTTGGTTGTCGAGCTCAAGCTGGGCGAACTCAAGAAAGGCTTCGGCTAGCACGGGAAGCGGAGGGTGAGCGTCTCTCAACTCGCCGAAAACCTTCAGTGCGTTCTCGCGGCGTCCGGCGCGTAGCTCGCTTCGGGCAAGATACCATTGCGCCAGAGAGCGACGCGGCTGGATGGGATCGGCGGTCCATCTTCGCAGCTCCTGGTTCGACGGCATTCGCTGGGCGCGATAAAGCTGATCGAGCTTGTGGAAAATCGTCGGTAATCCGGGATCGGTCGGGTGATGTTCCACAAAATCCTCCAGCGGATCATCTCCCGTTTCAGGCGTATTCAATCGCAAATTCACTTCGGCCACCGCGCATAACGTCGCGATGAGCACGGCGCGGCTCGCGCCTTCGGGCCGGCGCAGAATTGTTTGGAAAAGTTCGAGCGCCCGTTCGCGATGGTTTAGCTGCGCCTCAATCCGGCCTTGGAGGAAGCGCTTCTCTTTCTTGTCCGCGAGCGAGACCGGTCTTGATTTGTCGAGAATGCGACGAGCGCCTGCGGTGTCCCGTTTCTCGAGCAATAATTCGACTGATCGAAGCTCGGCACGGTCCTTGAATAGCGCATCGGAAAATAGAAGGGCAAACATTCGGGTGGCTTCATCGAGGCGTCCAACCGCTCTCAAGGCCTCCGCTTGACCGAGGATTGCCCTGGAACGAAATGGTGACCCTGCTGCGGCCGCGACTTGTTGGTAAAGGGGCAGTGCTTCCGCCCAGCGTTCCAGACCGGCAAGAGCTTGTGCGCACCAAAACTGCGTGGCCGGCAGGGCCAGCAAAACGGGATCTTGCAGCACCTTCAGAGCTTCCTCCGTCTCCCCAGCCGCAAGCAGCGCTTCCCCCAGCTTCGCACTGACCGCTCGGCGATCGTCCTCCGCGAGATCACCACCGAGAAGTGCCCGTAATCGCATCACCGCCACCTGGGGAACTCCGTCTTCCAAGGGCTGGACCGCCGTTTTTAGTTTCGGATGCTCCCCGAGCGCCAGACCAGCAAACAGGAAAATCCCGGCGAAGATCGCAATCCAAACCTCACTTCGCCGTTGGACGTTGCACATTCTCTTCATCCTTTGAGCAACGGCTTCAGATAGCGTCCAGTGTAGCTTCCAGCCACCTCCGCAATCGTCTCCGGCGTCCCAGCCCCCACGATCTCTCCCCCGCGCGCTCCGCCTTCCGGACCCAGATCGATGACCCAATCAGCGCATTTGATCATCTCGAGATTGTGTTCGATGACGACCAGCGTATTGCCCGCGTCCCGAAGTTTCATGAGCACCTGCAGCAGCTTTTCAATATCCGCAAAATGTAATCCCGTCGTGGGCTCATCGAGAATGTAGACCGTGCGGCCCGTCGCTTTTTTCGCCAGCTCGGTGGCCAGCTTTACGCGTTGAGCTTCACCACCGGAAAGGGTCGTGGCCGCCTGGCCCAGACGGAGGTATCCGAGACCCACGTCGAGCATTGCTCCGAGCCGGTCGGAAACCGAAGGCACGTTGCGGAAAAATCGGGCGGCTTCGTCCACCGTCAGGTCGAGCACATCGGCAATATTCTTTCCCTTGAAAGTGATCTCAAGCGTTTCGCGGTTATAACGCTGACCCCGGCAGACTTCGCATTCGACATAAACGTCCGGCAGAAAATGCATCTCGATTTTGATCAGCCCGCCTCCTTCGCAATTTTCGCAACGGCCGCCCTTGACGTTAAAGCTAAAACGTCCGGCATCGTATCCTCGCACCCGCGCGGCTGGCAATTGGCTGAACAACTCCCGGATCGGGGTGAAAGCGCCGGTATAGGTGATCGGGTTCGAGCGGGGTGTCCGGCCAATGGCGCTCTGATCGATCACGATCGCCTTGTCCAGCTGGTCGAGTCCGCGGAGCGCGCGATACGTTCCTGGCTTGTCCTTGGAATTGTAAAAGTGCCGGAAAAGAGCGCGCCTCAAAATGTCGTCCACCAAAGTCGATTTTCCACTGCCCGATACCCCGGTTACGCAGGTGAAACAACCAATCGGGAACGACGCGGTCACGTTCTTTAGGTTGTTCTCCGAGGCTCCGGTCAGCGTCAGCCAGCCATCTCCGGGCTGGATGGGTTGCGGCACCACGCGTCCCCGCGGGACCGCGATCCGCGCCCGGCCGGAGAGGTAATCCGCGGTCGGCGAATTTTTCGCGCGCAACACTTCCGCGATCGGTCCTTGCGCAACGATTTCGCCGCCGCGCGGGCCAGCGCCCGGGCCGAGATCGAGAATATGATCCGCGGCGCGAATTGTCTCTTCATCGTGTTCGACCACGATGACCGAATTACCGAGATCGCGTAATCGGCGAAGGGTAGTGAGGAGCCGCGCATTGTCGCGTTGATGCAACCCAATGCTTGGCTCGTCCAGGACGTAAAGAACACCAGCCAGGCCGGAACCGATCTGAGTGGCAAGCCGGATCCTCTGCGCTTCGCCGCCTGAAAGGGTCCCTCTCTCGCGGTCGAGGGAAAGATAATTGAGCCCGACCTCCACGAGAAACTGGAGTCTCGAATCGATCTCACGGACCACTTCGGAGACGATCTGCCGTTGCTGCTCGGTGAGCACGAGCTGTTGGACATACTCCGCTGCCGCGTCAATCGTCAGCTCGCTAAATTGATGAATATTTAGCTCCCGTTCTCCGGAATCCTTTATCGTGACTCCGAGAATTTCCGGCTTCAACCGTGCGCCATGGCAGGTCTGGCAAGGCACGCGCGTCATGAAGGCGCGGATGCGATTGCGCGTAAACTCGCTCTCCGTTTCCTGGTAAAGCCGCTCCATTTGCGGAACGAGTCCTTCGAAGGGCCGCGCTGTCTTCGGCGACTTTCCGTTTCCTCCGAGATTCATTTGAATCGGCTGGTCGCCCGTGCCGTAGTAGAGCGCCTTTTTGAATGCCTCCGGCAAATCCGTGAACGGAATGCAATCGTCGACCGAGAAGTGTTTCACCAGCGCGCTCTGCAGACTCCGATAGTAGGCTTGCATCGGCTTGGTGCCGCGGCGCCATGGAGTGATTGCGCCCTCCGCCAGCGATTTCTCCGGGTCCGACACCATCAAATCCGCATCGCAAACGAGTTGCGTTCCCAGCCCGTGGCAAGCCGGACACGCGCCTAAATGACTATTGAATGAAAAGTGTTTGGGTGTCAGCTCACCTAACGAAAAGTTGCTCTCTGCGTTCCCATAGTCCGTCGTGTAGCGGACGGCCTCCCACTTCTCCTGTGGAACGTTGGATGTTGCATGTTGGTCGTTGGACGTTTCCCCTTCTGCTGATCGCAGCACCACGATCCGGTTCCCACCCCATTTCAGCGCCGTCTCCACCGAATCGGCCAGTCGCGTCCGGACTCCTTCGCGAATAATCAACCGATCCACGACCGCCTCGATGGTGTGCCGTTCGGTCTTTTTTAGACGAATTGGCTCCGGCTTCCCAAGCTCAACGATTTCGCCATCGATCCGAATCCGGACAAACCCTTCCCGCCTGACCTTCTCAATCACATCGCGGAACTCGCCCTTTTGATTTTGCAGGAGTGGCGCCAGCAGGATGATTCTTGTCTCAGCCGGATACGCGAGTATCTGATCGACGATCTGTTGCGGCGTCTGCCGATGAATAGGTTGACCGGTCGTGGGATCGTGCGGTTGGCCGACCGCTGAAAATAATACACGTAAATAGTCGAAAATCTCGGTCGTCGTTGCGATGGTGGAACGGGGGTTGGCGCCCGCGCTCCGCTGCTCAATGGCGATCGCGGGCGAAAGCCCTTCGATAAAATCGACGTCCGGTTTTTCCATTTGGTCCAGGAACTGCCGGGCGTAGGCCGAGAGGCTTTCCACGTAGCGGCGCTGCCCCTCGGCGTACAGCGTATCGAAAGCGAGCGAGGATTTCCCCGACCCGCTTAAACCGGTAATAACCACCAGCTTTTCCCTCGGAATTTCTACGTGGAGATTCTTGAGATTGTGCTGGCGCGCACCGCTGATCTTGATAGTTTGCGCAGGCATCGGACGACAAATGTCGAACCTGTCAGTCAAGCACAACTCCTGCTTTTCTCCAGTGCATGCTTTCTATCATGAGTGACCTCGACCGCACAATTTCCCACGAAGAACTCGTTGAATTGCAGAAAAAATTCAGCGAAATCAAACACGCGATCAATAACGCCCTCGCCGTGATGATGGCACTCTCCGAGATGTCGCAACGCCGCCCGGATTACTCGGAAAAGCT
>Ga0190272_10000067_pt1 | contig 75597 bp, 70 predicted proteins | sample Popmic504T_FD_133746 | JGI IMG/M metagenome (GOLD analysis project Ga0190272, IMG submission 133746) | Populus adjacent soil microbial communities from riparian zone of Shoshone River, Wyoming, USA - 504 T | ecosystem: Environmental > Terrestrial > Soil > Riparian zone | place: USA: Wyoming... | reverse complement strand
GGCGACCGCAGGCGCCGCTTTCCCTGCCTTCGGTGCCACAGCGACTCCGCACCACGAACGGCAGTGAAAGCGGCGTCTGCGGCCGCCGCAGTCCATAGCCCCCCGCACGCTCCGCTACGGAAGCAACCGACCCGGCTTTAGCGGGCTTGGAACCGCCTACGGCAACAGCCCTTGCCCGCGTAGCGGGCTTCAGAAAATAGCCACCGGCTTCAGCCGGTTGAATGGGTCGATCATTCATCCAGCCCGCGTAGCGGGCGACAGTCATGCACCCGTTTCTTTCCTCAGTGACAGTGAGGGTGTTGGGGGTTCGCCGCAGCGTTTTCCTCGGGCGAGGATGAGTCCCGCGCCGAGCAGCGTCAGGAATGAGATCGCCGCGCCGGCGAGGAACGAGTCCGGCAGATAGCGCAGTCTTACGCGGTGCCGTCCGCGCGGTACGTGTACGCCGAGGAACGCGTGATTGGCAAAGTGCGTGTCGACGCGGCGGCCGTCGACATACGCGCGCCACCCTTTCCAGAGCGGGAGGGAGGCGATGACCCAGCCGTCGTGCTCCATCGTCACGTCGAGCTCGTAGCCGAGGTTGGCGTCGCGGGTGATGACGGTGCCGGGGCCGTTGGCGAGCTCGCGGGGCGGGGCGGCGGACTCGATCCAGGCGCGCGCGGCGAAGTCGGTCTCGTGCGCCATCTCTCGCAGCGCGTCGTGCCCGAGGCGGATGCTGCGCGGGACGAAGGCGCGGGGCAGCGCGTAGGTGTTCTCGAGCAGCATCGAGCCGCGTTGCCGCGACACCTCGCGCCAGCCGGGCGGCGGCGGGTCGCGGTCCCACGTGATCGCGTAGCGCACATTGAGGAATGAGAGGAACGGGCGCGTCAGGTCGTCGACGCGGTTGAACCAGACCGGCTGGTGCACGCTCCAGAGCGGAAAGGTCTCGAACGTGCGGCGGAAGGTCAGCGCCTCGTTGCCGCGGATGTCTTCCAGTCCGTACAGCGTGCTCGTGCCGGGGATGAAGGCCATGCCGTGTCCCGTGATGCGGAACGGCTCGCCGATCTTCTGCAGCGGCTCCAGCATCGCGATCGGCGGATAGGCGATCCGCTGTTCGTGCGACCGGTAGATGTCGCCGGCCGACACGAACCGCTGCGCGAGAATCGCCACGAGCAACAGCTTCGGCGCGCGGAGCAGCACGAGCGCCACGCCCAGTCCGATCAGCTCCGCCAGCATCGTGTATCGGCCCCACACCGGCGGCACCTCGGTGACGAGATTCGCGCGCACGATCCAGAGGTTGCCGGCGACGAGCACAGCCAGCACCGCCGCCAGCGTGATCGCCGCGGCTCGATCTCCGTTGCGGCGCATCAACTCCTCGACGCCCATCGCCGCGATGATGGCCAGCGCCAGCGCGGCAGCGAACGAGAAGCGTTCGTTGAGGGCCTGGTCGAACAGCGGCAGCTCCTGCATCGCACGCGCGAGCGGCTTCCAGCCGGCGCGTGCCACGAAGCCGAAGAGCGCGGTCGCGGCGAAGAACCACGTCACGCGCGAGCGGATGCGCAGCGCGCCGTACAGCGCCAGGGCGAGGATGATGCTGCCCGCCGCCGCCGTGTCGACCGGGATCTCCTCCGGTACGCCGGCGACCTGCCATCGCCGCGTGTGCAGGTGCGGGGAAAAGTCCGTGGCCATCCGCGCCAGCACCTCCGGCGTCTCCGCGCCGCGCGGGATCTGCGCGTAGATGGTCCGTCGGGCCGCCGACTCCATCGTCTGCGGCACGACTTCCAGGAAGGGCAGCAGATAGATCGCCGACGCCAGCAGCGCCACGACTCCCGCGATCGCCAGCCGAGTCAACGCGCGGAACGGCACGACGACGAGCGCCCAGGCCGCGGCGAGGAAGACGACGTGCAGGGCCGTCTCCGGGTGTCCGGATAGCAGCAGCAGCGTGAAGACGATGGCCAGGAACGGCACCGATCGCCGCTTCACGGCCGCGAGTGCAAACGGCGCGAGAGCCCAGCCCGTGCCCTGCGGCCAGAGGATGAAGAGCGCGATGGCCGTCGCGAACGTGAAGCCTGCCGCCGCGACGAGTGCCGCCGCTTCGCGGCAGCCGAGGTCGCGCGCGAGGAGGAACGCTCCGAGGGCGGCCAAAAGGTGGGCGACGGCGGCGGTGAAGGTCATGCTCAGCGGCGCCGGGAGCAGACAGGCGATCAGCGTGAAGGGGCTGAAGGCCGCCGGCACCGCGGCCGCGGCCAGAATGTCGCCGCCGAGGATGAAGCGGTTCCAGAGCGGCCACTCACCGTGCGCCAGCGACCAGCGCACCGCGGCGCGCCACGGAATCATCTGCGTCGAGACGTCGGAGAGATAGCCGTTGTGCGCGGCGGTCAGTCCGAAGTCCGCCTTCATCCAGTTCAGCGGGACAAAGTCCCACGCGTGGTCGACCGGCCCGTACACGCGCGACGTCACCAGCGCATACCCGACGAAGAGGAAAGGCAGGAGGAAGAGGATCGCGGCCATGCCGCGCGAGATCGGGACGACGAAGCGGTGGCTCAGCCAGAGCAGCAATGCGGCCGTGACCGCATAGAGAAGGAGCGCCACGGCACGAAGCTTAAAGAAATAAGATCCCCCGCGTGCATCCGCGTGCCGCGCAGCTGATCGAGACGCTGGCCCTCGTACCGCACCCCGAAGGCGGGTGGTACCGGCAGGTCTACAAATCGGAGGAGCGCGTGACGCGGCACCGCGACGGCGCGGAGCGCACGGCGCTGACGACGATCTACTTTCTCCTGGTCGAAGGAACATACAGCGCGTGGCATCGCGTGCAGTCGGATGAGGTGTGGCATTTCTACGAAGGCGACGCGCTGGAGCTGCTGACGCGCGACGCGGTCACGCGCCTCGACGCCGCTCATCGCGTGCATGTGATCCACGCCGGCGCGTGGCAGGCGGCCCGTCCCCTCGGCGCGTACACGCTGGTCGGCTGCACGGTCGGGCCGGGGTTCGAGTACGACGACTTCGAGATGAATCCCGGGCCGTTGTAAGGCGTTTACCGCCGATTCATTGGCACGACATATGTACGGCACGACGGCAAGGAGGCAGTTATGAACAAAGCGTTTTCCCGTACCCTGGTCATGGCCCTTGCTGTTGTCGCCCTGGTTACCCTTCTTCCCGGCGCCGCGTTCGCCGGCCCGGCGCCCGACGCTCCGTGCACGATGGAAGCGGCGCGCACGCCCGGTGCGCGCGCGGACCTCTGGCGTAAGTCGCTGGACAGTTTTGCCGCCGCACGTCCCGACCTGAGCGCCGAACAGGCGGAGCTCCTCGCCCAGGCCGCGAGGCTGGGGAACGAGATCGCTGCGCTGAAGCAGGACGCCAGCGAGCAGGCCGCCTTTGCCCGGAAGGCAAACCGCTTCATGGAGCGGGCGCGCGAGCTCTTCACGAATAACGAGCTCGGTGAGCTCTTCACCGGGATGGGGCAGACGCAGGTCTGGCTGGCCAACCTGGTGGCCGCGGTTCCGTATTGCAACTGCAGCACGAACGGCGGTTCCTGCACCATGCCCGGCGGGGGGCCGTCCGGCACCTGCCAGTCCGGCTGCGTAAGCTGGGATCACGACAACGGCACCCGCTACAGCGGCATGTGCGGCGCGGCCGCCGAGCAACTGGACTAGACGGGCCTCGAGGGGCTCACAGGCGGGCGGGTGACACGGCACCCGCCCTCATCCTTTGCGCCGTGGCCCGATTTGACCGCTCCCCGTCCCCACGCGCATCCTTTCCGGACCGAAGATGCGCAGCATGAAAACAGCACTGTTGGTCATCGACATCCAGGATTCGTTCAAGATCGATCCCGCCCGGTGGGCGAAACGCAGCAGCCAGGCGTTCGAAGAGAACGTCACGAAACTGATCTCCACGTTCCGCGAGGCGGGCGAGCCGATCGTCTTCGTGCTGCACAACGACCCCGATCCCGGCTTTCGCCCCGGTGATCCCGAGGTGCGGCTGATGTCCTTTCTCGACCGGCGTGACGGCGAGCCGCTGATCGTGAAGAACACGCGCAATGCCTTCACCAGCACCGATCTGCAGCAGCGCCTCGACGCCCTCGGCGTGAAACGTGTCGTCGTCTGCGGTATCTCCACGGAGCAGTGCTGCGAGACGACGACGCGCGTCGCCGCGGACCTCGGCTACGACGTTGATTTCGTGACCGAGGCTACGCTGACGTTCCCGATCGGGACACTGTCGACCGACGCCATCATCGAGCGCACCGAGGCCGTGCTGCGCGGGCGCTTCGCGCGCATCGCCACGGTGACGGATCTGGGGGCCGTATTCGCGACGTAGTGTTCCTCCTGCTGCCGGAGGTGGAGATCCTCGACTTTGCGGGGCCGCTGCAGGCGTTGTCGGAGGCGAACCGGTCGCACGCCCGCTACCGGATTCGCCTCTGCGCGACGCGTGACCGCGTCCGCTCCGATCAGGGAGTCGTGCTGTCGGACCTCGAGCCGCTGCCCGAGGTCGACGCGAACACGCTCATCGTCGTGCCGGGCATGCCGTACGCGGCGACGCAGAAGATCGAGCGGCGCGTGATCCACTGGCTGCGCCGCGCGGAGGAGCGCAGCGCGCAGATGGCGTCGGTCTGCACCGGCGCGTTCATCCTGGGCGAGGCGGGGCTGCTCGACGAAAAACGCTGCACGACGCACTGGTCGCGCACCAGCGAGCTGGCGCAACGCTTCCCACGGGCGCGCGTGCTCACCGATCGTCTGTTCGTGACCGAGGGCGCGGTCACGACCAGCGCCGGCATCGCCTCCGGCATCGACATGGCGCTGGCGCTGATCGAGCAGGCCGACGGACCGCTCGTCGCCGCGGAGGTGGCGCGGGAGATGGTGGTGTACCTGCGACGTGACGGCGCGCAGGAGCAGCAGAGCGTCTACCTCGACTTCCGCACGCACCTGCACCCGGGCGTGCATCGCGTGCAGGACTGGATCGTGCGCAACCCCGACCGGCGTCCCACGCTGGACGAGCTCGCGGAGCTGGCGTCGATGTCGTCGCGCAACCTGACGCGCACGTTCCGCCAGGCGACAGGGATCACGGTGCACGAGTTCTCGACGCGCGTGCGCCTGGAGCTGGCCAAGACGCTGGCCAACGAGCCGTCGCTGACGATGGAGGGGGTAGCGCGGCGCAGCGGGCTGAGCGCGCGCGAGCTACGCCGTTTAGGAGTGCGGCGGCGCTGAGCCGCCGCTTGGCAGGGCCTACCAAGCTCGCGACATGCACGCGCTTCAGTCCCCTCTCCCCGCGGTGAGCGGGGAGAGGGTGGCCGAAGGCCGGGTGAGGGGACGTGCACCGCTGCGTGGCACGACCCCTCACCCTAGCCCTCCCCGTGCGCGGGGAGAGGGGACTGATTCTCGTGCTGTTGCTGCTTCTGCGCGAGGGTGGTGGGGCGATGCCAGCGCGCCAAGTGAAGGCTATTGAACTGTTCGATATCGAACAGTGCGTTCGGAAGCGAACAGCGTGCTGCGCGCAAACCATTGAAAACATGGGCGAATCTGTTGGCGCGCCGTTCGCGATAGAGGGCGGTCATGGATCGCGACATCGCACAGGAAGTCCGCAGGGGGCGCGTCACGCGGAGAGTGGTCACCGCGGTCGTGGCCATCGCCGCGGGATCGTTCGGGCTGGCGGCGACGGTGGAGTGGCTGCGGCCCTCGCTGCGCCGCAACGACGTACAGACTGCACGCGTCGCGCGCGGCAACGTCGAGTCGACGCTGCAGGCCGCGGGCGCGGTGACGCCGCTCGTCGAGCAGGTGGTCTCCAGTCCCGTCGAGGCGCGCGTGCTGCGCATCGGACGCCGGGCCGGCACGCCGGTCCGCGCTGGCGACGAGCTCCTCTCCCTCGACACCGCCGCCACGCAGCTCGAGGCCGAGCGCCTCGGCGACCGGCTCACGCAGAAGGCCAGCGAGAACGAGCAGCTCCGCCTCCAGCTCGACGAGACCATCGCCACGCTGCGGGCGCAGCTCGAGCAGAAGAAGCTCGACGCGGAGATCGTCCACTACACCGCCACCCAGAAGCAGAAGCTGCGCGACGAGGGACTGACCGCGGGACAGGAAGCGCTGGCGGCGCAGGCCGCGGCGAAGAAGGTCGACATCGAGCTGCGCCAGCTCCAGGAAGCCCTCGTACGCGCGGAGCAGTCGCGGCGCGCGCAGCTCGCGGCCTCGCGCACCGGGCTTGCGTCCGCGCAGCGCGAGCGCGAGGAGTCGCGGCGGCAGCTGGCGCTGGCCATGCTGCGCGCCGACCACGACGGCATCCTGACGTGGGTCGTGCCCGAGGTGGGGGCGATGGTGCGCCGGGGCGAAGTGGTGGCGCGCATCGCTGACCTGTCGGCGTATCGCGTCGTGGCCACGATCTCCGACGTCCACGCCTCGCGCATCGGCGCGGGGATGCGCGTCAACGTGAAGCTCGACGAAACGACGATCGGCGGGACGATCGAGAGCGTCGACCCGCGCATCGAGAGCGGCGTGATGCGCTTCTACGTCACGCTCGACCAGCCCGCGCACCCGCGGCTGCGCAACAACCTCCGCGTCGACGTCTCCGTCGTCACGGGCACGCGCCGCAACACCCTCGTCGTCCGCCGCGGCGCGCTGGCCCGCACCAACACGACCCGCGCATTCGTCCTCCGCGGCGAGACCGCGGTCCGCGTCCCGGTCCGCTTCGGCCTGGCCGGCGACGAGACCATCGAGATCGCCGAGGGGCTGCGGGAGGGGGACGAAGTGGTGATCTCGGACATGAGTGATTACGAAGACACGGAACGGATCCGGTTGAAGTGAACGCACAGAGGAAAGAGGAAAGAGGAAGGAGGAAAGAGGAAAGAGGCGCTCCGCGTCTCGGGACACTCTGGCCGAAAGGCGAAGCTCCTCTTTCCTCTTTCCTCTTTCCTCTCAATTAAGGAGAACGAACAAATGATCAGGCTCGAAAACGTCGACAAGGTTTACCGCACCGAGCGCGTCGAGACGCTCGCGTTACAGAACATCAATCTCGATGTCGCGCCGGGGGAGTTCGTCTCGGTGATGGGGCCGTCGGGCTGCGGCAAGAGCACGCTGCTGAACCTGATCGGTCTGCTGGACGCGCCCAGCAGCGGCGAGCTCGCGCTCGACGGTGCCGCGGTCGCGAAGTGGGGCGACACGCGGCTGGCGTCGTTCCGCAACGAGAAGCTCGGCTTCGTCTTCCAGAGTTTCCACCTCGTGCCCGATCTCAAAGTGATCGACAACGTCGAGATCCCGCTGCTGTACCGCCGTACCAACGGCACGCCGCGGCGCAAGCTCGCGCACGACGCCCTCGACCGCGTCGGCCTGGCCTCGCGCATCCATCACTTCCCGACGCAGCTCTCCGGCGGGCAGCAGCAGCGCGTGGCCATCGCGCGGGCCATCGTCGGCAAGCCGCGCATCCTCCTCGCCGACGAGCCGACTGGCAACCTCGACTCCGCGATGGGCGAAGAGATCATGGACATCCTGCACGACCTCAACAAGAAGGACGGCACGACCATCGTCATGGTCACCCACGACGACCGCTTTGCGCGCCGCACCGACCGCATCGTCCGCCTGTTCGACGGGAGGCAGGTAGCGTGAGTCAGGGATGAGGGATGAGGGATGAGTGGGCGGCCGCACAGTTCTCCACTCATCCCTCATCCCTCGTACCTCATACCTGTTCGCGCCACGAAGGAGGCATCATCGTGATGACTAACCACATCAAACTCGCCCTGAAGGTGCTCGGACGCCGCAAGTTCTTCACCTTCATTTCTCTCTTCGGCATCAGCCTGACGCTGGTCGTGCTGATGGTGACCGTGGCCATCATGGACAACCTGTTCGCGCCGCGGACGCCGGAGTCGCGCTTCGACCGCGTCCTCGGCGTGCACGTCCTCGGGCTGTACGGCCCGGCCGGCGGGATGACGTCCAACCCCGGCTACGCCTTCATCAAAAAGTACATGTTCGGGCTGCGTGACGCGGAGAACGCGTCCGTCTTCACTCTGCAGTCGCCGATGGCCATGTACCACGACGGGAAGAAGTTCGAGACGCACCTCCGCCGCACTGACGGTGCGTACTGGCAGATCCTCGACTTCCGCTTCCTCGAAGGAGGGCCGTTCACGGAGCAGGACAACCGCGACGCGAAATTCGTGGCCGTCATCACCGAGGACATGCGCTCCAAGTTGTACGGCGGCGGGCCAGCCTCCGGGAAGACGTTCGACATCGACGGGCAACGCTTCCGCGTCGTCGGCGTCGTCGAGAACGTCGGCTTCACGCGGCGGGTCGGCTTCTCCGAGATCTGGGTGCCGATCCGCACGCTCAAGACCAGCGCCTACGAGACCGAGATGATGCACGGCTTCGGCGGCATCGTCCTGGCGCGGAGCGAGTCCGATTTTTCGAAGCTGCGCCGCGAGTTCGACCAGCGTCTCACGCAGTTCCACTTCGACGACCCGAAGTCGTTCAACCGCGTCGAGGCGGGCCTCGACACCGGCTTCGAGGCAGCCGCGCGCAACATCGTCGGCAACGACGCGAAGCGCAACCGCGCCGCCATCCTGCGCGGCGCCCTGATCATCATGGCCTTGCTGTTCGTGCTGCTGCCGACCATGAACCTGGTCAGCATCAACCTGAGCCGCATCATGGAGCGCGCCTCCGAGATCGGCGTGCGCAAGGCCTTCGGCGCCTCGTCGCGCGCGCTCATCGCGCAGTTCGTCATGGAGAACGTCGTGCTGACCACGATCGGCGGCGCGATCGGCTTCGTCCTCTCGTACGTTGCACTCCGCGCCATGCTGGCGATGGAGCTCGTCCCTTACCTGGTCCTCGACATCAACCTACGCATCTTCGGCTACGGCATGCTGATGGCCATCGCCTTCGGCATCTTCTCCGGCGTCTACCCGGCCTGGCGGATGTCGCGAATGCATCCGGTGAATGCGCTGCGCGGAGGTGCGCTGTGATCCGTCATCTGCTCAAGCTGGTCTGGAACCGCAAGCGCGCCAACGCGCTCATCGTCGCGGAGATCTTCATCTCCTTCCTGGTCGTCTTCGCCGTGCTCACCGCGGCGATCATGCTCGGCACGTCGTGGAGCAAGCCGATCGGCTTCAACTACCGCGACGTCTGGGACCTGAGCATGGACTACGAGATCGACGGACGCCAGCAGGCGGACCCGGAGCTGCACGCTTCCGTGATGCGCATGCTGACCGAGGCGCGGTCGTTCCCGCAGGTGGAATCGGCGGCCATCTCGAACACTCCGCCGTACGCCTTCTCGACGTCCAGCGGCACGCGCAGTATCGACGGCCGCGAATTCAGCATGATCATGGACGACGTCACCGACGACTTCGCGAAGGTCATGAAGCTGAAGGTCGTCCGCGGACGCTTCTTCAATGCCGATGACGACGCCGCGGCATACCAGCCGATCGTGATCGACACGAACGCGGCCATGGCCATCTTCGGCACGCTCGACGCGATCGGCAAAAAGCTCGAAGAGACCGAGACCCAGTTCTCCCAGGTGGTCGGCATCATCGAGCCGTTCCGCAAGGACGGCGAGGCGTCGATGCCGATGAACATGGTCTTCTACCGCACCTCGCCCACGCGCAAGTACGGCCGCCTCGGCAGCCACATTCTCGTGCGCGTGCATCCCGGCACGCCGGCCGCGTTCGAGGAGCAGCTCGCCACCCGTCTGCAGCAGGTGGCGCCGAAAGTGTCGTTCCGCGTGCGGCACATGGACGCGATGCGCCGCAACATGCTGCGCTCGCGATTCGCGCCGCTCATCCTCGGTGGCGTGGTCGGCCTGTTCCTGATCTCGATGGTCACGCTCGGCCTGACGGGCGTGCTCTGGCAGAACGTCACGCGCCGCACGCGCGAGCTCGGCCTGCGCCGCGCCCTCGGCGCATCCGGCCCGAGCGTGCATCGCCAGATCCTGCTCGAGGTGGCGCTGCTGACGACCATCGCCACGCTGGTCGGCGCGATCCTGATCGTGCAGCTGCCGATCCTCGGCGTCTTCTCGATCGTGACTCCGTCCGCGTTCACGGCGGGCTTCTTCGCCGCGCTTGCGGCCATTTACGGGCTCACGATACTTTGCGGGCTGTACCCGAGCTGGCTCGCGTCGCGCCTGCAACCGGCGGACGCGCTGCGCTACGAATGATTCTCATCGTCGACGACGACGCCTCCATCACGGCCTCGCTGGCCCTGCTGCTCAAGCAGCACGGCTACCCGTCGGTGCAGGCGCAGACCCCGTCCGAGGCGCTCGCGATCCTCCGTCGCGAGCGCCCCCGGCTCGTCTTGCAGGACATGAATTTCAGCCGCCAGACCAGCGGTGAGGAAGGGCTGGACCTCCTCGAGCGCATCCGCGCCGAGGAGCCGTCGCTGCCGGTGATCCTGATGACGGCCTGGGGCTCGATCCAGCTCGCCGTCGAAGGGATGAAGCGCGGGGCCGCGGACTTTGTGACCAAGCCGTGGTCGAATGCCACGGTGCTGCAGTCGATCGAGACCGCGCTGAATCTGGCGCAGGCCAAGGGCGCGGAGAAAGACCTCACCCGCGCGGAGCTCGACGAGCGCTACGACTTCTCCAACATCATCGGCACCGACGCGAAGATCATCCGCATGCTGGAGATGATCGGACGCGTCGCCCCCACCGACGCGTCCGTGCTGATCACCGGCGAGAGCGGCACGGGCAAGGAGCTGGTGGCCGAGGCGGTGCACCGCAACAGCCGCCGGCGCGGCGGTCCGTTCGTCAAGGTGAACCTCGGCGGGATCTCGTCGACGCTGTTCGAGTCGGAGATGTTCGGCCACGTGCGCGGCGCGTTCACCGACGCGCGCGAGACGCGGCGCGGGCGCTTCGAGACGGCCGACGGCGGCTCGATCTTCCTCGACGAGATCGGCGAGCTCGATCCGTCGTCGCAGGTCAAGCTGCTGCGCGTGCTGCAGGACCGGACGTTCGAGGTGCTCGGCTCCAGCCGCCCTCGGACGGTGGACGTCCGCGTGATCGCGGCGACGAACCGCGTGCTGCACGAGCTCGTGCAGCGCGGCGATTTCCGCGAGGACCTGCTGTACCGGCTGAACCTGATCAACATCCATCTGCCGCCGCTGCGGGAGCGGCGTGGCGACATCCCGTCGCTGGCCAATCACTTCCTGCGGTTGGCGAACGAGGTCTATCGCACCGAGGTCGGCGCGATCACGCCGCGGGCCATGGAGTGGCTGAAGTCGCAGAACTGGCCCGGCAACATCCGCCAGTTGCGGCAGACCATCGACCGGGCGGTCCTGATCCGCGGCGGCCGCGAGCTCGACGTCGAGGACTTCTTCGCCATCCGCGACGCCGCCGCCAACGCGCCGCGCGAAGAGCTGCTCCCCGACGCCGGCTCGATGACCCTCGACGAGATGGAGAAGCGGATGATCGTGAAGTGCTTCCGCCACTACGAGGGGAACGTCTCGCGCGTGGCCGAGGCGCTCGGGATCTCGCGGGCGGCGCTGTACCGGAGGATGGAAAAGTATGGGATTGCCGGTGAGTAAGTTCATAGGCTCATAGCCTCATAGGCTCACAGCCGGCTTCTATGAGCCTGTGAGCCTATGAGCCTGTGAGACTGTCTCTTCGTACCAAACTGACGATCTTCCTCGTCGCCATGCACCTGGTGCTCGGCGCGATGGCGGCGTTCATCCTCATCGAGTACCCGCTCTGGCTGTTCGCCGCGGAGGCGCTTTTCGTCGTCTCGATCGCCATCGGCGTGAAGCTGGTGCGCGGGTTGTTCGTGCCGGTGGACCTGATCCAGACCGGCGCTGAGCTGATCGCGGAGCGTGACTTTACGACGAAGTTCGTGCCGATGGGGCATCCGGAGATGGACATCCTCATCGGCGTCTACAACCGGATGATCGACCGGCTGCGCGAGGAGCGGCTGTCGTCCGAGGAGCAGGGGCAGTTGCTGCAGAAGATCATCGAGGCGTCGCCGGCCGGCGTCGTGATCTGCGACTTCGACGGGAAGGTGCAGTCGATGAATCCCGCCGCGCGGCGCATCCTCGGCGGCGCGCCGCTGCCGGAGCTGGCTGCCGGCGAGTCGCGCATGCTGGCCCACGGCGGGATGAGGCGCGTGCGCGTCAGCCGCGCCGAGTTCCGCGACCGCGGCTTCGCCAAGAGCTTCTACCTCGCCGAAGAGCTGACCGAGGAGCTGCGCGTTTCGGAGAAGAGCGCGTACGAGAAACTCATCCGCATGATGTCGCACGAGGTGAACAACTCCGTCGGCGCCGTGCGCTCGCTACTGGAGTCGACGCTCAGCTACGCGCCGCAGGTGGGCGAGGCGGACCGCGCCGATTTCACGACCGCGCTGACCATCGCCTCGGCGCGCATCGACGCGCTGAACCGCTTCATGGCCGCCTTCGCGGACGTCGTGCGCATCCCGCAGCCGGTGCGCGCGCCGACGTCAGTCGCTTCGCTCGTCGAGCGCGTGGCCGCGCTCCTGCGTCCCGAGCTGGCCGACCGCAACATCCGACTCGAGCTCGACCTCGCCGATCGGTCGCTGTACGAGGTCGACGAGCACCAGCTCGAGCAGGTCGTGCTGAACATCTTCCGCAACGCCCTGGACGCCATCCACCGCGACGGCACGCTGCGCGCGGAGCTGCGCGACGGCGTGTTCACCCTCACCGACAGCGGCCCCGGCATCGCCGACTCCGCCCGCGGCGAGCTGTTCACGCCGTTCTTCACCACCAAACGCGACGGCCGTGGCCTCGGCCTCACCATCGTGCAGGAGATCCTGGCCAATCACGGGCTGGCGTTCTCTCTGGAGAACGCGAGGCCGGCGGGCGCTCAGTTCACGATCCGTTTGAAAACGTAGGGCGTGGCTTCAGCCCGCCTCCCCCGGGGCGGGCGGGCTGAAGCCACGCCCTACGTTTTCACGCTCCCCGCCAGTGGCAGCGTTAGGAGTGCGGCAGCGGCGGAGCTGCCGCTTTGGATTGGGCGGGCGGCGCGCTCGGGACAAAAAAGCGGCAGCTCGCCGCTGCCACACTCCTAAATTAAGTCCTAGCGCGTGTTCAGAATCTCGTCGATCAGGTCCAGCGCGCGGGGATCGCCGGTCTGTGCCAGCCAGAACATGGCCCGCTTGCGCACCGCGGGGCGGTTGTGCGTTTTGACCAGCTTGACCAGGATCGGCACCGCGCGCTCTCGCGGCAACTGAGACACAGCGAACACCGCGTGCTCGCGGACGTCGTCCTCGGGGTCTTCGTCGATGACGCGCTCCAGCTCCGCGGCGGCCTTGTCGCCGGCGCGCTGGCCCAGCCAGAACACCGCGTCACGGCGCACGTCGGTCTGGCGATGATTGCGGGCGAGCTGGATCAGCTCCGGCACGACGCGCGGCTGGTCGTGCATGGCGATGGCGGCGACGAGGCGGTCCTTCTTGTCGTCGGCCACATGCTCGAGGAGGAAGTCGAGACTGGCGTCCGGGGCGACGTTCTCGACCAGGCGCGTGCCGCTCTTCAGCGGGCAGTTCGGCTCGGTCATCTTCAGCTTCGTGACCTTGCCGCCGTCGAGCGTGGCGATGAGGAGGATCTCGTCGTACTCGACGTGGTTGCGGTTGTCGTTGCCGATGTTGATGGTGTTGTACTGGCCGTTGCAGCAGCAGATGTACACGCCCTCGGTCTCGATGAGCCACGCGATCGAGGTCGCGCCCTGCGCCACCGCACCGCGCAGCGGATTCTGCGCGGATGCGGTCTGCGTGAGGGCGGGTCCGGTGGTGACGAACAGCAGCAAGGCGATGAGTGCCTGTCTCATGATCGGCCTCAGTTCTCGTCGAGAATCTCGAGCATGTACTGCAGTGCTTCGTCGTCGTTCATGATGGAGAGCTTCTGCAGCGCTTCCTTGCGGAGCGACTGGTTCTTCTCCTTCTTGGCGATGTCGATCAGCGCGCGGGCGTTGCTCTGGAGGAAGTAGGCCTCGATGACGGCTTCCTTGCCGTCGACGGTCGTCTCGGCCGCGTAAATCTGCTGGAGGATGTTGCCGCTGGCGCCCATGAGGCCGAGCTTGCGGATGGCCTCGCGGCGGAGCTGCGGGTCGCGCTCGGTGCGGGCCAGCTCGCCGATCTTCTGCGAGTCGTTGCTGATGAAGAGGGCCTGGATGATCTCTCTCTTCACGTCGGTGCTCGGCTCGGTGGCGTAGAGCGCGGCCAGCTCGGCTTTCGCGCTCATGACGCCGAGGAGGTGGATCGCTTTCTCGCGCAGCTCTCCGTCCTTCTCGGATTTGGCCGCTTCGAGCACGCGCCCCTTCTCATTGGAGAGCATGAAGGCCTGAAGCACTTCCTTCTTCACCTCGCGGGAAGTGGACGAGGCGTAGAGCTCGGAGAGCACGGCCCGGTTCGCCTTGCCGCCGTGGATGCCGATGTACTTCACGGCGTCACGCTGCAGGTCGGGGTTGGCGTTGCCGCGGGCGATGTCGGCGATGAGCTTCTGCGCGCGCGGCGACGGCGACTGCGCCAGGATGAAGAGGGCGCGCTCCTTGATCTTCTTGTCGGACGTTCCGCGCACGATCTTCTCGAGCAGCGGATAGGCCTTCTCCGGATCAGTGTGCATCAGCGAGTTGATGGCGATGACCTTCAGCTCGTCGTCGTTGATCCGCTCGGGGCGGACGGTCTGTCCCAGGCCCTGCTTCACTTCGAGCTCGAGCGCGCTGGCGTCGTCGAGCCACTTGCTGTTGGGGTAGTTCTTCCGCAGGCCGGCGATGGTCTGCATGGCCTCGGAGTTGCGGCCGGATTTCGCCAAGGCGTACGCGGTCCAGTGCAGCGCGCCGTCGGCGCGGCTGCCCTTCATCTCGGCGACGGCGGTGAAGCGGGCCACAGCGCGGTCCCACTTCGCCTCGTCGATCGCCTCCTGACCTTCTTCGTACAGCTCGGACTCGCGTTCGGCGCGCTCCTTCGCTTTCTCTTTTTCCTTCTCTTTGCTCTTCGTCTGCGGATCGGCATCGAGCCAGGGCTCCGCGTAGGCGGACGCGCCTCCGATCGTCAGTGTGGCCGCGACCGCAAGGGCCGCCAGTGCTTTGCGAGTGTTCATGACGTCTTTCCTCAGATGTTCGTGGTTGGCCGCGAAGTGCGGGCGGTACGGTCTACGTCCGCGCGCACGACGCGCAGTTTGAATACGAGTCCCTTGCTCTCGACGCGCTTCTGCATCGAGCGCAGCTCCTCCGCGTCGATCTCGTCGGGCGCGTGAGCGAGCTGCATCAGCACCGGCTCGAGCTCGTCGAGGAGTGTGGCCACATCCCCCTCGCCGCGGTCGGTGGCGCTGGTCCGGTACAGACGGTTGCTCGCGAGCAGCTCCTGCGCGCGGCCGCGAGCGGCGGTGATGTCGTTGCTGCCGTCGGGCGTGATGTTGGTCAGCTCGACCAGCATCCGTTCCGATTCGTCGAAGTGCTCGCCGACGACGACGAGCAGGATGCGGTCGCGCGACTGCTGCTGTTGCGCGCCGGTCTGGATGCCGGTAGCGGTCGTCGTCGCCGTCGCCACGTTCGTCGACTCGACGGCCGCACGGTTGGACGACTTCCACAGAATGCCCGCGAAGAACGCGATGGCCACGGTCGCGGCGACGGCGGCCCACTTCATCCAGTTGTTCGCCCTGCGGCGCTCGCCGCGGAGGCGCCATTGCAGGCGATCCCAGACGCGCGCCTCGAACTCCGGAGCCGGCTCCGGGACTTCGAGAGGCGTGACTTTGTCGAGCACGGCGGCCAGCGCGGCCAGCTCGGCCACGCACGCGTCGCAGGACGCGAGGTGCTGCCGCCGGTCGGGGCCGAGCTCCGGCTCGCCGTAGTAACTGAGAACGAATTCTTCCTGTGTGAGGTGGCTCATACGAGTGATCCCGTGAAAGGCTGCAGTTGCTCCCGGAGTTTCTTGACCGCCCGGAAGACGGTGTTCTTGGTGGCGTTGAGCTGCGTGCCGAGGACTTTGCCGATCTCCTCGAGCGGCATTCCTTCGAAGTGACGGAGGACGAAGGCGGTGCGCTCGTTCCCGCTCAGCCTCTCCATGGCCGAGGCCACGGCCCGCTGCATCTCGAGGCTGTGGACGACCCGGTCGGGCGAGGCGGCGTGGGAAGCGATCATGGAGAGGTCCTCGTCGGCGTTGACGCGGCCGTCGCGGCGCTTGCGCGCGTCGATGAGGTCGAGGGAACAGTTGATGGCGATGCGGTGGACCCAGGTCGTGAACGTGGCCCGCGCGTCGAACCGGTCGATGGCGCGGTAGGCCCGGAGGAACGTTTCCTGGACGACGTCGTCGGCGTCAGCGGCGTTCCCCGTGATGCGGTACGCCGAGCGGTAGATGGCCCGCGAGTGACGCTCGACGAGGATGCGGAACGAGTCGTCGTCGCCGCTCCGCACGTTCTCGATCAGTTCGTTGTCGGTCGATTCCATCCGCCCTCTTGGACAGGGGAGTTGAAAAATGGTTAGTGGCGTTCTAAACCATGACCATGCTCGACGAACTCCACGCCGATGTCGACGCCCGCGCGGCCGCGCTCGCCGCCCACCACGCGGCGCGCCTGGTCTGCCGCCGTGGCTGCTCGGCCTGCTGCGTGGACGACATCACCGTGTTCGCCGTGGAGGCGGAGAAGATCCGCGCCGGGGCCGCCGAACTCCTCTCCTCCGCCCCACCCCACCCGCCCGGCCGCTGCGCCTTCCTCGGCGGGGAGGGGGAGTGCCGCATCTACGAGCTCCGCCCCTACGTCTGCCGCACCCAGGGGCTGCCGCTGCGCTGGCTCGACGAGGAGGCCGAGGCCGAGTATCGCGACATCTGCTCCCTCAACGACGAGGGCGCGCCGCTCGAGACGCTCGCCCCCGAGGAGTGCTGGACCATCGGCGAGACGGAGGAGCGCCTGGCACGGCTGCAGCCGGACGGAAAGCGCGTCGCGCTGCGGGAGCTGTTTGCCTCAGAGCTCCAGGTCGCGGACGTTGCGCAGCACCCGCGCCTGGTAGTGATATGAGTTGACGCCCCCTCCGTTGTAGCGGCGGATGGCGTACGGCCAGTCGCAGCCGAGCGCCTCGCGCTTCGGGATGTTCGAGTAGTTGGCCGACTTGTAGTACTGCGTCGGCGTGTAAACCTTCGGCGAGCCGGCATAGAGCGGCGTCACGTTCTCGGTGATGTCGCGCGAGCCGGCGTCGACTGCGCACTGGCGGCAGTCGGTCAGGTAGCGCGAATCGTTCGGCGCGTACTTGCAGATGCGCATCTCCGCGTTGCCGATCTCGGTGAGCCGGTCGTCGGCGGTGTCGGAGGGGCCGTTGACGAACTTGTCGAACTTTTCGCGCAGCTCGTGCTCCGCCTTGCTGAGGTTCCTGTCGACATCGTTCATGAAGTCGTCGACCTCTGCCTGCGTCGGCGGGTGATGGAAGATGGTGAACTGGCCGGCGCCGTAGCCGCGAGAGGTGATGACGTATTTCTCGGCGGCGTTGGTGTCGAGCCCGAGGGTGATGACGGCGTCCTGCTCGTTGTAGTGCTTCAGATCGCTCTCCTGCTTGAGGATGGCGGCGATGTAGCGGATCGGGACCTCGGTCGACTTGGCGGCGGCGATCTTCGCCACGACGCTTTTGTTGGCCTGCACCGGATCGGCGGCCACCGGCAGGCAGATGTACGCGGGGTCGTCGAGCATGTCGGCGATGCACTGCGCGGTGTTCTGGTCGACGATCCCGGTGGCCGCGGTGACGCGTCCTTTGTTGTAGGACTTGATCTTGACGGGCGCCTGTCCGTCGCTCCCTTTGCCGTCGTTGGAGAGGAGGTCGTACTGAAGCGCCTTGACGCCCGACTCCGTGCCGGAGCCGAAATTGCCGTCGACGCCGCTCCGCAGGTAGCCCAGCTCGCGCAAGGCCTGCTGCAGGTCGCGCACTTCCTGGCAGTTGGCCATTCCTTTCTGCAGGGTGAGACCCGGTTGCACGAAGCTGGTGGACGCCATTCTGGTTCTCCTCTCTCTCGTGAAGGAGAGCCGCGCCGGCCCGTTTTCCCTACCCGCGAGGAAGCGCCATAATGCCGGATGTGCATCAGGCCGATGACACGAAGCAACACAACGCCATCCGCGACGATGTGGCGCAGCTCTTCCGCGCCGAAGCGCTGGAAGAGTACCAGCGCGGCCGCACGGATGAGGGGCATCTGCTCGACCTTGATCCTCGCTGGATGCGCCGCGCGTATGGTGTGGTGTTGGCGCTGATCGTGGTCGCGCTGGTCATCGGCGCGCTGGTTTTAGGGGGGCGGTTTGGGTAGGCCGGACGCGCTCGTTCCGCGAAGCGTCTGGAGTGCGGCAGCGAACGAGCTGCCGCTCTGGCTTGCGGAGGCCGCAGCCTCCGCCCGCCCGCGCCAGCTGCGGCTGGCACAAGTGAGAGCGGCAGCTCGTTCGCTGCCGCACTCCAGACGCTTCGCGTTTCATGGGTCCGAAAGAGAGCGCCATGTTTAGGCCGAGGCGCATCCCCGTCGTCCGGCAGACGACCGAGACTGACTGCGCGGCGGCGTGTCTGACCATGGTCCTGGCCCATCACGGCAAAGTGCTGCGTCTGGACGACGTGCGCCAGCTCCTCGGCATCGGGCGCGACGGTGCGGATGCGCTTTCGATGGTCCATGCGGCGCGGTTTCACGGACTGCGCGCGCGGGGCGTGAAAGTGCCGAAGATCTAAGACCTGCGGCTGCTCGACCGCGGGTCCGTGCTGCACTGGGGGTTCCACCACTACGTCGTCTTCGACCGTGTTGACGGCGACAGCATCCGCATCGTCGATCCGGGCACGGGACGGCGGACGGTCACCCTGGCGGAGGCGGGGAAGACGTTCACCGGCGTGGCGCTGCTGTTCGAGCCGGGTGAGGGCTTCGTCCGCGAGCGCACGCCGCGGCGCGGTGTCATGCGCTACGTGCGCGAGCTCGTCGCGCAGTCCGCGCTGCTGCAGCGCATCCTCGTTCTGTCGCTCGTGCTGCGGCTCCTGGCGCTGGCTACGCCGCTGCTTACCGGATGGCTGGTCGACCGCGTCGTCCCCAATCGCGATCACTCCCTGCTGCTCATTCTCGGCGCCGCGCTGGCGACGATCGCCGCGTTCGACTTTGCCTCGGCGCTCGTGCGCGCGCACCTCATGCTGCATCTCCGCACGCGGCTCGACTCGAAGATCACCACCGACTTCGTCGAGCACCTCATTGCCCTGCCGTACGCCTTCTTCCATCAGCGCTCGACGGGCGACCTGATGATGCGGCTCAACTCCAACACCACCATCCGCGAGATCCTCACCGCCGGGACGCTGACCGGTGTCCTCGACGGCGCGCTGGCCACGCTCTACCTGATCCTCCTCTTCGCCGCGAACAGCACCCTGGCCTTCCTCGTCCTCGGACTGGGGTTCCTGCGCGTGACGCTCTTCCTCGCCACCCGTCATCGCCAGGCGGAGCTGATGTCGAAGACGCTGCAGGTGCAGGCGCGCTCGAGCACGTACCAGGTGCAGATGCTCTCCGGCATCGCCACGCTCAAGGCCCTGGGCGCGGAGCAGCAGGCGCTCGACCGCTGGTCGAATCTGTTCGTCGACGAGCTGAACGTCTCCATCGCGCGCGGACGCCTCGACGCGTTCTTCGAGGCGGCCATGAACACCCTCACGACCGCCTCACCGTTCGTCGTGCTGGCCTTCGGCGCGTCCGAGGTCATGGCCGGGAACCTCACCCTCGGCACCATGCTGGCCATGACCGCGCTGGCCATCGGCTTCCTCACGCCGCTGACGTCGCTCGTCTCGACCGCGGTGCAGCTCCAGTTGCTGGCCAGCTACATGGACCGTATGGACGACGTGCTCGACGCGCCGCCCGAGCAGAAGAAGGACGAGGTGCTGCCGGCGCCGCCGCTGAGCGGACGCATCACGCTCGAGGACGTGAGCTTTCGCTATTCGCCGATGCGGCCGCCGGCGGTGCAGAACGTCTCCGTCGAGATCGAGCCCGGCAGCTTCGTGGCGCTGGTCGGCAGCTCCGGCGCCGGCAAGTCGACGCTCGCCATGTTGCTGACCGGCCTTTATCGCCCCACCAGCGGCCGCGTGCTGTACGACGGCCTGGACCTCGACACGCTGGAGCTGACCAGTCTCCGCCGCCAGCTCGGCATCGTGCTGCAGCAGCCGTATCTCTTCGCCGAGTCGATCCGCAGCAACATCGCCGTCGGCGCCGAGGATCTGCCGCTCGAGCGCATCGTAGAGGCGGCGAAGAAGGCGCACATCCACGATTTCGTGCAGACCCTTCCCCTCGGCTACGACACGCCGCTGGCCGACGGCGGCGCGTCACTCTCCGGCGGGCAGCGGCAGCGCATCGCGCTGGCCCGGGCGCTCGTGCGGCGCCCGTCGATCCTGCTGCTCGACGAGGCCACCAGTCATCTCGACACGGAAGCGGAGCGCGAGGTGCTGGAGGAACTGGAGCGGCTGCGCGCGACGCGGCTCGTCATCGCCCATCGCCTCTCCACGGTCGTGCGCGCGGACAAGATTCTGGTGATGGAGAACGGCGGGATCGTGGAGCAGGGACGCCACGACGAGCTAGTGGCCCGCGACGGGCGTTACGCGCAGCTGGTACGCGCGCAGATGTCGGTGGAGGACAGGCCGGCGCCTGTCCTCCACGAGCGGGATCAGTAGCAGTGCTTCGGCGGACAGGGGGAGCAGTACCCCGAGGTGGGGCAGTAGGTATAGCTGCAGCCGCCGCTGATGCTGGCCAGGGCGTCGTCGCCGAGGTCGATCACCGAGGCCGGGCTGTCCGGCAGCGCCGCGCGCTGTTCGCTGCTCAGCGAGGAGTAGTACTCACCATCGCGCCAGGCGCGAATGACGTCGTTCTTTTTCATGATGCTCTTCCTTTCGTCTAGTAGCAGTACTTCGGCGGACAGGGGGTGCAGATGGCCGAGGTCGGACAGTAGCTGTAGCTGCAGCCGCCGCTGACACTGGCCAGAGCGTCGTCGCCGAGGTCGATCACCGAGGCGGGGCTTTCCGGCAGCGCCGCGCGGTCGTCGTTCGACAACGAGGAGTAATACTCACCATCACGCCACGCACGAATCACATCTTTCTTCTTCATGGCACCGTTCCCTTTTCTGGCCGTCCGTTCCGTCGGACTGAGCTCGCCGGCCGCCGCGAGCTCCGCCCGTCCCTGCACGATCGCAGGAGAGCTCAAGGTTCGAGAGTGAGCACGTCGGGGAAGGCCTCGGGGCGCGCCAGGCGCGCCAGTCCGTAGCCTACTCCGGCGAGGCCGGCCATCAGGCCGGGCGTTTCGATGCTGCCCGGCAGGCCGAAGAGCCAGCCGTCGCTCCGGATGTTGTCCGCGATGCCGCCGACGATCCGCCACGCGCGCTCTTCGAGCGCCGCGTCGCCGTTGGCGCGCGCGGCCGCGAAGAGCAGTTCCACGTTGCCGAGGTCGCCGTGGCAGAAGCTATGGTTCTCACCGAAGCCGCCGGCGAGCGTGGAGCGGGCGGCCACGTCGATCTCGCGGCGCACCTCCGCATCGTCGAGCCACGGCAGTCCGGCGATGCGCGCCAGGCCGATGCCGGGTGCGCCGTGACACCACGCCAGCATGTAGTGATGCCCGTCGCTGCTGTCGACGCCGAGGTCGGCACCGGCGCGGAGGTCGGGCCAGTTCTGTTCGGCCTCGGAGAAGAGCGAGCGCTCGAACTCGGCGCCGTCCGCTGCTGCCGCGCGGAACCGCTCGTCACCCGTGCGCGCGTAGAGGCGCAGCAGCGCCAGTACGATCCCGGCCGCGCCGTGCGAGATGCCGGCGAGCGCGCGATCGCCGGCGACCGGCATGCGCCAGCCGGCGCCGCGCCGCTGCGGCTCCGCCTTCGTGAGCAGCCGCTCGCCGCAGGCCAGCATCAGCCGATCGAGCGCGGCGGAGGGACGCACGTCCGCCAGCGCGGCGAGGCTGCAGATCGCGCCCGCGGAGCCGACGACGAGGTCGAGCATGTCGTCGTTCGCGATCAGCTCCGGCAGCCTTGCCGCGTACGACTCCGCTTCGTCGAGGAGCGCGTCGTCGTTCCACAGACGGCCGAGGTGTGCGAGCGCGTAGATGATCCCGCCCCAGCCGTTGAAGGCGCCGATGCCGTTGACCAGCTTCGGGTCGGCGAGGATCTGCTGCCGCTGCGCGAACAGCGCCTTGCGCGCGACCTCGGTGTAGCGCGACTCGCCGGTCGCGGCGCCGAGGTAGCCGAGGAAGAAGGCGATACCGGGGAGGCCGAGGTAGAAGTCGGGGGCGCTCGGTACGAGCTGCCAGCCGTTGGGATCGCGATAGTCGAGCGTCAGCCAGAGCGCCTCGCGCTCGTTGGTGAACGATCGCTCCACGATGCGGTCCGCCACGCGGCACGCCAGCGCCAGCAGCTCCCCGGACGCGGGACGCGTCGACGGCACGAGCTCGTACGACGGCCGTCCGGCGCCGGGACCGCTGACGCGCAGCGCGTCGAACGAATCGCGGATCACGGCGACCTGCCGCTCGCAGTCGGCCGGCGAGAGGCCCTGCACTTTTCGGCGCGCGCGTTCCAGTCCGCTGTCGGCGAAGAAGTCGACCAGGCGCTCGCCGCTCCAGTGCATCGCGTCGCGGCTTTCGGGGCGCGTCACGAAGAGCGGGATGTCGCCGTTGTGCAGGTCAGCGCGCTCGAGCGCGGCGAGGTCGCGGAGGAACGGACGGCGCGCGTGGAACGTCCAGAGCCCGTCGAAGAGGCGGTCGCGTTCGAGGGCATTGCCGAGGGCGTGCGGGTGCAGGCTCTCCAGCGTCACCGTGCCGTAGTGCATCGTGTTGCGGAAGAGCAGGCGCATCTCGCAGCCGGCGAAGGCGTCGAGCTGTTCCGCGAACACCTGGCGGTGTTCGGAGAGCAGCGCGTACATGCGGCGGAAGCCGGTCTCCAGCGAGCGAGCGAACTCTGTCATGGAGAGCTCGCGGCCTTCGACGCGCGCGCGGTTCTCGCCGGCCGGAATGGTCAGGCGGCGCCGTTCCATACGCATCGTGTCCAGGCCGCCGTCGGTGGCCGCCAGCATCGGCTTGGGGGTGAGCTGCCCTTCGGTGGCGGTGAGGCCGGAGAGGTCGACGCCGGCGTTGCTGCCGTCGCTCCACCAGCGCTCGGGGAGGAGGTTCGCGCGCAGGACCGTGGAGCGGAGCGGCGCACCCGCCGCGCTGTCGGGATCGTGCAGGTCGCGCACGTTGAGCCACGGCTGGAAGAGCGTCTCCAGGTCGATGAGCATCGGATGCTCGCCGGCCGCGAGGAGGTTCTCGTGATGAAAGTCGGTGCCTTCGAGCGCGTACAGCAGTGCCAGATAGCCCCCCTGCCGCTCCAGGAAGCGCTGCAGCGCCGCTTCGTCGGGACACGGCCCGGCCTGCAGCATCTCCATCCACCCGTAGTCGCCGCGATCGACGACGCCGGCCTCGCGGAATGCCGGTGCGAAGCCGCGGTCGTTGAGCCAGCCCAGTAGCCGCTGGAAGACGACTTCGAGCGCCAGCGGCTTCGGCTTGTAGACGGCCTGGAAGCCGGAGTCGAAGATCAGGATGAACACCGACTGGCCGCCGCGATGAAAGTCGGAGAGCGCGCCATAAACGTCGATCAGCGTGCCGATCGGCTTGCCGCCGTTCAGTTGCGTCCGTAGTTCTTCGGCGTCAGCCGCGAGCCGCTGCAGCAGCTCGGCGCAGGCGTGCAGCCACTGCTCGAGCCGCAGCACGACCTGCCGCGCCATGACCGGGAAGCGCTCCAGGATCTCCAGCGCGTACGGCTTCGACCGCAGCTTGCCGAGGAAGTCGAGGAAGCGCGCTTCGGGCGTGTCGCCTTGGAGCGCCTCTTCGAGCTTGAGCACGTGCAGCTCGACGAGCAGCGTGCGGTTGAGGATCGGGGCGAAGTGGTCGGGGAGGTGGGCTGTGAGGACGTGCGCGATGTCAGGAGTGAATGGCCCGCCGGGACAGCGGCGCGCCTCGTCTTCGAGCCGCGCGTGATAGTGCGCGACCAGCGGCTCGATCAGCGGCAGGAAGCGACATCGATCGCGGTCCGCGTTCGGCGGCCAGGCGAACTCCGGCGTCGTGCCGCCGTCGCCGTACGTGGCCGCGATGACGTCGAGCCAGGCCGGCGGATCCGAGTGCGCGCGCACCTGCTCCGCCGTCTCGCCGAGGAGGTACAGCAACTCGTCTTCGGTGACGCCGGCCGAGGCCAGGCGCTCTTCCCAGAGGCCGGGATTCTTCGCGAAAGCGCTCTGCGCCTTCCACCGTTCCAGCCGTTTTCCGGCGAGCGCGCGGTCGATCGGGAGATGCGGCTCGCTATGGCGCCGCCAGCTCTCGACCCGCTCCGCGAGCGGCGCGGCCAGCGACCACCGCGGACTCTCCAACAGCTCGGCGACGCTCCTGCTGCCGTCGTCCGGCGCCCCCACTTCTTCGGAAATCGCGATCGAAGACGACATCCGCCCTCCTGATGGAGCGGGAGTCTAGGGATGTGACAGAACGACGTCAAGAAAGATGGAGACATGGACGGATGTTAAGCGGTCACGTCCGTTCGAGGGCGCAGGGGGCAGGGCGCAGAGCGCAGAAGAAACCGCTTGTTCTGGGCCCTTAGAGCTCGAGACGGGCGCCGCGGGAGATGATGTGATCGGCGGTGCGGAGGGCGTTCGCGGCGATGGTCAGCGTCGTCGAGGCTCCGCCCGAGGTCGGCATGAAGGAGCCGTCCACCACGTAGAGATTGCGCAACGCGTGCACGCGGCAGAAGGGGTCGAGCACGGACGTGCGCGGATCGTCGCCGGCGCGGCAGGTGCCGTGGACGAGGTAGGACGACGTGCCGCCGAGGTCGGTGGTCACGCCCTCTAGCGCGCCGAGGTCCTCGTAGACCTCGAAGGCGCGGTCGGCGAGGAAGCGGCCGGCGTGGCGGTGGTGGGCAGGGAGGTCGAGGTGGATGCGCGCGGCCGGCAGTCCCCAGCGGTCGGTGACGGCGTCGTCGAGCGTGACGAAGGTCTGCGCATTGGGGACAAAGTCGTGGAACGCCTCGAAGTAGAGGATGCGCTGCGCGTCCGTTGGTGCAAGATACTGCACCGCCGGCGGCACCTGCGGCGCGATCCCGAAGCGGATCATCCCCCCTTTCGCCAGGTCCGAAACACCCTCGGGGAGAAAATAGAAATCGGCCATCGAGCGCCCGAGGAACGGGTGCTCGTCGTCGCGCAGCAGGTCGTTCTCGAACAGCGCCTGCCCCATCGTCACGGCGTGGAACTGCAGGTTGCGTCCGACCTGACCTTCTTCGTTGGCCAGTCCCGAGAGCAGCAGCAGCCGAGCCGACTCGATGGCCGACGCCGAGACGCACACCACCCGACCCGCCGCAAAGTGCTCGCGCCCCTCGGCGTCGAGATAGGAGCAGCCGGTCGCGCGGTCGCCGTCCGCGGCAATCTGCCGCACCATCGACAGCGGACGCACCTCGCAGCGTCCCGTGCGCTCGGCGTGGGCAATGAACGTCTCCTGGGCCGTGCCGCGCGCGCCAACCGGGCAGCCGTACGACGCGCAGACGCGGCAGTAGTCGCAGGCCGGGCGTCCGTCGTACTCCCGCGAGTTGATCGCCCGCGGCGTGGGGAACGAATGCCATCCGCGCTTCGCGCACACCGCTTCGAGCGGCGCCGCGATCGGATGCGCATCGAGCGGCGGCATCGGATACGGCGCGGAGCGCGCCCCCGCGAACGGATCGGCGCCCGCCAGTCCGGACACGCCGATCATCCCCTCGGCCAGCGTGTAGTACGGCTCCAGCTCCGCGTAGGCGTACGGCCAGTCGGCGAGGGAGAGATACTCGCCGAACCGCGAGCGCATGCGAAAGTCATCGGGATGGAAGCGGTAGAAATACCCGCCCATGTGCACCGTGCCGCCGCCGACGCAGGTGGCGATCCAGCCCAGGGAGGTGCGCAGTGGCGTCGTCGTGCGCGCCGTGACGACCGTATGCGGATCGAGGTCGAGCGGCGGCACGAACTGCCCCGGCTGCAACCCGCCCGGTGCGTGGCGATAGTCGTCACGCGAGTAGCGGGGCCCCTTCTCCAGGACCAGCACCCGCCACCCCGCCGACGCCAGCCGCCACGCCAGCGCCCCGCCCCCGGCGCCACTGCCGACGATGACTGCATCGTGCATGGAGGGCAGGATAGCGGACCACGAAGGGGATCGGTGGGTAGCACAGCTTGTCCTCCAAGCTTGTCATCCCGAGCGTGAGTCGAGGGACCTGGGCGAGCGGGTGGCACGATGCACATGTCGCGCGCCGCCCACCCGCCCAGGTCCCTCGACTCACGCTCGGGATGACAGCTTGGGGGGCGCGCGGCACGTTGCGCATGGCCGCGCGCGCCCCCGTTTGTCAGTAGCTGGTCACACTCGGCGGCAGATTCACGTCCGCGTGACCGACCTGCTTGTACTCGATCTTCTTTTTCAGCGTGCCGCTGCTGTTGAAGACCAGCACGAGCGTCGATTTCAGCGGGATGGTGCCGCTCGATGCGACGGCCACGCCGGCGTCGACGTTGATCTTCAATGCACTGGCGTCGGTGATGGTGGTCGTATTGAGCCGCACGGTGTAGGTGAAGTTCGTGGTGTCGCTCTGATTGAGGATCACTACGGCGATCTGGTCGATGTCTTTCGCGGCGAATGCCTTGGCGTACGTCTGATTGTCGGTGGTGGCCATGGCGTTGCCGCGGAAGTTCTGGGCCAGCATCTGGAAGTGATAGTACGAGGGGCGTTTGACGGTGCCGTCGCTGCTGAGGAAGCCGAGCTGGTTCCCTTCGATGGTGCTCCAGAAGTTCACGAAGTCGACGCCCTGGCGCATGGTCACTCCCAGGAAGTCGGCCCACCACTGTCCGCCGAGGAAGCTCGCCGCGCCGACGCCGTCGAGGGCCGTGCTGCCGTTGTTGTCGTAATTCACGTTGGCCTCGGTGATGGCGATCTTCATCGTGGTGCCGCGGCAGGCGGCCACCCGTGACTTCAGCGTCGTCAGCCGGTCATTGAGACCGCCGGACTGCATCAGCGCGTTTACGACGCCGTCGCGGCTCTGCGTGCCGCTGAAGCCGTTGTAGACGTGGAAGGAGAGGATGTCGACGTAATACCGTCCGCTGCCGTCGGTGCCGGTGATGTCAGTGCTGCTGCCGTCGCACGACGTGAGCGGCTCGAGGATGTCCGGGTCGTCCCACGTCAGCTCCGGTCCGATGATCTTGATCGACGGGTCGACCGCCTTCATGGCCGAGGCGAACGCCTTGATGTAGGACGCAATGGCGGCCGGGTCGTCGTCATAAGGACTGCTGCTGAGGTCCGGCTCGTTGCCGATCACCCAGTACTTTACGGCGCGGTAGTTCGGCGAGCCGTTGATGTAGCTGACGATGTCCGCGGCCTGCGCAGCGTTATAGAGACCGCCATAGACCGGGACCTGCAATACCGGCTCGATGCCGCGGCCGCGCATTTCGTCGACGAGCGCCAGATATTGCTTGAGCGTCGATTTGCTGGAATCGCTCGGATCGACCCACGACGGATCGGCGTGATGGTCGACGCCATTGCCACCATAGCGCATGATCTGCGCGCCGCTGGCCTGCACCTCGGCCCATTTGAGGTCGAGCTTTCCGTAGTACTTGTGCGCGCCGATCTGATGCGGCATCCAGGCGTTGATGCCGAAGAAATACGGGGAGATCGGCGTGCCGCCCGTGACCGTGGAGCCGCTGGTGGCGACGCTGACCGCCGACGTGTACGCCGACTTGCCGGCCGTCCCTTCCGCACGGACTTTGTAGTAGTAGGTCGTCGACGCGGTGAGGCCGGTGTTGGCGTAGGTGGTCCCCTGGATGTTGCCGATCCAGACGACGTTCTGCGTGAAGCCGCTGTCGGTGGCGCGCTTGACCTCGAAGCCCGTCTCGTTCGACGAGTTGTCGGTCCAGCTCAGGTTGACCTGCGTCCCGGAGACGGCGGTTGCGCTCAGACCGCTCGGCGCGGTGGGGATGGAGGAGCCAGAGGCGTTGGTGGTGGCGCTGACGGCGGAGGAGTACGCGGAGTCCTGCGTCGCTCCTTCCGCGCGCACCTTGTAGTAGTAGGTGGTCGATGGCGAGAGGCCGGTGTTGGAGTACGACGCGCCCTGGATATTGCCGATCCAGACCACGTTCTGCGTGAAGCCGCTGTCGGTGGCGCGCTTGAGCTCGAAGCCGGTCTCGTTGGAGGAGTTGTCGGCCCAGCCCAGGTCGATGCGGGTGTCGGACATGACCGTGGTGGTCAGGTTGCTCGGCGCGTTCGGCGCGGCGCTGCTCGTGGCAGCCGTGATGTGCGCGGTGAACGGCGAGTCGTAGGCATCCGAGGAGCCTTCCGCCTTGATCTTGAAGTAGTAGGTGGTGCCGGCGTAGAGAGCGGTCATGCTGCTGCTGGTGCTGCCCGCGCCGGAGACCCACTTGTAGCTGGCGCTGGTGAACGAGCTGTTGGTGGCCGTGGCGATCGTGTAGCCGGTGATGTTCGAGTTGCCGGCGTTGCCCGTCCAGGAGAGGTTGATCTGGCTGCTGGAGACGACGGTCGCGGCCAGGCTGCCGGGCGTGGTGGTTGCGGCGTCGACGGCGGTCCACGTCGAGTCGGGGTTCCCTTCCGCCTTGATCTTGTAGAAGTAGGTGGTGGCCGCGCTGCGGCCGGTGTGGTTGTAGCTGGTCGTGTTGACGCCGCCGGCGTAGACGTAGGTCGGCGCGCTCAGGGCGGCGTTGGTGTCGAAGGCGAAAGTGAAGCCGGTTTCGTCGCTGGAGTTGTCGGTCCAGGTCAGGGCGACCTGCGTGCTGCCGCTGCCGGTGGCGGCGAGGTTGGAGGGGGCATTCGCGGCGAATGCCTGGCTGGCGAGGAGGAGCGTGCAGAGTACGGCCAGGGAGAGGGACTGCCTCATCGAGGTCACTTGTGAGTCTCCTGCGGTTTGCCGGAACGCAGCTCGGGCGAGCCCGTCCCGTCGAGTGTTCGTATCGTGCAGGCCGGAACGTCCGGCCCTCAGCGGACGGTTGGGGCGCTCCGAAGCAGGCGCGCTGTTGATTCCGTCCGGACGGAGTTATTGCCACAGCCGTGCCGCTTTGGTTCGGAATCGAACCAATTCGCTTCGCGAAGCGAAGGTTTGTTCGAAATCGCGAAACCCGGCCGCGCGGGAAGCGAAACGTTCGCTTCGGAAAGCGAACCTGTTCGCTTCGCGAAGCGAAGCGCTGTCCGAAAATAGCGACACTCTTCGCTTCGCAAAGCGAAACGTTCGCTTCGGAAAGCGAAGCTGTTCGCTTCGCAAAGCGAAACGTTGTCCAAAAATAGCGACACTCTTCGCTTCGCAAAGCGAAACATTCGCTTCGGAAAGCGAACCTGTTCGCTTCGCAAAGCGAAATGTTCGCTTCGAACAGCGAAAACGTTCAGGAGTGCGGCAGCGGCTCGTTCGCCGCCGCGCTCCTAAATCGCCGGCGTGGGCATGGGGAAGAGGCCGACGAAGCGTTTGGCGACGGCTTTGTCGCCTTCGACGGTGAGGTCGCCCGTGCGCACGGCGTCGGCGAACTTGCGGCCGCCGTAGACGACGGCCACGAACGTGTCGGGGCTGGCGGTGAGGACGGCGTCGGGATGAGTAGCGCTGCCGCGGTCGAGCGTCATCTCTCCGTCCGCGATCGCGGCCCGGAAGCGGTCGTCGCCCATGCGCAGCTCGACCGTCGCGCGAAGGTCGCCGGCCGTGGCGGGGTCGAACATGGTCCGGAAGGAGAGCACCAGCGCGTCGATACTCAGCGGATAGCCCTGCAGGAGGGACGAAGAGCGCGCCCCCCAGCGCCCGAGGGCCATGATCACGCGCTCCAGCTCGAGGCCCCAGTCCGTGAGCTCGTAGACCCAGGCCGCGGCGGGCGGCGGCAGCTTGCGGCGCCGGACGACGGCGGCCTGCTCCAGCTCCTCGAGCCGCAGCGTGAGCACGTTGGGACTGATGCCCGGCAGGCCGGCCCGGAGGTCGGTGAAACGCTTCGGGCCGAGGATCAGCTCGCGCACGACCAGCAGCGCCCAGCGCTCGCCGATGAGGTCGAGCGCATGCGCGGTGGCGCATCCGTCTTCGTAGGTGCGTTTCGTGGCCATGACGTCATTCTACATCACGTAGTCACTTGTAACAACTTCATAGTTGCTTTTCAGGACTAACAGAACCTATATTGATACCAGAAAGGAAATCACACGACATGACTCAACTGGCACCCTACCTCGCCTTCGACGGCACCTGCGCCGAGGCCATGCGCTTCTACGAGCGCGTCCTGAAAGGGAAGCTCGAAGCGCTGCTGACCAACGGACAGACCCCGGCCGCGGAGCACGTCCCGCCCGGCAACGCGGACCGGATCATGCACGCCTACCTCGTCTTCGACGGAGGCGTGCTCATGGCCGGCGACTCGCTGGTCGGCCACTCGTACGAGGGGATGAAGGGATTCTCCCTGGCGCTCACGTACCCCGAGGTGGCGGAGGCGGAGCGAGTCTTCACCGAGCTGGGCGAAGGCGGTAACGTGACGATGCCGTTCCAGCCCACGTTCTGGGCCGAGCGTTTCGGCATGGTCACGGACCGTTACGGCACTCACTGGATCGTCAACGGCGGCAGCGCGCCGGCCGCAGAGTAAGAAAGAAGGAGAAGAACAATGCGAGTAATGGTGATCGTCAAAGCGTCGGCCGATTCGGAAGCGGGCGTCATGCCCTCGGAGAAGGTCCTCACGGACATGGGCAATTACAACGAGGAGCTGGTGAACGCCGGCATCATGCAGGCCGGCGAGGGGCTGCATCCGAGCGCGAAGGGGAAGCGCATCCGGTTCGCGAACGGCCAGACCAGCGTCGTCGACGGTCCGTTCGGCGCCACCAGCGAGCTGATCGCCGGCTTCTGGCTCTGGAAGGTGCAGTCGATGGACGAGGCCGTCCAGTGGGCCAAGCGCTGCCCGAACCCCGAGGGCGAAGACTTTGAGCTCGAGCTCCGGCCCATCTTCGAGACCGAAGACTTCGGCGCCGAGCTGACCCCCGAGCTGCGCGAGCAGGAAGAGCGCCTGCGGGCGCAGGTAGCGAAGGGGTGAGGGGAGGGAGCGCCGGCCGACGGCCGGCGCTCCACCGGTTACTTCTTGTACAGCGTATTGTGCTTGGCCAGGTTCGCGTCGTTCTCGAAGTAGAAGACGCGGCCTTCCTCGTTCGCGGCGATGACGGCCGTGGCCTTGTCGACCACCTTGCCGCTGATCGGGTCCTTGGCGGCGCGCTTGTCGGCGTTATCGGCCAGCGCTTTCTTGCACATGTCGCAGCAGCCGTAATAGGTCTTGCCGTCGACTTCGACCGGGATCTGCTCCTTGCCCATGGCCATCTCGTTGACCATGCAGACCGTCTTCGGGTCGACCTTGGTCAGCGGACCGTTCGGAGCGTCGCCGGCGGCGAAGGCGGAGAGGGAGAGCGAGAGGCAGAGAGCGAGCAGAAGGGCGGTTTTGCGCATGATGGCCAGTTTAACGTCAGAGAGCGTCCGCGATCTTCCTGCGCATCGCTTCGTCCGGGAACGGGCCTTTGGCGGCGCGCATGTTCTGGCGCAGGTGCTCCGGCTTCGACGTAGCCGGGATAGCCACCGTGACAGCCGGATGGGCGACGATGAACTTCAGGAACAGCTCGGCCCAGCTCGTCGCGTTCAGCTCTTTGGCGAAGGCCGGCAGCGGCTTGTTCCGCGTCTCGCGGAACAGGGACCCGGCGCCGAACGGGCGGTTGGCGAGCACGGCCACGTTGTGCTCCCGCGCCAGCGGCAGGAACGTGCGCTCGGCCTCGCGCTCGGCCAGCGAGTAGTTGAGCTGCACGAAGTCGATGCCGCCGCGGCGGATGTACGCGGCCAGGTCGTCGTATGCGCCGGAGTGGTAGTGCGTGATGCCGATGAACCGGATCCGCCCCTCGGATTTCCAACCGCGCAGGGTGTCGAGGTGCGTCCTGGCGTCCTGAAGGTTGTGGACCTGCATCAGGTCGACCTTCCCGCGCAGCTTGCGCTCGGACTCTTTCATCTGGGCGATGCCCGCGGCCCGCCCGGTGGTCCAGACTTTCGTGGCCACGAACAGCTTGTCGCGCACGCCGGCCTGCACCGCCAGGTCGCCCACGACTTCCTCGGAGCGCCCATACATCGGCGACGAGTCGACGACCGTGCCGCCCAGCTTTACGAAGAGCGACAGCACTTCGGCCAGCGGCTTGCGCTCGGCCGCGGACGCGCCGACGTCGAAGGTCTGCCACGTGCCGAGGCCGATGGGCGTGAGGACGGGACGCTGTCCGGCCACGCGGGCCGAGGCGGAGCCGGCGGTCGCGGCGGCGGCCATCATCATCAGCAACTCACGTCTGGTCATGCTTCCTGTCCGTCATGCTTTCTGCCAAGCGTGTACCCGTTCACGGCCCAGCCGGCCGCCACGGCCACGCCGAGCGCGGCGATCGTGGAGATGCCGGCACCGGCCGTATGCAGTCCGCCCACCAGCCACGCCACCAGGGCGTCGTTGCCTCGATAGACGAACGTGTCGATGAAGTTCTTCCCCTTGAACCGCTCCTCGGGGGTGACGACGGTGAACAGCACTTCGCGCCCCGGCCGCGTGAAGCCGTGCTCGCCGACGCGGTGGACGACCTGCAGGACGGCGATCAGCGCCAGCCGCGGGAAGAAGGCCAGCGCGGCGAGGCCGGTGCCGATCAGCGCGGGATGGACGAGGAGGGCGATGCGCAGTCCGAGCCGGGTGAGGATGCGGGAGGTGATCAGCGCTTGGGTGATGACGGTGATGGTGTTGTTGGCCAGGTCGAGCAGCGCGAAGTAGCGCGTGCGCTCGCCGGAGTCGGAGAAGGCCCGCTTCACGATGTCGGCCTGCTCGAAGTAGATGATGGTGGAGATGGTCGTGTAGCAGATGATGATCAGGGCGATGCGCCGCAACGTCGGCGAGCGCAGCGCGACCAGGATCCCGGCGAAAACGTTGCCGCCGATCTTCTGCTGCGGCGGGGCGTCTGCCCGGCGCGGGATGAGCGTCGAGAGCACCGCCGCGATGCCGAGGAACGTCGCCGAGATGGGGAGGAGATTCATCGGCCCGATGCGCGGCGCCAGCCAGGCGGTGATGATCGGCCCCACGATCGCCCCGGCCGTCCCGCCGACGGCGATGATGCCGTACAGCTTGCGTGCGTCTTCCTCGCTGTACGAGTCGGCCATCAAACTCCAGAAGACGGAGATGATGAAGAGGTTCAGCACCGAGATGCCGATAAACAACCCCACCCCCCACGCCACGATGTCGCCGCCCTGCAGTCCGCCATACGTCAGCAGCAGCAACACCGCGCAGAGCACATAAGTGGCCGTAGCGATGGCGCGCCGCTTCACGCGCGCGACGATCCACCCGAACAGCGGCACGAGCAGCAGCGTGGCCACGAACGTCGCCGTGAACAGCCACGGCAACTGCTCCACCCCCGCCCGCACCCCGATCTCGTCCCGCACGGGACGCAGGATGAAGTACCCGGAGAGGACGAAGAAGAAGGTGAGGAAGGGAAGGGCGGCGCGGAGCATTCGGGGGCAGCGTAGCCGGGGAGGGAGAGGGGAGGTGCAACGGAGTCGTGAATCAGTTGCTGGTTAGTGGTAACGCGCGCTTCTCAGTCCCCTCTCCCCCACCGCAGTGGGGAGAGGGCTAGGGTGAGGGGTTGCGGCGCTTGGGAAAAGGGAGCCCCTCACCCTAACCCTCTCCCCGTACGCGGGGAGAGGGGACTTTCTCACCCAACTGTCATCCCGAGCGTGAGTCGAGGGACCTGGGTGGGCGGGGGCGCGCAGCGTGCGCATTGCACGATCAGCGCGCCACCCGCCCACCCAGGTCCCTCGACTCACGCTCGGGATGACAAGGATTACTCCGTCTTCAACATCCCGCACGTCACCATCGACGCGTCGTACGGGTTCCCCACCTTCCCCTTCGGCTGGAGCCACGACTTGTTGACCATCGGGCAGGAATAGACGGCGGGCTTCTTTCCGCCGAGGGAGGCGCGCTGTTCGATCAGCTTGTCGGAGAGGGGGCCGAAGGCGGTGCGGGCTTTGGCCATGTCGGGGGCTTTGGCGACGGCGTCGGCGAGCGTGGCCAGGGCCTCGTGGTTGGCGGCGCGGGCGTCGGTGGCGAGCGCGGCGGCGTGCTTGTTCACGTCGGCGAGCTTGTTCTTGATGAAGCCCTGGCGGACGGCCTCGTACTTTGAGAAGAGCGCCGGGCTGGCGAGCACGGGCAGTGAGAGAGCGAGCAGGAGGATGAGTTTTTTCATGTCGTTTCGAGTCCCGAAGGTTGCAGGCGGCCTCGGCGGAGGTCGCGTCGTTTCACCATGAGAAAAATGATCGGCGTCACGAGGAGAACGTGAATCGTCGACGTTACCATCCCGCCGATGAGCGGAACCGCGATCGGCTTCATCACGTCCGAGCCCGTGCCGGTCGCCCACAGCAGAGGCAGCAGGCCGATGACCGTGGTCGCGACCGTCATGATCTTCGGCCGCACGCGCAGCAGCGCGCCCTCGACCGTGGCGTCGAAGAGGTCCTCCTCGGTGAGTGGAGAGGCGAGCCTCCGGTCCAGCGCCTCGTGGAGATACAGCACCATCACCACGCCGGTCTGCACCGCCACGCCGTACAGGGCGATGAAACCGACCCACACCGCCACCGACCAGTTGAACTGATAGATCCACATCAGGACCACGCCGCCGACCAGCGCGAACGGGACGGACAGCATCACCAGCGACGCCTCCACCGCGGAGTGAAACGTGAAGTAGAGGATCACGAAGATGATCACCAGCACGAGCGGCACAAGCACCTGCAGCCGTTTGCGCGCGTGGATCTGGTCCTCGTACTGGCCGGAGAACGTCAGCGAGTAGCCGGCCGGCAGCGGCAGTTGCGCGTCGAGTGCGTCGCGCGCTTCGTCGACGAATGAGCCCATGTCGCGGCCGCGCACGTTGAGCTGCACCAGCGCGCGGATCTGCCCGTTCTCCGAGTTGATCATGGCCGGGCCGGCGCTGGCGGTGATCTTCGCGAGCTGGCCGAGCGGCAACTGCAATCCCGGCGGCACAGTGATCAACATGTTGTCCATCGCCTGGACGTTGTCGCGATAGTCGGCCAGGTAGCGCACCTGCACCGGATAGCGCGCGCGCCCTTCGACGGTCGTCGTCACGTTCATGCCGCCGATGGCGGTCTCGATCGCGTCGAGCACGACACCGACCGGGATCCCGTACCGCGCGACCGCCTCGCGGTCGACGTCGATGTCGATGTACTGCCCGCCGGAGATGCGCTCGGTGTAGAGATCGGCCGCGCCGGGGATCTTGCGCAGAATGCCCTCGGCCTGCAGGCCGAGGCGCTCGAGGGTGGGGAGGTCGGGGCCGAAGATCTTGATGCCGAGCTGCGTGCGCACGCCGGTGTTCAGCATGTCGATGCGGTTGATGATCGGCTGCGTCCAGGCGTTGGTGACGCCGGCGATCTTCAGTTGCGCGTCGAGCTCCTGGATGATCGTGTCTTTCGTCATCCCGTCCGGCCACTCGCTCTTCGGCTTGAGCTCAATGATGGTCTCGAACATCGACACCGGTGCCGGATCGGTGGCCGTCTCCGCGCGTCCCACTTTGCCGAGGACGTACTTCACGGCCGGGTGCTTCGCGATGATCGCGTCCTGCACCTGGATGATCCGCCGGGCCTCGGTGATGTTGATGGCCGGCAGGGTGATGGGCATGTAGAGCAGCGAGCCCTCGTCGAGCGGCGGCATGAACTCCCGTCCAAGGGAGAGCATCATCGGGATGGCCACGAGGAGGGCCAGCACGTTCAGCGCGAGCATGGTCTTGCCGTTCTTCAGCGACCAGCGCAGGAACGGCTCGTAGACGCGCGTGAAGAAGCGGCTGACCGGGTTCTCGTGCTCCGGCCGCATGCGCCCGCGCATGAAGAACGTCATCAGCACCGGCACCAGCGTGACCGCGAGGACCGAGGCGCCGACCATGGCGAACGTCTTCGTGTACGCGAGCGGCTTGAACATCTTCCCCTCGCGCCCGTCGAGGAGGAAGACGGGGAGGAAGGAGGCGATCATCACCAGCAGCGAGCCGAAGATGGCCGGCCCGACCTGCTGCGCGGAGCGGATGATGATGGTCTTCCGATCTTCATCCGCGCCTTTCTCCGAGAGCTGCCGGTACGCGTTCTCCACCATGACGATCGACGCGTCCACGATCTCTCCGATGGCCAGCGCCACGCCGCCCAGCGACATGATGTTGGACGTGATCCCGAACTGCTTCATCAGGATGAAGCTGATCAGCGCGGACAGCGGCAAACCGACCAGCACCGTGATCACCGAGCCGCCGTGCAGCAGGAACACGATCACGACCACCGACACGATGACCGCCTCCTCGGTCAGCGCGTTCTCGAGCGTGGCGACGGCGCGCTCGATCAGTTCGGAGCGGTCGTACGACGTGCGGATCGTCACGCCGGCGGGCAGGCCTTTCTCCAGCTCCGCGATGCGCAGCTTCACGCGGTCGATCACTTCCTTCGCGTTCTCGCCGTAGCGCGCGACGATGATGCCGCCGACGACTTCGCCTTTGCCGTTCTCGTCGAGTAATCCGCGGCGGATGTCGGAGCCGAGTTGCACGCTGCCGATCGACGAGAGATAGATCGGCGTGCCGCCCGGCGCATCGACGACGATGTTCTCGAGATCGGAGACGCGCTTGATGTAGCCGATGCCGCGGACGATGTACTCCGACTGGCCGACCTGAATCAGCCGTCCGCCGACGTCGTTGTTCGAGCGGCGCACGGCCTCGACGACGGTGTCGAGCGAGACGTTGCGCCCGGCCATCTGGATCGGGTCGAGGTTGACCTGGTACTGCTTGACGAAGCCGCCGACGCTGGCCACCTCGGCCACGCCGTCGACGGATTGGAGCCCAAGCTTCAGGTACCAGTCCTGGATCGACCGGAGCTCGCCGAGGCCGTGCGTCTTCGATTGCAGCGTGTACCAGTAGACGTGCCCCACGCCGGTCCCCTCGGGGCCGAGACGCGGCGTGACGCCGGCGGGCAGCAGGCCGCTGATGTAGTTCAGCCGCTCCAGCACGCGCGTGCGCGCCCAGTAGATGTCAGCGTCGTCGTCGAAGATGACGTAGACCAGCGAGAAGCCGAACATCGACTGCGCACGCACGGCCTTCAGGTTCGGCAGCCCCTGCAGGTTCGACGCGAGCGGATACGTGACCTGGTCCTCGACGAGCTGCGGCGAGCGCCCCGGCCAGTCGACGTAGACGATGACCTGGTTGTCGCTGATGTCCGGGATGGCGTCGAGCGGCGTGCGCAGCGTCGCCCAGACGCCCACGCCGACGACGGCGGCGTAGAGCAGCAGGACGATGAAGCGGTTCTCCGTGGAGAGCTGGATGATTTTTTTGATCATGGTCGGCGGGCGAGTCGTCGAGTCTTCGAGTCGCCCAGTCGTCGAGGGGTTCTCGAAGACTGGACGACTCGTCGACTGGACGACTACTGCGCGTCCCCTCCCGCCGCCGATCGCAATTGCGCTTCCGAATCGAGCAGGAACCCGCCCTCGACCACGACGCTCTCCCCCTCGGTCAATCCGGACAGGATCACCACCGCGTCGCCGTGGCGGCCGCCGGTCGTGACCGCGCGTGGGGCGTAGGCGCCGGGACTCGTCTCGACCCAGACGAACCGTTGCTGCCCGCGGTCGACGATGGCGCTGGCCGGCACCATGACGTGCGGCGCCGCGGGGGCGCCGAGGATGCGGGCGTTCACGTACATGTCGGGCTTGAGCACGCGGCCGGGATTGGCCAGGTCGATGCGGACGGTCGCCGTTCGCGTGGCGCCGGCCAGCACCGGCACGATGAACGAGACCGTGCCGTGGAACGTGCGTCCCAGAATGGCGGCGGCGGTAATCTCGACGCGGTCGCCGAACTTCACGCCCGGCAACTGCTGTTCGTACACGTCCGCCTCGACCCAGACGGTCGAGAGGTCGGCGATCTCGAGCAGCGGCTGGCCCTGCGTGACGTACTGCTGCTCGACGGCGAGCTTCTTCGTCACCACGCCGGAGACGGGCGAAACGATGGTCGTGGCCACGATCGGCTTGCGCGTGCGCTCGAGCTGCGCGATCTGGCCGGCGCTCATGCCGAAGAGCTGCATGCGCCGGCGCGTCGACTCGACGAGGTCGTCCGCGGCCGTGCGCGCGCCGGTGAAGCCGGCGCGCTCCATGCGGGCCCGGTTCTCGAGCGCCAGCAGGTACTCCTGCTGCGTGGAGAAGAGGTCGGGCGAGTAGATCGTGCCGACCGCCTCGCCGCGGCGGACGGTGTCGCCGGTGAAGTTGACGTGCAGCCGCTCGATGCGCCCGGCCGTGTACGCGCTGACCTGCGAGACGCGACGCTCGTCGAACGTGACGCGCCCCGTGGTCACGAGCTCGCCCGTGTGCGTGTCGAGTGCCACGCGCACCGTGCGCACGTTCGCGCTGACACGCTGTTCCGGCGAGAGAGCCACCGCGTTCCCCGCGGCGGTCGTCGGCGCGGTGTCGGTGCGCTTGACGAGCACCATCGCGCAGATCGGGCAACTGCCCGGCTTGTCCGAGACGACGCTCGGATGCATCGGGCAGTAGTACACGTCCGCCGCTTTCTCGACCTGCTTCTCCGCGGTCTTCGACGTCTCCGCACGCTTGCACGCCGCCAGCGGCAGGAGTGCGAGGGCAATCAGCAGCATCGTGCGTTTCATGCGCCACCTCGGGCGCCGCGGCGCAGCGCCTCGTACCGCACCACGGCCTGCGCCTGCCGCGCGAGCAGCTCGAGGTACTGGAGCCGCAGCCGCAGGTAGTCGGCCTGCGTGGTGAGGATGGAGTCGAACGGCGCCTTGCCGGTCTGGTACGCGGCCAGCGTCGACTCGAACGCGAGCTGCGACTGCGGCATCAGCACCTCGTGGTGAAACTTCAACTGATTCGCCGCGTCTTCGTGCGCGACGTACGCCGCGTTCATCGCCGTGACGAGCGCGCGCCGCTCCTCCTCGATGCGTGCCCGCGCCGCGTCGCGCCGGAGCATGGCCTCGCGCACCCGCGGCTCGCTGAGCTGCTTCCCCCGCAACGGCAGCTCGACCCGCGCCACGACGCTGAACATGTCGCGCTGCACGGGCCGGTGACCGTACTGCGCCTCGAGATCGACATCCGGACGCCGCTCGAGCTTTGCCAGCCGGATCCCTTCCTCGGCCCGCGCGACGTCCGCCTCAAGGGCGACCAGTACGGCATGCCCGTCCAACCTGTCATCCTGAGCCGCGTAGACGGCGAAGGACCCCCCGATCGCGCTCGAGAACGCAGCGTCGGCAGAAGGTTCTTTACCGCTCAGGGCAACCAGCGCCGCCACCTCCGTCTCCAGCGGCAACCCCACCAGCGGCAGCAGCCGCGCCAGCGCCGCGCGCCGCATCCCGCGCAGGCGCAGCGTCTCGTGCTCGAGATCGCTCGCCTGCAACTGCGCGCGAATGACCTCGGACTGCATGGCCGTGCCGACCTCGTACCTCACGCGCGCCGCGGCGACGACCGCGTCGATCATCTCCCGCACCTGCGCGATGGCGCCGAGCTGCGCGTCCGCCGCGGCGAGGTCGTACCACGCCAGCAGCACGTCGCGCCGCAGCTCTTCGCGCGCGGAGTCCAGCAGCTTCTCCGCCGCGCGCGCCTCGAGCTCCGCGGCGGCGCGCAGCGCCTCGCGCCTGTCGGGACGGACCAGCGTCTGCGAGACGCCGACCATGTACATGGTCATCATCTCGTCGTTGCGCAGGTCGACCTGCTTGTTCTGCACGCCGGCCATCAGCATCGGGTTCGGCAGCGAGGCCGACGGCGTGACGCGCTCCCGCGCCGCCTCGGCCTCGGCGCGCATGCGCGTCACCGTGGGATGGCTCTCCAGCGCCGCGGCCACCACCGCGTCGCGATCGTGAAAGTCGAGTGCCGCCGCCGGACCTGCCAGCAGCAGCGTGAATAGAAGCCGATTCATCGAATGCCTCCGCGTTCTCCGGAAATCAGGGAGAGAGCCGAGGGATCAGATGAGGAATTGTTCGTTGAGGAGGAACAGCGGAGGCGTGGGCGGCGGTGCGGGCGCGTCGGCGAACGTGCGCGCGTGCGCGTCATTGCGCGCGGGCGGCTCGCTGATGCTGGTCGCGACCGTCGTTGCAATCTCCTGTTGCAGAGGCAGGGCGATCGCCGCGGCGGTAGACGGCTCCGTCCGCGTGTCGCGCTGGGCCATCGACGGCACGCAGCACGGCATCTGCGCGTGCATCGTTGCGGTCTTCTCGGCTTTGCAGCAGAGAGTGCCCGCGCAGGGCAGCAGTCCGGCCGCCAGCACCGTCAGTGCCACCGCCATCAGGATTGCCGCTCGTACCGGTCGCTGCATCTCCACGATTCGCAACCATACGCCAGTCCGGGCCATTTCCACCGTCATTCGGTGATTTCGTCCGACTGGAACCGCGTGCGGATCTCCTCGTTGAAGTACGCCCCGATCGACGGCGCCTTCAGCATTTCCTCGTACATGCTGCGCGGCACGCCGAAATAGTGATACGTGCGCCCGGTCCGGAACTGCACTTCCAGCGTGGCGCTGCGCGTGTCGTGGCCGACCGCGACGATCACCGAGGAGTTGACCTGCTTCCGCCGCACGCACTCCGCGACGAAGAAGCCGGGCCACATATTTCAAAGGAGCGTATGAGTGTCTTAGTCACTCCACTTTAGCTGGAACTCCAGCTCGTGCTCGCCCGAGGCGCGCTCGTGCTCGATGTTGAACCGCGCGTCCGCGGGGATGCGCAGCCGCTCGCCGGCCACCTGAATCGTGAACGCGCTCCCGGTCTCCAGCGCGTCGGCCAGGCGCCGCAACTTCTCGATGAACTGCTTGCGGGGATACGTCTTCTCAATGTCACGCTGTCTCGTTGCCATGGCGGGTGAGCATACTATCGGCACATGCGCTGGGTCTTCCTCATCGTCACGGCCACCGCGGGGTTCCGTCACGAGTCGATCGAGGTCGCGGAGCAGGTGCTGGCGGAGCTGGCGGCGCCGCGCGGGATCGAGCTCGTCTTCGCACGCACCGAGGACGAGATGCGGACGCGGCTGACGCCGGACGCGCTGCGCGGCGTCCACGCGGTGATGTTCGTCAATACCACGGGCGAGCTGCCGGCGGAGCCGCGGGAAGCGCTGCTGCGCTGGGTGTCACGCGGCGGGACGTTCGCCGGCGTACACAGCGCGTCGGACACCTGGCACTCCTCGCCGGAGTACATCGAGATGCTCGGCGCGGAGTTCGTCACGCATCCGCCGGACTTTGTGGCGACGATCGTCGTCGAGGACGCGAATCATCCCGCCACGCAATCGCTTCCCACTCCGCACTCGATGCTCGAAGAGATCTACGCCTTCCAGCAATTCGACCGCGCGAACGTGCGCCTGCTCCTCTCGCTCAACGGTACCGACCCGGTGGCATGGGAGAAGAAGCACGGACGCGGCGAAGTGCTCTACACCGCCCTCGGCCATCGCGAGGATGTGTGGCAGTCCGCGTGGTTCCGCGCGCACGCCGGCGGCATCCTCGACTGGGCTGTCGCTCAACAGAAAGCGCCGTCGAAGCGGCGCGCGGTGCGGCCCTGATGTTCGTCGCGGCGTGGCGCTTCACCACCAGCGATCGCGACGCGTTCGAGCGTCACTACGGTCCGGACGGCACGTGGGCGCAGCTCTTCCGCCGCGGCGACGGCTACGTCCGCACCGATCTACTGACCGACGGGACGGCGTACGTCACGCTCGACTGGTGGACGTCGCGCGACGCGTACGACGCCTTCCGCCGCGAGCACGCCGATGAATACGCGCGCATCGACCTCGAGTGCGAGTCGCTGACGCTCTCCGAAGAGAGCCTCGGTCACTTCGAGGAAGTGGCCGGGAGGATGTAGTCGGTGAGCAGCTTCGTGGTCTGCTCGTGCATGCCGCGCGTGTTGTAGTTCGTGCTGGTGATGACCACGACGAGATCGCGCTCGGGCAGGACTGCGACCTTGTTCCCGCCGTTGCCCTGCATCGCGTACGCGCGCACGCCGCCCCATGACGTCAGCCACCAGAGATAGCCGTAGTCGGATTGCTCGTCGATCCGCGCGTGCTTGCGCGTCGAGCGGGCCACCCACTCCGCCGGGACGATGCGCTTCCCTTCCCACACGCCGCCGTTTGCGTAGAGCTGGGCGAGCTTGACCCAGTCGCGCGACGCGAGACGGAGTCCGCCGCCGGTCATGGCCAGGCCGAGCGGCGAGTACGGCCACTCGGAGCGCGTGATGCCGAGCGGCTCGAAGAGGTGCACGCGCGCGAACTCGTCGATCGGCGTCTTCGCCGCGCGCGCGATCACCTGCCCGAGGGTGAAGACGCCGGAGGTGCAGTAACTGAACTGGCGCTCGCTCTTGTCGTACTTCCACGGCAGCCCGCGCACGGGGAGGTCGAGATAGAACGCCGCCCAGTCCTCCATCGGATACATCCGCTCCTCGTTACCGCGCGAGTACTCGTTCCAGTCATTGCACTCGGCGATGGAGCTCATGGTGAGCAGGTCCTCGACGACAATCTTCTCCTTGCGCGGATCGGGATTCGCATGCGCACCGGGAAAGGCCCGCAGCACCGGCGTATCGAGCGCGATCAGCTTCCGGTCGATAGCGATGCCGGCGAGGATGCTCGTCACCGTCTTCCCCACCGACCGCGTATCGCGCAACGTCTGCGCATCCCCTTCGAAATACTTCTCGTACACGATCTCGCCGCCCCTCGCGACGACCACGCTGCCAATCTTCTTGTACTCCCCGGCAGCAATGGCAGTTTCCATGGACGACAGGTCGAGCGCGGCAGCGAGGAGCAGTGCAGCGGCGTACATGAACTTGCAGACGTACGGGGAGCGAGGTTGGTTAGAAGTCCGTTCCGATCGCGCTTGGGACACCTCAGTTCCCCTCTCCCCGCGCACGGGGAGAGGGGACTGGGAGGGGGGCTCGCCCCGCGACGTGTGCGCGTGAGCTGTGCTGGTGGGGACACGACGGGGGAGGGGTTCGCCCGCGACGAGCGCGTATCAGGTGGCGCTGGGGAAACCTCAGTCCCCTCTCCCCGCGATCGAGCGGGGAGAGGGCTAGGGTGAGGGGCTGCGGCGCTTGGGAAGAGGGACTCCCTCGCCGATTGATTCGTGCAGCTCGCGCAGAATCTCGTCTTCCGACCGCCCGGTGCGCTCCTGAAGAACGCGCACCACGGTTCCGACGATGAAGTGCCACGTCGCGGTGGGCTGTTTGAACACGTCCTCGTTGAGCACACGCACGACGTGGATGCCGAGCTTCGACAGTTCGCAGGAGCGCTCGTCGTCGTGAATGGCGCGGGCGAAGGTGTTGTGGACTCCTCCGTCGACCTCGACGCAGAGCTTCAGCTCGGCGCAGTAGAAGTCGAGGATGTAGTTGGCGATGGGGTGCTGGCGGCGGAATTTCAGGTTGAACATCGCGCGGTTGCGGAGCCAGGTCCAGACCGTCCGTTCGGCTCGGGTGGAGAGCTCGCGGAGGGAACGTGCGCGGGCGACGTGCAGCGCCATGCATCCGAGGTTACCTAGGAAAGAACGGGGCTGTTACGGCACGATCTTGTGGCGCAGCGCGTACCCCACCACCTCCGCCCGATTGTGCAGGCGGAGTTTGTCGAGGATGTTCCGTACGTGGAACTTGACCGTGTTTTCGCTGAGGCCGAGGCGTTTGGCGAGTTTGCGGTTGGAGGTGATGCCTTCGACCATGAGCTCGAGGACTTCGCGTTCGCGGGGGGTGAGGGGCTCTTCGTCGGAGGAGGAGGCTTCCGTGGGGCGGGCGAACTCCTGGAGGAGTTTGCGCGCGAGGGCCGGGGTGAGGGCGGGCTCGCCGCGTTGGGCGCGGTCGAGGAGGTCGAAGAAGGCGTCGGCTTCGAGGTTCTTGAGGAGGTAGCCCTGCGCGCCGGACTTGATGGCGTCGAAGAGCTTCGATTCTTCCTCGGAGGCGGTGAGGATCAGGACCTTCACCTCGGGGAGCTCGGCGGTGAGGGCGCGGGTGGCGGCGATGCCGTCGAGCTCCGGCATCTGCAGATCCATCAGGACCATGTCGGGCTTCAGCTCGCGTGCGAGGCTGACCGCTTCATGCCCGTTTTTGGCTTCGCCGACGACGTCGTGACCCTGCGCCAGGAGGAGGCTGCGCAGGCCGTCGCGGAACAACGCGTGATCGTCAGCGATGAGAATCCGCACGAACAGAAGTTATCACGCCGTCGTCTCGGAGATCGGCAACTCGAAGCGCACGGTCGTGCCCGATCCGGGCGTGCTGTCGATGGTCAGCGTCCCACCGATGCTCTCCGCGCGCTCGCGCATGGTGGCCAGGCCGAACTGGGGGAACTGGCCGCGCGTGCGGCCGACGGCGGCGAAGCCGACGCCGTCGTCGGCGATGACGGTAATGAGCTTGTCGTGCTGGCGATGGATGTCGACGCGGGCGTGCGACGCTTTGGCGTGCTTGCGGACGTTGGTCAGCGCTTCCTGCACAATGCGCACGAGCTGCAGTTCCTGCGACGGACGGAGCGGGACGGAGGAGTCGATGCGCAGCGAGGTGGAGACGCGCGCCATTTCTTCCCAGCTCGCCAGGTACTCCTCGAGGACCTCGCCCAGGGCGCGCTCGCCGGGGAGCGTGCGCAGGCCGACGATCGACTCGCGCACATCGCTGTACGCCGCGCGCGCCGAGGTGGCGAGCTCGCGCAACTGGATGCCCGCCTCTTCGATCTTCTCGCGCTTCAGATACGCCTCGGCCGCCTGGACTTTCGTGTTCACGTAGCCGAGGACCTGCGCCAGTCCGTCGTGCATCTCGTGGGCGATGCGCAGGCGCTCCTGCGCCACCGCCAGGCCGGCCACCTGTTCGTGCAAATGCGCGTTGTCGATCGCCAGCGCGGCCTGCAGGGCGAAGCGCACCAGCGTCTCTTCGTCCTCCGCCGTGAAGTCGCCCTCGGTGAGATAGAGGTTGCCGAGGAACGGTCCCTTGCACGGGATCGGCACGGCGAGCAGCGAGCGCATCGGCGGATGGTTCGGCGGAAAGCCGTGCGACTGCGGATGGCTCGTCAGATCGGGGAGCCGCAGGTGCTGCCCCTGGCGCAGTACGACGCCGAGCAATCCGTGGCCGACCGGCGGAGGTCCGATCGCGGCGCGCTCCTCGGGGCTGATCCCCGAGGTGATGAACGAGACGATGTGATTGTCGTGGTCGATGACCGAGACCGCGCCGTACTTGGCGCCGACGAGATGGCGGGCCTGTTCGACGACCTTCTTCAGGACGACGTCGAGCGAGAGCTCCGCGGTGACGTCGAGCCCCGCGTTGTGCAGTGCGAGCAGCTCTTCGTTGCGGCGGCGGAGCTGCGCCTGCATCCTGCCGACGTAGCGGAAGATCACCGCCGCGAAGGCGATGATGGCCGCGACGTAGAGCAGGTCGAGCGCGATCCGCTGCTCCCACGACACCGAGCCGATGATCGCGTAGCGCGCCAGCTCGAGCGCCAGCACGCCTCCGACGGGAATCAGCATCGAGATCGTGCGAAGGCGATTGAGGGTCATCGAGAGTGCGTATTCTGGACTCATGAGCGGCCTTGCAGGTAGAGGTCGAAGGTGACGACGAGGTCGTCCTTCGCCTTGACCATGCCGAAGAGCGCGGTGGGCGGGGTGACGCCGAAGTCGGTCATGCGCAGCGGCAGCCGCGCGCGGAGGCGGAAGCGGTCGCGGGAGACACGCTCGGCGACGACCGCCACGCGCACCTTGCGGCTCGTGCCGGCCAGCGACAGCTCGCCGGCGATGGTGGCGCGGTAGTTCTTGGCGTCGATGTCGTGCTCGACGCCGCCGACCAGGCCGGAGAAGCGGAACTCGATCGTCGGATTGGCGTCGGAGCGGAGGGCGCGGTACATGTCGCGCTCCATCTGGCGGTTGCCGCAGCGGAGCGAGGCCACGGGCACTTCGAGGGCGAACGTCGGCTGTGGGAACGACGCGGCGCGGGGGTCGAGGCGCGCCACGTCGCCGTCTTCGATGCGGTCGATGATGTTGTTGATCTGGGTGAGCGGTGCGGCGACCTCCATCCGTCCGTCGAGCGTCGTCCCGCTGCAGCGCCAGTCCTTCACGTTGGAGGAGCCCTGGAGCGTGAGCTGGCTGCCGGCCGAGGCGACGAGCTGCGCGCCGTTCGCGGCGAAGACGACGCTCATCACGGACAGAAGGAGGAGGGTTTTCACTGCGTGCGCTCCGCTGCCTTTTCCACGACCCAGCGGAACGTGACCTTCACGTCGTCGCCGGTCTTGATCGTATTCATCATCGCGGTCGGAGGCTTGATGCCGTACTGCGTCATCTTGATGGGGGCCTGGCCGACGAGCGTCCAGGTGCCGTCGGGGTTGCGGGCGCCCTGCACGTCGAGCGTGACGTCGCGCGTCACGCCGGCGATGGTGAGCTTGCCCTGGGTCTCGAGGACGAACGCCTCGGCGGTCGCTTTCTTCGGCGTCGCGGAGAGCATCTCGAAGCGGATGTCGGGATTGCTCTTCGCCTTGAGCGCCTCGGCCATGAGCTTGTCCATCTTGGCGTGCTCGCTCTTGATCGAGGTGACGGGGATGGTGACGACGGCCTTGGCGGGAGCGTTCCAGTTGTCGGGAGTCGGCGCGGTGATCTGGCCCTGGATCGCGGCGCCTTCCATCTTCCAGGCGTGCAGCGTGGAGGTTCCTTCGACGCGGACCACACTGCCTTTCGCGCCGAGGAACCTGTCGGCGCTGGCCGCGAAGGCGGCCAGCGCTGCGAGGACGAGAACGAGGATGGCGACGATGTTCTTTTTCATGGCTTGCCTCAGAAGGAGAAGGAGACTTCGGAGATGACGCCGCTGAACTCGGGGTTGCGCCAGGCCTGGATGTTGTTGTTGACCATCTGGCCGGCCGCGAAGCCGTCGTACTGCTGGTGGACGTACTCCATCTTCACGAGCAGGTTCTTGCTCAGCCAGAGACCGCCGCCGACCTGGATGCGATCGACCTTGCCGTCCGAGGCGATGCCGCCGAGCTTCGAGACGCTGGCGTTGCTGTAGCGCGCCGCGGCGTAGAGGGCCGGGGTGATGCGGTAGACCACATCGCCGGCGAAGTAGTTCCACTTCTCTTCCGGCTTGCCCGCGGCGTTGCCGTTGATGTCGAGGTCCTGGGTCATGCCGTAGTGGCCGTAGAGCTCGAGCGGGCTGCCGTTATTGAAGGTGACGTCGAACTGCGCGGCGCTGAACTTCTCGCCGGCCTGCGGGAAGACGTTGCCCGGAGCCTGGCCGCCGCCGAGGACTCCCGCGTAGCGCTCGCCACTGCGGTTGCCGGTGAACATCTGCATCGAGCTGCCGCCGGCGGCCTTGGTGGGGTTGTCGCTCTGGTCGGTGCCGATGTAGGAGACGGAAGTGCGCAGCGATTTGACGGGATAGAAGATCAGCTTCCCGTTGTAGGCGAAGCCGCGTCCGATGTTCCAGTCTTCGGTGGTGGTTCCGTTCGACGCGCCGACCAGCCAGCCGAAGCGCGAGCCGGGCTTGCTGGAGGCCTGCATGCCGATGGAGACGATGTTCGGGTCCATCACGAAGTTGCCGACCAGGGGGTTCTTCTGGGCGATGGCGTTGTTGGTGCGGTGCTGGGCCGCGTCACCGAACTCCACGAGCATGTGGCCGGCCTTGAGGTCGACTTTCTTCAGCACCGGCTCGAGGAACTTCAGGCTCTGCAGGTTCTCCGGGACGCCGCGCAGGATGATGTAGCCCTCGTTGCCGTAGGTCTGCGACGGGTGGTTGCGGCTGGAGAGATACATGTCGAAGACGACTTCGATCTCCTGGTTCTTGCCGAACTTGGCGATGAAGCCGAGGTCGCCGAAGGCGTTCTGGAAGCCCGGCTCGACTTTGGCGAGCTCGGTGCCGTTCGCGCCGAAGACGTTCTGGTGGTCGAGCGCCTGCGCCGTGCCGACCGTGTTCAGGGTCATGAACAGCTTGGTGGTCTCGGTGTCGGTGATCTTGATCTGCGCCTGTCCGGCATACGCGAAGGCGATGCTGATGAGCGCGACGATGAGCAGCTTGACGGTTTTCATGACGTCCTCCATTGATGCTGCGATTCTGCGGATCGCAGCGAGAACGCACGAACCTCCTACGGGTGGCTCGGCGCACGCGGAGGGAGGGGTGGGAGGCTACCCGTTGGGGTGGGAGTGGCGAATTGAAAATTGAAAATTGAAAATTGAAAAGGCGTTCTCGCGAGAGCGAGGAGGCGGATTGAATTGGACATTGAAAGTGGGCTCTCGCGAGACCGGTTTTCAATTTTCAATTTTCAATTTTCAATTCGGTTCACCTTGGCGCTTCCAGCTCCGCCACGGCGCCCTTGAAAGCGGGGGAGAGCCAGAGGTAGGGGCCGGCGAAGGTCATTTTGTTTTTGGCGAAGAGTTGGCGGTAGAAGGCGGCGGGGCGGCGGATGAAGCCTTCCAGGTCGCCGATGATGTCGTCTTCTTTGGTCAGGATCTCAAAGTAGGCGATGCCGTCGGTGACTTCGGCCAGGGTGCGCACGCCGGCGCGCAGCTCGGCATCGGGGACGTAGTGCATGACGTCCGAGCAGATGACGAGGTCGTAGACGCCGAGCTTCTGCGCGTCGAGGTCGGCGAAGGAGGCCAGGCGGATGTTGCGCTCCTTGCCGAAGCGTTTGACCGCGTACTCCGAGGGATCGAGTCCGAGATATTGAATGCGGGGGCGGAAGGCCTGGAGGTGCGGGAGCCAGGCCCCTTCGCCGCAGCCGACGTCGAGAACCGTGCGGATCTGGCGGCGGATGAAGTATTCGGCCGAGGCGATGGCCACGGCCACCTTGCGGCGTATCTCGGCGTGCGAGTTCACGCGCGTGCCGCGGGCGCGATACCAGCGGTCAAAGTACTCGCGGTCGTATTGTTTCGTCGTCATCATTGTTTTCCGCGCGCGGCACGCCTATGCCCCACCGGCGCAGGCGCGCGACCATGCGCGGCATTCTCTTCTCGATCTTGTTCAGAGACTTTACCGCGAACCGGCTCTGGGGGAAGAGCACGAGAATGGAAAGAAGGAAGAAGATCCATCCCTGCATGATCGGCAGCAGCGAGCCGATCACGCCGAGGATGGCGAAGATGATGCCGAGAGTGATGCGCAGGGCCAGGATCATGGGCGCCGGCAGTTTAGTGGATGGCCGGCCGCGCCCGCGAAGCGCTTCGGTGACGAAGATCGTGACGATGACCGCCAGCGCCACTCCGAACGAGGTCCACTCCAGCACTCCCATCAGCGCGATCTGGGACGAAAGTCGCCGGAGTCGAGATACTCGCCCGGGATCTTCTGGAACTCGGTGACGCCGTACTTGCTGGCCAGCTCGTCGTCGGGGATGCCGTCGGCGAGGACGAGTCCCTCGACCTCACCGCTGCGCCCTTCCAGCTCCCACCCGGTCCAGATCTCGGAGTCGCTGTAGGGTCGCAGGGAGATCCTCTGGAGATAACGGCTCATTCGGCGCGCATTCTACCGGTAGCGCAAAGTGGCGAGCGATCCACTACAGCGCCCGTCCCTTCTTGCGCTGCTCCGGATACGCGGCCAGGAAGTCGCGCAGCGCTTCCATCGACTCGACCATCCCCTCGGGGATGGTCTTGAGGCGGAGCCAGTAGCAGCCGGGGTCGAGGAGGTTGCGCAGGAGCTCGATGAACTGGTTGAGGGAGAGATAGGTGGTCTGGTAGACCTTTCCCTTGACGCTTTCGTTCCGCGCGCGCTGGATCTTGGCGATGATGCGTGCGGCGACGTAGTACGGCGTCTGCAGGGCGTCGAACTCTTCCTGCGACATGCGCGGGCCCTTGGTGAGGTGCTGGCGGTTGATGGTGGCCTGGAGGAAGTCGAGGATCACCACCGTGGCCGTCTTGGGGATCGCACCGCAACGGCCCGACTCGATCGTCTCGGAGAGGAAGGCGATCAGCGTCTTGACCTGCTCGCTGTCGGGGTAGGCCAGCTCGCGCAGCCCGTAGCGTTTGGCGATGGAGCGCTCATCGAGCTCGGGGACCGGTTGTTCGCGGGTCTTGAAGTCGTCGGACATGCTCGGGCTCAGGGGACGGAGCGGGAGAATAGCACGCTAGAATCGCGGCGATGCAGACCGCGCAACTCCTCGGGACGGTCCCGCTCTTCAAGCTCCTCAGCGACGATGAACGCGCCGATCTCGAGCGTGTCTTCGAGCGCCGCGACCTCCCCGCTGGCGAGAAGGTTTTCTCCATCGGTGAGCCGGGCGACGAGATGTACATCGTCGGCACGGGCAGCGTGGAGCTGTTCGTCAAGGACAACACCGGCGCGAAGATCGTGCTGATGGTCTGCGACCCGGGCGTGGTCTTCGGCGAGCTGTCGCTGTTCGACGGCGGCGCACGCACGGCCAGCGCGGTCTGCCTGGAAGAGACGACGCTGCTCGTCCTCGACCGCGAGCACCTGCTGGCGTTCCTCCGCCGTCATCCCGACGCGGCGCTCGACCTGCTGACGACGATGGGTCAGCGCATGCGCGGGGCGGACGAGATGCTGCGCCGCCGCGTGGCCCGCAATATCAACGAGGAGATGCAGATCCGCTCGACGACGGTCGAGAAGATCGCCGACGTGATCGCGGAGTTCAGCGGCTCGATCACCTTCCTGGTCCTGAACGCGGTCTGGTTCACGGCCTGGATCGTCTGGAACACGGCGCCGTTCGTCCCGCACTTTGACCCGTACCCGTTCGGCTTCCTGACGATGATGGTCTCGCTTGAGGCGATCTTTCTCTCGATCTTCGTGCTGGTCAGCCAGAACCGCCAGGCGGCCAAGGACCGCCTCCGCGCGGACGCGGAGTACGAGGTGAACCTGAAGGCGGAGCTGGAGATCACGCACCTGCACGAGAAGGTCGATTACCTGACCGAGGAGATGCTGGCGCGGATGCCGCGCGTGGAACGGACGCGGGTGAGTTGATTCGCATTGGGGCCACGAAAGGGAGACGACGATAGGCCTCCGGCGGGCCGGTGCGACCGGCGGCGCTTGTTGTGCCCACGCGTCGCGCAAACACGTGTTCCGTCGACAGGCGTGCGTTCAGGCCAGGCCAATAAGCGCCGCCGGTCGCACCGGCCCGCCGGAGGCCCCCGGTCGTCTTTCTTTGCGTGGGCGCAATGAGAGCGTTCTGATCACCGCCACGTCATCTCAAACGTGCACGTCTTCTCCCCGTGGCACTGGCACTTCGTCTCGGCGACCTTGGGCTCGGTGGCGCCGTGGCGGAGGATGGATTCCATGAAGAAGCCGATGGCGCTGGCGCAGAAGACGGGGCTGTGGACGGGGTAGTTGGCGTAGATCATCCGGCCGCCGGCGGGCGTCTTCTCGAAGCGCACCGTGCCGAACTTCTGGTACTGGTCGTGGAACTGGGCGTTGTTCTCGAGGAACTGCACCAGCTCCTCGGAGTCGAGGGAGCGGTAGATGCGGCCGATGCCGAGCTCCGCGGACGCGGCGCCGATGAGGGCGAGCACGTTCGGGTACTTGGCTTTCAGCTCGTTGTGGATGGCGCGATCGAGCTCGATCAGCGACTCGAACTCGCACCAGCTCGACGCCAGCGGTGTGCGCGTGTAGGTGCGGGTGCGCGGCGTGAGCTTCTCGATGAATGCGTTGAAGCCTTCGGGTCCGAGGGTGTCGAGGAGGAACTGGCGGCGTCCGCCGAACATGACGCCTTTCACTTTGGCGATGCCGGGATCGGGGCCGATGAGGACTTCCTTGCCTTCGAGCTTCGGCGGCTGCGTGGCCACCTTCTCCTGCATGAGCAGCGACATGCCGGAATTCTACGTCCGATGATGGCGGAACGCTTCCGGCACGAAGTCGCCGTCGCTCGCTTCGCGCGCGGCGAGGGCGATCTGGAACTCCATCACGTCGGGGGGGACGGGGTTCTGATAGCCGTCGAGGACGTCGCGCAGCGCGTCGAGCGGCGTCAGTCCGTCGACCTGCACGGAGCGGTACAGCTTCACGGCGATCGCTTCCGCCGCGCCGGGGGTGAGCAGCTTCGGGATGAGCGGCTCGACGGCGGCGAAGTCGCTCTCCAGCAGCTCGACGCCGCGACGTTTGGCCAGCGCGCGGATGAGGGTGAAGCCTTCGCTCGCGGTCGTCGTCGGGAAGATCGGGATCTTCACGTCGACGCGGCCGGGGCGCTTCAAATCCACTTCGATGAGATCGGGACGCGAGGACGCGAGGATCCAGACGATGCGGCCGCGGTTGGCGGGATTGCTCATCTGCTCGGCGAACATGCCGTAGATGCGGCCGGAGAGGCCGGAGTCGCTGTTGCCGGCGTCGCGCTTACCGAGGGCCTGATCGGCTTCGTCGATGAAGACGAAGCAGCGTCCCAGTCCCTTCAGCAGGCGGAAGATCTTCTCGAGGTTCCCCTCGGTGCTCCCCACCCATTTGTCGCGGAAGTTCTTCAGCTTCACCACCGGCACGCCGGCGTCGCCGGCCAGGCACTCGACGAGATACGTCTTGCCGGTACCGACCGGACCGCAGAGCAGGTAGCCCATGGGCATGGCCTGATGGTCGTTCATGTGCCAGAGCTTGATGTCCTGGCGCAGCCACGTCTTCAGCTTCTCCTGCGCAACAATATCGTCGAGCGTGCGCTTGGACTCGATGAACTCGATCAGGCCCGCGGAGTCTTTCTCGACGAGCTCCTTGCGCATCGTGACGAGGTCCTTCGCGTGCAGCACTTCCTTGCGGTGCGACTTGACGCGCAGGAGATTCTCGACCGAGGTCAGGGTCGTGCCGGTGAGCTGATGGGCGAGGGAGTCGTACGCCGGCGCGAACTCGGCCAGCACGGCGGCGTGGTCCCTGGCGAGAAAGGCCAGCGCGTCGCGCAGCTCCTGCGTCGTCGGAAGGGGGACTTCGATCGACGCGGCGCGGGGATGATTGACGAGCAGCGGATGGAGGTCGTTGAGGTTCTCCGCGACGAGGAACGTGGCCAGCGCGTGGCGGGTCAGCGCGTCGTCCGCGGCCCAGTCGCGCATCAGCAGCGCGAGCGCGCTCAGGTCGTAGTTCAGCGCGCCGGGGAGCGCGGGGGCGACGAGATGCGCGGCTTTCATGACGAAGCCGACCTGATAGGAGTCCTGGCCGAGACGGGCCAGGTTGGCGGTGTAGCGGAAGAAGCGCGTCAGCCACTCGGTGGCCTGGCGCGGCGCGCGCGGGAGCTCGGGCAGCTCGCGGTAGCCGGGCCACTTCTGCACGATCTCGCCGCCCTTTTCGATGCGCACGCCGTTGCCGAGGTCGTAGCTGAGGACGACGTCGAAGCGGGGGAGGATGACGCGGGTGAGGAACTCGTACAGCGAGCCGAGGGTCTTCCCTTCGAGCAGGAAGCGGTCGTTGACGTTGCCGTAGAGAGTGAACTGGTTGGCCGCGTTACTCTGGTAGAGCGTGACCAGCTTCTCCGCCCACGACGGGATCATTCGAGCTCCCGGGGGGTGCTGTACGTGGTCTCGTCGGCGATGTTGGAGAGGAGGCGCGAGGTCAGCTCGACGTTCGCGGAGATGGCGGCGGGGCGTCCGCGCAGCGTCGCTTCTTCGAGGGCGAAGTCGAGCTGCGTGTCGATGCGTGCCAGGTCGGCGTCGATCTCGGCGAGCGAGACCTGCTTGTGGGTGATGTTGTCGAGCCGCTCGCGCAACAGTCCCAGCGTGGCCCGCTTCGACGCCCGCGCGGCCTCGGACGGCGCGGACGCGAGCTCGCGCTCGCACGTGGCGATCTGCTTCTCGAGGTCGCGGGCGTCGGACGCCGGCGCGATGATGAGGTTGCGCTGCGCGACGAGCAGGTTGAGGTAGAGCCACGTCAGCTTCTCCAGCGCCCTGCTGTTGCTCTCGGTGAAGAGGTCGTCGTTCGACGGCTCGTGGTACAGCGCGTCGAGGCGTTTGCGCTTCGCTTCGAGCTTCACGTAGCGCTGCCGCGCCGCGCCGCCGAGCTTCGAGAGGAGACTCTTGCGCGCCGCCTCGGAGTCGCCACGCAGCGAGACGGTCTTCAGGGCCTGGATGTACTGCTGGAAGCCGGGGTTCGAGGCCAGCGTGAAGAGATAGACGAGCTCACCGGCCGTGGCAACGCCCCATACGGCCGGATCCCAGAATCCCGCCACGCCCGCGGCGAAGACCGCGAGCGCGTTCCACGGAAGCCGCAGCAGCGGGATGTCCGGTCTGGCGAAGAAGGCGTGCCACAGGTAGCGCATTTGTCAGGGCGCAGGGCGGAGGGGGCAGGGGCAGAAGCACGCGGGCGACGCTCATGCTCCTGCGCCCCGCGCCCTGCCATCTGCGCCCTACTCCGTGGTGGCCGGCCCCATCGCCTTCACCGTCTCGGCGGGCGGGGTGGAGGCGTTGCCCGATTCGAGCGCGAGGCCTTCCTTCGCCGCGAAGTCGGCCAGGGCCTGGTCGGCGAGCGCTTTCTGCTCCTCTTCCTTGATGACGAAGTCGGTGGTGTTCAGCGAGTCGCGGGCGATGCGCGCGCGGCCGGAGGCCTGCTCGCGCTCTTCCTCGACCATCTTGTGCAGGCGGTCGAGCGTGTCGCCGGAGCCGCCGATGGAGGTGATCATGCCGGACGCCATCTCGGTGAGCTCGGCGGTGGCTTTCTTGATCTTGAGGTCGTCGAGGGAGCTCTTGAGCGATTCCATCTTGGCCTGCGCGGCCTTGACGGAGACGTCGCGGGCCTTGAGCAGCTCTTTGTAGGTGGTCTCGGCCTGCTCGAGCTGGGTGCGGTTCTCAGCCAGCTCGCGCTGCACGGTCTGCAGGCGCAGGGCATAGTTGCCGGCCGCCTCGCGGTTGTTGGCGCGGAGGTTCGCGGCGGTCTTGGCGCGCAGGTCGCGCTCTTCGCCTTCCAGCTTGCGGATCTGGGTCATCAGGCGCTCGCACAGTCCGGCATGCGCGGCCAGTCCCTCGTTGTAATTGGCGATCTGCTTGCGGAGATTCTCCTTCTCGACCTCGAGCAGCGCCTCCGGATTGCGGCGCTCCACTCCCGAGACGAAGAGTCCGATGAATCCTCGGATGACGTTCGCCAGTCTTCTGAACATGCGGGCTCCTTTTGCGGGCGCAAGTTTATGCGCGAATTGGGATTTTGGGGGTTCAGGTCAAAGGAAAAAGGGAAAAGGTGAAAGTGGCTTCGCCAGCGGGCGCGCGTCAGGCGAACGGCGGCTTCTCATTGCTGTCATCCCGAGCGTGGGTCGAGGGACCTGGGTGGCGGGTGGCGCGCTGCATGGGCATGGCACGAAGCAGGTGCAGCGCGCCTCCCACCCACCCAGGTCCCTCGACTCACGCTCGGGACGACAGCCGGGGGTTCCGTTTGGGGACTCAGCCCGGATGATTTGGGCCTCAGCCTGGATGATCGGCGACTCAGCCCGGATGATCGGCGACTCGGCCTGGACGATCCATGACTCAACCCGGATGAATCCATCACTCGATCCGGCTGGCCCATGACTCGACCCGGCTGCACGATGACTCAACCCGGACGACCGGTGACTCAACCCGGCTGGCCGATGCCTCAACCCCGGATGGCAGATGACTCAGCCCGGGCGGCAGATGACTCAAGCCCGGATGGCCGATGACTCAGCTCGGACAGCAGATGCCTCAGCCCGGACGGCCGATGACTCCACCCGGATCATCGATGACTCAGCGCGAGTGATCGATGACTCAACTCGAACCCCCGTTAATTCCGGCATGGCCGACGGGTGGATGTGTCGCAGAAAGAGGGAAAAGGAAAAGGGTAAAAGGTGAAAGTAGCTTCGCCAGCGGGCGCGCGTCAGGCGAAAGGCGTGCCTCCCGGCGGAGCCACTTTTACCTTTTACCCTTTTCCTTTCACCTCACCCCGATTGACAGCCATCACCAACAGCCCTAGAGTGCCTCAAAACAAACCGACCGGTCGGCAACTTCGATGAGGACAACCTATGAGCTTTTTCGGTGAAGTGAAGGCATTCGACGTCGTTCCTTCTCTCAAACGTGCGCTGCTGATCGGTCTGGCCGCTCTCCTGGGCCTCACCGCCGTTCCGGCGATTGCGCAGGAAACTACCCCGCCGGCCCAGCAGGATCCTGCCAAACCGGCGGAACAGGCCGACGAGACCCCGCAGACGGCCAGCGACGAGATCGTCGTCACGGCGCGCCGCCGCGAGGAGAACGTGCAGGAAGTCCCGGTCGCGGTGACGGTGGTCACGGCCGACAAGCTCGAGGAAGCGGCCACGGCCGATCTCTCCGAGCTGCAGGGACAGGTGCCGAACCTGGCCATCTACCAGGGCCGCAACCAGTCCACCACGCTGACGGCCTTCCTCCGCGGCATCGGCCAGGCCGATCCGCTGTGGGGCGTCGACCCGGGCGTCGGCCTCTACATCGACGACGTCTACATCGCCCGTCCGCAGGGTGCGCTCCTCGACGTCTATGACGTCGAGCGCATCGAGGTCCTGCGCGGCCCGCAGGGGACGCTCTACGGCAAGAACACCATCGGCGGCGCGATCAAGTACGTCAGCCGCGGCCTGACCGACGCGCCGACCGGCATGATCTCGTTTTCCCCCGGCACGCAGGGCAACCTCGACTTCCGCGCCAGCCTCGGCGGCGCGCTGATCCCGGGGAAGCTGCGCGGCAAGATCGCCTTCGCCTCGCTGCAGCACGAGGGCTACGGCGAGAACCTCTTCAGCGGACGGGACGTCTCCGACCGCAAGACCATGGCCCTGCGCGGCGCGCTCGACTGGATCTGGTCCGACCGGACGAAGGTGCAGTTCAGCGCCGACTACACCAAGGACGACGCCGAGCCGAAAGGCTATCGCCGTCTGGCCGCGAACCCGCTCTGTCCCGCCTTCGGCATCACCTGCGCTCCGAACGAGAGCCGCTGGGACACGAACAGCGGACTGGCGCCCCTCAACGGCACCGAGGCCATGGGCGGCTCGGTGGTCATCTCGTCGGAGCTGAATGACACGTGGAGCTTCAAGTCCATCAGCGCCTACCGCGAGTCCGACTCCGAGAACAACATCGACTTCGACACGACCCAGGCCCGCATCGTCGACGTCCAGGCGACCTACTACGACGAGCAGCTCACCCAGGAGTTCCAGTTCAACTACGACTCCGGCGACAAGGTCAACGGCGTCTTCGGCCTCTACTACTTCGACGGCGAGGCCGGCGGCCTGGTCAAGAACATCTTCGCCAACGTCCAGTTCGGGACGACCAACGGCAAGACCTTCACCGACTCCATCGCCGCCTTCGGCGACGGCAGCTACAAGTTCTCCGACCGGCTGACCTTCAACGGCGGCCTGCGCGTGACGCGCGAGACCAAGAACGGCATCGCCTTCAACGCCGGCTACGCCAACGACACGTTCAGCACGCCGGTGCTCATCCTGGCGAACTACGACAAAGAAGCGACGTTCGACTCGGTGGCGCCGAAGCTCGGCCTCGACTACAAGTTCACGGACGACGTCCTCGGCTACGTCTCGGTCAGCCGCGGCTTCAAGAGCGGTGGCTTCAACGTCCGCGCCCAGGCCACGGTCTTCCCGGAGTCGGCCGAGCCGTTCGACGACGAGGTCCTGACCGTCGGTGAAGTCGGCCTCAAGTCGGTGCTGGCCGGCGGCACGCTGGTCCTCAACTCCGCGGTCTTCCACGGCAAGTACGAAGACATCCAGGTCTCGACCTTCACCGCCTACGACTCGAACAACGACGGCACGGAGGACTCCTTCTTCGGCAACTTCCTCAACGCCGGCAACGCCACGATGAACGGCGTCGAGGTCGAATTCGACAAGTCGTTCCCGGCCATCGACTGGCTCAACGTCAACGGCTTCGTCAGCTACCTCGACCTCGAGCCGGACGAATTCCTCGACGCCAACCGCGACAACTTCGTCGACACGCAGGTGATCACGAACGCCCCCGAGTGGACGGGCGGCCTGCGCCTCAACTTCGACTTCCCGGTCATGGGCGGTCTGCTGACCGCCAGCACCGGCGCCGCGTATCGCTCGCGCTCCATCCTGACGAACGAAGGCGGCCAGTACCCGGGCCGTCCCGGCACGCCGCTGCTGCCGCTCTCGCAGGACGCCTACACGCTCTTCGACGCGTGGGTGAGCTGGCTCTCGCCGGACGCCAAGTGGCGCGTCGGCCTGAACGCCAAGAACCTGACCGACGAGGAGTACCTGACCAACGGCTACAACATCCCGGCCCTCGGCGTCCTGACCGGTTCCTACGGCGCCCCGCGCACGGTGCTGGCCACCATCGAGTACCGCTTCTTCTAGTCGTCGAGACTCGCCGGCCGTGCCGTCCTCCGAGGGCGGCGCGGCCGGCAGAAGGGCGCCTCCATGTCGACAACCACCACGGACGCCGCCGGCGACCGCGTCTCCCGCGCCGCCTGGGGACTGCTCTTTTTCCTGACGGCGCTCAACATCCTGAACTTCGTCGACCGGATGCTGATCGCCAGCCTGGCGCCGCTGCTCATCAAAGACCTCGGGCTGACGCGCGCGCAGATCGGCCTCCTGACCGGGTTCGGCTTCGTCTTCTTCTACACGCTGGTCGGTCTCTTCCTCGGCGTGGCCGCGGATCGCTTCAAACGCTTCCCGCTGATCGGCGCCGGCCTCGCGCTCTGGAGCGCCATGACGGCGCTCTCCGGCTGGGCGCGCAGCTTCATCCAGCTGGCCATCCCGCGCATCTTCGTCGGCATCGGCGAGGCCACGCTGACACCGGCTTCCATCTCGATGCTCGGCGACGCCTTTCCGCCGCGCCGCGTCGGACTGGCCATCGGCGTCTACTACGCCGGCATCCCCCTCGGGCTGGGCGTGGCGATGATCTCCTCGAGCATCATCGCGCCGCGCTTCGGCTGGCGTTTCTCGTTCTGGGTCCTCGGCGTCCTCGGACTGCTGGCGACGATCTTCCTGGTCGTGCTGCGCGAGCCGCAGCGCCGCCAGACCGCGGAAGCGGCCGCGAAGCCGAAGCCGGCCATGGGCGAGCTGCTGCGCGACCTGGGGCGCGCGCTCGTCCAGCGTCCCGCGCTGGCGCTGGCACTGGCCGGCGGCGCGCTGCTCTGCTACGGCTCCGGCGCCGCGCTGCACACGGTGACGTGGCTCGTCGAGGAGCGCGGCTTCAAATACTCCGACGCCGCCTTCAGCGCCGGCGTCATCGCAGTGTTCGCCGGCTTCCTCGGCAATCTCTCGGGCGGCGCGTTCGGCGATGCGTGCGCGAAGCGCTTCCGCGCCGGCCGGCTCTGGAGCCTGGTCATCATGACGGTGTTCTTCACCTTTCCGGCCTGGACGCTCTACTCCATCGAGCCCGGTACGCCGCTCTTCTACGTCTGCTGGTTCTTCACCAGCGCCGGCACCACCGCCTGGTTCGGCGCGCTCTTCTCCGTCTATCAGGAGCTCTCGCCGGTGCATGCCCGCTCGACGGTGGTGGCCTTCGCGTTGCTCGTGCTCAACCTCCTCGGCGTCGGTCCCGGCCCGCTCATCACCGGGATGATCGGCGATACCCAAGGACTCACCCGAGGACTGCTGATCAGCGTCTTCATCACCGCATTCGCCATCATTCCGTTCGTGCTCGCCGCGCGCAGCGAGAGCGCACGCAGTATCGTCCCGGTTCCGCAAGAGGCTGTGTAACGTATGGACCTGAACCTCAAAGACAAAGTCGTCATCGTCACCGGCGGCGCCGCCGGGATCGGCCGCGCCACCGTCACCGCATTCGAGAACGAAGGCGCGCGCGTCGTCGTCTGGGACGTTCCCGACGTCAACGTCACGCAGTCCGAGGCCATCGCCGCCGCGACGGAGAAAGTCGTGGCGGAGCACGGACGCATCGACGTGCTGGTCAACAACGCCGGCATCGTCCGCGACTCGCAGCTCGTGAAGTGGAAGGACGGCGCCGTGCTCTCAACGATGGACGACGCCACGTTCGACGCCGTCATCAACGTCAACCTCAAGGGCGTCTTCTACTGCACCCGCGCCGTCGTCCCGCACATGATCAGAGGAGGCGGCGGGGTCGTGCTCAACGCGTCGTCGATCGTCGGCCTGTACGGCAACTTCGGCCAGACCAACTACGCGGCCACGAAAGCGGGCGTGATCAGCTTCACGCAGACGTGGGCCCGCGAGCTGGGCCGCTACAACATCCGCGTGAACGCCGTGGCCCCGGGCTTCATCGCCACGGAGATGGTCAAGGCCATGCCGCAGAAAGTCCTCGACGGCATGGCCGCCCGCACGCCCCTCGGCAGGATGGGCGAGCCGGCCGACATCGCCAACGCCTACGTCTGGCTGGCCAGCGACGCCGCGAAGTTCGTGCACGGGACGGTGCTGTCGGTGGACGGGGGATTGGTGATGGGGACGTGAGCCTGTGAACCTGCTATGACCTACGCAAACATCATCAGCACCGGCAGCTACCTGCCGGAGATCGAGATCACCAACGACGCGCTGCGCGCGCGGTTCGACGGCCCGTCGCCCGACTTCGTGAACAAGATGGAGGCGTCGACCGGCATTCGCAGCCGCTGGTACGCGCCGGCCGACTGGTCGGCCTCCGACCTCGCGCTGCGCGCGTCGCAGCAGGCGCTGGAGCGCGCCGGCAAGTCGGCGGAAGAAGTCGACCTGATCATCCTTGGCACCGACTCGCCCGACTACATCACGCCCGCGACGTCGGTCGTGCTGCAGGCCAAGCTCGGCGCGAAGAACGCCGGCACGTTCGACGTCGGCTGCGCGTGCGCCTCGTTCCCCACCGCCATCTCCAACGCCGCGGGGCTCATGGCCACCAACGCGTCGCTGAAGACCGTGCTCGTCGTCTCCGTCTACCAGATGCACAAACTGGCCGGCGAAGACGATCCGATGATCTTCTTCTACGGCGACGGCGCCGGCGCCGCTGTGCTGGAGCGCGGCGAAACGCCCGGCTTCATCTCGTCTGCTTTTCGCGCCGACGGCACGTACGCCAAGAAGTGGCTGATCCAGTCCGGCGGCACCGCCGAGCCGACCAGCGCCGCGGCCGTGCAGGAAGGGCGGCATCTCGTGAAGATGCTCGAGCGCTATCCGCCCGAGATCAACAACGAAGGCTGGCCGCGCATGGTCCGCCAGGTCGCGGAAAACGGCGGCTTCGCCATCGACGACATCGACTTCGTCATCTTCACGCAGGTCCGCAAGCCGACCATCGAGCTGGTGATGAAGGACCTCGGCCTGCCGATGGAGAAGACGCACACGATCATGGAGCAGTGGGGCTACACCGGCTCCGCCTGCATCCCCATGGCCCTCGACGACGCGCTGCGGCAGAAGAAGATCCAGCCCGGCGATCTGGTGGTGATGGTCGGTTCCGGCGTCGGCTACAACCAGGCCGCCGCCGCGTTCCGGATGCCGGCCGCGGAGGCACGCCTCTTTGGCGATTGAGTCTGTCGCCGACCTGACCCGCATGACCCGCGGCGCCCTCGCCGCCGCGGGCTTCGTGCGGCATGAGAGGGATGGACTCGTGTACTGGAGCTCCGCGGATGTCATCCCGAGCGTCGAGTCGAGGGACCTGGGTGGGCCGGGTGGCTCGCTGCTCCTCCCACCCGCCCAGGTCCCTCGACTCGACGCTCGGGATGACAGAACCCTGGTCCTCATCCACGGCGCCAACGACCACGCCGGCACCTGGTTCGCCGTCGCCCCCACGCTCGCCAAGTCGTACCGCGTCCTCATCCCCGACCTCCCCGGCCACGGCGAGAGCGTCCCGCACTCCGGCGCCATCCCGATCTCGCTCATTGTTTCTTCGCTGGAGAAGCTGCTCGCCAACGAGCGCGACGTCACCCTCGCCGGCAACTCCCTCGGCGGCTGGATCGCGCTGCTGCTGGCGCTGCGTAATCCCGATCGCATCAAGCGCCTTTTCCTCGAAGCCTCGGGCGGACTGTCACGCCCGCTCGGCGTGTCGCTCTTCGCCGGCAACCGGGACGAGGCCATCGTCATCCTCCGCGCCGTACACGGCCCGCGTTACGAGCCGCAGGAGTGGGTGATCGACGCGCTGCTGCAGCGCGCTGTCGACTCCCCGATGCTCCGCCTCACCGAAACGCACGAGCACCACGTCGAGTCCCGCCTCGGCGAGATCGACATTCCCACGACGCTCATCAATGGCGCCGACGACGGCGTCGTGACGCTCGCGTACGCCGAAGAGCTGCGCAATGCCATCCCCGGCGCGACGCTGCACGTCATCGAAGGCGCCGCCCACATCCCACACCTGCAACAGCCCGCGAGGTTCCTCGAATGTTTGACCTCGATCTCCTGACCGAACGCGCCCGCGTCACCCCGGACCGCACCGCCGTCGTCTCCATCGAAACCGGCGAGCGCCTCACTTACGCGCAGCTCAACGCCGGAGCCGAGCGCGCCGCCGCCACGTTGCGCACCATCCTCCAGCCCGGCGACCGATTCGGCCTCCTCTCCCACAACAGCATCGAGTTCCTCGAGCTCTTCTTCGCCGCCGGCAAAGCCGATGCGATCGTCGTCCCGCTCTCCACCCGCGCCACCGAGCACGAGCTCAAACACATCGCCGCCGACTGCGACATGAAGGCGCTCTTCTACGGCCCCGGTTTCGAAACGATGGACGTGGGCGTTCAACGTTACTCGTTGCTCGACAAAGGTGCCGAAGCGCCAGAACGCACCCCAGCCGAGCAACGAGCAACGCGTCACGACCCCGAACAAACCTACTGCCTCCTCTACACCAGCGGCACCACCGGCAAACCGAAAGGCGTCATGATCCCGCGACGCCAGCTCTACTGGAACGGCTACAACACCGCCGTCAACTGGAGCCTGCGCGAGGACGACGTCACGCCCATCTTCACGCCGCTCTACCACGCCGGCGGACTGGCCGCGTTCTGCATCCCCATCTTCTGCACCGGCGGGACCGTCGTCCTGCACAAGAGCTTCGACGTGGCCGAGGTCTGGCGCACCATCGAGCAGGAACGCTGCACCGTCGTCCTCGGCGTCCCCACCATCTGGAAGCTGCTCATGGACGCGCCGCAGTTTCCGGGCGCCGACCTCAGTCACGTCCGCTGGTTCATCTCCGGCGGCGCGCCGCTGCCGCAGTACATCATCGACGCGTATCAGAAGCGCGGCGTGGTCTTCAAACAGGGCTACGGCATGACCGAGGTCGGCGTGAACTGCTTCACCATGACCGTCGAGGATTCGTTTCGCAAGCCGGGCTCCATCGGCCGGCCCATGCTCTTCACCGAGGTGAAGCTGGAGAACATGGACGGGGATGTCGGCGAAATGTCGATCCGCGGCCCGCACGTCTCCAGGGGTTACTGGAACAACGAGGCCGCCACGCGCGAGGCCTACGCGGACGACGGCTGGTTCCGCACCGGCGATCTGGCCCGCCGCGATAACGAAGGCTTCTTCTACATCGCCGGCCGGCGCAAGGAGATGTTCATCAGCGGCGGCGTGAATGTCTATCCGGCGGAGATCGAGGCCGAGCTCGTGTCGCACCCCGCCGTCTCCGACGCCGCCGTCATCGCTGTCCCCGACGAGACATGGGGCGAGGTGGGCGTGGCGTTCGTCGTCGGCAGCGCCTCCGCGGAAGAGCTGACGCAATACCTCGGCGAACGGATCGCCAAATACAAAGTGCCGCGCCGCTTCGTCGTTTTGGATACTCTTCCGCGCACGCCCTATGGAAAGGTGGTCAAGGAGGAGCTACGGAAGCGTCTGAGCTAGCATTGCCGCGCATGACCCAGGAAGAGCGTTCCGAAAAGTCGAAGCAGCTCATCCTCGACGCGGCACTGAAACTCTTTTCCCACAAGGGCTACGGCGCCACGAGCGTGCGCGACATCGCGGCCGAGGCCGAGCTGTCGAAGGGGAATGTCTACCATCACTTTCCCGACAAAGAGGCCATCTTCCGCGCGCTGATCGACCGCTACTTCGAGGCCATGTCGAAGCCGGACTTTCCGTTCAACCGCGCCCTGGCGGCCGGCTCCTTCCCCGACAACCTCGAAGAGCTGGGCCACGCCATCCGCGAGATCATCCGCGACTACCGCGAGTACATCGCCCTGATCTACGTGGACGTCGTCGAGTTCGAAGGCGAGCACGTGCGCAAGTTCTACGAGAACATGGCCGAGCGCTTCACCATCTTCATGCAGGCCACGGGCATGGAACAGGAGCTGGGCGCCAAACTGGCCGAAGGACTCTCCCCCGTCTCCGCCGTCATCCTGGCCACCCGCATCTTCTACAACTACTTCACCGTCGAGATCCTCTTCGGAGTCAAAGACCACTTCGGCAAAGAAACCGACGCCGCCGTCAGCGAGATCTCCCGCATCCTGCGGCATGGGATGCTGCGGAAGTAGTGCGGCCCTTCCCTGTCGCCCGCTACGCGGGCTCGATGAATGATCGACCCATTCCACCGGCTGAAGCCGGTGGCTATTTCCTGAAGCCCGCTACGCGGGCCAGGCCCCCCGCCCGTAAGTAGCTCCAAGCCCGCTACGCGGGCCAGGTCTGCCGCCGTAGGCGGCTCCAGGAAATAGACCCCGGCTTCAGCCGGGGTTGGGACGTGCCCCCCGAACGAGCCCGCGTAGCGGGCGACAGATACGGGAGTTTCCTGGAAGCCGCGTGGACGGCGAAGGACCCCCTGCCGACGGAGCGGTTCGCGTGCAATCGGAGGGGGTCCTTCGCCGCCATGCTTCAGGCTGCGTGGGACGATTCCTGCGGCTCAGGATGACAGCGATTGGGCGCCTCTCGCCGGCAGTCGAAACCGTAACGTTTCCTGCGCCCCGCACCCTGCTCCCCGTCCCCCGCCCCGACAGGGCGTACCATCTCCCGATGCGCCGGTTGCTCCTGCTGCTCGTTCTTCCCATCGTCGCGTCGGCGCAGAAGTTCGAAGAGAAGGTCACCGTCTCGTATGTCGAAGTCCCGGTCACGGTCCTCGGGCGCGACGGCGCTCCGGTGCGCGGGCTCACGAAGGCGAACTTCGAGATCACGGACGACGGCGTGAAGCGCGAGGTGGAGTCGTTCGAGGCGATCGACTTTGCGGCCGCCGAGGGGATGACCGCGGTGCGGGCCGTGTCGCCGCTGAATCCCGCGTCGCGCCGCAACTTCCTGCTGCTGTTCGACCTGTCGTACTCGAGTCCGCAGACCATTGGCCGGGCCCAGGACGCCGCGCGCAACTTCGTCGCGCGCAGCATCGGCGGACGCGATCTCGTGGCCGTCGGCATCGTCGACATCCAGCGCGGCTTCCGCTTCGTCACGGCGTTCACGACCGACCGCGAGCTGCTCACCGCCGCGATCGCCGATCCCGCCAACTACCGCGCCGCCGATCCGCTGCAGATTGCCAGCTCCACGGGCCTCGAAATGCCGGAGCCCTCGCGCAACGCCACGCAGCGCGAGACCGGCGACATGGCGCTCGAGAACCTGCGCGACATCGCCCGCCAGTCGGGCCGCCTCGACGACGCGATGAAGCGCACGCGCGTGAAGAAGCAGGTGGAGATGCTCGGCGAGATCGCCCGCTCGCTGCAGCGCCTGGCCGGACGCAAGCACCTCGTCCTGCTGTCCGAGGGATTCGACCCGCGGCTCGTGCAGGGGAGGGCCGGCGGGACGATGGACAACCAGGCCGAGGAGGATTTCGGCGTCGAGCATGGGGAGATCTGGAAGGTCGACAGCGACAAGCGCTTCGGCAGCCCCGACTCGCAGAACGCCATCCAGGTTATGGCCCGCGAGTTCCGCCGCGCCGACGTCGTGCTGCACGCCGTCGACATCCAGGGCGTGCGCGTGGCCAACGACGTCCGCGGCGGCGCGATGTTCAACTCCAACGAAGGGCTGTTCATCCTCGCCAACTCCACCGGCGGCACGGTCTTCCGCAACTCGAACGACATCAGCGGGGAGTTCGACCGCCTGGCCCGCCAGCACGACGTCGTCTACGTCCTCGGCTTTCGCGCGCCGGCCGGCCGGGCCGGGCAGTTCCATGATTTGAAGGTGAAGCTGGCCGGCGTGCCGGGAGCGCGCGTGCAGCATCGCGGCGGCTACTACGATGCCGGTTCCGAGGGTGTCGTCGAGCGCTCGCTGTCGACGGCGGAGGTCATCGTCAACGACATCCCGCAGACGGACATCCGCTTCGACGCACTGGCCGCCGTCTTCCCGCGCGACGGCGTCCGCTCGCAGGTGCCGGTGGTGCTGGAGATCGCCGGACAGGGACTGATCGACCACGCGAAGAACAAGCGCGCCACGGCGGACATCTTCGTCTACGCCTTCGACGACGGTGGCATCGTGCGCGACTCGATCTATCAGCGCGTGACGCTCGACATCGCCCAGATCGGCGACCGCCTGCGCGCCAGCGGCGTGCGCTTCTACGGCACGCTCGAGCTGCCGCCCGGCAGGTACGCGGTGAAGAGCCTGGTGCGCATCGCCGAGACGGACCGCAAGGGCTACCAGCGCGTCGACCTCGAGGTGCCAGTCTCCAGCGACGTGGCCATGACGCGGCCGCTCTTCTTCACCGAGCCCGGCGACTGGGTGATGGTCAAGGCGCAGGGCGACGATGCGTCGCTGCCGTACCCGTTCATGCTCGGCAGCGACTCCTTCATCCCCGACCCCAACGCCACCCTCCGCAAAGGCGAGCCGCGCCTCTTCACCGTCTTCGTCTACAACGCCAACCGCGACGAGCTGACGTGGGATATCGCACCCGCGGCGAAGCTGGTCTCGGAGTCGAACAGCGAGACGGTGACGAAGCTCGTGTTTGCGCTGGAGGGGGTGCCGGTGGACGCACGGGAGCTCTCGGTCACGATCCGCAACAAGGGCTCAGCGGACTCGCGCACGGTGAGCGTGCCGATTACGGTGCGGTAGCCATACTGTCATCCCGAGCGTGAGTCGAGGGACCTGGGTGGGCGGGGGGCTCGATGCTCATGCCTCGTGCCGCCCACCCGCCCAGGTCCCTCGACTCACGCTCGGGATGACAACGGTGAGTGGCTGAAGCCACTCACCGTTGTGGCGTCAATCCGCGCTCGCGACCAGCGCCTTCCATCGCGCGTCGCGATGGAGGGCGCGCAGGTCGTCATCGTCATCCGCGTGGTCGGCGACGTCGAATCCCGCCGCCTCGGCGCGCTTGAGCCACTCGAAGGCGAGGTCGCGGTTGCCCTGCAGCGCGTGGGCGCAGGCGACGTTGTAGGACGACGTGCCGACGCGGTACTGGAGCTCGATGGCGCGGCGGAAGGCGTCGAGCGCAGGCTGGAACTGGCGTGCCTGCAGCGACGTGAATCCGAGGTTGAACCAGGCGCGGCCCGACGTGGGGTGCTTCTTCACCATCGCTTCGTGGTGCTCCACCGACTCCGCCCAGTTGTCGTACACCAGGCCCACAGGGCCGGAGCAGCAGCCCTTCATGTCCAGGTCTTCGGACTTCTGCTGCAGCGCCTTGAAGCCCGGCTGGCGGCGCAGGAACGCGACGTCCGGATCGTTCTCCATCTTCTCCTCGCCGGAGAAGCCGTTCTCGATGGCCTTGTCCAGCCAGGCCATGCCGTTGCGCGCGTCCTGCTTGTACGAGTACGCGCAGGCGATGTTGTACATGGACGAGCTGACGCTGTGTCCCGCGGCGATGGAGCGCTCGAAGGCCTCGATCGACTCATCGAGCTTGCGCAGGCGCAGGAGGTCCAGTCCGACGCCGAACCACTCGTCCTTGTCGTGATGACCGCTGAAGTGGACGACGTCCTTCTGCTTGCGCAGCTCTTCGTACTTTGACACGGTCTCCGTCACGCGGCGCGTGGCCACGTCGGCCTGCTTCGACTGCAGCATGGCCGCGAAGCGGCGGTCGGCGCGGATGGGGTCGAAGTCGGAGTCCTCGGCGATGTGCTCGAAGTCGTCCCAGCCGGTGCTGATGGCCAGGTCGAGCTCGGCCAGCGCCTTGTCGGCGTCGCCGAGCAGGGCCCAGGAGCAGGCGGCGTTGTAGTAAGAGGTGTCGCGGCGATAGCCCTCATCGCCGGCGCGGCGGAACATGGCCGCGGCCTCGGCATACCGTTCGTTGTGATAAAGGTCGTAGGCCCGCTCGTAACGCTCCTCGGCGTTGCGCGGCTCGCGCAGGAAGCGGTCCGCGCGCTTGTCGAACTTCCCGAGCTTGGCGAAGAAGTAGTCGCCGATCGACTCGACGTCCGGCGTCACGGTCACTTCGGAGTCGGCCTTGACCGCTTCTTCCCTGATGACCGGCTTGGCGTTCTTCTCTTCCGACGGTTTCGCGATCAGGCGCAGCGCGGAGACCGGGACGATCACCGCGAGTGCGAGCGCGCATGCGATGGCCACGCCGCGGCCGCTGAACACCCGCCGGGCCACGTCTTTATGCAGGATCGACAGGAGGCGTCCTTCGAGCTGCGACTTTCGTGACATGGCGAGTGTGACGGACCGGAACGGGTCGAAGGCCGGCATCTTGCGCGCGATCGCCAGCAGGTGATCGGCGTACTCCGACGGCTTCGTCCCGCCGGCGAGGACCAGATCGTCGCATGCACGCTCGCATTCGCTGCGTCCGGCGCGCTCGAGGGTCCAGGCGAGGGGATGGAACCAGAACAGCGATACGGCGATGCGGGTCAGGATCAGCGAGACGCCGTCCCAGCGCTTGAGATGCGCGAGCTCGTGCAGCAGCACGACGCGCAGACGCTCCGCCGGCCACGTGTCGACGTCGGCGGGGAGGAGCAGCACGGGACGGGTGATGCCCCAGACGACCGGCACGGCCACACGCGGCGTCTTCAACAGGCGCACGTCGTACGGCAGCGCGAGCTGGCCGCGGGCGTCATCGAGCGCCTGCAGCGCGGCGTCGCTGGTCAGTTCCTGCGCGTTCCGCGAGACGAACCAGACGCCGGCCATGCCCAGGAGCATGTGGCCGAGGAGCAGCAGCGAGACGAGGCCGAGTCCGACGACGATCATCCCTTTCCAGGTCGAGTTGATCAGCTTGCGGGAGCGCTCGAGCAGCGAGAACGGCTTCTCGGCGATGCCGGTGGCCCGCGCCACGGAGATGGCCGTGGCGATCGGCTCCTCGGCATCCGTGAAGCCGATGGTGCGTGCTTCTCCTGCCGGGGGTTGCGCGGGCTGGGCGGACGCACGCTCGATCTTCTCGGCGCGCTCGACGCTCAGCTCCCAGGCCGGGGCAAAGATCGTGATGACCGGCATCGCCGCGACGGCGACGAGCGCGGCCGTGGCGACGAGGTGCTTCGTCGCGGCCGCGGCACGCGGCATGGCAAAGAGCAGGAGACGGGCGATCACGAGGATCAGCGTCGCCTTCACCACCATCCACAGCATTCCTTCCGCGGCACTGGCGGACTGTAGTTTTGCGGCGAGCTCGAACAGAGCGGTCATGTCAGCGTCCTTCCTCACGGGCCCGGTCGATCAGTTCCGACAGACGATCGAGCTCTTCCTCGGTTAGTTTCCCCTTCTGCCGCTCGATGAGCGTCGCGACCACGTTCGCGGCCGAGCCTTCGAAGAACGTGGTCAGGAGCTGGTCGAGCGCCGAAAGGCGCACCTTCTCGCGATTGGTGGTGGGCTTGTATACGTAGCGCGCGCCGTCATGTTCATGACGGAGGTGCCCCTTCTGCTCAAGCACGCGAAGCGTAGCGCGGACGGCCGAATACGACGGCGGCTCCGCCATCGCCTCCATGACCTCGCCCGCCGTGGCCTTCTCGCGGGTAAAGATGATGTTCATCATCTCCCGCTCGCGGCGGCTGAGAGGGTCCTGCTGTTTTTTCAACATGTGCTGGAAATCTAGCATCGCGTTGTCGGCTAAGCAAGCGCGACACGGAAAGTTCACAGCGCGTCGCACGCGGCAGGTAAAAGGAAAAAGGTAAAAGGTGAAAGTGGCTGCGCCTTCGGCCGGGAGTGTCCCGAGACGCGAAGCGACTTTTACCTTTTACCCTTTTCCTTTTACCCTTCCCCCACACATGCCTGACACCAAACCCGGGCCGGACCAATTTGCGCCCCACCAACGCCGATACATAGACGCGGTTGAAGGACCGATCCTCGATACGTTGCGTGCGCAGCGGGGGGAGGTCGAGCGCGTGCTGCTGGCCATCCCCGAGTCGGGGGCGGGGTATCGGTATGCGGAGAAGAAGTGGACGATTCGGGAGGCGATCGGGCATCTGTCCGATGCCGAGCGCGTGTATGGGTATCGCGCGCTGGCGATCTCTCGCGGGGACACGACGCTGCCGAAGTACGATCCGGATGCGTACGTCGAGGCGTCCGGGTATGACGAGCGGAGCGTGGCGTCGCTGGTTGCGGAGTTTCTGGCGGTGCGGGAGAGCACGCTGCAGTTGTTCGCGAACCTGCCGCTCGAGGCGTGGTCGCGGCGGGCGACGCTGGGGACGAATCCGCTCTCGGTTCGGGCGCTGGCTTGGATCGCCGCGGGCCACGTGCGGCAGCATCTCGACGTCCTCCACGACCGCTACGGCGTGGCGCGCTGACGCGGCAGCGTTGGTATACGATCCGCGCCATGGCCGGACCGATCACTGAATTCATCGACCACCACTACCGTCACTTCAACGCCGCCGCCATGAAAGCGGCCGCGCAGGACTACAACAAGCACCTCGAAAAGGGCGGGTCGATGCTGGTCACGCTCGCCGGCGCGATGTCGACCGCCGAGCTGGGCTTGTCTCTCGCGGAGATGATCCGCCAGGGGAAGGTGCAGGCCATCAGCTGCACCGGCGCGAACCTCGAGGAGGACATCTTCAACCTCGTCGCCCATGACTGCTACGAGCGCGTGCCGCACTACCGCTACCTCTCCGCGGTCGACGAGCAATTGCTGCTGGAGCGCCACATGAACCGCGTCACCGACACCTGCATCCCCGAGGGGGAGGCCATGCGGCGCATCGAAAAGGCCGTGCTGCGCCACTGGGTGGAGAAGGACCAGGCCGGGAAGCGCCTGTTCCCGCACGAGTTCATGTACGAGATCATCCGCGACGGCTCGATCGCCGAGTTCTACCAGATCGACCCGAAGAACTCCTGGATGGTGGCCGCCGCGGAGAAGAATCTCCCCATGTTCGTCCCCGGCTGGGAGGACTCGACCCTCGGCAACATGTACGCCGGCCACTGCATCTCCGAGGACGTGAAGAACGTGCACACGGTGCGCACCGGCATCGAGTACATGATCGAGCTGGCCAACTACTACACGCGCATCTCGGAGCAGAGCTCGATCGGCTTCTTCCAGATCGGCGGCGGCATCGCCGGCGACTTCCCCATCTGCGTCGTCCCCATGCTCCACCAGGACCTCCAGCGCACCACCGTCCCCCTCTGGGGCTACTTCTGCCAGATCAGCGACTCCACCACCAGCTACGGCTCCTACTCCGGCGCGGTGCCTAACGAGAAGATCACCTGGGGCAAGCTCGGCGTCGACACGCCCAGTCACGTCATCGAGAGCGACGCCTCGATCGTGGCCCCGCTCGTGTTCGCCTATGTCTTAGGATGGTGAAATGAGAATGTTCCTGGTTTCTTGTTGCTGGTTGCTAGTACTCCCTCTTCTCGCCCGACAGCCCCAGCAACCGGCAACCAGTAACCAGCAACCCGTCGAGAAACACATCCGCACCCTCTCCGCCGACTCGATGGAGGGGCGCGGCCTCGGTACCAAGGGCCTCGACAAGGCCGCCGACTACATCGAGAAAGAGCTGCGGGCGGCGAAGCTGGAGCCGGCCTTCGGCAAGTCGTATCGCCAGAAGTTTCCGGTGAAGATCGGCGTCTCCCTCGGCACGAACAACAACATTGAGGGCCTGAAGAGCGACGAGTGGACGCCGCTCGGCTTCTCCAGCCCCGGCACGTTCTCCGGTCCGATCGCGTTCGTCGGCTACGGGATCGAGGCCGCGCCGCTGAATTACCGCGAGCTCGAAGGGATCGACCTCAAAGGGAAGGTCGCGGTCGTGCTCCGCTACGAACCGCAGGAGCGCGACGAAAAGTCTCCCTTCGACGGCAAGCGCCCCAGCCGCTGGTCGGCCATGCGCTACAAGGCCATGCAGGCGCGCGAGCGCGGCGCGGTGGCGGTGGTCTTCGTCACCGGGCCGCTGCAGGATGAGGGGAAGGACAAGCTTCCCGCGCTCATCAATGACGGTCCCGAGTCGCCGGCCGGCCTCCCGGTGATCCAGGTGAAGACCTCCACCGCGCAGAAGTGGCTCGATATCGCTCAATTCCAGAAGGACGTCGACGCCGATCTGAAGCCGCGCTCACGGGTGCTCGACCAGACGCTCTCCGGCACCGTCGACGTGAAGGCTACCTTCGCCGACGGGATCAACGTAGCCGGCATCATCCCCGGCCGCGGCAAGCTGGCCCACGAGGCGATCGTCGTCGGCGCGCACTACGATCACCTCGGCCGCGGCGGCAAGGGCTCCATGCGCCCCAACGACGACGCCATCCACAACGGCGCGGACGACAACGCCTCCGGCACCGCGGCGGTGCTCGTCGCGGCGAAGCAGCTCCGCGAGGCGCTGGCCACCGCCCACGACCGCCGCACGATCGTCGTGGCGCTCTTCTCCGCCGAGGAGATGGGACTCGGCGGCTCCGCACACTTTGTCGCCAACTCGCCTGTCCCCGTGGCGAACGTGCGCGCGATGATCAACCTGGACATGGTCGGCGCCATGCGCGACCAGAAGGTCGTCGCCCTCGGCGCCGAGTCCGCGCCCGAATGGAAGGCCCTCCTCGACGCCACCGGCGCGGAGCTGAAGCTGAATGTCTCTTCGGGAGGCGACGGCTACGGTCCCTCGGACCAGACATCGTTTTACGCCAAGCAGATCCCGGTGCTGCACTTCTTCACCGGCACGCACGAGCGCTATCACACGCCCGACGACGACGCCGACGCCATCAACTTCGGCGGCGTCGTGCACGTCGCGGAGATGACGGCGCGCGTCGCGGCCGCGGTGGCACGCGGCGACGTCAATCCGACCTACGCCCGCGCCTCCGCCGCCCCCTCCATGGAAGGCGACAGCCGCGGCTACGGCGCCTACCTCGGCACCGTTCCCGACTTCACGGCCATGGAAGCGACCGGCGGCGGCGTGAAGCTCTCCGACGTCCGCGCCGGCGGCCCCGCCGACAAGGCCGGGATCAAGGGCGGCGACACGCTGGTCGAGATGGCCGGCACGCGCATCGAGAACCTCTACGACATGACGTACGCGCTGCAGGACCACAAGCCGAACGAGACGATTGACGTGGTCGTGCTGCGCAACGGCCAGCGCCTGACGCTGCGCGCGACGCTCGGGTCGCGCGGCGCACAGCTCGTAGCGGCGACGCACGGCGCCGCTGCTCCGGCCATGACCATCAATGCCGGCAAGCCGTTCGACAAGAAGTTCGACGGCGAGACGCACCTCGCGGACGTCCGCCAGCTCACTTTCGGCGGTGAGAACGCCGAGGCCTACTTCAGCCCCGATGGGAAGAAGCTGATTTACCAGTCGACGTCCGAGCGCGGCGGCTGCGATCAGCAGTACGTCATGGACCTCGCCTCGGGCGAGACGAAGCGCGTCTCGAGCGGGATGGGACGCACGACGTGCGGCTACTTCTCCTATCCCGTGGGCGACCGCATCCTCTATTCGTCGACCGAGGCGGTCGCCCAGGAGTGCCCGGCGCCGCCGGACCGCAGCCGCGGCTACATTTGGGGCATTTACCCGTCGTTCGACGTCTACGTCGCGAAGGCCGACGGTAGCGACGCGAAGCGCATCACCAAGGAGCCGGGCTATGACGCCGAGGCCACGTGGTGCCACAAGGGCGGGAAGATCATCTTCACCTCCGTGCGCGACGGCGATCTCGAGCTCTACGAGATGAACGAGAGCGGGGGAGGCGTCAAACGCCTGACGTCGACGCCCGGCTACGACGGCGGCGCGTTCTACAACGCCGATTGCACCGAGATCGTCTGGCGCGCCTCGCGCTTCTCCGATCCCGCGCAGCTTGCCGATTACCAGAAGCTGCTGGCCGAGGGCTTCGTGCGCCCGTCGAAGATGGAGCTGTGGGTGGCGAAGGCCGACGGTACGAACGCGAAGCAGATCACCAGCAACGGCGCCGCGAACTTCGGTCCCTACTTTACGCCGGACGGCAAGCGCATCATCTACTCCTCGAACGTCCTCGACCCGCGCGGCCGCGAGTTCGACATCTTCATCCTGAACAAGGACAGCAGCGGCGAGCCGGAGCGCGTCACCACGGCGGCCGCCTTCGACGGCTTCCCGATGTTCAGCCCGGACGGCAAGTGGTTTGTATGGGCGTCCAACCGCTCCAACCCCGAGGGACGGGAGACGAATCTGTTCATCGCGCGATGGGTGGAGTAGGGCGTCTCGCGCCGATCCTCCTCCTCGCGCTAACGCTGGCGTGCGGGCGTGAAGCTCCCGTCACGAAGACCACGCCCAGCCACGCCGAGCGCAGTCCGCTGCCGAAGCCGGTCGAGGCGCCGCCGCCCGCGCCGCCGAAGATCGAGCCGATCGCGCGCGATCTCGACGTCATTCGCGCGGACAAGACGCTGCGCGTACTCTTCACCTTCAACAGCACCGGCTACTTTGTCTTTCGCGGCGAGACGATGGGGTACGAGTACGAGCTGCTGAGCCGCTTCGCGACGGCGCAGAAGCTGAAGCTCGTGCCGGTGGTCGTGCGCGACAGCGCGGCGATGGTCGAGCAGCTCAACAAAGGGGAGGGCGACGTCATCGCCGCGCAGCTCGTCGCGCCGGCGAACGAGAGCGAGATCCTGGCCACGGACGGGTTGTACGAGACCGCGGCCGTGGTCGTGCAGCGGGGTGGTGGCTCGCCGGCGACGGGGCACACCGCCGCGACGGCCACCGCGCTCGCCCGCGAGCAGCGGGAGACGGGCGAGCAGCCGGTCACCATCCGCGCGAAGCTCGTCGCCGCGCCGGCCGATCTCGCCGGCGAGAACGTGCACCTCTCCAAGCGCTCGCCCTACCGCGCGGCGCTGCTCGAGTTGAACGATGCGCTGACGAACGACGTCCACGTCGTCGAAGTGGACCAGTCGGCGGACAAGCTCATTCAACGATTGAGCGAAGGGGAAATCGGCTACACCGTGGCCGCGGAGAACGTGGCCAAACTGAAGGCGACTGAATACGCGAACCTTGTCGTGAAGCCGGCCCTCGGGCCGCCGCGGCAGGTGGTCTGGGCCGTGCGCCGCAACGCGCCGCAACTGCACGACGCGCTGAACACGTGGCTGCGCGGCCAGCCGAAGCTGATGGCCATCCTCTACCGCAAGTACTTCCTCGACCGCCGCGGCTTCTCGCAGCGCGCGGCCAGCCGCTATCTGACCGCGGAGACGGGCACGCTGTCGCCGTTCGACGAGTGGTTCCGCGAATACGCGCGCATCCCGGGCTGGGACTGGCGCCTCGTCGCGTCGCAGGCCTATCAGGAATCGCGCTTCAACCCGCGCGCGAAGTCCTGGGCCGGCGCGGTGGGCCTGATGCAGATCATGCCCCGCACCGCGCGCGAGCTGCGCGTCAACGCCGCCGATCCGCGCCAGAGCATCGAGGGCGCCTGCCGCTATCTCTGGAAGCTCGACGATCAACTGAAGGACGACCTCCCCCGCGAGTCCGACCGCATCCGCTTCATCCTAGCCTCGTACAACGTCGGCCTCGGCCACGTCGAAGACGCCCGCCGCCTGGCGAAGAAGTTCGGCGACGACCCGAACCAATGGGAGGACGTCGCCTACTGGCTGATCCGCAAGTCGACGCGCGCCGTCTACAACGATCCGGTCGTAAAGTACGGCTTCGCGCGCGGCACGGAGCCGGTGGATTACGTGGAGCGGGTCATGGACCGGTTCGAGCACTACAAGGCGTTCGTGGAGGCGGAGCCCGCTGTCATCCCGAGCGTCGAGTCGAGGGACCCGGGCGGGCGGTAGGGGCGCTGCTCATGCCCACGAGCACCGCGCCACCCCCCCCCCCCCCCCCCCCCCCCCCCCCCCCGCCCCGGGGGGGGCGAAGGGGGGGGTTTTGT
>Ga0190272_10000066_pt1 | contig 76060 bp, 66 predicted proteins | sample Popmic504T_FD_133746 | JGI IMG/M metagenome (GOLD analysis project Ga0190272, IMG submission 133746) | Populus adjacent soil microbial communities from riparian zone of Shoshone River, Wyoming, USA - 504 T | ecosystem: Environmental > Terrestrial > Soil > Riparian zone | place: USA: Wyoming... | reverse complement strand
GGGACATCGCCGTGTCCCGGTGGGACATCGTCGTGTCCCGGTGGGACATCGCCGTGTCCCGGTGGGACATCGCCGTGTCCCGGTGGGACATCGCCGTGTCCCGGTGGGACATCGCCGTGTCCCGGTGGGACATCGCCGTGTCCCGGTGGGACATCGTCGTGTCCCGGTGGGACATCGTCGTGTTTCACGGAAACATCACAGTGTCCCGACGGGACATCGCCGTGTCCCGGTGAAACACAAGTGTGTCCCTGCGAAACACGCGCGTCTCGCGAATTGAGAATTGAGAATTGAGAATTGAGAAGCGACGTCGAACCCGGAACGCCCTGATTCTCAATTCTCAATTCTCAATTCTCAATTCGATCCCGGTGGCAGGTGAGCCACCGCTTTGGGTACGCGCAGCGTGTGCCGGATAGAAAAGCGGTGGCTCGATCGCCACCGCACTCCTGAAAGTTACGGCTTGAAGGCGATGGTCTGCGGGTACCAGGTCTTGACGCGTTTCCCGTCCTTCATCGGCGGGGAGAAGCGGGCGCTTTTGAGGGCACGGGTGGCGGATTCGTCGAGGCCGAAGCGGCCCACGCCTTTCAGGACCTTGACCTGCTGCACTTCGCCGTTCTCGTCGATGAGGGCGCTGACGACCACCGTCGCCGAGATGCGCTGCGTCCGGGCCATGGGGGGATAGATGGCGTTGATGGGGCGGGTCGGGCGCGGGAGCGTGTCGAGCGCGCCGATGTCGACCACGTCGCCTTCGCGGACCGTGGGGGCCTGACGCGCCGGCGCGGGCACGGGAGCGGCCGCCTGCGGCTCCTGCTGCTGGACGACCTGCGGGGCGGCGCTCTGCGTCTGCACCGGGGCGGGGACGGCCGGACGGGACTCCTCTTCCTGGCGTGCCGCCTCGCGGCGCTGCTGGTCGAGCTGCGCGGCCGACACGGCCGGGCGCTCCTCGGCGGCCGGCGCGGAAACGGCCGGCGCGGCGACGGGGGCGTTCTTCGACTGCGTCTTCTTCAGCTCCGCCATGTAGTCGTTCTGGAGCTTCATCATCTCGGCCTGCATCTTGGCCTTCACCGCGTCCTCAAACGCCTTTTTCTGCGCGTCGGGATCGGTGGACGTCAGCGCGGTCGCGGTAGTGGCCGTCGTGGCCACGATTGGCTCCGGCATCTGCACCGGCGCGGGCACGGCCGGCTTCATGAGCTGCGCGTTGGCAGTGCTGGTCGTGGTCGCGGCGACGGCCGTGGACTTGCGTCCGACGAACATGTACGCGCCCGCTCCCGCCGCGATCAGCAGCACTACGCCGGCAGCGATCGCCAGCGGGGCTTTGCTCTTCGGCTGGTGCTCCTCGATGCCGAACATCGGCGCGGCCGACATCGCCGTGACCGGTGCGGCGGCGGCCACCGGTGCCGGGGCCGGCGCGGGCTTCGGCGCCTCGAGGTACGGCGCGAGATTGAGCTTCGACTCCTTGTCGCGCTCCAGCGTCTCCGCCTCGCTCTCCTTCTTCAGCAGATTGCTGAGGTAGAAGGCCAGGTTGAACGTCGTCGCCGAGTACTTGCCGCCGTGGGCCAGGCCGGAGATGGCCTGCTTGATGTCGGCCATCGTCGCGAAGCGCATCGACGGGTCGAGGTTGAACGACTTGTCGAGGATGACGCGGATGTCGTCGGGGATCGGCCCGCCGATGGTCGTCTTCGCGGCGCGCACGGCCGAGCCGAACGCGCTGGCCGTCATCGCGTCGGGCGGCTCCTGTCCCGTTACGAGCAGGAAGAGGATGGCCCCCATGGAGTAGACGTCCGCGTTCTTCGGCGCGACGCCGGAGGTGCGCAGCTCGGGGGCGAAGTAGCGGCCGATGTCGGAGGCGACGTTCGGCTCGGAGAGCGAGGCCACGATGCCGGCGGCGAGCTGCTGGCCGGCCACGCGGATCTCGCCGTCGTCGCTGATCCAGATGAACTGCGGGACGAGCGCGCCGTGGGAGAGACGCCCGTTGGAGCCGTCGCGCAGCTCCGCGGTCGTCGCCAGCGAGAGGGCGACTTTCTCCGCGATCACGATGGCCTGATCGATGGGCAGGGGATTGGGCTGGACGTCTTTGCCGCCGCGCGCGCGGTCGATGATGTGGCGCAGCGAGCGTCCGCCCGCGTAGTCCCAGGTGATGGCCGGAACGCCGTCGATGACTGCCGCGACCTGATCGCGGGCGAAGGAAGTGCCGGTGAGCTGGGGGAGGACGCGCGAGGCGCCTTCGATGGTCGCGGTGAGGGCCGCGCGGTTGCCGCCGCTCAGGCGGCGGAGGGCCACCGTCGCGCCGATCTGGCCGTTCTCGATCCGCCCTGCGCGCCACAGGTCACCCAGGGAGTCCTGTTCCAGTTTCTTGAAGAGAATGTACGGACCGAACTGCTCGTACGGCTTGTTGCGCGAAGCCATAGGTGGACCCCCGGGTTGATTGTGGACGCCGAAGAATACCACCGATTTTGCAAAACGTTTACGGCCGGGCCGGCTGCTGCTGAGCGCGCTTTTTGTCGCGGAAATACTGCCTCTGGTACTTCTCCACGTTGCGGTTGTGCTCCTCGTTGCTCATCGAGAAAACGTGCGAGCCGTCGTTGCGCGCCACGAAGTAAAGGTACTCTGTCGCGGCCGGTGCCGCGGCCGCGCGCAGCGAGGCCAGGCCGGGATTGGCGATCGGTCCCGGCGGCAGTCCGGGCGTGCGGTAGGTGTTGTACGGCGACTCCATCTGCAGGTCGGCCTTGCGGATGTTGCCGTTCCAGCGGCCGGCCAGTTTCATGGCGTAGATCACGGTCGGATCGGCGCCCAGGAGCATGCGCCTGCGGACCCGGTTCACGTAGACCGAGGCCACCACGGGGCGCTCCTGCGGCAGTTGCGCCTCGGTCTCCACGATCGACGCCAGCGTGACCGTCTCGTGCGGATCGAGGCCCGTGGTGATGAGGGCCATCTCGTTGCCCCAGTGCTTGCGGAAGTTGGCCACCATGGCCTTCACGATCGTCGTGGCCGGCGTGCCGGGATCGAACTTGTACGTGTCGGGGAAGAGGTATCCCTCCAGCGAATCGGCCTCGGGGGCGATGTCGCGCACCAGGTCGGCCTCGCCGGTGATCTCTTTCCACTGCTCTTCGGTCCCGAAGCCTTCCGCGGCGAACAGCTTGCCGATGGCGAAGCGGTCCAGCCCTTCGCGGATGGTGATCGAGGCCATGATGACGTCGCCGCGCGCGAGCTTGTCGATGACGTCGACCGGGGAGAGCGGCTTGTCGAACTCGTAGACGCCGGCTTTGAGCGAGTCGCGGCCGCGGAGGAGCTTCATGTAGACCAGCGGGATCCACTCGTCGCGCAGCACGCCCTCTTTCTGGAGCTGCTGCAGGATCGAGGAAGTGCGCAGGCCGCGGCGGATCTCGACGCGCTTCTTCTGCTCCGTGTAGCCCTTGTACGGCTCGCGCACGGCGCGCCAGAAGAACCAGCCCGCGCCGATGGCCAGCAGCACCGCGAAGATGGCCACGGTCATCAGCGACTGCATCAGCTTGCGGCAGCCGCGCTTCGGGGAGGAGGAAGACGAACGGCGTGCTATGACGGCCTCCGGGACGCGTCATCGAGGTACGACTGGAGGATGACGGCGGCGGCGTGCATGTCGATGTCTTTCTGGGCCTCGCGGCGGTTCTTTCCCGCGGCGCGCAGACGCTCCATCGCTTCGACGGTGGAGAGACTCTCGTCCCAGAGCACGACCGGTTTGCAGGTTCTCTGCCGCAGCGCCTCGGCCATGTCGCGGTACTTCTGTTCGGCGGCCGAGGCGTGGGTCCGTTTGGGGATGCCCACCACCAGCTCCTCGGCGTCGAGCTCGCCGGCCAGGCGGGCCAGCTTCTCGATGACGTCGCCCTCGTTGCGGAGCACCGAGTGCGGCGAGGCGAGGACGCCGGAGTCGCTGACGGCGATGCCGATGCGCTTCGCGCCGAGGTCGATGGCCATGATCACGGCGCGATACTACAATCGCGGCCGCCCATGAAGAACTTCAATCTCGACGCCATCCTCGAGGCAATGCTGAAGATCTCGGACCGCGTGTCGGATCTCAATTTCTCGGTGGGGCGTCCGCCGCAGGTCGAAGTCGACGGCCAGCTCGTGCCGGTGAACTTCCCCGGCCTGCCGCGCCTGACGCCGTTCCAGACCGAGATGATCGCCATGCACATGCTGCGCGGCGACCGCGAGCTGACGCGGATGCTGATGACGAACGGCTCGGTGGACCTCTCGTACTCGATCCCGCAGAAGACGCGCTTCCGGGTGAACGTGTTCGCGCAGCGCGGCACGTATGCGATCGTGCTGCGGGTCATCCCCGAGGGCGTGCCGTCGCTGGAGATGCTCAAGCTGCCGCGGGAGCTGTACAACATCCCCAAACTGAAGAACGGCATCGTGCTCGTGACCGGGCCGACCGGCTCGGGGAAATCGACCACGCTGGCGGCGCTGATCCACGAGATCAACCTCAATCACGCGTACCACATCATCACCATCGAAGACCCGGTGGAGTACATGCACCGGCACATCAAGTCGACGGTGAACCAGCGCGAGGTGGGGGCGGACACGCGCACGTTCTCGCTGGCGCTGCGGGCCGCGCTGCGGCAGGCGCCGAAGGTGATCCTGATCGGCGAGATGCGCGACGTGGAGACGATCGAGATCGCCATGGAGGCCGCGGAGACGGGACACCTCGTGCTTTCGACGCTGCACACCATCGACGCGGCGAAGACCGTGGACCGCATCATCGGCGTCTTCCCCAAGGACCAGGAGCCGCAGATCCGAACGCGGCTGTCGCAGTCGTTCCGCTACGTGATCTCGCAGCGCCTGCTGCCGAAGATCGGCGGAGGACGGGTGGCAGTGCTGGAGATCCTGAAATCGACGATGCGCACGCGCGACTACATCATCAGGGGCGAGACCGAGGGGCGCTCGCTCTCGGACGCCATGCACGATGGCTCGGTCGACGGGATGCAGACCTTCGACGACGAGATCGAGAAACTGTGGCAGCAGCGCACCATCAGTAAGGAAACGGCGCTGGCGTACGCGACGAACCCCGTCAACCTGGCCCTGCGCCTGACCGACGAGAACGCCCCCGCGCCGCTCGCGGAAGGCGACTCGATGCTGTCCATGCTGGAGTAACCACGATGATCCGGATCACCTGCACCAGTTGCCAGAAACCGCTCTCGCTCGACGAGACCAAGCTGCCGATGCGCGAGGTGTCGTTCCCCTGCCCCGTGTGCAAGGTCAAGCTGACCGTCGACCGGCGCACGTTCGACAGTGCCGGCCAGACCGCGCCCGCGCCGCCGCCGTCCGCGCCGGTGCGCGTGGACCCTGACGACGACAAGGACGACGACGATCATCAGAACGAGTTCGGGGAGAAGGCCATCATCGTCGGGGCCGACGATCCCGCGTTGCGCCAGGCGGCGAAGCTGGTCGGCTTCCTGCCGGTCTTCTACGCCGAGCCGGCCAGGGCGCGCGAGTTCTACATGCAGGAGTTCCCGCAGATGGTGTTCATCCATCCCGCGCAGATGGCCCCTCCGCCGCTCGACGCCATGGGGCCGATCATCTCGCTCGTGCCCGCCGACCGGCGGAAGTCGTTCTTCGTGCTGGTGGCCGACAACCTCCGCACCCTCGACGGCAACGCGGCGTTTCTCTACGGCGTGAACCTGGTCGTGGCGAAGAAGGACCTCCCCCAGTTCCCCGACATCTATCGCGAGGCCCACGCCGCGCACGAGCGGTTGTACGGTGCGATGAATGCGGTGATCCGGGAACGGCAGGGGTGACGGGTTGCTGGTTGCTGGTTCCTTGTTGCTAGTGCCGTCGCGCGAGGTGCGCGGTCTCGTTTGACGTTGCTCGTTACTCGGCTGGTGTGCCTCTACGCGTTGCGGCACCCCGGCCGAGCAACGAGGAACGCCTCGAGCGCCAAGCCGCACCGGCAACCAGCAACTAGTAACCAGCAACCAACACAAAACGGGCGCCTTGCGGCGCCCGTTCGATACAGTTCCCGTTTCGTCGAACGAGAGAGAGTAGACCGACTACTGGGCCTGGACGCCTTCCGGATACACGACGAAGTTTCCGTTCGAGAAGACGATGTCGCAGTCGAAGTCGTGGGTGACGATCGGAGCGGTCGCGGAGGTCGCCGTGATGCTATCGGTCTTGTCGGCGCCCCATGTCGAAACCGAGTAGGCGCGGCCGGCGGTGGCATCCCAACCCACACGGAAGAGCGAGCCCCAGCCGTCGTAATGGACCGGCTTCTGGATGTACGTCGGCACGAGGAACGTGTCGAGGAGTGTGACGTCGGAGCCCGGGTCAGGCCAGGTGATGTTGACGGTGGCCGCGGCGGCGTTGTAGCCGTTCGTGTCCGTGGCGCGGGCTTCCCACGCGGTGGCGATGGTCCGCATGTCGGCCATCGAGCGCTTCTGACGCGAGCGCTGGAGCGCGGTCAGCAGGTTCGGAATGGCGATGGCGGCCAGGATGCCGATGATCGCGACGACGATCAGCAGCTCGATCAGGGTAAAACCTTTTTGCAGCTTCTTGTTCATTCAGGTCCCTCCTTGGGGACTTCCGTAAGGGCAAGCGAAATGCCACGGCAACGCCCTGTATTGTCAGTGACTTAGGTGGCCGCGTTGCCGGCTTGTGACAATTAGTGACGGCACGCGGTGACAATTGTTGTCAGTCGGCATCCGCCCAGTCGTTCACCACCTCGCCCAGCAGAGCCACGCCATCCTGGAACGCCCCGACCGTGATCGACTCGTCCTCCTTATGGATCTGCAGCGACTGGAAGAACGACACCGGGTACGGCGACAGCCCGTAGCAGATGATCCCGCGCTTGCGCAGAAACCGTGAGTCGGTGGCCGAGCGGTAGTTGATCAGGATCCCCGAGGTGACGTTGTAGCGCTCCCGGACCCGCTTGCGGATCACCTCGAACAGCTCCGTCTTTTCCGAGGAGACCGGCACGGGACCCTCTTTTCTCGGGACCTCGCGAATGGTGGCGTGCGGCGCGATGGTCTTCGCCAGCCAGGCCAGCCGGGCGTCGGGATGCTCGTCCGGCAGGTTGGCCATCGTGACCAGCATGGTCCACCGTCCCTCCTTCTGCTCCGGTGGACCGGTGTGCAGGGAGTTCTGCACCAGATCGCGATAGGTGATCGGCAGCTCCCAGAACTTGCCGTTGCGGATGGTGGCGTCGATGTCCGTCAGGTGCTCGCGGAACTGCATCCGCGTCGGCGCGATCTGCGCGAAATACGTCTTCACCTCGGGCAGCACGCGCTGCGGCATCCGCGGGAACATGTACGGCTCGAGCGCGATCCGCGCCGCGCCGAGCTCCTCCCTCGTCCGCGCCTCGATGATCGAGTAGACGATCTGTTTGCCGCCCGTCTCGATGCCGAAGTACGTGAGGCTCGTGCCCGTCATCTCCGTGATGCCGCCCTCGGTGATGCCGTACTGGACCTCCGCGAAGACGTCGGGCCGGTTCGCCAGCAGCCACTGCATGCCCCATTCGCTGCCGGTCTCCTCGTCGGGCGTGGCCAGGAAGACGAGGTCGTGCTCCGGGGCGTTGCCGCTCTTCGCCACGCCGGCGAAGGCCACGAGCTGGCAGATGATCAGCGCCTTCATGTCGAGGGTTCCGCGCCCCCACATCCGGTCGCCGCCGATCCCCGCGCCGAACGGCTCGGAAGTCCACCCGGGGCCGGGCGGGACGACGTCGATGTGGCTGAACAGCAGCAGTCCGCCGCCGGGCGCCCGTCCCTTGATGCGCGCGTAGACACTGACCATGGACGGTTTCGATTCGATCAGCTCCGCGCGAACGCCGTTGCGCGCGAGGTACGCCGCGATCCACTTCGCGCTCGCGGCGACGCCCTCGGGTTTCGAGCTGTCGATGCGCACCAGCTCCTGCAGCGCCGTGACCTCGGGTGTGATCTTCACCGGCCCGGGGATGTAGGTGAGGTCGGCGCGGATGGCGCGCTCCTCGGAGCGCTTCCAGATGAAGATGCCGGCTGCCGCCGCCGCGACGATGAGGATGAAGATCGCCGCAACGATCCATTCGTTGCGATGGCGGCGACGCTTGCGCTCGAGCTCCGCCGGATCGACGGCGCTCATGCGATCCCCGTTCGCCTCCGCGGCACGATTGCGGCGGCCAGCAGGAGCACGGCCGCCACGATGGAGATCTTCGCGCCGTTCGCGGCGAGGTGATTGCGGTAGCGCATCTCCACGCGGTGCCTGCCCGCGGGGACTTCCACACCCTGGAAGCCGATGTTCGTGACCACGGCCGGCGCTTCCTTCCCGTCGATGGTGATGCGCCAGTACTTGTTCGGGGTCACGCTCATCACGAGAAAACTGCGCCCGTTGGCGTCGACGTCGATCGTGGCCGTGTTGGCCGTCTCGCGCACGCCGCGCACCACGCCGCGCGCGGGCACGAACGAGGGTCTGGTCACGAAGGCCACGGCGTCCGTGTAGCTGCCGTCGGAGAGCTTGCGCACGAAGTCGTGCTTGTCGCGGATCGTGACCAGCTGGTCGGCGAAGTAGTAGCGCGGGTGGTAGCCGACGTCCATGTAGTTGATGGCCTCGGCGCGCTTGAGCTGCTTCTTCACCCGCTTGCGCTCCTCGTCGAACGGCTTGTACACGCCGCGATAGCGCACGTTGCCCATGGCCATGAAGGGGCGGTACCAGTCGCTGCGGCCGGAGCGCTTGACGTCCCACACCGACTCGACCAGGTCGATGGTCGGCAGGAGGGCGGTCTTGTCGTAGTCGCGCTCGTACACCATCTGCAGCCGTTCGCCGGCGGGCGTCATCGGGAACATGCCGTTGCGCACGATCCAGTAGACCGCGTCGCCGGTGGAGAAGTACTTCTTGGCCATCTCCTCCTGGCCGTACCAGTCGGCCTCGTGGAAGACGCGCCACCGGTCGCGGTCGCGCGGCAGGCGGCGCGAGGCCAGCGGCTCGTCGAGGAAGAAGCGCGCCGGCATGCGCGGATTGAGCTGATGCACGACCGGGAGGAGATCGGCCAGGACGAAGATCAGCATCAGTCCGAGCCAGAGCGGCCGCTTGAGCCAGCGCAGCGACCAGATCAGCGCGAACAGCACCGCCCCGCGGATGGCGGCGATGATCCAGCCGTTGCGCGAGAGCTCCACCATCCGCTCCGCCGCCTTGCCGGCCTTCAGCCCCCACACCTTGATGAAGAGCACTTCGTAGAGAGGCGTGAAGGCGAAGATGGCCAGGACCGCGGCCACGATGGTCGTCGCGGCGATGAAGCCGAGGATCGCGTCGCGGATCGCCTCATCGCCGTGCAGCAGGCGGTCGAAGAGCTGCGCCGCGAGGATGAGGATCGCGAAGAGCGCGATGAGCAGGAACTTCTCGGGATAACGGATCGACGTGGCGATGCCGGCGTCGTACAGCAGGCGCAGGAACGGCGTGTTGGCGCCGAGGGCCATCAGCAGCGAGAAGAGCGAGAGGATGAGCACCAGCCCGCGTCCGCGCTGCTTCACGAAGCACGCCCCGATGACCAGCGCCATGACCAGCAGGCCCGAGTAGACGTTGAAGAGGAACGGTGAGCCCATGCCCGGATAGAGGCCGCCGCCCCAGTACCACATCACCCGGTTGATGGAGATGTGGCCGAGGAAGTTCGGGTAGATCAGCTCCGCCAGCTTCGCCCACGGCAGGCTCCACGCGCTGACCAGCGAGAAGTCGAACGTGCGCGAGCGCGCCGACTCGCCGACGTGGTCGATGGCCGGGATCATCTGCGCCGCGCCGACCAGGATGCCGCCGATGGAGATCAGGGCGATGAAGGCCACGCGCGAGAGCATCTCCGGGATGGCATGCGTCCACGGATGGCCCCATTCCTTCGCCGCGCGCCAGCCGCGATAGAGCGCGTACATGCCGATGATGAAGCCGGTCTGCATGACGGTGGTCGGCTCGCCGACGAGGAACTGCATGCCGAGGAACAGCGAGGAGAGCGCGAAGTCGCGCCGGTTCGGCGCCAGCAGGAAGCGCCGCACGAAGAGACAGGTCAGCGGCAGCCACGCCGCGCAGAAGAGGATCGGCAGCAGGTTGATGTACGAGAGATAGATCCCGCCGAGGCCGAAGGCCAGGGCGCCGAAGAAAGCCGCGGGGATGCGCAGCTCCATCGACCGCAGCAGCGCGTACATCCCGAGGAGGCCGATATAGATGTGCACGAGGATGTGCAGGCGGTAGCCGAGGTCGTAGCTGGGGAGGAGGATCAGCCACGTGAACGGGTAGAAGACCTCGTGCTCGGGGTTGGCGGCGATCGGCTGTCCGGCGGAGAAGGAGCGGTTCCAGTAGGGGAACTCGCCGCCCAGGACGATATCGCGGACGATCTCCTTGGTCGGGTAGTAGTAGCGCGTGAGGTCGCGCATGTAGAAGTTGTCCGTCCCGATCAGGACGTCGACAAAAAAGAGGGAGGCGATGAGGGCCAGGATCGCGCAAGCGATCCAAGCGTGGCGCCGGGCTTCGGTCACAGGGCGCGCATTGTAAACGTTGAACGGCTGAGGAACACCAGCGCAAGCAGGGCGGCGATGGAGATGGCGGCGCCGACGGCGATCAGGGGGTTGCGGTAGCGCATCTCGACGACGTGCCGTCCCGCCGCCGGGACGACGATGCCCTGATAGCCGACGTTCGTCACGACGGCGTCGACTTCGGCGCCGTCGAGGGTGATGGTCCAGTATTTGTGCGGGGTGACGCTCATGTAGAGAAAGGCCCGTCCCGCGGTCTCGACCTCGATCCGCGCGGTGTTGGCGGTCTCGCGCACGCGGCGCACGACGCCGGGCGCGGGAGTGAACGCTTCGCCCTGCACGTAGGCGGTGCCGATCGGATGACGGCGGCTGCCCGCTTTCACGACGAAGTCCTCCGCATTGCGGATCGGGATCAACGCGCGCGGGAAGAAGTAACGGGGATAGTGGCGATGCTGCACCATGCCCACCGGCTGCAGTTTGCTCAGGTCACCGTTCACCTCCGCCAGCGCGGCGTCGAAATCCTTGAAGAGGGCGCGGTACCAGATGTTCGACATCGACGCGGCCAGCTCGATCCAGTCGGGGGTGACGTCGCCCAGCGCCCAGACGGACCGGACGTAATCGGACGTCGGCAGCAGGGCGGTGAGGTCGTAGTCGGTCTCGATCACGGTCTGCACGCCGTGGGCGGCCGGAATGAGCGGCACGGCCGCGTTGCGCCAGATGGTCCACTCCTCGGGGCGTGGCCGGTAGAACGGTTTGACGTGCGCGCGGTTCCGATGCCACGTGCCGTGATGGAACAGGCGGTACTGGTCGTGGTTCGGCGGCAGCTGCCGGAGCACGAGCGGCGCGGTGTTGAGGTAGTCCGTGCTGGTGCGGCGGACGAGCTCCGGCATGGGCGTGGCCAGGTCGAGCACGAGGAAGAGGGTGGTGATGCCGAGCCAGACGGCGCGCCGGGTGCGCATCAGCGTGCGCAGCAGCACGATCAGCAGCACGCCGCGCGCGGCGGCGAGCAGCCAGCCGCTGCGGGCCACGGTGAGCATCTCCAGGAACATGTCCGGCGGCGGATGCCACGCCGCCGCGAACAGGTACTGATGCAGCGGGCTGGTGGCCAGCAGGGTCATTGCGGCGGCGAGGACTGTCGTCGTGCCGAGGACGATCATGGCGCGGCGGCGCACGTGCTCGTCACCAGCCAGGATGACGTCCAGCGTCCGCGCGGCGAAGACGATCACCGCCAGCACTGCCATGAATACGTACTTTTCGGGATAGCGGATCGACTGCATCACGCCGATGTCGTAGAGAAATCGGTAGAGCGGCGTGTTCTCGCCGGCGGCGAGCAGGAACGACACCACGAGCACGGCCAGGAAGAGCCAGACGCCGCGGACGCGGGCGAACGCGCCGGCCATGGCCAGCACGGTGATGAGGACGCCGGGGTAGATGCTGGGCGCAAACGGTCCGCCGCGGCCGGGATAGAGAAACCCGCCCCAGTAGACCGCGCGGCCGTTCAGCATGGGGTGGCCGAAGAAGTTGGGGTAGAGCAGCTCGACGAAGCGCGCCGGCGGCGTGCTCCAGTTGATGACGGTGGAGTAGGGAAGCGCACGCGCGCGGACCGAGTCGCGGGCGTGGTCGATCATCGGCAGTACGGTCACGGCGGCGACGAGCAGGGCGGCGATGGAGAGCACCCCGACGATGGCCACTCCGCGCAAGGCGCCGCGGGCGCGCCCGCGCTTCCAGCCGCTGCCGATGGCGTACATGCCGAGGAGGAGGCCGCACTGGAGGACGGTGGTGGGCTCACCGACGGTGAGCTGGAGGGCGAAGAAGATGGCCGCCAGCGCGAAGTCGCGGCGGACGCCGTGAAGAAGAAAGCGGCGGGCGAAGAGGAGGGTCGGCGGCACCCAGACGATGGCCGCGAGCAGCGGCAGCAGCGCCGCGTACGACAGCACCAGGCCTCCGAGCGCGAACGAGAGCGCGCCGAGGAACGACGCCGGAGGGCCGATGCCGAGGGAGCGGAGGAAGGCGTACATCCCGAACGCGGCCAGGTAGATGTGGACGAGGATGAAGAGCTGGAAGGCGTAGTCGAAGCCGGGCAGGAGGATGAGCCACGTCAGCGGGTAGAAGGCCTCGTGCGCGGGGTTGGCGGCCATCGGCTGCCCGGCGGAGATGGCGCGGTTCCAGTACGGGAACTCGCCGCCCAGAACGACGTCGCGGAGGACCTTCTTGCCGGGGTAGGCGTAGTGGACGATGTCGCGGATGTAGAGGCAGTTGACGCCGGCCAGGATGTCGATGAAGAGGGCGCTGACGATCGCCGTCAGCAGCGCCAGGGCCAGGAGGTCGTTCCGGCGCGTGGGGCTCACGTCACGAAGCGGCCGGCTTGGGCGCGGGCACGGTGGTGTGCTCGCGGAAGATCGGATGGCTCCAGATCCTCTTCCTGTGCAGTTTGTAGAAGGCCATGGTCTTGAGGATGCCGAGGCCGTAGCGCACGCTGCGCCAGAAGCCGATCTGCGAGGCCTCGTCGAAGTAGCGCGTCTGGATCGGCACTTCCATGATGCGCATCCCCTTGGCCACGGCCTGCGCGATGATCTGCGTGTCGAAGACGAAGTTGTCCGAGTTGGCCTCGAAGTTCACCGTCTCGAGAAAGCGCTTGGAGTAGGCCCGGAAGCCGGAGTGGTACTCGGAGAGGTAGACGTAGAAGGTCGCGTTCTCGACCATCGTCAGGAAGAGATTGGCGAAGTACTTCCACTTCGGCATCCCGCCCTCGATGGGACGTCCGCCGAGCATGCGCGAGCCGAAGACGGCGTCGGCCTTGCCGGCCAGCAGCGGCTTGACCAGCTCGGGGATGATCTTCGGGTCGTACTGGTGGTCGGGGTGGACCATGACCATGATCTCGCCGCCCATCTCGTCCATGGCCGTGCGGTAGCAGGTCTTCTGGTTGCCGCCGTAGCCGCGGTTCTGCGGGTGCACGACCGTGCGGATGCCGAGCTCACGGGAGAGCTCGACGGTGCGGTCGCGCGAGCAGTCGTCGACCAGCAGGATGTCGTCGACCCACTCCTGCGGAATGTCGTCGTAGGTGGCGCGAAGGGTCCGTTCGGCGTTGTAGGCAGGCAGGACCGCGATGACTTTTTTCTCGTGCAGCGGCATCGGGCGGCGCGGAGGATACTACGGAACGACGGCCGCCGCCTCACGCCGCCTCGCGGCGAGGAAGAGCGCCAGCAGTGTGACGAGCGAGATCGCCGCGCCGGCGGCGATGAGGGGATTGCGGTATCGCATCTCGACGACGTGCCGCCCCGCGCCCGGGACGACCACGCCCTGGTAGCCGATGTTGGTCACGACCGCGGGCGCTTCGGTCCCGTCGACGGTGATCGTCCAGTACTTGTGCGGCGTGACACTGATGACGAGGAAGGCGCGGCCCGCGGTCTCGACGTCGATGCGGGCCGTGTTCGCGGTCTCCTGCACCCGCTGCACGCGCCCGGCCGCGGGCGCGAATGCGGTGCCGCTCACGAACGCGGTACGCTTGCCGAAGCGGCCGGAGGCGAGCTTGCGGACGAAGTCGTCCTTGTCGCGGATGCTCTCGAGCGCCGTGGCGAAGGAGTAGCGCGGATACCGCTCGAACGGCAGCAGTTGCACGGGTTGTACGTCGCGCAGTTTCCCGCGTGCGGCGGCGAACGCTTCGCCCGGAGGGCTGAAGACGGTGCGGTACCAGACGTTGGACATCGAGGCGGCGACGTCGGCCCAGTCGCGCCGCCAGCGCGCCAGCGCCCATGCGGCATCGGTGAAGTCGGCGGTGGCCTGCAGTGAGGTGAGGTCGAAGTCGGCGTCGATCGCGGTCTGCACGCCGTACGCGTGCGGAATCATCGGCATCATGGCGTTGCGATACGCCCATTCGACGTCGTCGCGCATCGCAAAGTACGGCTGTACCTCGGGGCGTGCCGCGTGCCGCGCGGCGTGATGGTAGAGGCGGTACTCGCCGCGGTTCGGCGGCAGGAGCCGGGCGAGGGGCGGCGGCTGAAAGTACGACGCGTCGACGCGCGGGGCGAGCCTGGTGACGGAGCGTCCGAGGTCGGCGACCATGAACAGCATCACGAGCGCGAGTGCGATGCGCGGGATGCGCGGCAGGAGCACGTCGAGCACGCGCGCGCCGAAGACGGAGATGGCGAAGACGGCCATGAGGATGAACTTCTCGGGGAAGCGCAGCGAGCGCGCCATGCCCAGGTCGTAGAGCCAGCGCCAGAGCGGCGTGTGGGCGCCGAGGGCGAGGAGGATCGAGACGGCGACGATCGTCAGCGCGAGCGGCCAGCCGCGCACGCGCATGACCATGCCGCCGAGGGCGAGCAGCGCGATCGCCAGGCCGGGATAGATGCTGGCCACGAACGGTCCGCCGCGGACGCCGTACAGCGCTGCGCGGCCTTCGAGCACGTCGCGATGAAAGAGCTCGGCGATGCGGAGCGGCGGCATGCTCCATTCGGTGACGAGCTCGTAGCCGAAGCCGCGCGCGCGGACGGAGTCGCCGGCGTGGTCGAACGCGGGGAGCGCCTGCACGGCGGCGGCGAGGAGCGCGGCGAGGGAGAGCAGCCCGATCAGCGCCACGCCGCGCACGCCGCCGCGGAACAGCGCATACAGGCCGAGGAGAATGCCGGTCTGGAGGAGCGTGGTCGGCTCGCCGATGACGACCTGCATGGCGAAGCACACTGCTGCCAGCGCGAAGTCGCGCCGCGAACGGTGGTGCAGGAAGCGGCGTGCGAAGAGGCATGTCGCCGGCAGCCAGGCGGCCGAGGCGAGGATCGGCAGGAGGTTGAGGTAGGAGAGAAACAGGCCGCCGCACGCGAACGACAGCGCGCCGAGGAACGCGGCCGGAGCGGCGAGGCGCATGGAGCGCAGCAGCGCGTACGTCGCGAAGGCGGCGAGGTAGAGGTGCACCACGATATAGAGCTGGAAGCCGCGGTTGAAGTCGGGCAGGAGGATGAGCCACGTCAGCGGATAGAAGACTTCGTGGGCGGGATTGGCGGCCAGCGGCTGGCCGGCGGAAAGGGCGCGGTTCCAGTAGGGAAACTCGCCGCCGAGGACGACGTCGCGGAGGACGCTCCTGGCTGGGTGGGCGTAGAGGGTGACGTCGCGGTAGTAGAGCGACTGGATGCCGAGGAGGACGTCGGCGAAGGCGAGGGTGATGAGCGCGGCGAGAACGGCCAGGGCGATGGCGTCGTGTCGCCGCGTCTGCGTCACGCCGTCATCATACGCACGGCGTCGCTCACCGGCACGCCCGCGGCCTCGCACGCGCGGATGATGGTCTGGCCGGCTTCGCGGCGTTTGCCTTCGCGGAGCAGGTCGAGGAGGCCGGCGGCGATGATCCCGTCGAAGAAGTGCTTGCGGTCGACGTCGGTCGGCAGCACTTTCTTCGCGCCCTCGCGCAGCGTTGCAAGCAAATCATTCACTTCGGCGTACTCGGGCCCGATGATGCGCTGCAGGTCTTCTTTCAACGTGCGCGCGAGCGCGGGTGACTTGCCGCCCGTCGAGATGGCGATCTGCACGGAGCCTTTCTCGATGATGGCCGGGACGATGAACTCGCAGAGCGGCGTGACGTCGACGACGTTCACCGGGATGCGCCGCGCGCGGCAGTCGGCGGCGATCTGCTCGTTCACGCTCTGGTCGTCGGTCGAGGCGATGACGATGTTCGCCGCCTGGAGATCGCTGTGGTCGTAGCGTTTGCGCTTCAGGACGATGCAGCCTTCGCTGGCCCACTGCTCGATCTCATCGGTGAAGTCGGGCGAGACCACGGTCACGCGCGCGCCGTACTTCATCATCGTCTCGACCTTGCGGGCGCAGACGTTGCCGCCGCCGATGACCACGACGTCGCGGTTCTCGATGTCGAGGTAGATGGGGTAGTAGGGGTAGCGCTTGGTCACGGCGGACCTCGTTACCCGCGTTGCTCGTTACTCGTTCGGGGTGCCTTCAGGCGAAAAGGCACCCTTGACGAGCAACGAGCAACGCGTAACACGTACACGTCAGTAGATGGGGAAGCGGTCACACAACGCCTTTACATCCTTCTTCACCTGCTGGATCACGCCTTCGTCGCCCTTCGAGTCGAGCACGCGGGCGATGAGGTCGGCGATGGTTTTCATCTCGGGCTCGCAGAGGCCGCGCGTGGTGACTGCCGGCGTGCCGATGCGGACGCCGGAGGCGACCATCGGCTTGTTCTGGTCGAAGGGGATGGTGTTTTTGTTGACGGTGATGTTGGCCGCCTCGAGCATGTTTTGCCCGTCCTTGCCGGTGATCCCCTTGACGAAGACGTCGGTCATGAAGAGATGGTTGTCGGTGCCGTTGGAGACGATGCGGAAGCCGGTGTCGCGCACGGCGTCGCAGAGCGCTTTGGCGTTCTTCACGATCTGTCCCTGATAGGCCTTGAACTCGGGCGAGAGCGCTTCCTTGAAGGCGACGGCCTTCGCCGCGACGATGTGTACGAGGGGCCCGCCCTGCACGCCGGGGAAGAGCGCGCGGTCGAGGTCTTTGGCGTGCTTTTCCTTGCAGAGCACGAGGCCGGCGCGCGGGCCGCGCAGGGTCTTGTGGGTCGTGGTGGTGACGAAGTCGGCGTACGGCACGGGCGAGGGATGATGGCCGGTGACGACGAGGCCGGCGATGTGGGCGATATCGGCCATCATCAGCGCGCCGACGCTGTCGGCGATCTCGCGGATGCGCTTGAAGTCGATCACGCGCGAGTACGCCGAGGCCCCGCAGATGATCATCCGCGGCTTCGACTCCTCGGCGATCCGGGCCATTTCTTCGTAATCGATCAGCTCATCGTCTTTGCGCACACCGTACGCCACGACTTTGAAATCGCGGCCGCTGTAGGAGAGCGGATGGCCGTGGGTGAGGTGGCCGCCGTGGGAGAGGTCCATGCCCATGATCGTGTCGCCGGGCTTGAGCATGGCGAAATAGACGGACATGTTGGCCTGCGAGCCGGAGTGCGGCTGCACGTTGGCGTGCTCGGCGCCGAAGAGCTCCTTGGCGCGGGCGATGGCGATGCTCTCGACGACGTCGGTCGGGCCGCAGCCACCGTAGTAGCGCTTGCCCGGATAGCCTTCGGCGTACTTGTTGGTGAAGACGGAGCCCATCGCGGTGAGCACGGCCTTCGAGACGTGGTTCTCGGAGGCGATGAGCTCGAGCGTGTCGTTCTGGCGCTCGGTCTCGACGAGGATGGCGTCGGCGATCTCGGGATCGGCGTCGGGCAGCGGGCGGTGGAGGAACTCGTGGCCGGTTGCGGCGTTCGTCATAGCGCGGCGATCTTATCTAAAAACCCGATCGCGGCGCCCGCCAGATAGAGCGAGCCGGTGATGACGATATTGCGCTCCGGCGCGGCGATCGCGGCGCGGAAGGCGTCCTCGGGATTGGGGATCGGGGTGGCGCTTGTGAACATGTTTGCCAACGCCTCGGCTTTCACGGAGCGCGGCGGATAGGGCTCGGTGCTGATGACGCGGTCGAAGAGCGGGAAGAGCCGGTCGACGACGGGCTGCACGTCCTTGTCGCTCATCATCCCGAAGACGAGCAGCCGCGGACGCTCGACGTTTTCGTCAAAGTACGGTGCGGTCTGCGCGACGGCGTGGGCGTTGTGGCCGCCGTCGATCCAGATGGTCTTTCCGGCGTGCTCGATGCGCTCCAGCCGTCCGCGCCACTGTGTCTGCTCGATGCCGGCGTCGGTGTAGCCGAGCTCTCGCGCGGTGCGCACGGCCAGGCCGGCGTTGCGTCTCTGAAAGTCGCCGCGCAGTGGCGCCTCGTGTTCCTCGGTGACGTGGATGAAGCGGTTGCCGAATTTTGCGGCGCGCTTGCGGAGGACGTCCAGGACGACGGGGTCGTCGTTGGAGGTGAGGACGATCGCGCCGCGGTGGATGATGCCGGCCTTCTCCGCGGCGATCCGGCGCAGCGTGTTGCCGAGGTACTCCATGTGGTCCATGCCGATCGGCGTGATGACGGAGGCGATCGGCTTGACGACGTTCGTCGCGTCCAGACGGCCGCCCATCCCCACTTCGAGCACGGCGATGTCGCACTCCGCCTTAGCGAAGGCGAGGAAGCCGATGAGGGTCAGCGCTTCAAAGTATGTCGGCGTGATGCCGGGCGCGTGCTGTAGCTCGACGATGCATTCGTCGAGAAGTGCGGCGTCGATCGGCTGGCCGGAGAGCGTCCAGCGCTCGCGCAGGTCGACGAGGTGCGGCGAGGTGTAGTGCGCGGCGCGTTGGCCGGCCGCGGTGAGGATCGACGTCAGCATGGCCGAGGTCGAGCCTTTGCCGTTCGTGCCGGCGACGAGGATCGACGGATATTGGAGATGAGGATTGCCGAGGGCGCGCAGCAGCGTGCGCATGCGGTCGAGACCGGGGCGGATGCCGCTGCCCTGCAGGGAGTCGAGCCACTGAAGAGGTTCGAGGGACGAGGGATGAGGGACGAGTGAGTCACTCATGCCTCATCCCTCGTGCCTTATCGGCCCGTGAAGAAGCGGAGGAAGCGGCCGATGGCGGCCTTCATCTCCGGGCGCGGCGTGATCAGGTCGACCATGCCGTGCTCCACCAGGAACTCACTGGTCTGGAAACCTTCCGGCAGGGTCTGGCGGATGGTCTGCTCGATGACGCGCGGTCCGGCGAACCCGATGAGTGCCTTCGGTTCGGCGATGTTGAGATCGCCCAGCATCGCGTACGAGGCCGTCACGCCGCCGGTGGTGGGGTCGGTGAGGACGGAGATGTACGGCAGGCCGGCGTCGGCCAGGCGCGCCAGCGCGGCGGAGATCTTCGCCATCTGCATGAGGGAGAGGATGCCTTCCTGCATGCGCGCGCCGCCGGAGCAGGAGACGATGATCAGCGGCTCTTTCTTCTCCAGGGAGCGCTCGGCGGCAATGGTTATCTTCTCGCCGACAACCGAGCCCATCGAGCCGCCCATGAACGCGTAGTCCATGGCGCAGATGACGACCGGCATTCCTTCGAGCTTCCCTTCGGCGCAGAGGACGGCATCGCCGGGTCCGACGCGCTGCTGGTAGACCTTGAGGCGGTCGGAGTAGCGCTTCGTGTCGCGGAAGCCGAGGGGATCGCCGGAGCGGATCTCGGTGGCGAACTCCTTGTACTTGTCGTCGTCGAAGAGGATCTCGAAACGCTCGCGCGCGGTCAGGCGGAAGTGATATCCGCACTTGGGGCAGGTGTTGAAGTTCGCCTCCACTTCCTTGCGGTAGACGATCTCCTTGCAGTCATCACACTTGACCCACAGCCCCTCCGGAATGGCGACCTGCCGGTCGACCGCTTCCTTCGGTTTCTTCTCCTTGCGGAACCACGCCATCGGGGGCGACTCTAACATAGCCGCGATGGGCGGCAATGGCGCCGATGAGGAGGGCCAGCAGCGGCGTGAGGATCACGCGCGGGGACGAACTTTCGATCCACCACACCGGATCGGGATAGTGCACGTAGAAGTAGACCGTGGCGCCGGTGGTGAGCAGCGCGATCGAGATCGGGACGAGCGCGCGCCGGACGTTGCCGATGGCGATGACGGCGATGGGGACGAGGTAGGGCAGCCACCAGAGATTGAACTTCGCGACCTTGGCCAGCGTCTTCAGCACGACCGGGATCGTCGACCAGTAGATCGGCATCTTCGCGCCGCCGTACATGTACAGCAGGTCGTTCCTGAAGATGAACGCCATCCACGCGCCGAACAGCAGCGCGGCCGGCGCAATGGTGATGAACGCCCGTTTCGGCTGGCGCTGCACCAGGAGGATCGTCAGGAAGACGGCGATGGCGAACGTCGCTCCCTCGAGCTTCGTGAAGACCGCGCCGGCGAGCGCCAGGCTGACCAGGAACGTCTGTGCGCGCGGGTTGTCGAGGAACGTGAGCGCGGCGATGGCGATGGCCTCGAAGAGCAGCAGCGGCGGCTCCGCGCAGCCCGCCGGATAGGAGAGGGTGAAGGTGTAGGCGAGCGTCATGGCGGCGAGCAGCGTGCCGGGCGAGTCGCCGGAGAAGCCGCGGATCACGGCCAGCGTGGCCAGGAAGAAGAGCGGCCCCGCGAGCACGGCCGCCCACCACGGGAACTGGTGCGCGAAGAGATTCGAGAAGGCCAGGAGGAGCGTCTGCAGCGGCGGATAGTCGACCGTGAGCTGCGGCCAGGTGTGCAGGACCGCCGGATCGAGTCCGCCGGCGCGGAACCAGCGGATCGCTTTCGGGCCCCAGGTGAACTGCAGGTCGCCGCACGAGGAGCGCGCGGTGACGGTGCCGTAGACGGTGAGCAGCCACGCGATCGCGGTGCCGATTCCGGCCACGCTCCACACCGGCCATTGCGCCCATCGCATGCCGCGCGTTTTCACCACGCCGGCGATGACGATGGCGAGGAGGATCGGGATCAGGAGCGTGCGGCTCCACTCGATGCCGAGGAGCGACAGTGTCGACATCAGCAGCGCGACGACGAGGGTGCCGGCCGCGGTGGCGACGCCCCACCGCGCGCCCGTGCTCATCTCGCGCACGAAGTCGAGACGCCACACGATCAGCCCGACCAGCGGCAGCACGAGATAGGCGAGGAGGCCGAGGACGTCCGTCATTGGCGTTTGTAGAGCGCGCCTTCGGGGAACGTCGCCACCTTCGCGTACGCGGGGTGGACGAACTCGTCATGGATGGCGATGACGAACTCGGGATTGGTCTCCTCGAGCTTCTGCGCGACGGGATGCTGGCGGGGCAGCATCCCCAGTCCCGTCAGCCAGTGCGTCTGATCGTAGTTTGGCGCCTCGGACGGCTTGAGGATCGTCACCTTCGCGCCGCGCGGCAGCAGCGGCTCGGCGCGGCGGCTCAGGACGATCGCGTCGCGGCTCGGGAAGCGCGCCGGCCAGACGTGGTCCTGGATCGTCTCGGGGAAAAACTCGAGGTACGGGCCGCCGAGCCAGTGGAAGCGATGGATCGTCGCCGCGGCGAACGCGATCGCCGCCGCGTAGACGAGCACGCGGCGGACGATCGGTCTAGATCTCACGGAACATGTAGGGGCGCAGCGCGTCGAGACGCTCGTCGAGCTTGGAGGCGTCGAGGTAGCGCAGCGTCGCGGCGACCGAGGAGAGGAGCGAGTTGCCGTCCTGGGGGGTGTAGCAGAAGCCGACGATCTTGCGCGCCTTCGGTACGGTCAGCGTCGACGTCGGCACGACCGTCTGCGAGAGGATGCGGCCATAGTAGCCGTGGTCGCGTCCGAACGAGAAGATCTGGTTCACGGAGCGCTTGTTGGTCGTGGCCACGCGGGGGTTGTTGCGCAGCGCGGCTTTGACTTCTTCCAGCGTCGTGTCATGCCGCAGGTCGAGGTCGAACCAGAGCGTGTGCATGTACTGAGTGTTGATCTTGATCGCGGAGGAGAAGAGGTTCAGCTTCTCACCGACGGTCTGGAAGAGGTGGTACGCGTCGCGGGCGTGGTGCGTCCCGAACTCCGGATCATCGTGCTTTCCCGCTTCCGGCGCGGCGATGAACGACTTGACGTCAGAGACGTCGTTCGCCCGGCGCATGCAGACGAAGCGGCCGGCCTCGAGACTCATCTTGCCGCCCTGCGAGGCGAGGGTCTTGAGGAGCACGGAGATGTTGTGGGTGTTGCAGGAGACGACCTGCACGAAGCGGTCGTCGGGATCCTGCACCTCGTCGTTGATGCCGCGCGCGTAGGGGCGGCCGAAGCCGAACTCGGAGCCCTGGGCCAGGTAGCCCTTCGGCCCCTTGATGCGCTCGTAGTACTTCTGCTTGTTGTCGTTGCCGGCCGGCGTGCAGTCGACGACGACCGTGGCGCGCTCCAGCGCCTCCTCGGACGTGTATGAGACCCGGTGGCCGAGCCGCGCGAACTCGTCGCGGGCTTCCTCGTCGGCCACCAGCTTGCCGCCACGGTTGACGAGAAAGTCGACCATGGCCCGGTCGTTGACGGCGGGGGTGCGCTTGTGAAACGTGACTTCGTCGATGCCCCAGCGCTCTTTGAAGTCCGTGAAGAGCCCGATGAGCGGCTCCCCGATGGTGCCGGTGCCGATCACGTGCACTATGGTTTTCTTGGTCATGAAGGAAGAAGACTCCTCTGGTGTGATTCGCGGGCGCGGATGATAGCAGAAGGCAATTTGACAGGGCGGGGGAGTGGTTGCATTGTTTGCGTATGGCGAAGACCGAAGAAGAGGTCGCGAAGGATCAGTCCCTCCAGGAGATCATCGCGGAGCTCGAGGCGATGCCGCCGAACAGCCTGCGCGGTGAAGCGTTGCTGGCGATGGCGAAGAGAATCCCGAAACTGGGCAATATGCCGGAGGGGTGGACGTCCGCCGACGACATTCGCGAGTTCCGCGGCCCATTGCCGGAGGACGATCCTGATTTCCAGCGAAACATCCTCGGTCGTCGTTGACGCGTCGTTTCTCATCGACGCGGTGCTCGATCTCCATCAGTTTCGCGCTCGTCTCGGCGGCCTCGATCTGCACGCGCCGGTAACGGTCGATGCGGAAGTCGTCCAGGCGTTGCGCCGGCGATGGTTGATCGGAATCCTTTCCGATCGGGAGGCCGCGGCGGCGTTCGTGTTCTTTCGCGCGGTCGCCATCACCCGCCACCCGGTCGAGCCCCTTGTCCAGCGCATGTGGTCCCTCCGCCGCAACATCACCGCCTACGACGCCTCCTACGTCGCCCTCGCCGAATCCCTCTCCCTGCCATTGATCACGCGCGACCGTCGTCTCTCCCGATCCTCCGGCCACACCGTCGCGATCGAGTACATCGACTAGAATCGCCGCCCCATGGCCGCGAAGAAAGAGACTGGCGAGAAGCTGATCGCCTCGAACAAGAAGGCGTATCACGACTACTTCGTCCTCCAGAAGTTCGAGGCGGGCATCGCGCTCATGGGCACCGAGGTCAAGTCGCTGCGGGATGGGAAAGCGCAGCTCAAGGACAGCTACGTCTCGCTCAACAAAGACGGTGAGGCGTACCTGTACGGTCTGCACATCTCGCCGTACTCGCACGGCAACCTCTCCAACCACGAGCCGGAGCGCACGCGCAAACTGCTCCTCCACAAGAAGGAACTGGAAAAGCTGGAAGGCGAGACCACCGCCAAGGGGCTGACCATTGTCCCGTTGCGCCTCTACTTCAAGTCCAGCCGGGTGAAGGTCGAAATCGCGGTCGTCCGGGGCAAGAAGCAGTACGACAAGCGCGAGTCGGAGAAGAAGCGCGAGGCCGACCGCGAGACCTCCGCTGCCATTAAAACCGCCCGCAACTGACGCGACTGTGGTTGCACAGCCACAGTGCTGACCTTGGGAGGCGACAGGAGTGACGCTTCCAGTCGTTCGGCCGTAGCGACCTAACGCCAGGGAACAGAACGGCTTAGATGCCAAACGGCAGAGTGTGCGCCGCGTGGCACCCCCCTCGCTCTATTGCCGCGGCAGTATGTACGTCCAGCGAAAGACCATCAACACTACCGTCAGCATTACCGGCATCGGGCTGCACTCCGGTCTCTACACGACCGTCCAGCTCCGCCCGGTGCCCGCGGGGAGCGGCGTGACCTTCGTTCGCGCCGATCTCGACGGGCTCCGCATCCCGGCGCTGCAGGCCTCCACCACCGCCCTCGACTACGCCACCACCGTCGGCAAGGACGACGTGCAGGTCGGCACCGTGGAGCATCTCCTGGCCGCGATCATGGCCTGCGGCATCACCGACGTCGACATCGACATCGACGGCCCCGAAGTCCCCATCATCGACGGCAGCGCCCTCCCGTTCATGCACCTCATCGACGCCGCCGGCGTCCGCGAGCTGAACGCCGAGATCCCCGTCCTGCGCCTCCGCGAGCCCGTGGAGCTGGTCGAAGGCGACAAGAGCATCCGCCTCGTTCCCTCGAAAAACCTCAGCATCAAGTACAAGATCGACTTCAACCATCCGGTCATCGGCCGCGAGTCGTTCCACTTCGACTTCGGCCACGACAGCTTCCTCCGCAAGATCGCCCCGGCCCGGACGTTCGGCTTCATGCGGGACGTCGAGAAGCTCCGCGCCGCCGGCCTGGCCCGCGGCGGCTCGGTCGAGAACGCGGTCGTCCTCGACGATCGCGGCGTCGTCAACGGCCCGCTCCGCTTCAAGGACGAGTTCGTGCGCCACAAGATCCTCGACCTCGTCGGCGACCTGGCCCTGATTGGCCGTCCCATCGTCGGCGAGATCACGGCCTACCGCGCCGGCCACGCCCTCCACTCGCGCTTCGTCGCGGAGATCCTTCGCGCCGCGGCCGCACAGGAGGAGACCAGCGAGGCGGCGGTCGCGCAGCGCTACGAGCAGTTCGCTTAATTCGCCTGATCTGCACGCGTGTGGTAAAAAAGCCACACTGGTGCGCACGTCCCTCGTTCTCCTGACGATTCTCCTGGCGGCGCCGCTCCGAGCGGCGCCGCCCAGCCCCACCATCGAGCAGCTCAGCGCCACCGCCGCGGCCGGCAAGGTCTCGGTCCGCTTCACCCTCGCCGGTGCCTTCTCCAATGACGAGATGGTCGAGGCTCTCAAGAGCGGCCTGCCGACGTCGTTCACGTATTCGATCGAGATCTTCCGCGACCGTCCCAACTGGTTTGACGACTCCATCGCCAACGCCCGCGTGGAAGTGATCTGCACCTACAACTCGCTCACCCGCGAGTACCTCCTCAATTACCGCCGCGACAAGAAGCTCGTGCGCTCCGAGACGTTCACCGACCTGGCCGCCCTCGAGCGCCAGATGGCCACGGTGAACGAAGCCGATCTCTTCGACCTCGGCGACCGCAAGCCGTGGAAGCACAGAGTCCGCGTGAAGGCAGACCTCATGCGCGGCTGGCTCATGTACGTCATCCCGTGGGAAGTCTCCACGCGCTGGCGCGAGGCGCGCGTGCGATGAGTCTCCGCGACCTCGTCCTCCGCTACCGCAAAGACCCCCGCTTCATCGTCTCGGTCCCGCTGGTCATCCTGGCCGCGACGAGCCTCGTCTACTACGTCACCCAGCAGGCCAAGGAGCTGACGCCGGAGGCGCTGAGCAACCGCCTCCTGCTGTTCGTGCTGTGGAACATCAACCTGCTGCTGATCATCGGCATCCTCTTCGTGCTGCTGCGCGGCGTGGTCAAGCTGGTGCTGGAGCGGCAGCGCGGCATCATCGGCTCGCGTTTCCGCACGAAGCTCGTCGTGACGTATATCGCCACGTCGCTGCTGCCGGTCATCATCCTGTTCCTCGTCGCGACGGACCTGCTGCGCGTCTCCATCGATCGCCTGTTCGCCACGCCGGTCCGCAAGATCGTCGAGAACAGCGAGAAGATCGCCCAGATCGCGCAGGACCAGTCCGCGGAAGCCGCCGGCGGCGCGGCGCAGGAGATCGCGGCCAGCCCCGACTCCGTAGATGCCGCCCGCGTCGATGGCGTCCTCGCCCACGTCCGCCAGTTCCATCAGGTCGACATGGCCGCGGTCTACCGCGGCGGCATTCTCCTCAAAGCCCAGGCCGATCCGCGCGCGCCGATCCAGGAGGTCGCCGACCCTTCCGCGCGTTTCTTCGAGGAAGTGAAGCGCAACGGCCGCGCCGTGAAGATCGACGTCGTGGCCAGCGGCAAGTGGATCCGCACCGCGGTGGCCATGCCGGCCGACGACGTCGCCCTGGCCGGCGTCTTCATCCCCATCTCCACCAGCCGGATGCTCGACGAGTCGATCATCGCCTACCGCAACTTCCAGCAACTCTACTCGCAGCGGCAGAACCTGAAGGCATCGCAGACGATGCTCTTCCTGGCCGTGACGCTGGCCATCCTCTTCGGCACGCTCTGGACGTCGATCTACGCTTCGCGCCGGATCACCGTCCCCATCAAAGCGCTGGCCGAAGCGACAGCGCGGCTGGCCGAGGGCGGCTACGGCCATCGCGTGGAAGTGCAGGCCACGGACGAAGTGGGACGCCTGATCACTTCCTTCAACGACATGTCGGCGACGCTGGCCGAGCAGCGGCAGCAGCTCACGGAGACGAACCGCTTCATGACCACGGTCCTGGAGAGCGTGAGCACCGGCATCATCGCCTTCACCGACGAGCTGCAGGTGTTGTCGATCAACCGCGCCGCGCTGGCGATGCTGCAGCTCGGCGACGTGCCGTCCGGCGCGAATCTCTGCGAGCTGCTGCGCGCCGATCTCGAGCCGGTCTCCGAAGCGCTGCAGGAGCTGACCAGCGGCCGTGCCCGTGCCCGCGAAGTGGCGGTGATCGTCGGCGGCGAGCTGCATTACCTCGAGCTCTCCGCCGCCCGCCTCGGCACCGGCGCCGGCTGGGTGTTGGCCATGGAAAACTCCACGCAGCTTGTGCAGGCCCAGAAGCTGGCCGCCTGGAACGAGGCCGCCCGCCGTATCGCGCACGAGATCAAGAATCCCCTGACTCCCATCCAGCTCTCCGCCGAGCGCATCGCCCGCAAGTTCGGGAAGGAGCAACCGCAGATCGCGGAAGGCTGCCGCGTCATCGTCGACGAGGTCGGCCACCTGAAACGCATGGTCGACGAGTTCGCCCGCTTCGCCCGCATGCCGGCCATCCACCTTCGCCACGCGCAGCTCGCGGAGATCCTCCAGCAAGCCGCCGGTCTCTATCGCGACGTGAAGCCGCACGTCACCATCTCCGTCGACGTCGCGCCCGACCTCGAGCTGCTCATGGATCCCGAACAGATCCGCCGCGCGGTCGGCAATCTCCTCAAGAACGCGGTCGAGGCGACGGAGTCCGGCGAGATCCGCGTCTCCGCACGCAAAGCGCCGCACCGCGTCGTGATCGAGGTCGCCGATCCCGGCCGCGGCGTTCCCGACTCCGACAAGGACAAGCTCTTCCTCCCATACTTTTCGACGAAAGGACGCGGCACGGGCCTCGGCCTGGCCATCGTGCACCGCATCGTCCGCGACCACGACGGCCAGATCCACGTCCACGACAACCAGCCTCGGGGCACCCGCTTCGAGATCGAGCTCCCGGCGTAATCATGGCCAGCATTCTCATCATCGACGACGAGCCCGCGATCCGCTCGACCCTCGGCGCGATCCTCGAGGACGAAGGCCACCGGGCCACGCTCTGCGAATCCGGCGAAGAGGGGATCGCCCAGTTCGCGCGCGACGAGTTCGACCTCGTCCTGCTCGACCTCTGGCTGCCCGGCATCGACGGCCTGTCCGTGCTCGAGCGCCTGCGCACCGCCGGCGCGCCGCCGGTCATCATGATCTCCGGCCACGGCTCGATCGACAACGCCGTCCGCGCCACGCGCCTCGGCGCGTACGACTTTCTAGAGAAGCCGCTCTCCCTGGAGCGCGTGCTGCTGACCGTCAATCACGCCATCGCCGACCGCCGCCTGCGCGAGCAGGTCCGCGACCTCAAGCGCCACCTCACGCTCGAAGAGATCCTCATCGGCGAGAGCGAGCCGATGCAGCGCCTGGAGCAGCAGATCCGCAGCGCCTCGCCGTCCCACAGCCGCGTGCTCATCACCGGCGAGAACGGGAGCGGGAAGGAGATCGTCGCCCGCACCCTGCACCGCAATTCATTGCGAACGGACCAGCCGTTCATCGACGTCAATTGCGCCGCCATCCCCGAGGAGCTGATCGAGTCGGAACTGTTCGGGCATCGGAAGGGCGCGTTCACCGGCGCCATTGACGACCGCAAGGGCAAGTTCGAGCTCGCCGACGGCGGAACGCTGTTCCTCGACGAAGTGGGCGACATGAGCCTGAAGACGCAGGCCAAAGTGCTGCGCGTGCTGCAGGAGCAGACCTTCCAGCGGGTCGGCGGGCAGCAGACCATCAAAGTCGACGTGCGCGTGATCGCCGCGACGAACAAGAACCTCGAGCAGGAGATCGCCGCCGGCAACTTCCGCAGCGACCTCTATTACCGCCTCAACGTCATCCCCATCGAAGTGCCGCCGCTGCGCGCGCGCGGCAACGACGTCGTCCTGCTGGCCGAGCACTTTCTTCGCCGCTTCGCCGCCGAGACCGCGCAGCCGAAGAAGAAGCTCTCCGCCGGCGCGGCGGCAAAGCTGAAGGCCTACCACTGGCCGGGCAACGTCCGCGAGCTGCGCAATCTCGCCGAGCGGCTGGCCATCCTCTTCCCGGCCGAGACCATCGAGCCGGAGGACGTCCACCTCGGCGCCGCGCGCGCCGAGGCGCCGGTCGAGATCGCGGCCAACCTGCCGCTGAAAGAGGCCCGCGAGCAGTTCGAAAAGCAGTACATCCTCGACCGCCTGCGCGAGTTCGCCGGCAACGTCAGCCGCACCGCCGATTCGCTCGGCGTCGAGCGCAGCAACCTCTATCGAAAGATGGACGCGTATGGGATTCGGGGGCGGGAATGAGACCCACCCCGATGGCGTTAGTTGCGATGCTTGACAGCGAACCGAGGCGCCGCTAAAGTTCGCCGTCCGTAAGCGGGAATAACTCAGTTGGTAGAGTGCAACCTTGCCAAGGTTGATGTCGCCGGTTCGAGTCCGGTTTCCCGCTCCAAACGACATTGATACCGAGGGCCGCGAAAGCGGCCCTTTTTGTATCCGCGAGAGATCGCGGCACTTCTGTTTGCGATGAAACGCGTCCTCTTCTACGGCGCCCTCGGCGGCGCGCTCATCGCCCTGCTGAAGTACATCGAATACCAGCACTTCGTCCGCGCCTATCCGGCCGAGATCTACGGTGGTGTCGTGGCGCTGATCTTCACCGCCGTCGGCGTCTACGCCGGGCTGAAACTGACGCGGCCGAAGGAGATCGAGGTCATCCGCGAAGTCGAGGTCCGCGTCGGCGGACCGTTCGTCGTGAACGGCGACAAAGTCCGCGAGCTCGGCCTGACCCCGCGCGAGCACGAGATCCTCGGCCTCATCGCCGAGGGGCTGAGCAACCGCGAGATCGCCGAGCGGCTGTTCGTCTCCGAGAACACGGTCAAGACCCACTCCTCCCGCCTCTTCGACAAGATGGGCGTCAGCCGCCGGACGCAGGCCGTCATGCGAGGGAAAGAGCTCGGGCTGATTCCTTAACGTTTCAAACGAACCGTCACGATCTCTGGTAAGTCGATGATGCTCTCGGATCGCGCGGGCAGGCCTTTCGACTCGACGGTCCGCGTCGTGCCGTCGTCCCGCACCGTGATGATGACGGAAGGACAGGGGGACGCGGCGCGTCCGGTAAGCACCGCCGCGGTGATGGCGCGGTCGAGCTCGAGCACCTGAAAGCGGCGCCACGCCTCGGTGGCATTGAGCGTGTGGAAGTTGTCGGCGAACATGCCGCGCGGCCGGGGACGCTTCTTCGCCAGCTCGGCGCAGCCGTCCGGCGAGCGGCGGATCTCGTCGACTGCCGCGGCGGCCAGCGTCACCGCCTCGCTCGCGGCCACCTGGATCTTCGGTGCGGCCAGCGTGTGGACGACGCGCTCCGCCGGATCGTCGTCGGGTCCGCGGAATCCGCTCTGCTGCGAGCTCGCGAGGACCAGCGCCGCCTCGGCCGACGTTGCGGCGAGGTAGCGCTCGCGAGTCCCGCGGGCCGGCTCCGCGGGAGCGACGCTCAGCGCGCTCCCGGCGCGACGCATCAGCGCAAGCTGCAGGCGCTCCGCGCCGATGGCGATGGACTGCGACTCCAGCTCCCACCGTTCCTCCAGCGCGGCGCTCAACTGCCGCGAGGTGGCGAGCATCCGCGCGGCGGTCGCGGCGTCCCCGCGCTCGAGCGCCCGAAAGGCGCGTCCGATGAGCAGCCGGTGAAAAGTCAGGTGATCGCGGGTATAGAGCACCGAGGGGCGCGGGCGCGGTTCGTAGTCCTCACGCCAGTGAATGTCCCGATGCCCGGCCACGTACTCGGCCACGGCGTCGAGCGTTGCGGCTCGCCGTTCGACGTACGCAACGGCGGCGGGGGGAAGCGCCTCCGGCTCCATGCTGTCGGCGCGGATGGCGTCGCGGAGGAACTCGCGCAGGTCTTCCACGCTGTCGCTGGCGGACGGCTCGCCGGCCGGCGGACGCCGACGATCGGCCGAGCGGCCGCAGAGGTGCAGGTCGATCGGCTCCAGCAGCTTGTCGAGCGCCCGCGCCTCCTCGCTATCGCGATGGGGCGGATGAAGCCGCGGCAGCGCCGCGAGATCGACGCCCGTCCGCGCCTTCCAGGTCGCGGCGGCTTCCTTGCCGCCCGTTTCCTCCGGCGGCTGGAGGGCACGGGAGAAGAGCGCGGTGAAGCCCACTCCCACGAGGACGGCTGCGCCGACTGCCAGGAGCCACCGGTTGCGTACCGAATCGAGCATGCGAAAGGGTATCTTCCTCAGGCGTCAAAAGCCCCGTCGATCCGGTAAACGAAAGGATGACGGGTGAAAATCACCCGAAAGGATGGCGACAACGGCGCCTCGGCGGGCCACATTGCGGCCATGAAAAAAATCGTACTGACGTTCGGACTCCTCTCAGGCTTCTTCCTCGCCGCCATGATGGCCATCATGATGCCGCTCGGCATGAGCGGCCGGGTCGACTTCTCCAGCATGGAGGTGGTCGGCTACACGTCGATGGTGGCCGCGTTCCTGGCCGTCTTCTTCGCCATCCGCTCGTATCGCGAGCAGGTCGGCGGCGGCGTGATCACCTTCGGGCGCGCGTTCAAGGTCGGCATGCTCGTCACGCTCATCTGCGGCGCGATCTATGTGATCGCCTGGCAGATCATCTACTGGGGCTTCATCCCCGACTTCGAGGAAAAGTACGCGGCCCTGACCCTCGAGCAACTGCGCGCCAGCGGCGCCGCCCCCGCGGAGGTCGCCGCCGAGACGCGGAAGATGGAGGACTTCAAGAGGCTGTACAAGAATCCTCTGTTCAACATCGGCATGACGTTCATGGAAGTCGTCCCGGTCGGGCTGATCATGACGCTGATCTCAGCGGCCATCCTTCGCAGGAAACAGACGCCCGGCATCCGGCCGGGGGCGAGCGTGGCGGCGTAGCCTCCGTTACACTTTGCGCATGGACGAACTGCGCGGCGCCGGCGGCACCGAGGGTGGGATCGGGACGTTCTTCATCGGTTTCATCATGGCGGTCGCCGGCGCGTACTTACTCACGAACCAGGTGACGGTCACGAGCGGCTACTGGCAGATGTGGGGCTACAACGCCTTCGGGTTCTCGCTCCTGCCGTTCGTGGTCGGCATCGGCTTCCTCTTCTTCGACGGCAAGTCGATCGTGGGCTGGGTGCTGACGGTGGCCGGGGCGGTGATCCTCTTCGTCGGGATCATCATGAATCTGAGTATTTACTTCCGGCCGACCAGTCTCTTCAACACCATCATCATGCTGGTGCTGCTCCTCGGCGGGATCGGTCTGGTGGCGCGCTCGGTGCGTCCCCGCGCGGTATCCTGACTGTCTTGAGCGGCATCGCACCGGGCACCCTGCTCGACGGCAAGTACGAGATCGAAGGCCTCCTCGGCGCGGGCGGCATGGGCGAGGTCTACAAAGCGCGCCACGTCCACCTCGGCGCGTTCCGCTGCATCAAAGTCATCAAGTCCGCCCTCATCGCCGACGACTCCTACCGCCAGCGCTTCCTGCGCGAAGCGAGGCTGGCCACGCAGGTCCACCATCCCAACGTCGCCGTCGTGCACGACTTCTCGATCATGCCCGACGGCGCGAGCTTCATGGTCACGGAGTTCATCGACGGGACGACGGTCCGCGAATGGGAGACCGCCAACGGCCGCTTCCCGCTGCCGCTGGCGATCGAAGTCACCCTGCAGGTGCTGACCGGTCTCGACGCCATCCACCGCCGCGGACTGCTGCACCGCGACGTCTCCGCCGACAACGTGATGCTGGCCTTTGACTCCGACGATCACCTGATCGTGAAGATCATCGACCTCGGCGTGGCCAAGGACGTCTCCGGCCCCAACGTCGACACGACGCAGGCCGGCGTCTTCGTCGGCAATCCGAAGTACATGTCGCCCGACCACCTCGGCGAGCTGGAAGAAGGAGAGTCGCTCGACGGCCGCGCCGACCTCTACTCCCTCGGCGTCGTGCTCTACGAGATGCTCACCGGCGTCCCGCCCTTCGTGGCGCGCACGCCGAACATGTACATCGTCAAGCACCTGACCGAGGCGCCGCGCAGCTTCCGCGAGGCCAACCCGGTGCTCGACGTCCCGGACGGACTGGAAGCGCTGGTGATGCGCGCGCTGGAGAAGAAGCGCGCGAACCGCTGGCCCTCCGCGCGCGAGATGGCTGAGGCGCTGCTGCAGTACGCGCTGCCCGACCGCGGCGGGTTCACCAGGACGCAGGTGCCGCGCATGCGCGCGCAGACGACGTCGCCCGACGAGCAGCAGGCCGAGGAGGCGTGGGCGGCGGCGGTGGCGGCCGACACGTACCCGGCGTTCCGCGACTACCGCGCGAAGCATCCGATGTATCACGCCGAGGAAGCGGAGCAGGCCATCGAGGAACGGCTCGACTACGACGCCGCCTCGGCGCTGAACACCGAGGAGGCGTGGGCGTCGTATCTGGAGCGCTGGTCGCACGATCGCCACGCGAAAACGGCGGCGGAGCGACTGGAGGAAGCGCGCGTGCGCGAGGAGACGGCGTTCAGCACGGCGCTGGAGATGCGCAGCACCGCCGCCTGGAACGCGTACCTGGACGAATTTCCCGACGCCAGCCGCGGCTCGGTCGCGGAGATCTACCTGCGCGAGCAGATCGCGTTCGACGAGGCCCGCGCCAACGACACCATGGCGGGATGGGGCCTGTTCCTCCTGAATCATCCCGGCGGCCTGCGCGAGCACGACGCGCGCGAGCGGATGCGCTGGTTCGAGCAGGCCGAGGAGCGCCGCGCCCTGGCGCGGCAGGCCATCGTCGAAGGCGACTTCAACTCCGCCTTCGAAGCCGGCACCGTGGCCGCCTGGGACGAGTACCTCGCCCGCTACCCCGGCGCACCACGCGCCGACGAGGCTCGCCGCGCCCGCCAGGAAGCGGCGGAGTATGAGCTCGCCGCGAAGATGAACACGAAGGTAATGTGGCGCGCATTCGTCAAAGCCTGGCCCGAGGGGCGGCATCGCCTCGACGCCGAGCTGCGGCTGCGGGACTGAGCGCCCCTAATTGGCGCGTAGCGCCCACTGTCATCCCGAGCGTGAGTTGAGGGACCTGGGCGGGTGGGGGGTGCGACACGCGTCCTCGGGCTCATGCTGCGAGCCCCCTCCCGCCCAGGTCCCTCGACTCACGCTCGGGATGACAGGACTTACGCGCGCCAGATCCACGGCCGCTGCGCGTCGGCAACAGGGCGGAACGCATCCGCAAAGTGCGTAACGACGAAGCGCCGGCCGGTCCAGTAAATGGAGAGGATGTCGTAGCGCAGCCGCGCCTCGGGATGCTTGGCCGCGTACTGATCGCCGAGCCGGATCATCCTCTCCCGCTTCCTGCGCGTCACGGCCTCGTGCCCTTCCCCCGCGACGAGCGTCTGCCGCGTCTTCACCTCGGCGATGACGATCGTCGCCCCGCGCCGCACGACCAGGTCGATCTCACCCGCGGGCAGCCGCGCGTTGCGCTCCACGATCGTGTAGCCGCGCAGGCGATAGAACCACGCCGCGCGGCGCTCGCCGCGTTTCCCGAGCTCGCGCGGCGAGAGTCTTGCCGGACCGAGGAACCACACGCGGGGGAGTATCCCTCGGGAAGGTCTTAAAGTCTCATAGCCTCATAGGCGCACAGTCTCACAGTGGCGCGTGCTCCTATGAGACTCTGAGACTGTGAGCCTATGAGACTCTGAGCCGCCCCCCTACTTCCGGTGAAAGTGCCGCTCGATGTCGAGGTGCTTGATGTCGACGATGATCGGGCGGCCGTGCGGGCAGGCGAAGGGATTGGAGGAGCGCAGCAGCTCCTCGACCACGCGGGCCATCTCCTCGCCGCTGAGCGGGCGGTGGACCTTGATCGCCGCCTGGCAGGCCAGCGATGCGGCGATGCGCTCGCGGACGCGCGTCACGTGCGACGATTTTTCCTCCAGCGAGGCATCGATGACCTTCTTCAGAAACGTGTCGACGTCGTTCCGCAGCAGCTCCGGCGGCACGGCGGCGATGGCGAAGGCGTTGCCGGAGAAGCGCTCCACGTCGAAGCCGATCTCGCGCAGCTCCTCCAGATGCGACTCCAGGGCCGCCCCCTCCGCCGCGCCGGTCTCGTAGATGATCGGCGTCAGGAGCTGCTGCGACACCGGCTGCCGCGCTTCGACGCGGGCCAGGTAGCGGTCGTACAGCACGCGCTCGTGCGCCACGTGCTGGTCGACGAGGCGCAGGCCGCCGGGCGTATCCATCAGGATGTAGCTGAGCCGGTACTGGCCGATGATCCGTCCCTGCAGATCGCCCAGATTCGGGCGCGGCTCTTCCTCGGCCTCGATCAGGGCAACCGGCGGCTGCACCATGGCCTCGCTCTTCTGGAAGAGCGGCGTGAACTGCGGCGTCCAGCGGGGACCGCCGTCATAGCGCTGCGGCTCGAAGAGGAGCGCCGCCGACGCGGACTGCGACAAGTGCGACGGCGGCTGCGAGCCCTGCGGCGCGTCGCGCAGCAGTCCGGAGCCTTCCTCCGCGCCGCCGAGGGCGCGCTTGATGGCCTGCTCGACCGCCACGTGGGCCTGCGACGAGTCGCGGAAGCGCACTTCCGTCTTGGCCGGATGCACGTTCACGTCGACCGCCTCGGGCGGCATGGTCACGAAGAGCACGATCCCGGGATGCCCGTCGGCGTCGAAGGCCTCGGCCGCCCGATTCGCGGCGTGCGTCAGGACGCGGTCCTTGACCAGCCGTCCGTTCACGAAGAAGAACTGATTGCGGCGGCTGCCGAAGCGGAGGCCGCGCGTGACGAAGCCGGTGGCCCGCGTCAGGCCGATCTCCGCGTCGAAGTCCTCGAGGTGATCGGCGGTGTCGCTGCCGAGGATCTGCAGCGTGCGCTCGCGGGACGTGCGGGCCGGCGGGAGATCGAGCACCACGCGCCCGTTGTGCTCGAGGCGGAAGGCGCGCTCCGGCAGCGGCAGCGCGTACGAGGTGACGACGGTGACGATGGCCCGGAACTCGGCGTCGGCGCTGCGGAGGAACTTGCGGCGGGCGGGGACGTTCTCGAACAGCTCGCGCACGACGATGGTCGTGCCGCGGTCGCGCGCGGCGGGGCGCACGGTGCGTTGTGTGGTCAGCGGGTCGCAGACGATCTCGATGGCCGCGCCGCTGTCGTTGTCCGACGTAATCAGCGTAAAGCGCGAGACCGAGGCGATGGAGGGGAGGGCTTCGCCGCGGAAACCGAGCGTGCGCACGCGCGTCAGGTCGTCGAACTCGCGGATCTTCGAGGTGGCGTGGCGCTCGATGGCCAGCAGCGCGTCCTCCTCCGACATGCCGCAGCCGTTGTCGCGCACTTCCAGCAGATTGCGGCCGCCCGCTTCGAGCAGTACATCAATGGTGGTCGCGCCGGCGTCGATGGCGTTCTCGACCAGCTCCTTCACCGCCGAGGCCGGACGCTCGACGACCTCTCCCGCCGCGATCTGATTGATGAGATCGGAGGGGAGGAGGTGAATGCGGGGCATGTCCGCGATTGTAAGGGCAAGTGGCAGTGTCATTGCTCACCCCGGTCAGTATGCTGCGCCGCATCGCATCCCTCGCCGGAATCATCGTGCTGATCGCCCTCGCGCTGACCCTGCTTTGGCGCGTCTACCTCCACCACAATCAGGCCGATCCGTACGAGCGCGAGGAAGCGGTGACGGTGGAGCTTTTCACGCCGAGTAAAAATTACGGGCGATTTGCGCTAAACTACACGTCGACCGAAACATTCGAATGTGGCACGCCGAGTGCTATGTCCTAAGGCAGGAGATAGCAAAATAACCATGATGCGCACGATCACCACAGCCGTTGCCATCGCCGCGATCCTCACGATCGCAACGCCCGCCGCCTTTGCGGCGACTCCGCAGACGACTGACCTCACCAATACCTTCCGCAGCGCCGGCGCTGCTGTCGATCGCCTTCAGGTGGTCGAGATCTCCGGCATCGTCATCATCCGCGGCCGTGCCGCCGACGCAGCCCAGGCTGCAGCGGTCGGCGCCTACGCCACCACCCTCGGCTACACTCGCGTGGCCAACCTCATCCAGATCACCAAACACGACGACGCGCAGATCGCCCGCGCCGCCGAGCGCGAGCTGACCGTCAACCGTGCACTCGACGGCTGCAAGTTCAGCGTCCGCTCGGAGCAGGGCAATGTGACCGTTGCCGGCAGTGTCCAGCATGAGCTGCAGAAAGACGTCGCGGCTCAGGTTCTCCGCTCGATCAACGGTGTCCGCTCGGTCGAGCTCACCCTCGAGAAGTTCTAACAGCAAGTTCTAACTCTCCTGACTCAGCGAACGAACGACAAAACGAACGAACGAATCGAAACGGCGGGCTCAGCGGCCCGCCGTTTTCGTTTTTGGTAACTGCCGAGAAGCGTGGAGCGGCGGGCTTTAGCCCGCCGCCGCCCCCGAGCCGCGGCGGGCTAAAGCCCGCCGCTCCACGCTTCTCGGCAGATCGACGGCTCAGCGGGAATGTGACCGATGGGACAGGCAGGGTTGCCTGGCCTCTATCGCGAGCTGAGATCCATCACGCGCGGGCTGCGATCGTTCACGTGCGAGCTGAAATCGTTCACGTGCGAGCTGAAATCGTTCACGCGCGAGCTGACATCGTTCACGTGCGAGCTGACATCGTTCACGTGCGAGCTGACATCGTTCACGTGCGAGCTGAAATCGTTCACGTGCGAGCTGAAATCGTTCACGTGCGAGCTGAGATCGTTCACGTGCGAGCTGAGGATCGTCCACGCAAGAGGAAATTGTTCACGCGCGAGCTGAGATCGATCACGCGCGAGCTGACTTTGTTCTACCGCGAGCTGAGATCGTTCATGCGCGACCTGGGGATCGTCTACGCAAGAGGAAATTGTTCACGCGCGAGCTGCGATCCATCACGCGCGAGCTGCGCTTGTTCTACCGCGAGCTGCGTCCGGGAGACTTCCCGTCGTTCCCGGCTTACCGCACCGTCCGGATCGAGAACCGGTAGCCGCGTCCCTTGTCGATGTCGTCCGGCTTGGTGATCGGGTGAGCGTAGATGAACGTAAAGTAGACGTCCCAGTCGTTGAACGTGATGGCCGACTCGGTGCCGATGCCCGCGTCGACGACCAGGCGGTCGCCGTTGGTGATGTCGCTCGGGCTGTAGCCCGTCGAGCCGACGCCCACGTAGCCGACCCCGTACAGCGTGTTCCAGTGCAGCGGCCCCACTTTGTAGTCGCGGTTGCGGAAGATCGGGACGAAGACCTCGTTGGTCAGATGGACCTCGTGCGTGCCGATGGAGCTGTCGTTCGATGAGATCGAGCGCAGCGCCTCCCGGCCGCCGAGGCGGAACAGCTCGTTCTGCGGGAGCGCGTAGCACTTCCAGGAATCGAACATCTCGCTGTTCTCGATCTCCCCGTCGCCGTCCAGATCGGTGTCCTCGATGATGTCCCCATCCTCGAACAGCTCGCAGCGCGGATCGCGGGCCTCGGCCTTCTGGCGGGAGAGGAACGTGCCGACGTGCAGGCGCGAGAAGACGAACGCCGTATCGGTGAGGTCCCAGCGGCGCAGCGCCTCCCCTTCCAGTTTCGTGTACTTGTAATCGCCGGTCCAGACCGCGGCGGACTGCGTGATGGCCATGGCCAGGCCGAGCTTCTGCGGGCCGATGTCGCGGAAGGCGGTGAGCACCGGCGTGATGCGGCCGCGCTGCTCGCCGACGATGCCGTTCATCCGCTCGTCGAACTGCGTGCCGTACTGATAGCCGACCTTCATGTAGATGTTGTTCTTCTTGTCGTCCGGACGGGTCACGTCGCCGAAGGTGAGGCGGTCGTTCTGCAGCAGGAAAAAGTAGCGGTTGTTGTAGTCCCTCGGCACGCCCACGAGGAGCAGCGCGCCGCGGACGCGCTCGAACTCCTGGTCGTCGTCCGAGCCGAGGTCGGGGAACTCGATCGAGTCGAAGACCGAGAGGCGGTAGGTGTAGTTGCGCGCGTAGTACTTGTAGCGGAGGAAGGTCGAGATGTCGCCGTTGACGAACTCGTAGTCGATCTGGCTCTCGAACAGCACGTTTTTGATCAGTTTCCGCAGCCGGACGCTGGCTTCTCCCTCGGGGAGGTAGAGGTTCACGCTGGGGAGCGATTCGCGGCGTTCATAGGACGTGCTGGCGGCGTCGGAGAGAACTCCCGGCGGCCCGGACGGTGGGGCGGGGGGCGGCTCGGTCTGCCCGAAGGCGAGAGTTGCGGACGTAAGAATTACCGCAAGGATTGCCGCTGCACGAGTTCTGACCATGGAAGTTTTCATCCTTTATCCGGGCGGCCAAGCTTATACCGCCTAACTCAACCTATGGTAAAGTCAAGTAGTTGAAGTCTTTACGGAATCATTTTGGATGGTGCTGGCACAGAGTTTGTAGCGGCGCGAGCACTGTAGGCGGACCAAGACCGTGAAGTTTATGGAGGTGTTACTTGTTGCGTAGCAAACATCGGCTGCTTTTCCTGTTGTGCTTTTTGATCGTTGGCTCTGCGTCCCTGTACGCTCAGGACGCGACGGTGGAGATCAGCCGTGACGATCAGCTCCGGTTTTTTGCCCCGACCCACTCCGGGCAGACCGGCCTGTTCGAAACAGTGACGGCTGACACACTGCGCCGGGGGCAGTGGTCCTTCGGCGTGTATTTCAATGACTGGGATCTCACCGCCGGTGAGGCGCGCGACTTCGCGCCCCCCTCGGCGCGCGAGTACCAGGACATGAGTTACGACCTGTATCGCCTCAGCGCATCCGTGGGCGTCGGCCTGACGGACCGCTGGGAAGTCAGCGCGATGCTGCCCTACGACCGGATCGTCAGCAACGGCGGCGACCGCGCGGGCTTCATCAACGGCTTCCTCCACCAGGGCGAGTTCACCGAGAGCGGCATGGGCGCCGCGCGTCTGGCGACGAAGTTCATGCTCACGCCGAACGACGCCGCCACCCGTTTCGCCCTCCTCGGCTTCATCGACCTGCCTACCGGCGATGACGACACCGGGATCGCCAGCGGCGGCACCGATTTCGGCGTCGGCGGCAGCTTGACCAAGGGCATCGGCTCGCTCTCGGCCAAGTACGTGGCCCGCGGCGACCGCGAGGACGACAACGTCTTCGGCACCGGTGACATCAGCCTGCCCAACGAGTTCCGCGTCGACGCCGGTCTGAACATCCCGATCGGCCTCTTCGGAACGACCAACTGGGTGAACGAGCTGAACACCGTCTGGTACACCGGCGGCGACCGCGCTCCCGACAACCCGATCTTCCTCGTCAGCGGCATTCGCCACTGGTTCGGCACGAGTGGCTGGTCGCTCAGCGCCGGCGCCCGCTGGAACGTCGCCAAGTTCATGGACAACAACGACGAGTGCCGGTTCACGGAGCTCGACGACTGCGGCCTGTCCGGCCTGGTCGGCCTGACCTTCGCGCCGCTGCTCTTCACGCGAGAAGAGCTGCCGCCGCCCCCCCCGCCGGTCATCATCCCGCCGCCTCCGGCACCAACCCCGGCTCCGATTCCGCCGCCGCCGCCGCCCGTTGTCGAGGCCCGTCAGCCGACCGAGATCCGTACGGACGAGATTCACTTCGAAGCCGGCTCGGCCCGCCTGACCAACATCGCCAAAGCAATCCTCGACGAAGTCGCCCTGCGCATGAAGCAGGAACCGTCCGCCACCGCGCTGGTCATCGGCTACACGGATGACCGCGAGGCGACCGGACCGAACCGCGACCTCGACCGCCGCCGCGCCGAAGCCGTCCGCGACTACCTGGTGACCCGCCACGGAATCGATCCGTCGCGCATCACCGTGGAAGGCCGCGGCGTCGACACCGCCGGCGACAACACGACCGCGGAAGGCCGTCTGCGCAACCGCCGCGTCGTGATCCGTCTCATGCTCCCGTAACCCAACACATAGTCGATGTACCGAAAGCCCCCGCACCCGCGGGGGCTTTCTTTTTGCTGTCGGAAAACAAACATGCGCCGTTTTGCACTGATCGTTCTCTTCGCATTCCTCTCTGCCTGCACCACCACCGCCCCCACCGCCCCTCGGGCGACGGAGAGCACGCCCGCGCCGGCGTCGTCGACACCGACCGCCACCCCCGCGCCGCAGCGGTCCGCAAATGCGCTGACGCCGGTCGCGTCGATGCCGCGCACGATCGTTGAGCCGAAGATCCGCGTCGGCCTGCTCGTCGACCAGCCGGAAGTGGTCTTCCCCCGCACGGCGGCCGGCTACTACCTCGTCACCGATCGCGGCCCGTCCACCCTGCGGCGCGGCTTCACCGTCCGCGCGCCGCTGGCCGAGGCCACCGTGCGGTACGCCATTCAGATGGCGGCCATCTCCGACCAGAGCTCCGCGCAGAACCTCGTGGACAAGCTCAAGAGTGAGACCGGCCTCCGCGCCGACATGACCTTCGATCCCGCCAGCGGCACGTTCAAGATCCTGGCGGGCGACTTCGCCGCCTCGGCCGACGCCACACCGACGCGCACGCAGCTCGCCGACCGCGGCTACGGGCGCGATCTGCTCGTCGTGCGCCGTCCGTCCGATCAGAAATTCGAGAAGCGCTTCGAGGTCGTCGACGACGAAGGCGATCGCCACGCCATCGACGCCGGCACGCTGCAGATTTTTCCGATGACCGGCGACACGCTGACGCTCGACAAGCAGCCCTACCGTACCTCGGCGCGCCTCTTCATCAACCCGCGCGGCCTGCTCAACGTCATCAATGAGCTGAACATGGAGGACTACCTCCTCGGCGTCGTCCCCGCGGAGATGGGCCCGAGCATCTACGACGAGCTCGAAGCGTTGAAAGCGCAGGCCGTTGCTGCCCGGACTTATGCGATCCGCAACCTCCGCCAGTTCGAGAGCGAGGGCTACGACATCTGCCCCGGCCCGGCCTGTCAGGCCTACAAAGGCTTCGGCGGCGAGCACGAGCTGTCGACGAAGGCCGTGCGCGAGACCGCCGGTCTGGTGGCCACGTACCAGGGCCAGCTCATCGACGCGCTCTACAGCGCGACGTGCGGCGGCGAGACGAGCGACGTCAACACGATGTTCCCCGGCCGCACCGACCCGTGGCTCAAAGCGGCCAGATGCGTGGAGCTGGAGATGCTGACGCTCGAGGGACGCGCGGACAGCGGCCTTTTGTCGGAGGCACAGGTCAGCGCGCGCCTGTTCACGGCGCTGGCCGACCTGCCCGAAAGCGCGAGCTGGAGCGCCCGCGACGTCTCACGCGCCGTCGTCAAGGCCATGACCATGGCCGGCTTCCAGAGTCTCCCCGAGCTGTTGCCGGCGTCGTCGCGGCGCCGCGACGTGCTGCAGTACCTCTCCTCGATGATGGGACTGGCGCAGAAGTCGCGCGTGGTCCTGATGCCGGAGGACCGCAAGTATTACTTCCCGCAGTCGTCGAACCCCGAGGACGAGCCGCATCTCGCGGCGGCGTTCTTCGTGAAGTACGGCGTCTGGCCGGCACAGTTCATCGACCGCATCCGCCTCGACGAGGCCATGCCCCGCGAAGAGCTCTACGCTCTGCTCGGCTCGTGGCTGCGCGAGCAGAGCCTCATGCGTGACGCGGAAGGAAAGATTTTCCGCATCGAAGGGCGCAAGCTTTCACTCAAAGCGAAAGGTGAAGTGACGTCGCACAACTTGCCGGCCGGGATCCCGCTGTTCCGTAAGCTGGGCGACCGCTATCAGGAGTACCGCAGCGTGCCGATCCTGATCGGCGACCGCGCCACGGTCATGATCGGCCCGGACAAGACCGTGGCCGCGGTGGTCGTACAGGCCAACTACGACGGCGCCGCCTTCGACCGCACCTCCAGCTACTCGAACTGGACGCGCAGCTATCGCGCCGACGAGCTGGTCACCGCCATCAACCGCCGCAACCCCATCACCCAGCTCATCGACATCCGCCCCACCGTCATCGACGAATCGGAGCGCGTGGCAGAGCTCGAGGTGACGGCCGAGGGGGGACGGAAGTTCACGCTCAAAGGCCTGCCGGTGCGCTGGTCGCTGAACGTGCCCGACAACCTCTTCGTCTACGACAAGACCAAAGACCCGGACGGCATGGACCGCTACACGTTCTACGGCAAAGGCTGGGGCCACGGCACCGGCATGTGCCAGGTCGGCGCCTACGGCATGGCCTTCCGCGGCTGGACCTTCGATCAGATCCTGAAGAACTACTACACGGGGATCGAGATCGTGAGGAGGTAGTTGGGGAGGGTTGCTGGTTGCTGGTTGCTAGTGACGCTGCGTTGTGGCGTCGGTGCGTTCGACGTTACTCGTTGCTCGGCAGGGGTGCATCTTGCCGAGACGCACCCCTGCCGAGTAACGAGCAACGACCGGGCGACCGAATTGGAAAGACTTCCATAGCGGAGCGTGCGGGGGGGCTATGGACTGCGGCGGCCGCAGACGCCGCTTTCACTGCCGTTCGTGGTGCGGAGTCGCTGTGGCACCGAAGGCAGTGAAAGCGGCGCCGCGGTCGCCGCAGTCCATAGCCCCCGCCCGCCCGGGGCGGTTGCGTCGTGGGCGTGAGCGCGGTAATCGTTGCTCGTTGCTCGGCAAGGGTGCATCTCGGCGAAAGGCACCCTTGCCGAGTAACGAGTAACGACCGTATCGACGAAGCCGCACTAGCAAAGTCTCGCCATGAGGCACCCCGAACGAGCAACGAGCAACGAGCAACGCCGTCACGGCTCACTCCCCAGAATCAACACCGCCACCGCCACCATCACCCGCCGGTCGAGCGCGTCGCTGGTCACATCGAGCACGTCCACCCGTCCGGCGTCGTCCGGGCGGCGCACGATGTGTCCTGCTTCGATGCCGCCGTGCGTGATGCGGACGTCGGTCTCGAAGCGGCGGCTGAACTTTCCGTACAGCTTGCGGAGCAGCGCGCCAAAGAACGACTCCTCGATCGCCTCGCCGACGTAGCGGCCGTCGTGCTGGATCGTCCAGCGATTGCGGCCGAGGCGGGCCAGGAACGATTTGCGGAGCTCCGCGAGGTGCGCGCCGTTCGGCGCGGCCACGACGAACGCCGATGACGGGAACGTCGCCCGCTGCGAGATCGTCAGCGCCGGCTGCCCCTCGTCGTACAACGTCACGTTCGCGCGCGGCGTGAGCAGGCCGATGATGAACGTAAAGGCGATCGTCAGCGCCAGCGTCACCGCCGCGCGCACCGGCGACTTCTCCGCCATCAGGAACAGCACCGCCGCCAGCCCGGCCACCGCCACGATCGCCGAGACCAGCGCCGCCACCACGCTGACGATGCTGGCGAAGCTGCGGTAGGTGAGGAGCACCTCGCCGTTCGCGCCGCGTACCGCCGCGATCTCGCCGGCGCGCAGTCCCGTCGTGAAGCGGAACTGCGTGTGCGCGAACGGACCCATCGCTGATTCGAGCGTCGGCTTCTTCGGCGGTAGCGGGGGAGGAGACGGCGGCGCGGCGATCACGGGACTCGTGTCGCCCCCCGCGGGTGGGATCGGCTCGGTCGGACGCTCCACTTCAGCTACTTTTTTTTTAACTCTGCCGGCTCGATCTTGTCGTGCGGCAGGGTGTCGAGGTTCACGCGCTCGAGGGTCGACGTCGGCAGCATCTCCAGCGCGCTCAGGTCCTCGGTCGGCGGCATCGGCTGGTCGTACGGCGGCTCCGGCGCGGAGGCCAGCGGCGCGGCGTCATTCTCGGTCGGCAACTCCTCCGAGAAGCGCCCGTACGTGTTCCCCATCCGCAGCCGCGCACCGTGGGTGAGCGGGGCCACGCGGATGCGCTTTCCATTGACGTACGTTCCGTTCGCTGATGCCAGGTCGTGCAGGACGAAGAAGCCGCGCTCGAAGACGATCTCGGCGTGGTGCCGCGACACCTTCGGGTCGCGAAGGATGATGTCGTTCCCCGGATCGCGGCCCAGCGTGAACGGGCGATGCGTCTGGAGCCGGTAACTTTTCTCCGCGCCGTCGAGGCCGACGAAGAAGATCTTGGCCATTCGTGCGCGGATTGTAAGCGGCTTTGGCGAGCTTGGCGAATCCGGCCCGCCTACTCGGCGATGGCGTGGCTGCGGTTCATCTCCGAGACCAGCTCGTCCACCGTGAGCGGCTTCGTCAGCCACGTGCGCACCCGGTTGGGGAGGGCGACTGGGGCCGGCTGGCCGCTGATGACGATGATCTCGATGTCGCGGGCGCCGTCCTGCACCGCCAGGCGCGACACGACCTCCTGCCCGTCCATGAGCGGCATCATCCAGTCGAGGAGGATGTAATCGGGCCGCTCCGAGGCGACGCGGTCCACCGCCTCCGCACCGTTGGCCGCGAGTTTTACCTCGAACCCCCTCTGATTGAGTCCGATCGCGTACAGCCTCCGTACATCTGCGTTGTCTTCCACCAGCAGAACCTTCGGCTTGCCACCCATGGAAGCCGCGAAGGTGCAGAAAGCCTACCAACTGGTTGCATCACGACCAGCAGTCGCGGCCGCCACCGGTGACGTTTCTCATGCTATCCTCCGCGCGCCTCTGCGGCACCTCCGCTATGAATGTAAAAAAACGTTTGCTCGATGGCGCGCGGATGAACCGCGCGATCCGCCGTATGGCCATCGAAGTCGTGGAAAAGAACCGCGGCCTCGAGCAGTTGATGATCGTCGGCATCCGCAGCCGAGGGGTTCCCATCGCCGAGCGCATGGTCGCCGAGATCGAGCAGATGGAAGGGCAGCCGGTCCCCTTCGGCATCCTCGACATCACCCTCTACCGCGACGACCTCACCACCATTGCCCCGAATCCGGTCGTCAAACCGACGAAGTTTCCCGAGCCGATCAACGACAAGATCATCGTGCTCGTCGATGACGTCCTCTACACCGGCCGCACCGTGCGCGCCGCGCTCGACGCCCTGATCGACTTCGGCCGCCCCAAGCAGGTCATGCTGGCGGTCCTCATCGACCGCGGCCACCGCGAGCTCCCCATCCACGCCGACGTGATCGGCAAGACCGTCCCCACCGACGCCGACGAAGTGATCAAGGTCAAGCTGGCGGAGACGGACGACGGCGAGGATGAAGTCCTGCTGATGGAGAAATGAGAGCCTCAGGTTCATCCCTCCGCTCCAAAGACCTCCTCGGCATCGAAGCCCTCACTCCCGAAGAGATCACGCTGATCCTCGACACCGCCGAGGGATTCAAGGAAGTGAGCGAGCGGCCGGTGAAAAAAGTGCCGGCGTTGCGCGGCCAGCTCGTCATCAACCTCTTCATGGAAGCGTCGACGCGCACGCGCGTCTCCTTCGAGATCGCCGAGAAGCGCCTCTCCGCCGATACCCTGAATTTCTCCGCCTCGGGATCGGCCGTCGAGAAAGGGGAGACCCTCATCGACACGGCCGACAACCTCGTGGCCATGCACCCCAACATGATCGTGATCCGGCACAAGCACCCCGGATCGCCCCAGATGCTGGCCGAGCGCTATCCCACCATCTCCGTCATCAACGCCGGCGACGGCGCCCACGAGCATCCCACCCAGGCCCTCCTCGACGCCTTCACCATCCGCGAGCGCCTGGGCCGCCTGCAGGGCGTCAACGTCGCCATCGTCGGCGACATCAAGTACTCCCGCGTCGTCCGCTCCAACATTCACCTCCTCACGAAGATGAAGGCCAACGTCACCCTGGCCGCGCCGCCCACGCTCATCCCCACCGAGATCGACAAGCTCGGCGTACGCGTCGTGCACTCGCTCGACGAGGCCATCGAAGGGGCCGACGTGGTGATGATGCTGCGCATCCAGCTCGAGCGGCAGGGGAAGCTCAGCTTCCCGTCGCTGCGCGAGTACTACAACACCTTCGGCCTCACCCGCGAGCGCCTGCGCCGCGCCAAGAAAGGCGTGCTGGTCATGCATCCAGGCCCCATGAACCGCGGCGTCGAGATCGCCTCCGACGTCGCCGACGACCCCAACTACTCCGTGATCCTCGAACAGGTCACCAACGGCGTCGCCGTCCGCATGGCGGTGCTGTACCTCCTCGGCGGAGCACACGGTGAATGAGGCGAATTGAGAATTGAGAATTGAGAAAGCCGAGAACACCTTGACTACGAATCTCGATCGATCAAGCCCTTCGTTCGCCTTCTCCCTTTCTCAATTCTCAATTCTCAATTCTCAATTCTTATGAATCTCCTCATCACCAACGCCCGCGTCATCGACCCGAGCCAGCAGCTCGACGCGACGCTCGACATCCTCATCGAGGACGGCGCGATCGCTAAAGTCGACAAGCGCATCAAGGCCGCGAACGTCGAGACCCTCGACGCGACGGGCCTCATTGCCACGCCCGGGTTCATCGACCTGCACACGCACCTCCGCGAGCCCGGGCAGGAGCACAAGGAGACCATTGCCACCGGCACGCGCGCCGCGGTGGCCGGCGGCTATACGGCCGTTTGCGCGATGGCCAACACCGTCCCGCCGAACGACGAGCGCGCCGTCACGGAGATGATGCTGGCCGAGGCCGCGCGGAACGGCTCGTGCCGCGTTTATCCGATCGGCGCGGTGAGCCGCGGGTTGAAAGGCGAGGAGCTGGCCGAGCTGGCCGAGCTCCGCGCCGCCGGCTGCGTCGCCGTCAGCGACGACGGCAAGCCGGTCTGGAACGCGCAGCTCATGCGCCGCGCCCTCGAGTACTGCTCCATGCTCGGCATCCCCGTCGTCGCGCACGAAGAGGACGCCAACCTCGTCGAAGGCGGCGTGATGCACGAGGGCTTCTATTCGACCCTCCTCGGCATGAAAGGCATGCCCGCTGCCTCGGAGGAGACACTCGTCGCCCGCGACGTGATCCTGGCCCGTCTCACCGGCGCCCACGTGCACATCGCCCACCTCTCCACCGCCGGCGCCGTCGACGCCGTGCGCCGCGCCCGTGCCGAAGGGGTGAAGGTCACCTGTGAGGTCACGCCGCACCACATCGCTCTCGGCGACGACACCGTGCAGTCGTTCTCCACGAACCTGAAGATGAACCCGCCGCTGCGCAGCGAGGCGCACCGCCGGGCCATCGTCGAGGGCATCGCCGACGGCACGGTCGACGCCATCGCCACCGACCACGCCCCGCACCATTTCGACGAGAAGAACGTCGAGTTCGACCTGGCCCCGTTCGGCATCATCGGCCTGGAGACGGCGTTCGCGGTCTGCTACGAACAGCTCGTCCTCGCGAACGTGATCGGGCTGCCGCGCCTCATCGAGTTGTTCACTTCGGGACCGGCCGGCGTCTTCAACCTCCCGGGCGGCACGCTCCAAGCAGGTTCCCTCGGTGACGTGACTCTGCTCGACCTCGACGCCCGCCAGGAATTCACGCGCGGCAGCTTCGTCTCCAAGGCCTCCAACTCGCCGTTCGTCGGCCGCACGCTGCAGGGCCGCGCCGTGACGACCATCGTCGCCGGCGTGGTCAAGCACGACGTGCGGGAGGCGCAGGCCAGGCCGCAGCGCAAACGCAAATGATGAAACGCATCGTCATCGTCGACGACTCCTCGTCCTACTGCGACCTCTGGTCGAACTTCATCCTGGAGCGCTACCAGGACATCGCCGCGATCGAGACCTACACCCACCCCTACGACGCCCTGCCGAAGATCGACGACACCATCGACCTCCTCATCGTCGATCTGGAAATGCCCGGCATGGACGGCAAGAAGTTCGTCGAATACGCCCGCGCCAAAGGCCTCTCCCCCCGCCGCATCGTCGTGACGTCCTCTCACTCCGCCGACGTCCTCCACCAGCGCTTCCGCATCGGCGAGACCATCGCCGTCATCAACAAGACCGAGCCCAAGCAGCAGGAAGCGTTCATGATGATCATCGATTCGATCGTGAGAAAGCAGGTATGAGGTACGAGGCATGAGGTAGGAGTGAGCCTCCGTCAGGCGCCACACTCATACCTCATCCCACATGCCTCATACCTCGGACAGGATGAGACATGAGTGAGCCGCCGACAGGCACCTACTCATCCCTCGTACCTCATCCCTCATACCTCTATAATTCCCCGCCGTGACCGTCGTCCCCGAACCGCAGCATCAGGCGCCCGCGTTCTCTTTGAACGACCTGCTCGTGTATATGAGCAAGCAGCAGGCGTCGGACCTTCATCTGAAGCCGATGCGGCCGCCGCTGGTGCGGGTGCAGGGGAAGCTGATCGCGGTCAAGACCGAGCCGCTCAAGCCGGCCGACCTGGAGCGGATGCTGCTGCCGATCCTCAACCGCGCCCAGAAGGAAAAGTTCGACCAGACCCAGTCCGTCGACTTTGGTTACGGCGTCCCGGGCGTGGCCCGCTTCCGCGCCAACATGTACATGCAGCGCGGCACCGTCGGCGCCGTCTTCCGCCGCATCCCCATCCAAGTGCAGTCCATCGACGCGCTGGAGCTGCCGACGGCCGTCCGCGAGATGACCCAGATCCCCGACGGCCTCGTGCTCGTCACCGGCCCGACCGGCTCCGGCAAGTCGACCACGCTGGCGGCCATGCTGGTCGAGATCTGCGAGCACGAGCCGCTGCACATCGTCACCATCGAAGACCCGATCGAGTTCCTCTTCCAGGACAAGGTCGCGGCCATCTCGCAGCGCGAGGTCGGCACCGACACCCCCACCTTCAAGGAAGCGCTGCGCAACTCCATGCGCCAGGACCCCGACGTGATCATGGTCGGTGAGATGCGCGACGTGGAGACGATGCAGACCGTGCTCACCGCCGCCGAGACGGGCCACCTGGTCTTCTCCACGCTGCACACCAACAACGCCGCCCAGACGCTCGACCGCATCATCGACGCCTTTCCGCCCGACCAGCACAAGCAGATCCGCTCGCAGCTCTCCCTCGTCCTGCGCGGCATCATCTCCCTCAAGCTCGTGAAGACGACCACCGGGAAGATGACCGCGGCCGTCGAGGTGCTCAAGAACTCGCCGCGCATCGCCAAGCTGATCGAGGAAGGGCATACCAAAGACATTCACGACGAGATCGAGAGCTCGGTCGGCCTCTACCGCATGCAGTCGATGAATCAGTCGCTCATCGCCCTGCTCGTGCACCAGAAGATCAGCTACCAGGACGCGATGGAGCTCTCCAGCGACGCCGACGACCTTTCACTCAAACTCCGCAAGCTCTTCCCGCAGATCGAAGAGCGCGTCCGCCAGGGAGGAGACATGGCCCCCAGTTACTCCGATTTCTCGCAGATCACCGAGCTGATGGACATCAAGCGCCTGTACGAAGAGCAGGAAGTGCAGTGGCGCTCCCGCCTCTCCGACAAGGACGAGCAGCTCGACGGCCTCCGCCACGACGTCGAATACCTCCGCGCCCAAGTCGCCCAGAACAGCGGCGGTGACAAGCAGAAAGACGAAGAGATCGTCCGCCTCCGCGGCGAAGCCGAGCGCCTCCGCGCCGACGCCCAGGCCAAGATCACCCAGCTCCAGGAGCGCATCAAGGAGCTGAATCAGAAGCTGATGGCCGCGAGCCCCGTGAAGAGGTAGGAGCCTCGCAAGTATGGGTTACTGGTTGCTAGTTTCTAGTTGCTGGTGCCTTCAGCCGCTGCAGCACCAGCAACCAGCAACTAGAAACCAGTAACCAATCATGACGACCAAACCCACCAGACAACTCGAGACCTTTCCCAACCCCAACCCGCAGCGCGACTACGAGATCGCGTTCGAGGCTCCCGAGTTCACCTGCCTCTGCCCCGTGACCGGGCAGCCCGACTTTGCCACCATCCGCATCCGCTACACCCCGGACGCCAAGTGCGTCGAGCTCAAATCGCTCAAGCTCTACCTCTGGTCCTACCGCGACGAAGGTACCTTCCACGAAGCCGTCACCAACCGCATCGCCGACGACCTCATCGCCGCCCTCGATCCGCGGTTCCTCATGGTGGAGGGGGATTTCTACGTACGCGGCGGGATCTCGACGAAGGTCAAGGTCGAGCACCGGAAAGATTCATAGGCGCATAGGCTCATAGCCTCATAGCTATGCGACTGTGAGCCTATGAGCCTATGAGCCTATGAGCCTATGAGCCTATGAGCCTATGAGCCTATGAGCCTGTGAGCCTATGAGCCTGTGAGCCTGTGAGCCTGTGAGACTCTCACGCCCGCCGCAGCCTCCACTGCTCATTCACATACTCCGCGAACGACGCGGTCCCGCCGCCGATCCACTCCGTGAGCATCTCCACGCTGGTCTCGTCGACGCCGCCGACGATCGACAGGCTGGCCGACTCCGCGATGCGCGTCAGCGGCTTGTCCAGCTCCGCGATCGTGCGCGCGGAGCGGGCGATGGTGCCGGCCAGGTCGAGGTCGAGCTCCATCGCGATCATGCGCGAGGCGGTGAGGGTGAGCAGCACGGCCGCGTTCCAGTTCGAGCGCTCCTCCCACCGCGGCGGGAGGACAAAGTCCGCCATGCCGCGCTCCGCCGCCAGCGCCGCGATGTGGCGCTCGGTGGCGAGCTGGATCGGCGCGGTGTCCGCATGGAACAGCATCGCGTAGAGATCGTCGTCGCCGGTCAATTCGAGGGCGCGGGCCATGGCCTGCTTCGCCGTCGGCTCGACCTCGATCGCGATCGCGGCAAAGAACGCCGCGCCTCCGCTCTTCGCCGCGTCGGCGAGTTGCTCGAGCTTTTGCAGGTCGGTGGTGAGGGGGAAGATCGCCGGCACGGCCATGCCCCACTGCTGCCGGTCGGTCAGCCGGACGGCATCGCCGTCCGAGGTGAGGAGTTGCGCGGAGTGTCCGTTCTCCGCGCACCACGCCATCGCCTCCGCGCCACGCGCGAACACCGCCTCCGCGTTTCCCGCCGCGTCGATCAGCAGCGGGGACGTCACGCCGCGCCCGCGCTCCAGCTCATCGCGCACGTTCTCCGCCACTGTCACCTCGAGCTTCTCCGCGCCGCTGGCGCGCAGGGACACGTAGTCGATGGCCACCGGCGTCGCGCGGCGTGCGCCGTACGGCGCGATCGTCGTCGCCGCCCAGAACGGGGCCGCCGGCGCCGACGACCGGCGCACGCGAAGCTGAGACGCTTTGCGGTAGAGGATCACTTCGGGAGGTAGGGCGCTACGAGCGCCCTGACGTACTTGGCGATCATGTCGAACTCGAGGTTCACCCGGTCGCCGACGCTGGCCATGCCCAGACTGGTGCGGCGCAGCGTCTCCGGGATCAGCGCCGCGCCGAAGGAGCCCGGCTCCGGGTCGACGACCGTCAGAGAGATCCCGTCCACCGCCACCGAGCCCTTCGAGACCAGGAGATCCGAGTACTCGTCGGGGCAGCTCCAGCGAAAGACGGCGAAGTCGCCCTCGCTCGTCGTCGACATCAGCGCGCCGACCGTGTCGACGTGCCCCTGCACGATGTGGCCGCCCATGCGGTCGCCGACGGCCAGCGCGCGCTCCACGTTCACACTGCCGCCGGCGCCGAGGCTGCCGAGGGTGGTGCGGGAGAGGGTCTCGTCGGAGAGGTCGGCCACCAGCGAGCCGTCGTGCTCGGGGAGCACCGTCAGGCAGACGCCGTTGACGGCCAGGCTCTCGCCGCGCGTGAACGGCTCGGGGTCGGTCGTGCGGATGCGCACGCGCGCGCCGTTGGAGAGGCGCTCGAACGCTTCGATGGTGCCGGTGTGGAGGATGATGCCGGTGAACATGATGTGGCGCGACTAGGCCGGGTAAGCGGTGATCATCAGATCCCGTCCCACGACCTCCACGCGATCAAACCGAAAGCGGTGCGCCGCTGTCAACCGCTTCACCCCTTCGCCGCCGAAGATCGACGGCGCCTCGGCCCCTCCGACGATCATCGGCGCCACGAACAGGATCATCTTCTGCCACAGCCCGCGCCGGATGACCTCCGAGTGCACCATCGAGCCGCCCTCGACGATCACCGAGTGAATGCCGCGCGCGTACAACTCGCCGAACACGTGCTGCAGGTCGACGCGCCCCTCCACGCGCACCACGTCCACGTTCGGGACGTCGAGGCTCTGCGTGGTGAAGACGATCGTGCGCCCGCCGTCCGTAAACAGCTGCGCGTGCGGCGAGGCCGTGCCGTCGCCGTCCAGCACCACCCGCGTCCACGGCGTCGACGCCAGCCCGAGGCGCCGCGTCAGCCGCGGGTTGTCGGCGGCCACCGTGCCGCTGCCGACGACGATGGCGTCGTACTCCTCGCGCAAGGCCAGACTGCGCTCCCGCGCCGCCTCGGCCGTGATCCACTGCGAGTCGCGGTCGACGGTGGCCAGCTTCCCGTCCAGCGTCATGGCCGCCTTGACCAGGACAAACGGCAGTTTCTGCGACACCGACCAGACGAACTTCTCGTTGAGCCGCCGCGCCTCGGCCTCGAGCACGCCGACCGACACTTGGATGCCCGCCTCGCGCAACGCCGCGATCCCGCGCCCGTCCACCACGTCGTGCGGATCGCTCATCGCCACCACCACGCGCGCGACCCCCGAGGCGATCACCGCGTCGTCGCAGGGCGGCGTGCGCCCATGATGCGAGCAGGGCTCCAGCGTCACATACATCGTCGCCCCGCGCGCATCGTCGCAATGCCGCAGCGCCACGACCTCCGCATGCGCTTCCCCCGCCCGCTCATGCCACCCCTCGGCGACAACGACTCCATCGCGCACGATCACGCACCCGACCATCGGATTGGGCGAGACGGAAAACCTCCCTCGCTCGGCCAGCGCCAGCGCGGCGGACATGAAGTGTTCGTCGGTCACACGGGGAGGGTACAGGAAAGAGAAAGGAGGAAAGAGGAAAGAGGAAAGAGGCCGCCACCCGGGGAAGCTGCGCTTGAGCACACACATCGCGTGGCGGAAGAGAAATCGAGTGTCGAAATCGATCGTCTAGGGATGACCAGTCCCCTCTCCCCGCGAAGAGCGGGGAGAGGGCTAGGGTGAGGGGTTGTGGCTCGGCAAAAAGGGAGCCCCTCACCCTGGCCCTCTCCCCACTGCGGTGGGGAGAGGGGACTGATTCACGCGATATGGGGCCCTCTTTCCTCTTTTCTCCTTCCTCGTTCCTCTCTCTTTCCCCCATAAACGAAAAGGCCGGGCGATCGCCCGGCCTTCCCAGTTACGAATGAACGTGTTTACGGCGCCTGGAGAACTCGATACGTCGAGATCATCTGCCCGCCGCGGGTTGGCGTGCGCACGTACATGCGGACGCGCTGGCCGCTGCGGAAGCGGGCGATCGCGGCGCGGAACTCTTCCACGTTGTTGACCGGCTGTCCCTGCACCTCGGAGATCACGTCGCCTTCGCTGATGTTCGCGTCGCCCGCGGGCGAGACGCTCTTCACGTCGGTGACGAGGACGCCCGCGGCGTCGTTCGGGATGCCGTTCGCGCGGCGCAGCTCGGCGGTGAGGTTCTGCACCGTCAGGCCCAGCTTGTCGCGGACCGGCTCGGCCGCCTCCGCTTCCTCGACTTCCGGAGCATCGCCGTCCGGCGGGCGCTCGGCAGTCGTCGCGTTGAGCGTCTGGCGCTTGTTGTTGCGGATGACCGTAATGTTCACCTTGCTGCCCACGGGCAGGTAGGAGATGTAGTCGATCAGCTCGCGGTTGTTGCGGATCGGCTTGCCGTCGATCTCCACGACCACGTCGCCCGCGCGGAGGCCGGCCTTGTCGGCGGGCTTGCCCGGGTCGACGGCCTGCACCAGGGCGCCACGCGCCTCCTGCAGCTCGAACGCCTCACGAGTCTCCTCGGTGACGTCGCTGATGTTCATGCCGAGGTAGCCGCGGACGACTTTCCCCTGCTTGAGCTGCGGGATGAGCATCTTGACCGTGTTGACCGGCGTGGCGAAGCCGATGCCCTGCGCGCCGCCGCCGCGGATGGCGGTGTTGATGCCGACCACTTCGCCGGAGATGTTCAGCAGCGGGCCGCCGGAGTTGCCGAAGTTGATGGCGGCGTCGGTCTGGATGAAGTTCTCGAACGACTGCGTCTCGCGCGACAGACCGAGCGAACGCCCCTTGGCGGAGATGACGCCGACCGTGAGCGTGTTCTCGAAGGTGAAAGGATGGCCGATGGCGATGGCCCAGTCCCCCTTGCGGATGCGCTCGGAATCGCCGAGGCGGATCGAGGGGAGCTGCTGATCGGTGTCGATCTTCAGCAGGGCCAAGTCGGTGGCCGGATCGCGGCCGACGATCTTGGCCGTGACGGTGCGTCCGCCGTTCCCGTTCTCGTCGGCGCCGTAGTGCACTTCCACTTTCGTGGCGCCTTCGATGACGTGGTTGTTCGTGACGATGTAGCCGTCAGGGGAGATGATGAAGCCGGAGCCGCCGCTGCGCTCGGCGCGCTCGTCGTCCTCCTGCTGCTGCGGGCCGTCGCTGCCCTGGCGGCGGCGGTTCGGGTCGGAGGGATCGGGGAAGAAGAACTCGAACGGGTCGATGCCGAAGTTCCGTCGCTGGCGATCGCTCATCTTCACGATCTCGGTGGAGCGGACGGAGACGACGGCCGGCATGACGCGGGCCGCGACGTCGGCGAAGGAGGGGATGGTGACGGCCGGGACGGCGCCGCTCGGGGTCTGCACTGCGGTCTGCGCGTTCGATCTGCGCACCAGGCCGAGGTCGGCGCTGATGAGAATCCCGAAGGCCACCGACGCGATGACGATCGCGATCGTCGAAAGGATGCGCTTGGTGGATTGACTCATAGGTTGTATTTGATTCCTCCTGGGGGGATGCGGGGAACTCTTTGCTGCATCGTAAGTGCCACCGCGGGGCGGGGATTCCCGCCCCTCGTCTCAGACGCGCCGCCGAGGGTAATGTTCCGTCACAAAAAAGAAAAAGGCCTCGCTACGCGCGAGGCCCCGATCACCAGGAGAGAGGTACCGCTGTGCGGAGCCACGTCAGACGACGCGGCGCCGTCCGACGATGAGGCGATAGACCAGCAGCAGGGCCATCGCGCCGATGATCGAGCCGATCCAGCCCGCCGTCGTGTTCTCGCGCCCCATGAGGGTCGAAGCCAGGAAGCCACCGACGAACGAGCCGGCGATGCCGAGCAGGATCGTCACGATCCAGCCGCCCGGATCGCGCCCCGGCATGAGGAACTTCGCGATCGCGCCGACGACCAGGCCAAAGAGAATCCAACCAATGATGTTCATGCGCTTTCCTCCAGAAATTGCGCCCGGCGCTAGGTTGCGCCGGTGCTCTACTGTTGAGCAGGAGGTGTGCCAGACTGTTCGCTTCGCTCCGAGGTAAAAGGAAAAAGGGAAAAGGTAAAAGTCGCTTCGCGTGGATTCACGCCTTACGCGACGCCCCCAGTTCCGGATACCTCACCCGTGGCGTGCTGCACATGGAAGTTACGGTGTAGGTGGAAACGTAGGGCCACGCCCTACGTCTGGCGAGTCGCCTGAAACGTGCCCGCTCGCGTAGCGACTTTTACCTTTTTCCCTTTACCTTTTACCTGTCGAAGCATTTGGTATCTTGCGCGAGTGAAACGAATCGGAATCCTCACCGGCGGCGGCGACTGTCCGGGACTGAACGCCGTCATCCGTGCCGCGGTTCGGACGCTGGTGCGCGAGCACGACATCGAGGCGGTCGGGATTCAGCTCGGGTTCGAGGGGCTGCTGACCAAGGCCGTCGTGCCGCTGAACCTCGAGACCATCCGCGGCATCCTCCCCAAGGGCGGCACGCTGCTGCGGACCACCAATCGCGGCAACCCGTTCGAGTATCCGGTGCGCGGCGGCGTCTCGGAGGACCGGTCGGCCGAAGTCGTGGCCAACATCCGCGAGCTCGGGATCGACGGCATCATCGCCATCGGCGGCGACGGCACGCTCCGGATCGCCCAGCGCCTCTCCGACCTCGGCATCCCCATGGTGGCCGTGCCCAAGACCATCGACAACGACCTCGCCGCCACCGACTACACCTTCGGCTTCCAGACCGCCGTGGCCGTGGCCACCGATGCCGTCGACCGCCTGCACACCACCGCCGAGAGCCACGACCGGGTCATGATCCTCGAGGTCATGGGGCGCAACGCCGGCTGGATCGCCCTCTACTCCGGCCTGGCCGGCGGCGCGGACATCATCCTGCTCCCCGAGATCCCCTACAAACCGCGCGCGATCGTCGACCTGATCGAAGAGCGGCAGAAAGAGGGGAGGAACTTCGACATCATCGTCGTGGCCGAGGGGGCCAAGCGCTCCGGCGGCGAAGAGACCTATCTCGACAAAGCCACGCGCCGCCTCGGCGGCGTCGCCTATCAGGTCGCGGCCGACATCCAGAACCACATCGAGATGGAGATCCGCGTCACGGTCCTCGGCCACATCCAGCGCGGCGGCTCGCCCATCGCCTACGACCGCATCCTGGCCTCGCGCTACGGGGCCGAGGCGGCCAACCTCGTAGCCCGCGAAGAGTTCGGAATGATGGTCGCCCTGCGCGGCGACCACATCATGGCCGTACCGATCGTCGACGCCGTGTCGCGGCCGAAATACGTCGATCCGGACGGAGAAGTCGTTAAGGCAGCGCTCAGTCTCGGAATCTCCTTCGGCGATGGGCGCTGATTTCGTCATGTGAGCCGCCCATGCGGCCCCGGCCATAGGAATTCTTCAGCCCCTGAGCGGGATTGGTTGTAAATTCCGACTACCCGGCGTCGTGCGCCGGACTCCAATACCCGATTACCAACCCATCGACCCCGGCCCGGGCGTTCGTGCGCGGGCTGTTGCGTCTGACTGGTTTGTGCAGGAGAGCCATGCCGAAGGCCGTTCGCAGTACGGAGTTCGCTGTCGCCGCCGAGTCCCACCCGCAATCCGCAATCACGATGCGCATGGCGCTCGGAGGATCGATGAAACGAGCAGGCTTTTTCCTGGCAGTGTTGTGCGCGGTGCTGGTCGGCTGGAGCGCCTCGGCGCAGACGACCTACACATGGAATCAGACCGGCACCGCCTCCTGGGCCACGGCCGCGAACTGGACCCCGACCCGCACGACACCCGCGGCCAACGACGTACTGGTCTTCGACAACGCCGGTGCGACGCTGACCGTGACGAACGTCCCCACGCAGACGATCGGGAGGCTGTCCGTCGCCACCAACACAGCCGTCAATCTGCAATCGGCTGCCGCCGTCACCCTGTCCGTCGCCGGAGGTGCCGGTGACGACCTGGTGGTCGCTGCAGGCGCGCAACTGAACCAGACCGCGACCGTCGCCGCCAACGCCATTACGGTCGCTCTCGCGGCCGGCGCGACCGGCAACATCTCCGGCTCGATGACATTCACCGGCGCCGGAGCCGGCACGGCTCACCGGCTCACCGCGGCCAGTGCGAGCGGCATCACGTTCCAGTCCGGCGCCGCATTAACCCAAGGCGCTGCAGCGACAGGGAATGCATTCGGCACTACCAGTCTGAACTCCGTGATCTTCGCGAACGGGTCGCGATACGTCTCCCTCGGCGGAGGCGCCAATCCTTTCGGCGCCGGCGCACCGAGCTCTGTGGTTGTTTTTCAGACCGGAAGCACGTACGTGCAGCAGGGGTCGGCAACCCCTTCCTTCAGCAACCGGACATACGCGAATTTCGAGCTGAACAAGTCCGCGGCCGGCGCCATCAACGTCACCGGCGGCAGTTCCGTGGTGATGGACAACCTGACCATCACCCTCGGTACGTTGAATTTCAACATGACCGGCACGCCGGGACACACGATCAACGGGGACATCTCGGTCGTGTCGGGGACGCTGAGCTTCAGTCCCGCGACGGCGGCGACGGTCAACCTCAAGGGTGACATCACGGTCGCCTCCGGCGCCACGCTGTCATTCGCGCCGACGGTGTCGGCGAACTTCGTACTCAACGGCACCTCGGTGCAGACCCTCGCGAACAACGGCGGCACGATCAACGTCGCAAACGCGAATCAGACCATCACGTTCGACAACCCGAGCGGTGTGAATCTCCTCACCCCGATCACCGTGAACAACGGTACGCTCGCCCTCACCAGCGGTACCGTCGGCGCCACGGCGAACATCCTCACGATCGGCGCGAATGCGAACGTGACCCGGACGAACGGCTACGTCATCGGGACCCTGGGACGGACGTTCGCCGCTCCCGGCAGCAAACTCTTCCCGGTGGGCACCCCCAACGGCTATTCGCCCTTCACCGCCAACGTCACGGCCGGCACCTTTCCGGCCGACATCGCTGCTGCCGCCGTGCAGGGCGCGCAGCCGAACATGGCCGGCGGCACGTCCATCCTCCGCTACTGGTCGCTGGGCGGTACCGGCGTCACCGCGGACCTGACGTTCCAGTACCTCGACGGTGACGTCCAGGGCAACGAGGCACTCTACAAAGTCTATCGGGTCAGCGGCGGGACGCCGGTGGCCTTCCCCGGCAGCTCCGTCGACACCGGAACGAACACCGCGACGGTTACGGGCATCAGCAGCTTCTCCGACTGGACGGTCGGCGAGTTCGGCGACACCACGGCCCCCACCGTCACCGGCGTGACCTTGCCTGCCGACGACACGTACGTCACTGGCGAGAATCTCGACTTCGTCGTCTCCTTCAGTGAGCCCGTGGTCGTGACGGGCGGTCCGCGGATTCCCATCACCCTCACCACCGGCACCGCCTACGCGAACTATCTCTCGGGCAGTGGCAGCACGGCCCTCACGTTCCGCTACACCGTCGCCACGGGGGAAGCCGACGCCGATGGCATTTCCCTCGGCGCTCTCGACTTCAACGGTGGCTCGATCGACGACGCCTCCGGCAATGACGCCGAGACGACCCTCAATGGCCTCGGCAGCACGGCCGGCATCCTCGTCGACGCCGTCGCACCGGCAGTGAGCGCGTCCACCGTGCCGGCGAACGACACCTACATCACCGGCGAGAACCTCGATTTCAGCATCACCTATGACCAGCCCGTCGTCGTGACCGGCGCGCCTTCCGTCGCCCTCACGCTCGACACCGGCGGCACGGTCCAGGCGGTCTACGACGCCGGCGCTTCGACGTCCACCACGCTCGTCTTCCGCTACACCGTCGCGGCCGGAAACGCCGACATCGACGGCGTCGCGGTCGCCTCGGCGATCTCGCTGAACGCCGGCACGATCCAGGATGCGGCGGGCAACAACGCCGCCACCTCCGTGACGTTCGGCTCCACCGCCGCCGTCCTCGTCGACGGCATCGCCCCGACCGTCTCCTCCATCACGCGCGTCGGCAGCGCCTCCACGAACGCGGCGTCGCTCGACTTCACCGTCCAGTTCTCCGAGGACGTGACTGGCGTGACCACGGCGGCCTTCGAGCTGCACACGCCCGACACCGCCACCGGCACCATCTCCAACGTCGTGGCCGTCGATGGCGACACCTACACCGTGACGGTCAGCTCGGTGACGGGCGAGGGCACGCTGCGCCTCGACGTCAAGAGCTCCGGCACCGGCATCACCGACACGCCCGGCAATCCGCTCAGCGGCGGCTTCACCACCGGCGAGGCCTACACCGTCGATCACGTGGCGCCCACCGTCACCTCGGTGGCCGTCCCGGCCGACGGCACGTACACCGTCGGACAGAACCTCGACTTCACGGTCAACTTCAGCGAGAACGTCACCGTCACCGGCGCGCCGCGCATCGCCATCACTGAGGCCAGCGGGACGGTGTATGCGACCTACCTGTCGGGCAGCGGCACGAGCGCGCTGCTCTTCCGCAACACCGTCGTCGCCGGCGACTCCGATCCCGACGGGATCGAGCTGGCCGCTTCGATCGACCTCAACGGCGGCACCCTCCAGGACGCGGCCGCGAACGACGCCAACACGACCCTGAACTCGGTCGGCAGCACCACCGGAGTCCTCGTCGACGCCAACGCTCCGAGCGTGGTCTCGGTCACCCGCGTGCACCCGGCCACGACCAACCTCGCCTCCGTCGACTACACCGTCACGTTCTCGCAGAGCGTCACTGGCGTCGACGCCACCGACTTTTCGTTCACGCTCAGCGGCGTGACCGGGGCCAGCGTCACGAACGTCACCCCCGCCAGCGGCGACGTCTACACCGTCACGGTGAACACCGGCACTGGTGACGGCACGCTGCGTCTGAACGTCGACAACGACGGCACGATCCAGAACGGCACCAGCATCCCCCTCAGCGCCCCCTTCACCGGCGGCGAGGTCTACGCCATCGACAAGACCGCCCCCGCGGTGCAGTCGATCGCCCGCGTCGGCGCGGCCACCACCAACGCGTCGACCATCCAGTTCACCGTCACCTTCACCGAGCCGGTGTCGAACGTCGGCACGGGCGACTTCACCGTCACGGCCGGCGGCAGCGTCACCGGCGCCAGTGTCACCGGCATCAGCGGCACTGGTCCGTTCACCGTCGACGTGGCCACGGGCAGCGGCGACGGCACCATCCGCCTCGACGTCGCCGGCGCCTCCGCCACGATCAACGACGCGGCCGGGAACGCACTCACCGCCGACTTCAACACCGGCGACGTCACGACGATCGACAAGAGCGCGCCGTCCGTGCAGTCGATCGCGCGCGCCAACACCGATCCGACTAGCGCCGCCAGCGTCGACTTCACCGTCACCTTCAATGAGCCGGTGACCGGCGTCGACGCGGCCGACTTTGCGCTGGCCGCGTCGGGCGTCAGCTCACCCTCCATCACCTCGGTGACGGGCAGCGGTCCGTACACCGTGACCGTCAACACCGGCTCCGGCAGCGGCACGCTCGGCCTGAACCTCGCCGACGACGACAGCATCGCCGACGCCGCGGGCAACCTGCTCGGCGGCACGGGCAACGGCAACGGCAACTTCACCGGCCAGGTCTACACCGTCCAGAAGGCACCGCTCGCCCCGGCCAACCTAACCGCCACCAGCGGCCTCGACTCGCACGTCCCGCTGACGTGGGACGCCGCCAACGGCGCCACCACGTACAACGTGAAGCGCTCCCCGACCAACAACACCAGCTACACGACCATCGCCTCGGGCGTGGCCGTCACGAACTACGACGACACCACCGCCGTCAACGGCACCACCTACTTCTACAAAGTCAGCGCGACCAACGGCCAGGGCGAAGGTCCGGACTCGAACGAGGTCAGCGCCACCCCGTCCGCACCGCTCGCGCCGCCGTCGCCGGTGACCGCCGCCGTCGGTGATGCGCGGGTGATCCTGTCGTGGCCGGCCGTCAGCGGCGCGACTTCCTACAACGTGAAGCGCGGCACCACCAGCGGCAGCTACACCGTCACCACCAGCGCGCCGTCCAATACCTTCACCGATACGACGGTCAGCAATGGCACGACCTACTTCTACGTCGTCACTTCGGTCGGCGGGAGCGAAAGCACCCCCTCCGCGGAAGTGAGCGCCACTCCGAACACGCCGTCCGTGCTGGGCGTGGTCATCAGCCAGGTCTACGGCGGCGGCGGCAACGCCGGCGCGACGCTGAAGAACGACTTCGTCGAGCTCTTCAACCGCGGCACGCAGACGGTCTCGCTGACCGGCTGGTTCGTCCACTACACCTCCGCCGCCTCGGGCACGTGGACGGCGTCGAACTCGCCGACGGCGCTCTCGGGCACGATCGCACCGGGACGCTACTACCTCGTGCAGGAAGCGGCCGGCGCGTCCGGGACCGTCGACCTGCCGGCGGCGGATGCCGTCGGCAACATCGCCATGGGCGCGACGGGCGGCCGGGTGGCCCTCGTCGGAGCGGCAGGCGGGCTTTCCGGCTGCCCGTCCGGCACGTTCCTCGCGGACTTTGTCGGCTACGGCGCCGCCGCGACCTGCTTCGAAGGCTCCGGCCCGACCCCTTCCACCTCGAATACCAGCTCCGTGGTCCGCGCCAACGGCGGGTGCACGGATACGAACAACAACAGCGCCGACTTCTCCGTCGTCGCGCAGCCGCTGACCCCGCGCAACAGCGCCACGCCGGCCAATACGTGCTCGGGCGGCAACAACCCGCCCAACATCAACGCACCGGCCGATCCGATCGCGTCCGTTTCGCAGGATGCGGCGCCGTTCAACGTCAACCTCACCGGCACCGACGACGGCGGCGTCTTCACGTGGTCCGCGACCCCCGGCAGCGGCGTGCAGAGCGTCACCGTCAACAGCGGGCAGAACACGGCCAGCGTTTCCTTCACCGTCACGCTGGTGGCGGGCTTCAGCGGTACCGCCACCTTCACCGCCTCCCTGAGCGACGGCGTCAACGCGCCCGACACGCAGGCCGTCAACATCCAGGTCACCGGCATCGGCGGCAACAGCGCACCGCTGATCACGCCCCCGAACGATCCGATCACCACCGTGGCGCAGGACCCGGCGCCGTTCACCGTCAACCTCGCCGGCAGCGACGACGGCGGCGTCTACAACTGGACCGCCACCCCGGGCACCGGCGTCACGAGCGTCACCGTCAGCGCCGGACAGGGGACGCCCAACGTCACCTACACCGTGACCCTGAACGCCGGCTTCAGCGGCACGGCCACGTTCACCGCCTCGCTCTCCGACAACGTCAATCCCGCCGACACGCAGGCCGTGAACATCTCCGTCACGCCGGCCGGCGCGACGCCGGATCACATCGTCATCAGCCAGGTCTACGGCGGCGGCGGGAACTCCGGCGCGACGTACAAGAACGATTACATCGAGCTGTTCAACCCCACCGCGTCGGCCGTGAACGTCACCGGCTGGTCGGTCCAGTACTCGTCGGCGACCAACACCGGCAGCTTCTCCGGCCTCCAGCCGATCGGCGGCTCGATCGGGCCGGGCCAGTACTACCTGATCTCGCTCGCCTCCGGCGGCGACGTCGGCAGCGATCTCCCCACGCCGAACGTCTCCGGCAGCATCAACATGAGCGGCACGACCGGCAAGGTCGCGCTGGTCCGCAACGGCGACGTCCTGGCCGGTCCCTGCGTCACCACGCTGGCCGACCCCGACCTCGTCGACCTCGTCGGCTACGGCACGGCGAACTGCAACGAGGGCGGCAGCAACGCTCCCGCGCCCAGCAACACCACCGCGGCCTTCCGCAAGAACGGCGGCAACACCGACACGAACGTCAACGGTAACGACTTCCTGTCCCAGGCCCCGAACCCGCGGAGTACCGCACCGCTCAGTGAGTTCGGACCGGCCGTGGTCAATACCGACCCGGTCTCGAACGCCTCCAACGCGCCGCGCGACGCCAACATCATCGTCACCTTCACCGAGCCGGTCGACGTCGACACCGGCTGGTACGACATCACCTGCACCACCACCGGCAACCACAACGACGCCACGGTCTCCCCGGGTGCGCCGAACAGCTACGTCATCATCCCGAACGTCAATTTCCTGGCGGCCGAGCAGTGCACGGTGACGATCTTCGCCGCCTTCGTGCACGACACCGATCTCGACGACAGCGGCCCGAATACCGACACGCTCGCCGCGAACTACTCGTGGACGTTCACCGTCGCCACCGGGACCGCGCCCCCGTATCCGGCCAGCGTTCACCTGACGATGGGCAACCCCTCGGATGCCGCCGCCGACCTGCTGATGCCAAACAACTACCTGATGGAGAAGCCGGAGATGGCCATCTCCTACAACGCGGACCGCGGCACGCCGAACTGGGTCAGCTGGCACCTCACCGACGAGTGGGTCGGCTCGCTGACTCGCGTCGACACCTTCCGCGCCGACCCCGAGGTCCCGCCGACGTGGTACCGCGTCCTCGGCAGCGACTACTTCGGGTCCGGCTTCGACCGCGGGCACAACGTCCCGAACGCCGACCGTGACAAGGAAACGTCGATCCCCATCAACCAGGCCACGTTCCTCATGACCAACATGCTGCCGCAGGCCCCGGACAACAACCAGGGACCGTGGGCGAACATGGAGAACGACCTGCGCCTGCTCCTCCCGGCGAATGAGCTGTACATCGTCATGGGCGGTGCGGGCACGGGCGGCACCGGCAGCAACGGCTTCGCCACCACCATCGCCAACGGCCACGTCACCGTTCCGGCGCAGACGTGGAAGGTCGTCCTCATCCTGCCGAAGGCCTCCGGCGACGACGTGGCGCGAGTCACGGCCTCCACGAGGACCCTGGCCGTCCTGATGCCGAACGTCCAGGGCATCCGGAACAACGACTGGGAGGACTACATCGTCACCGTCGACCACGTCGAGTCGGTGACGGGCTACGACTTCTTCCCGAACGTCCCCGATGCCATCGAGGCTTCGATCGAATCCGGCACGGACGGAGACAACCCGCCGGGCGCCGCTGATCAGTCGGTGAGCGCAACGGAAGACCAGCAGAAGGACTTCACCCTCAGCGCGGTCAGCCCCAGCAACGGCACCCTCACGTACACCATCGTCACCAACCCGTCCCACGGCACGCTCAGCGGCTCGGGCGCCTCGCGCAGCTACACGCCGGTCCCGAACTACTTCGGCTCCGACAGCTTCACGTATCGCGTGAACGACGGGACCGGCGACTCCAACATCGCCACCGTGACCATCACCGTGGCCGAGGTCAACGACGCCCCGGTGGCGGCGGACGACAGCAAGACCGCGACCGGGAACACGCCGCTGACGTTCAACGCCTCCGACCTGACGGTCAACGACAACGCCGGTCCGAACGAAGGATCCCAGACGCTCACCGTTGCCTCGGTCACGAACACTGCCGATACCCACGGCGCCGTGGTGCTGAACGCCGGGCAGGTCACGTACACGCCGGCACCCGGCTACACCGGTCCGGCCAGCTTCACCTACAGCGTCTGTGACAACGGGACGACCAATGGGGTCACGCAGTCGCTCTGCGCGTCGGCCACCGTCAACGTCACCGTCAATGCCGCACCCCCCGCACCGGTGGCCACGCACTTCCTCGTCACCGCCCCGGCCAGCGTCACCAACGGCGTGCCCTTCAACGTCACCGTGACGGCGCGCGACGCCTCGAACGCCACCGTCACCGGCTACACCGGCACGGTCCACTTCACCTCCAGCTCCACCGGCGCGCTGCCGGGCGACTACACCTTCGTCGCCGGCGACAACGGCTCGCACACCTTCAGCGTCACCCTCACCACCAACGGTGCGCAGACCATCACCGCCACCGACACCGCCAATCCGTCCATCAACGGTACGGCCACCACCAGCGTCGAGTGCGACGGGCCTCCCTCGGCCATCGCGCCGATCGCCGCACCCTCCGAAGTCTGCGCCGGATCGACCGGCAACAGCGCCTCGACGTCCGCCACCGGCTCCAGCTACACCTGGACCATCACCAATGGCATCATCACCGCCGGCCAGGGCACCGCCTCGATCACCTTCACCGCCGGCGCCTCGGGTGAGACCACCCTGCACGTCGTCGTCGGCGATACCTGCGGCAGCCAGCAGACCGGCGACGCCACCGTCGCCATCCGCCCGCTTCCCGACGCCACCCTGCCGGCCGACATCCACGCCTGCCCCGGCAGCACGGTCAACATCACCGTCCTCCTCACCGGTACGGCGCCGTTCACCGTCCGCTGGTCGGATGGCCTCGTGCAGTCCAACGTCAATTCATCCCAGGTCACCCGCAGCGTGGTCGTGGCGCAGAGCGTCACCAACTACCAGATCGACTCCGTGACGGACGCGTTCTGCACCCGCTCACCGATCAGCGACCGCGTCCGGGTCATCCCCGATGCCAAGCCGGTCATCGTCGACCAGACCCGCCACGCCAAGATCAAGTCCGGCCAGACCGCCCCGCTGAGCGTCGTCACCTCCACCAACAACGTCAGCTTCCAGTGGTACCAGGGAACGTTCGGAGACACGACACGCCCGGTCGGTTCGAATACCGCAACCTTCACCACCCCGGCCCTCACCGCCACGACCCACTACTGGGTCCGCCTCACCAGCGCCTGCGGCACCACCGACTCCCAGCCGATGGTCGTCACGGTCAGCGGCAAGAGACGCTCCGCCCGGAGCTGAGCTCCGTCCCCCTCTCCCCGCTACGGCGGGGAGAGGGGGAACTGTAGGTGGGCTGTGAGGGACGTGACCCTGCCCGCGTAGCACCCCCCAAGCTGTCATCCTGAGCCGCAGGAACGAGCCCACAGCGCCGGAAGCATGGCGGCGAAGGACCCCCTGCCGACGGAGCGACGAGCGTGCAATCGAAGGGGGTCCTTCGCGTCTGCGCGGCTTCCAGGAAACTCCCGTATCTGTCGCCCGCTAACGCGGGCTCGTTCCGGTGGCACGTACCAACCCCGGCTGAAGCGGGGGTCTATTTCCTGCATGGTCCGCGCAGCGGGCTCCAGGTTCCTGGAGCCGCCTACGGCGGAAGACCTGGCCCGCGTAGCGGGCTTCAGGAAATAGCCACCGGCTTCAGCCGGTGGAATGTGTCGATCATTCATTCGAGCCCGCGTAGCGGGCGACAGTCATGCACTTCCTCAGGCATGGCGCGACACGCCGTTACTCGCTCAGGACGACACAATGGCGCGTGTCGGATCAGCGCACCGCTGGTCGTTTGAATGCCGTCTGCTTACAATGCGCGGCCTATGGGATCTCTCGTCGACTACCGCGTGGAAAAAGGCGTCGCCACCTTCGAGCTGAACGACCCTCCCGCGAACACCTACACCTATGAGATGAACCGCGAGCTGGATGACTGCATCCTGCGCGCGCGCATGGACGACGAGGTGCACGTGATCGTGCTCCGCGGCTCGGGAGACAAGTTCTTCTCCGCCGGCGCGAACATCAAGATGCTCTCGGAGGTCACCCCGCAGTTCAAGTACTACTTCTGCGTCCACGCCAACGAGACCCTGAACCGTCTCGAGCAGACCCCCAAGCTCGTCATCGCCGCCATGAACGGCCACACCGTCGGCGGCGGCTTCGAGATCGCCCTGGCCGCCGACATCCGCATCGCCCTCCAGGGCGGCGGCAAGTGCGGCCTCCCCGAGGTCAACCTCGGCGTGCTGCCCGGGACGGGCGGCACGCAGCGCCTGTCGCGCATCGTCGGCAAGACCAAGGCCATCGAGCTGATGGTCGAAGGCGGCCTGTTCGACTTCGCGAAAGCCCGCGACCTCGGCCTGATCAACTACGTCTGGCCCGCCGAGGACGAGGACGGGAAGAAGTGGTGGGACCGGGTCATGGAGTACGCCTGGAGCTTCTGCCCCCCGAACAAAGCCGCCAAAGCCGTCGGACGCATCAAGCGCGCCGTCCAGACCGGCTGGGAGATCCCCATCGAATCCGGCCTCGCCCTCGAGCGTGAGCTCCAGCAGCAACTCTTCCAGAGCGAAGACGCCAAAGAAGGCCTGGCGGCGTATAACGAGAAGCGGAAGGCGGAGTTCACCGGAAGATAAGCGTTGCTCGTTGCTCGTCCGAGGAGCCTTTTCGAGCACGACACACTCTCAGCAACCAACACCAACAACCAGCAACCACGCACCTCGCGAAAAGTCACCTCGAACGAGCAACGAATAACGAGCCACCACCATGCGCTACCGCACCCTCCACAACACCAACCTGCAGCTCTCCGAGCTCGGCCTCGGCACCTGGACCTTCACCACCGGCTGGTGGGGCACCTACACCGACGACGACGCCCGCCGCATCATCGGCGCCGCCATCGAGCGCGGCATCAACTACATCGACACCGCCGACGCCTACGGCAACGGCCGCGGCGAGACCGTCCTCGCCCCGGTGCTCAAAGAGCACCCCGACCTCATCGTCGGCACCAAGTTCGGCTACGACTTCTACAACAACCCCGAGCGCCCCCGCGGCCAGCGCGAGCTGCCCCAGGACTTCTCCCCCAAGTTCATCCGCTACGCCCTCGAACAGTCCCTCCAGCGCCTCGGCACCGACCACGTGGCCATCTACCAGCCCCACAACCCCCGCGTCGTGACGCTCCTCACCGACGAGCACTGGGAAACCCTGGAACGCCTCCGCGAAGAAGGAAAGATCCTCACCTACGGCCCCTCCCTCGGACCCGCCATCGGCTGGCGCGACGAGGGCATCTACTCCGCCGCCGTGCGCAGCGCCCCGGTGACGCAGATGATCTACAACGTCCTCGAGCAGGACCCCGGCCGCGAATTCATCCTCGCCGCCGCCCGCGGCCCCGAGTACGCCGGCGTGCCGGAAGCCATGAAAGGGGAGACCGGCAAAAAGGTCTGCGAGCTCTCCTCCGCCTTCGACCCCTCCTTCCGCGCCTGGAAAGCGGGATCGCTCGATGACAAGGGCCCCCAGTTCCTCATCCGCGTCACCCACTCCTCCGGCATGCTCGAAGGCAAGTACACGAAAGACACGAAGTTCGAAGAGAGCGACCACCGCTCCCACCGCCCCCGCGCCTGGCTCATCGAAGGCATCCAGAAAGTGAACCGCCTCATGCCCCTCTGCGTCGATCGCGAAATCTCCATCGGCCAGCTCGCCCTCCTCTGGCTCTACGCCCACCCCACCGTCGTCAGCGCCCTCCCCAACATCTACGACGAATCCCAACTCATCGAATTCACCGAAGCCTCCAACCACGAGCCGCTCACCGACGAAGAAATGGAGCGCATCCACGCCCTCTACCTCCGAAACTTCGACATCGAGCCGTACGTGGAGGAAAGCGCCACGGCGTGAGGCATCACGCGTAAGGCTCCACGCCTGAGGGCTACACCCGCAACAACTCCTGTCATCCCGAGCGTGAGTCGAGGGACCTGGGCGGGTAGGGCGGCACGCCACTCATCCCCATAACCGCTGCCGCCCCACCCGCCCAAGTCCCCCGACTCACGTTCGGGATGACATAGCGGACGACAGGAAGGAATGATCGTGCGCAACGACCCCATCGTCGAAGAGACACGTGCCGCCCGCCGCGAGCTTCACGACGAATTCGCAGGCGACCCCGCCGCCCTGTTTCGCTACCTGAAGGAGATCGAGACGGCGAACGCAGCCCGTCTCGTCAAACTCGACCCCAAACCGTCAATCCAGACGAATCCAGTGTCGTGATGTGTAAGGCGTGGCGCGGCGGGCTTCAGCCCGCCGCTCCACACGTAGGGGAGATGCGGGTGGTCTCACGCGAAGCGTCTGGAGTGCGGCAGCGACCGAGCTGCCGCTCTCACTTGCGCCAGCCGCAGCTGGCGCGGGCGGGCGGAGACACGTGGAGGAAAGCGCCACCGCGCAAACCGTCTGACGGACCGCCGCCGTTCCGGCGACATCCCCTGCCGGACGCCACCCGCGACGGCCCGGCTACGGCTTCGGTGTCGAAATGCTCGACACCGCTTCTCAAAACACCCGCGGTGCATCCTCAAATGCCGCTCGCTGCTTCCTCAAATGCCCGGCGGGGACTAGTCAAATGCTCCCGGGGCAGATACAAATGTCTCCAGAGTATTTACAATTGCCGCCGGGCATTTGCCGATATGACACAGCGGGTTACGAAAGGGGTCCGACAGCTTCGAAAGCCCGAAACCTATATTCACAAGGTGACACCGGCGCCTATCGAAAGCCTCCGGGAGTTCTGTTTGTCCTCCGTGGAGCACATTCGTAAGCGCGCGCTCGGCGTTGCGCAACGCGCCGAGGGTATTGCGAAATACTCCGGAGGCATTTGAATCTGCCTCCGGGACATCTGAATACGAGCCCATGTTTACATCTTCACCGTGTTGTAAAGGGCTAATTCCAGTGAAAATGGCGACGCCGTGCGATTCAACGGGACGTCTCGGCAGTTGGCAAGCGGTGCGATCGGATCGCTACAGGTAGATATCCGTGTTGCCAGCTGGGAGATAGGCCGACGAAACACACCTCCGAAGGTTTCTACCGTTCAACCACTAGGAAGGCCAGCTGGGGAAAATTGATCGTACGTCCCTCTCTTCCGGCAGAAGGAGTTCACCATGCCAATCGGAACATCAACAGATCGAGGCCTTGTGACCGGGTTAGATGTCATTGCCGCGCCTGGAATGCCGGTGGTTTGCTTCGCATTCATCGGGCCGAACCACCAGGTCCGCACAGATCTCGATGTCTTTGCTGCGGCGCTTGGTCATGCAACTCGCTCTGGACGCGAGATCGACATTGAATATATTCCCGGTCCACCAGACATCATTAACCGAATCCAAGCGGTGCCGATGCCGGGCCCCATTCCCATTCCGCCGATGGAAGGCGACAATGGTGGAATAATCGAGGAACTGTCAATTCAGAATGCTGGCCGCTCAACATACTCCACCGCAGTCATTGGGCCTCCCGGTGACGCCATCACTGTCGAGACGGCGATACCGATGCTGGAGATCGCCCTACAAGTCGCCGCACGGAACGGCGTCCGAGTAAATATTGACTACATTGTTGGCGTCCGGAATTTACTCACGCGGGTGACACTCCTCGATCGGTGAGGCTGCGGCGCGAAAACTGAACCGGGCGCACTTTAAGTGTTGTTCTCAGTTTCCTGGTTTGCTTGAAAGAGCGAACCGAACCGACCGACTTCCGCTACAACTGTCGCTGCTCGGCTTCGGTCCGGCGCTGAAGCGCCTCGGCCGAATACCAGCGTCGCGCGACCACCGCCCCCCCGCCTCCGCGCCTGGCTCATCGAAGGCATCCAGAAAGTGAGCCGCCTCATGCCTTCTGCGTCGACCGCGAGATCTCCATCGTGGGCGACTGCCAATCGACATTGCGACCGCCGTCGGCAACCTCGTCCTGGAGAGGTAATCGAACCGATCAAAACTCAATACGGTATTCACATTTTCAACGTGGATTAGACCTGAGTGACCTTCCGGTTACTTGCCTTCGCATGCCGGCGTATGGATGTGCCATGTGCAAGTCGATGGCGACCGTTCTTTAGAAAACCTAGCGTGCGCGCACGAAACAAATTTTGATCTCACCGGTGGCGTCGGATCTTCTCTGGCGCCGCCTGACCGTGTGAATTGTGGCTTGGTGCTGAAGCTGCGTAGACACCTTTACATACCGTATTTACTGCCACACTTCCGAGTGGTACTGTCCCGGGTCATGATTCCTCTTCCCAGCGACGTTTCCGAGATCACCGCGGATTACGAGCGGCAGTTTTCACTCCTCGCCGAGCTCGCGGATTCTCTGGACATCCCTCCCGATCGCGCGGACGAGCTGATCGACACCCTTCTCCTCGCCTCCCTTTACAAACCTCCCACCGGAGAAGACGTGGAGACCTGGTTCAGGGCCGCGTTGACTCAGGCAGCGCAACAGGGGAGGGCATGATGCGTCGGCCCAATCCGGAACGCGTGAAACACTTTGCCGAGACCGGTGTACGCCTCATGGAAGAGCGAGAGGCCGCCGCCCGGATCGTCGAACGCCTGCTGCTCCAGACCCGCCCGCCGACTGGCCCTCACTTTCCAATCATCTGACGCTCCTCACCGCCGGAGCCCTCGAGCGGATGGCCAACATCTTCGCGCAAACTCTCGCCCAGGATCCTCCCCGGTCCAAGGCACTCGCGGAGCTCGCCGTTTCGATCGCGGACAAACTTCCACCCAGGCTCTACCCACGGATCGTCCTCGGTCAGGTCCAGGCACATGCCTGGAAAGACCTCGGCAAAGCGCTTCGCTTCCTCGGCAGAAATCGTGAAGCAGTCGAAGCTTTCCGAACGGCTGAAGGACGGCTTTCGGAGGAGCTGGTTCATGACCGCGCGATCATGCGCTTCAACCTCGCGATGTCCCTTCAGGAACTGGACCGGTTCACCGAGTCGCGCCAGCTCATCACCCAGTCCCGCGACATCTTCCGCGAGTATGGCGACTCCCGAAACGCCACCTTGTGCGGTCTCGCGGAAGGAGCCCTGCTCCAACGACTCCGACACTTCCGAGAAGCCCGCGAGAGCTACCTTCTCCTGCTCGCATCGACGAAGCCCGTGGACCAGGAGACACTCGCGTCCCTGCATCGCGTGATCGGACTCTGCTCCATCGAGCTCGGCGACTACCACGATGCCGAATCGAATCTCCTCCGCGCCGTCGTTCTCAGCAAACAGATCGGACAACCGATGGAATCGCTCAAGAGCCAAACCGCTTTCGGACGGCTCCTCAACCGGAAGGGAGAGACCGCCCATGCCGTCGAGTACCTCCGCCCTGTTCGGCGAGAGTTCCTCCGGGCCGGACTGGCCGAGGAAGCCGGCATCTGCGGGCTCGAGATCGTCGAAGCTCTACTTGCCCTCGGCTCTCCCGCGGAGACCCTCGCCCGGAAGATCGTGGCGGAGTTCACCGCCGCCGGACTGAGCACACGCGCCGTGGGAGCTCTCGGTTACCTCGCAGAAGCGATCGCGGCCAAAAAAGCCTCGACCACTCTCGTCACGAGAGCGTCCGCGAATACATCGTCTCGCTCCGGACCTCGCCGGAGCGAGACTTCGTCACATCATGAACTACGGTTTCGGGGCGGGTGTCGGCACTGTGATGAGATCACCCAGAGCCTTGATCTTCTTCACGACCTTGCCGAACCTGCTGTCCCTGGGCTCGCGCGGAAGAGCGTACAAGCTCGCCGACACACCGAAGAGAACACACACCACCACCGCATAACGGATCACTGACCGCATAGACTCCTCCTCATCCGGCACTCAAGCCGGCCTGGTTGAATGGAGGAGAGCGCTCTCCAGCCCAAGGAGTGACACGAGTCCGTCCCGTGCCTCCTCCGAGCCGTGCCAAGTATCTCCCAAATGTCGAGCGAGCCTCAGGTCGCGACCTGAAGGATCGCGAGCAAGACGTTCGGGTCCGACGATGAGCTACGGCTTCGGCCCACCCACGGGGATCGGGATGCCGTCACCAAGAGCCTTCACGGGTTTAACGGCCTTCTTCACCGCCATCCGGCCGCTGAGGCAAGAAGTAGTTTTGAGGAAGGGACGCCCCCCATCACCGAATAAAGTCGCGGACGCGGTGCTACCGTTCTTCACGGGGACCCATGCGTTAGCCGGACGCAAACATGAGGCGGCAGCGATGCTACGATAACTGTCCGCAATGGTCGAAGATTGGAAAAGGAACGTCTTCCCCGGTTCCGAGTGGCCCGACGACGCTCGCCGTTTGCAGTCCTCTTTGGATACGCTTAAGTTCCACGACCCTTTCGCGGAACTCCGAAAGAGCATCGAGGCCCTTCGACCGCCAGATTTTTCGGACGAGATTCGGAAGTGGATGACGCCGGCGCATGATTATGCTGCTGAAGCGCGGAAGCTGCTTGACTCGTTCCAAACGCCGTCGTTTACGGACCAGTTTCGGAATTTGGAGTCGATAGTTGGCAAAAGCGCGACGATGGATCTTCAATCTGCGCTTCTTGGACGAACGGAAACCCTATTCGGTGAATGGCGAAGATCACTCGACAGTATCACCCGCGAACAGACACTTGGGATTGCCGACTTGTTGGCCGTTTCCACACAAACATATCGGTCAATTTTTGGCGAGAGCGCGTCACTTGTTGCGGCGATTGGACGTGTGGCGCCAAGCTTTTGGTCAGCAGAGGTTGACGATCCTGAACGTTTCCTGGAACTGATAGAAGATGCCACCGAGACGGTGCGTAGCGACCTCGGAAATTCGCGTCTTGATGCGCTTTCTCTTGAGTTCTATCTGAGTTTTCTAATTGCACTTTTACTGTTCGTTTGGCAACTAAAACTCTCGGATGAGAGCGAGAGACGTGTGACCGCGCGGATAGCGGCTGTAGAGACCGCTCTCACTGATCGTATTGAGGCTCGGCAGACGTTTCAGCAGGTGGGGAGCTTTGCGTTTGCGCGTCGATCTGTCGATATCAAAGAGGGGCCGCGTTCGCGGTCGAAGCGAGTCGTAACGCTATATCCTAATACGCCCGTGCGCGTAGTCACCATCAAGCGTGAGTGGGTGCGGGTTGAGTTTTTCGACCACACCGAGGGCTTACATCGAGCCGGCTGGTGCAGGAAGAAGTATCTCGATCTGCCTAGCGGAGTGCGATCATATGTCGAGACGGAACATCTTCTAAGTACGCGAGCCAACGCCGACCGGCTGAAGAGTACGCTCGAGCGAGCTCGCAATCGCAGCCTTTCGCCGCGGTCTGTAGATTCGTTGACAAAAGAGCTGTTCGGCGGCGAGAAGTAATGACGTACGGGCGACGCGTGGCGATATTTCACGCCGAGTTCATTGAAGATCTGCAGTTCTGGATGGGATCGGATTATCAGGTTGTGACGCGAATTCTAAAGCTCGTCACGGCGATCCTAAGTGATCCGTTTAAGGGCATTGGCAAACCGGAGCCGCTCAAGCATAACCTTAAGGGTGCGTGGTCTCGCCGTATCAGCGAGCGCGATCGGCTGGTGTACTACGTGCATGCTGATCGGGTCGAGTTTCTGCAGGCCCGCTTCCACTACAAATGAACGCGGCCTAATTTGCCCACTTTCAGATGGCGCGGCTCGGCTTGGGAGTGAATCCTAGCGGCGCGGTATCACGCCGCTTGCAGATTGCGTGTCGCTGTCCAGCGATATGCCGCACAGCGTAACGTAACGGCTTCGATGCGTAGGGCCCGCGGAGTGGATGACAGCGTTAGGCGCACGGAGTTGACCTCCAGGAGCGGTGTCCTGAAACAAGCGTACCTGTGGAGTGGAAACCACGTGCCAGTAACGGTGCGAAACGCCACTCGTCTACCGCTAAGCTAGGCCTAACCTGCCGGAAACGCAGCACCTCGCCACCTAGACACCCCGCAGAGATGAGGTAGCATCTTGACTGAGGTCAGCATTCGGAGCATCTTGCGAATGAAGGGAGTACCTATGACAACATTTCAGATCGCACAAATCACACTGCAAAGTATTTCCGCCATCGGTCTGATTGTCACACTGCTGCTTGCCGTTCGCACTCTCCGGCTGAATGTCGCAGCCTACCGTGATTCGCATGATTGGAATCGACGAAAGGCCGCTCACGACGCAGTGGCAAAGTACCGGGACTTCGCAGAAGACAGTAAAAAGCTGAGCGAGACGTTTAGTTTTAGGGATGGATATGATCCCATAACAGTTGATACCGTTAAGGATAAGGTAAAGGCCGATCCGCCGTTGCGCATCAACGTTCACCGACTGCTAAACTTCTTTGAGGAACTTGCAACTGGCATCAAGCACGGCGTATTTGATGAAGAAGTTGTGAAGAGTTCACTGCAGACGACGATTAGCCAAAGCTACACAAGGTTCTCATTGTACGTCGATCATCTAAGGCATAACGGCAGACCTCGCGCATTTGTCGAGTGTCAAGCTATGGTCGACCGTTGGCGCGCAGATTCTCTGTCTCAACCGGCACGGTCGCCGACGGGAGCGGCGATTCGGTAGACGCGCCCATATTCAAACCACACACGTGATCGGTGGCGTGCTGTACCGGTATCTTATTGGCCGCGAGATTCTGCCGGTGGCCTACTCTTCACTGCAGCGGTCTCGAAGCCAGTTCGCTTTGTCGCTTTGAGCCGTAGCAGCGAGCGGCGTTGGTGCCGAGTGGGGATCGGCAAGTAAGATACTGAGCCTCGATGCGAGCAAGCGGCTGGATCTCGCCTACGGTGGCGCTCACCGCCGTCTTCGTGATCGGGAACGTGGGTTGGGCTGTCGCCGAGGCGTACTCGGCGCCGCTGCCAGCCGCGTTTCTGTCTCTCTACTATGTGGGCGTGCCGTGGGCGCTTGCGTGGTGGGTGGTCGCGGATTGCCGGCAGCACGGATTCCCGACTTCGATCGACCACGGCTGGTTTGTCTTCTTCGCCTGGCCCGTTATGGTTCCGTACCATCTGATCCAGACGCGACGGGCTCGCGGCTGTCTGATCATGGCCGGGATGCTCGGGTTGTTCGCAGCTTCGTGGGGTGTGGCTTTGGTGGTGTACTTCGTTCTGAGCAGGTGAGAGGCAATCGGCGGGGGACGGGCCGCGGCGCTTGGCTGAGGGCCGAGCGCGGGTTGCTCCGGCGAAAGAGATGCTGGCGTCGCGACATCGGGCGCAGCGCGGCGCTCACGCTTTGAGCAGTCAGCGAGCACGCAATCGATGACGTGCCCCCACGCATCGATGACGTACCCCCCACGTCATCGATGACGTGTCCCCACGCAATCGATGACGTGCCCCCACCCAATTGATGACGTACCCCCCACGCAATCGATGACGTACCCCCCACGCAATTGATGACGTACCCCCCACGCAATCG
>Ga0190272_10000065_pt1 | contig 76586 bp, 53 predicted proteins | sample Popmic504T_FD_133746 | JGI IMG/M metagenome (GOLD analysis project Ga0190272, IMG submission 133746) | Populus adjacent soil microbial communities from riparian zone of Shoshone River, Wyoming, USA - 504 T | ecosystem: Environmental > Terrestrial > Soil > Riparian zone | place: USA: Wyoming... | reverse complement strand
GCAGGCCGGCCTGCTCGACGAGCCGTCGCTGCTCGAGCCGACGCTCAACGCCTTCATGGCCACGCGCCGCACGGTCCAGGTCAAGGCGCAGATCCGCGCCGGCAACTTCGAGGAGCACATGCTGCCGATGACCGGCGCCGAGATGCTCCTCCCCGTGGCCATCGGCGACTACACCGACTTTTACGCCAGCGTGCACCATGCGACAAACGTCGGCTCGATGTTCCGCCCGGACAACCCGCTGCTGCCCAACTACAAATGGGTCCCCATCGGTTATCACGGCCGTGCCTCGTCGATCGTCGTCAGCGGCACGCCGGTAAAGCGCCCCAGCGGCCAGACCAAAGACGAATCGCAACCCGCGCCGTCGTTCGGTCCGTCGAAGCGTCTCGACTACGAGATGGAGCTGGGGATGTTCATCGGCCCCGGCAACGAGCTCAGAGAGCCGGTTTCCGCTGGCGACGCGCTCGATCACGTCTTCGGCTTCTGCGTCGTCAACGACTGGTCCGCCCGCGATATCCAGACATGGGAGTACCAGCCCCTCGGCCCGTTCCTGGCCAAGAGCTTCGCCACCAGCATCTCGCCGTGGATCGTCACGCTCGACGCGCTCGAGCCGTTCCGTACCCGCGCGTTCGCGCGCGCCGAGGGCGACCCCGAACCGCTGCCGTACCTGCGCGACGATGTCGGCTTCGACATCACCGTCGAGGTCTGGCTGCGAACGAAGTCGATGAGCGAGCCGGTGCGCCTCAGCCGCGGCAACTCCCGCGACATGTACTGGACCGTCGCGCAACTCGTCGCGCATCACACCTCCAACGGCTGCAACCTCCGACCGGGCGACCTCCTCGCCAGCGGCACGATCTCCGGCACGGACAAGGATTCGCGCGGCTCGCTGCTCGAGCTGGCGTGGCGCGGCACGGAGCCGGTACAGCTCCCCGGCGGCGAGACGCGGAAGTTCCTGGAAGACGGCGACGAAGTGATCATGACGGCGTACTGCGAGCGCCCCGGCCTGCCGCGCATCGGCTTCGGCGAGTGCCGCGGCGTCGTCATCGGTTAAGCTTTTCCCGATCCGTGGAACAGGCAGCCCAGCTTGCGATGGAGCTCCAGCTCGCCGTCAAGGCGCTGCAGTTCTACACGCCCGATCACCCGCGCGTGGTCGAGGCGCTCGACCATCTCGAGCGCACTGCCGCCTCGATCCTCGGCCGCACGCCGCGCGTGACGCTCACCGTGGCCAAGGGCGCGCTGCTCGTCGACGGCGAGCCGTTCGACAACCCGAACGCGCAGGTGAAGTCGTTCGCCACGGACCTCGAAAAGCGGCAGGTCGGCGGATTGATCTTCGTGGCCGGCATCACGCGTCGCGAGTTGTTGGAAGTCGTGCGCCTACTCGCCCAGCGCGCCGAGCAACTGAAGGCCGCGGGCGGGGCCGCCGAGGTCCTCAAGCGCGCCGACGTGGTGCACGTGCGCATCAGCCAGGTGCGCTACGAGGCCGTGACCGAGGGGGAGGAAGTGGTGTGGGCGGCGTCGGTGCGGCGGGTGGGGGAGGGCGATCCCGTGCTCGTCCTGCCGCCGATGCTGCAGTCGCTGATCGCCGGCGACAGCACGAACCTCGAAGACATCCGCGCGAAGCTGGAGGCGCTCGCCAACAACGACGAGCAGCTGACGCTCCTCCGCGAGCGCCTGGTCGAGCTGGGCATCTCGCGCGAGCAGTTCGACGAGTTGCTGGGGATGCTCGGGTGGGACCGCCTGTCGCACGACGACCGTGTGGCCCGGCTGCTCGAAGGCGATCGCCTGTTCGACTTTCCCGCCGCCAGGCTGCAGCACTTTCTCCGGGAGCTGCTCGACGCGGATCGCGCTCCCGACGTGCATCGTCTCCTGGCACGCGCCGTCGACGGTCTCGCGCACGACGCGCCCGCGATCCGGAAGAACGTCTGCGACAGCCTGTCACAGCTCGTCGCCTCGCCGCTGCCTCGCGAGACGGAGCAGCTCGTCGGCACCGCCCTCCTCAATTACTTCGTGCGTGAGCCGGGACCGCAATCCGCGGAAGCCGCGGCCAACCTGCTGACGACGCTGGTCAGCTCGGGACGCAGCGAGCCGGCGTTACGTGTCGTCGAGAAGCTCGACGCCACGGCCCCGGCCGCCATGCCGGAGCTGGCACGTGCCCTCGGCCAGCGTCCCGCGGCTCTGGTGGCCGAGGTCTGCGGCGCCGATCCGGAATCGCTGGCGCGCTCGGTGATGCCGCTCGTGACGCGCCTCGGCGGCGTGATCGCGCCGGCCATTCTCGAGGCGCTCGGCAGCGAGGAAGACCGCAATCGCCGCGGGCGTCTCGTCAAGGCGCTCAAGGCCATCGGCGAGCCGGCGTTTCCGTCGCTGGCCGACGCGCTGCGCTCGCCGATGTGGTTCGTCGTGCGCAACGCGCTGAACGTCCTCGGCGACGTCGGCACGCCCGCCCTCGTCGAGCCGATCGGCCGCACCCTGACGCACACCGATCCGCGCGTGCGCCGCGCCGCCGCCCGCGCCGTCAGCAAGATCGGCGGCAGCGACGCGGAGAAACTGCTCGTCGGCGCCATCAACGACCGCGACGCCGAGACGCAGGCCGAGGTGCTGCTGTGCCTCGGCGCGATGAAGGCCCAGAGCGCCGTCCCCGCGCTGCTGGAGATCCTGAAGCCGAAGGGCTTCTTCGCGCGCGATACCCCCGCCGTGCGGGCCGCCGCGGAGCGAGCGCTGGCCGCGATTCGCTCGCCGAGGTAAGGGGAGTCGACCGGGCTTCCGGCGGGCGTACTTACCCTCGCCCGCTCAGTTCGCGATCGAGTTCGGTCCTGAGCTTCCGCGCATCTTGCGGGCGAAGCCGCGGCGGACGGCGGCCTGCACCGTTTCGCGCAGTTCGGCGGCCAGCTTCCCGCTGAAGACCACCTCGCGGCCGTCGGTGAACTTAATCTCCACCGACAGCGTTTCGTGGAACGTAATCTGCGAGACCCCAGGGTCGGGAGGTTCGGGAATGAGCATGAAGCCGGAAGGATACGCGAATTACGATCTGATCAGCGGCGAAGGCGTGCCCGTGAAGGCCTGGACCCGCGGCGTACAGATCGAAGACGCGGCCAAGCAGCAGCTCCTGAACGTGGCCATGCTGCCCTTCATCTACCGCTGGATCGCGGCCATGCCCGACGTGCACTGGGGCATGGGCGCCACCGTCGGCAGCGTCATTCCGACGAAGAAAGCCATCATCCCGGCAGCGGTCGGCGTCGACATCGGCTGCGGCATGATGGCCGTGCGCACCACCCTCGACGCCTCGCACCTGCCCGACGACCTCAAGCCGATCCGCACCGCCATCGAGCGCGCCGTCCCGCACGGCCGCACCGACAACGGCGGACGCAACGACCGCGGCGCGTGGAAGTCGCCGCCCGGCGCGCAGCTCGACGTCTGGACGAAGCTCGCCCCGCGCTACGCGGCCATCGTCCGCAAGCACCCCAAGGTGGGCCACGGCAACGACCTCAATCACCTCGGCACGCTCGGCACCGGCAACCACTTCATCGAAGTCTGCCTCGATGAGGAGAACCGCGTCTGGTTCATGCTGCACAGCGGCTCGCGCGGCGTCGGCAACCGGATCGGCTCGTACTTCATCAACCTGGCCAAGCAGGACATGCGCAAGGCGCACATCGACCTGCCCGACCAGAACCTGGCCTACCTGCCGAAAGGCACGCAGCACTTCGACGACTACGTCGACGCGGTGCAGTGGGCGCAGGACTTCGCCATGGCCAATCGCCGCCTGATGATGGACTCCGTGGTCGAGGCGGTGCGCAAGAGCGGAGTCGTGCCGCCATTCCAGACCACCACCGAGAGCGTGAACTGCCACCACAACTACGTCGCCATCGAAGAGCACTACGGCGAGGAAGTGTTCGTCACGCGCAAAGGCGCGGTACGGGCGCGCGAAGGCGACCTCGGGATCATCCCCGGCAGCATGGGCGCGAAGTCGTTCATCGTGCGCGGCAAGGGCAACCCGGAGAGCTTCCACAGTTGCAGTCACGGCGCGGGGCGGAGCATGTCGCGCACCGAGGCCAAGAAGCGGTTCACCATCGAAGACCATGTGAAGGCCACGGCCGGCGTCGAGTGCCGCAAGGACAAAGACGTCATCGACGAAACGCCCGCGGCCTACAAGCCGATCGAGGCGGTGATGAACGCGCAGTCGGACCTCGTCGACATCGTGCACACGCTGCGGCAAGTCGTCTGCGTGAAGGGCTAATTCAAAAGTTCATCAACGCCAGCGTGAGTTTTGAGGCACAACGGTTGCGCTGCCTCGTCAAAGTGTCGACTCCGTTTTGAAACAAGTTCTGACGAGGTTGTCACGAACGCCTCACCCCGCGCGCCGTACTCTCTGCGCAGCTTCAGCAGAGAGGAAGAAGAAATGGCCACCGCAGCAGCAGCAGACTGCATCGGCCCCTACCGCGCGATCCGGCAGCTCGGAGCCGGCGGCATGGGAGAAGTGTTTCTCGCGCACGACGAGGAGCTCGGACGGAACATTGCCATCAAGTTGCTCCCGGCCCATCTCGCCAGCGACGCCGAACATCTGACGCGACTCCGCAACGAGGCCCGTAGCGCGTCGTCGCTGAACCATCCGAACATCGTCACCATCTACGAGATCGGCCGCGACGACTCGCGCCGCGCCTTCATGGCCATGGAGTACGTCGACGGGCAGACGCTGCGCGAGGTGATGCGCGGCGGGGCGATGCCGGTGCGCAAGGCGCTGCAGATCGCCGCGCAGATCGCCGACGGCCTGGCCGCCGCCCACAAGCGCGGTCTCATTCACCGCGACCTCAAGCCCGAGAACATCATGCTGACCTCGGACGGCGTGGTGAAGATCCTCGACTTCGGCCTGGCCCGCTCGCTGGAAGTGCGCCACGACGGCCAGAACGTCTCCGAGCCCGGCATGCTCGTCGGCACCTACTCCTACATGTCGCCCGAGCAGGCCCGCGCCGGCGAGATCGACTATCGCAGCGACCAGTTCTCCTTCGGCTCGATCCTCTACGAAATGCTCACCGGCAACCGCGCCTTCGACGGCGCCAGCGGCGTGGAGACGCTGTTCATGGTCGTGCGCGACGAAGTGGCGCCGCTGTCCATCGTGGCCTCGCACGTGCCCGCGCCGCTGCGCTGGATCGTCGACCGCTGCCTCTCCAAGGATCCCGAGGATCGTTACGTGGCCACGCGCGACCTCGCGCGCGACCTGCAGTACATGCGCGATCACTTCAGCGAGGCCGGCACCGCCACGCCGATCCGCGAGAAGGCCTCGCTCACGACGCGCATGCGCCGCCGCTGGCCCGTGGCCGCGGCCGTCGCGTTCGCACTCCTGGCGGGCTCGCTCCTGACCGCGTGGGTGCGCCGCCCCGAGCCGCGGGTCATCACCTCCGAGCGCTACCTCACGTACTCCGGCCACGACTACTCGCCGGCTGTTTCGCCGGACGGAAAGCTCATCGCCTTCGCCTCTTCGCGTGACGGCGTTCAGCGCATCTGGCTCAAGCAGGTCGAGGGCGGCAGCGAAGTCGCGCTGACCGCGGGCATCGACGATTTCCCGCGCTTCGCGCCCGACAACTCCGCCATCTACTACATGCACGCCGACACGCCCGGTGCACAGCGCGCGTCGCTGTGGCGCGTGCCCGTCGTCGGCGGCGAACCGCGGCGGCTGCTCGACGACGCCGGCACGGCCGACGTCTCCCGCGACGGAACGAAGCTCGCCTTCACGCGCACGATCACCGGTCCGCGCACGCTGCTCACCGCGATCATGCTCGCGAACGCGGACGGCTCCGGTGCACGCGAGCTCGCGCGCACAGGGATCGGCACGTTGCATCCGCGCTGGTCTCCGGACGGAACGAAGATCGCCGTCGTCACGACCGACAGCGGACGCGTGACACAGGGCGTGACGATCGTCGACACCGAGACCGGCAAGACGAAGCAGCTCGCCACGCCGGCGAAAGCGGGCGAGATCTCCTCGGTGCTCTGGACGCCGGACGGCGACGCACTCATCTACGTGCGCGCGCAGTCGGTGGAAATCGTCGTCGGCGGCAGCGCGAAAGTGATTCGCCACGACATCGACGAAGACGTCGCCGAGGAAATCGGCTGGACGTCGCACAACGGCGTCGTGCTGGACATGCTCGCCGACGGGAAGCTCGTGCTCGACGCGCGCAGTCCGCGTGACAATCTGCGCGAGGTCGGCGGCGCAAATGAGCGCTGGATCACGCGCGGCAACTCCAGCGACCGGCAGCCGTCGTACTCGCCCGACGGCAAGTCGATCCTCTTCTCCTCGAACCGCAGTGGCAACCTCGATCTCTGGATCACCGACAGCAACGGCGGCGTGCGCCGCGTGACCGATGACGGCGCCGAGGATTGGGATCCGGCGTTCACGCCCGACGGAAAGAAGATCGTCTGGAGCTCTGGACGCTCCGGGAATCTGGAGATCTGGATCGCCAACGCCGACGGCAGCGGCGCACGGCAGATCTCGCAGGACGGCCGGGATGCGGAAAACCCGACCTCCACGCCGGACGGACAGTGGATCGTGTACTGCTCGTTCAATCCCGCCAAAGCCGGCCTGTGGAAAGTGCGGCCGGACGGCACGCAGGCGACGCACGTCGTGAAGCGCCGCACCGCGCTCCCCGAGGTCTCGCCGGACGGGAAGTACATCAGCTACATCGCAGACGGCCTCACGCCGAACGTGAACATCCGCGTGGCGCGGCTCTCCGATGGCGCGGACATGGGCTTCTCCATTCCGGTCCCGAGAGCGCGCCGTACCACGGCCATCCTCGGCCGCACGCGCTGGATGCCGGACGGCAAGGGCCTCGCCTTCCTCGCGCAGAACGAGGAGGGGGTGAACGGCGTCTTCGTGCAGGACTTCGTCCCCAACGTCGACACCACCGCGACGCGCCGTCCCCTCGGCGGCTTCGACCGCGAGACCGCAACCGAGTCGTTCGGCATTTCCCCCGATGGAAAAACCATGACCGTGGCGCAGTGGGAGCAGCTCTTCAGCCTGTTCTCGATCGAAGGCGTCCCCGGCATCGTCAAAAAGGAGAGTCCCCGATCATGAGTGCATCCTCAGTCGTCATCCGCGGCATCGACGCCCGGACGTTCACCGAGATGGAGTCGTTCGTCAAAGACCTCGAGGCGCGTCCCATCGAGCGCCTGCTGCGCGACCTCGCCGAGCTGGCCGACCTGCCGGTCACGAAGGTCTCGCTGGTGTCGTACGTGATGCACTCGAAGTATCGCGGCGCCGAGGCGGACGAGAAAACGAAGATGCGCGAGAGCGTCGCCGCGACGTTCGAGTCGCTGCCGGCAGGGGAGGCCCGCGAGCGCGTGGGACAGATCCTCGACCGCCTGCGGTGATGCCTGATTCTCGCTGAGTTTATCCCGAGCGAATGCGAGGGATCTCCGCTGCATCCGCGCTGCTGACGACTTACGGCACGAGCGTGCCGGTGCCGCCGAAGATCCCTCGCTCCGCTCGGGATGAAGTTGCGCGCCTGCGGTGACCGGGATCACGGCCGCCGCGGCGGCCCGGACATACGTTGCTCCTCGATCCGCAACACCTCGAGAGGAGAACTCCCATCTATGGACGGACGCCGCTTCGGTGCCCTGGTCGCCCTCATGCTTCTCGCCGCCGCTCCGCTTTCCGCGGGGACGGCCACGGTCAAGCTGACCAACTACATCAACTTCTTCAACACACCCAACTCCCAGACCTTCACGCTGCAGACGCAGATCTTCGCCGGCTCGTCCGACTGCAGCAGCGGCGGCGGCGCGCTCTCGACGATCGGCGCCGTCGATTCCGTGACCGGCGTCGCGGTGAACATCGCATCGGGGAGCTCGATGATGCTCACCGTCGATCCGGGGTCGCCGCAGGCGATGTCCGATCAGAACGGCTACTTCGTATCGTGGGGATACGATCCGGCCGATCCGACGGTGAACTCGACCATCACCTTTCAGCCCGGCGACGGCCGGAACATCTGCGTCGGCGGCTTCGACGGCGCGCACGATTACTACGCGCGCTTCTACGCCGGCATCCAGCTGCTCGACGCGTGCGGCAACGAGCGCACGACCTGGGCGCCGGGCGAGACGGTGAACATCCGCGTCTCCGGCGGCCTGGTCTTCAATGCCGAGCAGCTGCGCCTCCTCTCTGCGGGCGGCAGCGTCAACGAATGCACTTTCCTGCCGGAGGGGCCGTTGTACGAGACCGTGCACGTCGACGCCGATCCATATTTCTACGCCTTCACGCTGCCCGACTCGGACGCCGACATTCCCAACCCCGGCTGTACGGGAAGCGGCACGCAGCACATCACCGGAAACTGGCGCGTGGTCGTGTACGACTCGTCGTGCGGCTGCAACCGCAATCAGTTCAACTTCACCGTCGCGGACGACGCACCGCCGCAGGCGCCGTGCTCGATCGACTGTCACGACGACGTCACCGTGAGCAACGATCCGGGCGAGTGCGGCGCGAACGTGACCTTCGATGCGCCAGCCGGCGCGACGTGCGACTTCCTCTCCGGCGCCTTCTTCCCGGTCGGCACGACCACCGTGACGTGCACCGCCGGCCCGCTGACCTGCGACTTCGACGTGACGGTCACGGACGACGAGGCGCCGACCGTAGGCGCCGTCGCGGCGTCACCGTCCGTGCTCTGGCCGCCGAACCACAAGATGGTCGACGTGACGCTGGCGTACGCCGGCTCCGACAACTGCGGCTCCGTGGCCTGCTCGATCGTCTCGGTGACGAGCAACGAGCCCGCCGCCGGCGACTTCGAGATCGTCGACGCCCATCACGTCCGCCTGCGCGCGGAGCGCGAGGGCAGCGGCAGCGGCCGTACCTACACGATCACCGTCGATTGCGGAGGCAGCACCAGTCAAGTGACCGTGAACGTGCCGCATTCGCAGAAGAAGTAAGGTCATCCACATCAGGGTGAGGGGCGGTTCTTGCCGAGAGCGCCCCTCACCCTGCCTTTGTCATCCTGAGCGTGAGTCGAGGGACCTGGGTGGGCGGGCGGCGCGCTGCACATGCCGACAGTCGCTGCCGCCGCCCTCCCACCCAGGTCCCTCGACTCACGCTCGGGATGACAGAGCTGATTAGTGCGCGACGACGTCCTCACCGCCGAGGAGGCGCTCGAACGACGTGCGCCACACGCGCCCGACTTCCTGCGGCGCGATGCGCACCAGCGGTACACCGTGCCGTTCGATGAGGAACACGCCATGCGCCGTATGCCCGATGCGCAACGCGGCCACGCCGCGCTGCGTCGCCAGCGCGAGCACGCGCTCCGCGTTCGACGTCGCTACGACCGCGCGTGCCTGCGACTCGCCGAACAGCAGCGCGATCGCGTCGACGTCGTCGGCGTGGCCGCCGAGGTCCACGTGACAGCCGATGCCGTCCGTCGACATCTCCGCGAGACCGACCGCTAGTCCGCCGTTCGACAGATCGTGCGCGGCGCGCAGCAGCTTCTCGCCGTGCAGCGAAAGCAGTAATTCGATCAGCGCGCGCTCGCGGTCCAGGTCGACGCGCGGTGATGCCGCCAGCGCGTCGGGCAGGAAGCGCTGCTGCCACTCGCTGCCGCCCAGCTCCTCGCGCGTCTCGCCGAGGAGGATCACGTCGAGCTGCGCGTCGGGGAAGGCCAGGCCGCAGCCATCGCGGTCGGAATCCATGATCCCGACCATCCCTACCGTCGGCGTCGGATAGACCGCCTTGCCCTCGGTCTCGTTGTAGAACGACACATTGCCCGAGACCACCGGCGTCTCCAGGGCCAGGCAGGCCTCGCTGATGCCGCGGATGCACTCCGCGAACTGCCACATGATCTCCGGCCGCTCCGGCGAGCCGAAGTTCAGGCAGTCGGTGATCGCCACCGGCCGCGCTCCCGACACCGCGAGGTTGCGCGCCGCCTCCGCGACAGCCTGCTTGCCGCCCTCATACGGGTCGAGATAGCAGTACACCGGATTCACGTCCGACGACATCGCCAGCGCTTTGCCGATGTCCTTCACCCGCACTACCGCCGCGTCGCGCTTCTCCGGGCCCGCGATCGTGTTCGTGCGCACCGTCGTGTCGTACTGCTCGAAGATCCAGTGCTTGGAGCAGAGATTCGGCGACGCCATGAGCTGCAGCAGCGTCTCGGTGAGGTCGCCGTCCGTGACGCGCTCGCGCGGCAGCGTCGCCGCGATGCGGTCCGCATACGCCGCACGCTCCATCGGCCGCTCGTACACCGGCGCCTCGGTGGAGATCGGGTCGACCGGAATCGCCGCCGCCTCCTCGCCGTGCCAGTACAGCCGCACGAAGCCGTCGTCTGTCACCTCGCCGACGACCGCCGCGTTCAGGTCCCACTTCTCGAACGTGCGCACGACGTCCTGCTCGCGGCCCTGCTTCGCCACGATCAGCATCCGCTCCTGTGACTCGCTGAGCATGATCTCGTACGGCGTCATCCCGCTCTCGCGCATCGGGACGCGGTCGAGGTCCATGCGGATGCCCGTGCCCGCGCGTCCGGCCATCTCGAACGACGACGACGTCAGGCCCGCGGCGCCCATGTCCTGAATGCCGACGATGGCATCGGAGTCCATGATCTCGAGACAGGCCTCGAGCAGCAGCTTCTCCGTGAACGGATCGCCGACCTGCACCGTCGGACGCTTCTCCTCCGAAGCCTCGTCGAATTCGGCCGAGGCCATCGTCGCGCCGTGAATACCGTCGCGGCCCGTCTTCGAGCCGACGTAGATCACCGGATTGCCGACGCCGCTGGCCGTGCCGGTGAAGATCTTCTCGCGGCGCGTCACGCCGAGGGAGAAGACGTTGACGAGGATGTTGCCGTTGTACGACGGGTGGAAGGACGTCTCGCCGCCGACCGTGGGGATGCCGATGCAGTTGCCGTAGCCGCTGATGCCGCGCACCACGCCGTCGACGAGGTACTTCATCCGCGGGGCGTCCAGCTCGCCGAAGCGCAGCGAGTCGAGCGACGCGATCGGCCGCGCGCCCATGGTGAAGATGTCGCGCAGGATGCCGCCGACGCCCGTGGCCGCGCCCTGGTACGGCTCGATGAACGACGGATGGTTGTGCGACTCCATCTTGAACGCCGCCACCCACCCGTCGCCGATGTCGATCACCCCGGCGTTCTCCCCCGGCCCCTGCACCACGCGCGGCCCGGTCGTCGGGAACTTGCGCAGGTGCACGCGCGACGACTTGTACGAGCAGTGCTCCGACCACATCACCGAGAAAATCCCCAGCTCGGTGTAGTTCGGCCGCCGCCCGAGGATCTCCTCGATGCGCGCGTATTCGTCGGGGGTGAGGCCGTGGGACTTGATGACTTCGGGGGTGATCTTCATCGCGGCGGATTCTAGCTGGTTGCTAGTTACTGGTTGCAAGTGCCTTAGCCGATGCCGCACTAGCAACTAGAAACCAGCAACCGTTGTCACACTCCATGCGGGTCGTTCGTCCTTGCGGACGTGAACACCAACATCACCATCCTCGGCGGCGGCTACGCGGCCGTGATGGAGCGTCGTCAACCCGGAGAAGCTGGAGTTTGTGTGACGGCAATCTCCCGCGCGCCATCCTCCCGCACCGTGATGCGCACCTCGATGTGCGAGTCCTCGAACTCCTCGAACTCGCGCTTCGGCCATTCGATGAGCTTTACTCCCGGCCCGGAGAGCATCTCCGGAATCCCGATCTCCAGCCACTCGCGCCGGTTCTCCGACAACCGGTACCCATCGATGTGGATGATCGGTGCCCCGCCACGCCGCGGATACTCGTGCACGATCGCAAACGACGGCGACGCCACATCCAGAGGATTCGCCCCCAGCTCCGCGTCCATGGCGCGCGCCAGAAACGTCTTCCCCGCGCCAAGATCGCCGACCAGGTGCACGACGGCGTCCGGCGCCAGCGTGCGCGCGATCTCGCGTCCGGCGCGCTCGGTGTCGGCCTCGGTCGCACAAACGTAGTTCACGGCGCGAAGTCTAAGCACAACACCCGCACGACACCAACGGAACCGATCGGGAGCTTCAAAACACTCCATGGAGGGTGTTGAAATGCCGCCGATGCCTTTGCGAATACCCCGACGATGCTTCGCAAGACACCCGGTGAACCATCGAAACACACCATGGAGTGAATCCGAGACCCCGCCGATGCCTGTCGAATACCCCGATGATGCTTCGCGAGACACCCGGGGAGCCATCGAAACACTCCATGGAGTGAAACCATAGCCTCCCGGGAGCATCAACACACACCATGGTGTGTGTCCGAAAGCTCCGCGGACGTCGCGCAAGGCCCGAAAAGCGTTTCAAACACACTCCATGGTGTGGTTTTGGGCCTCTTCTGTCGCCTTGCGAGGACGCTCGGACGTCTCTGGAAGCTCTTCGGAGCATTTAAGATTCACTCCATGGTGTGTTCCGATAGGGTCGGGAAGCATTTGCAACACACACCATGGTGTGAATCGGGGAGCGTTACGCGCCGCGCACGCGCTGGATCGCGTGGGGGATCTTGTCCGCGAGGTCGGTGGCCATCAGGCCCGTGTCGCCCATCTCTTCCTTGAGGATGTCGCCGGCGAGGCCGTGCAGGTAGACGCCCGCGCATGCGGCGTCGAGCGGGTCGGCGCCGCGGGCGAGCAGGGCGGCGATGATGCCGGAGAGGACGTCGCCCATCCCCCCGCTGGCCATCCCGGGGTTGCCGGTGGGGTTGACGTAGACGTGCCCGTCGGGCTCGGCGACGAGCGTTTGATGGCCCTTCAGTACGACCACGCAATTCGTCGCGCGCGCGGCTTCGCGCACCGCGGTGATGCGGTCGGCGTTGATGGTCTGCGTGTCGCTGCCGGTGATGCGCGCCAGCTCGCCGGGATGCGGCGTCATCACGCGCGGCAGGCCACGCGGATTCAACCCCGCGGCGTTCCCGGCGAATGCATTGAGTCCGGAGGCGTCGAGGAGCAGCGGCAGCTCGATGGCGTCGACGAGTGCGCGCGTTCTCGCGTATGCGGCGTCGTCATCGGCGAGGCCGGGACCGACCAGCGCCGCCGTCTTGTTCTTCAGGAACCCAGCGAGATCGTCGCCCGAGTACGTCATCGACTCGATCGACCCGGCGTGCACGAGTGCCGCGGTCTCGGCGTCGGTCATCACCGTCACGAGCCCGGCGCCGCTGCGGATCGCGCCGCGCGCGCACATCACTGCCGCTCCGCTGCGTCCGGGCGAGCCGGCGATGACGCCGACGTGGCCGTACGTGCCTTTGTGAGTCGCCGAGCGCCGCGCTTCGACCAGCGGCTGCACGTCCTTCGGTGTGATCAGCGCCAGCGTGACGGTCTCGTCTTCGATGGCCCGCTCCGGGATCGAGATGTCCGCGACGATCACTTCGCCGCAGTACAGCGCGGCCGGCTCGAACACGTGACACAGCTTCGGTGCCGCGAACGTCACCGTGACCTCGGCCTGCACGCACGGCTCGAACGGCTCGTGCGACGACGCGTTCGCGCCGCTCGGCAAGTCGATGGCCAGCACCGGGATGCGCAGCTCGGCCAGGGCGCGGATGACGTCCGCGTGGATGCCGCCCGGCGCGCGGTTGAGACCCGTGCCGAAGATGGCGTCGACGAGGAGGTCCGCATCGGCCGCATGGGCCAGCATGGTCTCGACGTCGTCGGCCGCGCGCACGTCGTAGATCGGGATGCCGAGGCGCTCGCAGATGGTGAGGTTCGTGCGGGCGTCGCCCTGGATCGCGGAGCGCTCGCCGATGACGATCACGACCGGCACCACGCCGCGATTCTCGAGATGCCGCGCCACCGCGAACCCGTCGCCGCCGTTCGCTCCCGTGCCGCAGAGCAGCGCCACGCGATCGCTGTCGGGATAGCGCTCGAACAGCGCGTCGACGACCGCACTGGCCGCGTTCTCCATCAGCACGATCGACGGGACGCCGAAGCGCTCCGTGGTGCGGCGGTCGATGTTCCGCATCTGCTCCGCGTTGAGAATCTTCATGGCTGCCACCCCGTCGCGCGAGCATACCGCTCCAGGTCCTCGGCGGTGTCGATGTCGAAGCGCGCGGGGAGGAGGGCCATCGTGCGGCCGGTCTGGGCGATGCGTTTGATGGTGGCGGCGAGCACGGTGGCCGCGCCCCATTCAATGCCCTGGAACACCTCCGGCTCGAACGACGCCGCACGGCAGCCGAAGAGGTAGTAGCCGCCGTCCTCCGCCGGCCCGACCACGTACTCGCACGAGTCGAGCAGCGCGAAGGCGTGGTCGATCAGCGCGCGCGGCAGCAGCGGGTCGTCCGCGCCGATGGCCACGATCTTGTCGGTGCGGTGGAAGAAGAAGCGCTCCGAGAAGGCCATCGACAGGCGGTCGCCGAGGCCCGCGCCGGTCTGCATCGCGGCGGCGTGCGTGCCGAACGCGCGCCGGAGCAACTCGCCGTTCGCGGCGGGCGTGGGAGGCCAGAGGCACTCGATCTCGGTGTCGGGGGACGAAGGGCCGATCGAGGCGAGGAGCGTGTGCAGCATCGACTCGTAGACGGCGAGCGTGCGCTCGGCGCCGAGGTCCTGTGCCAGGCGCGTTTTGACCTTTCCGAGCTCGGGCAGCCGCGCGAAGAGGAGGAGGCGGTTCGGCGGCGGGGGGACAGTTGGGAACACTGTCTTCGAGTTTATCCCGAGCGGAGCGAGGGATCTTTGGCGACACCGGCAGCGCACATGTCGAGCTTCGCGAGCGTGCAGCGGAGATGCCTCGCGTTGCTCGGCATAAACTGGTGAAGCAAGCTGAAACTGAACCATGCGCATCGCCCTCCTCACCGACTTTGGCACGCGCGACCCGTACGTCGCGGCGATGAAGGGCGTGCTCGCCGCGCGCACGGACGCCGTCGTCCACGATCTCTCCCACGATCTCGCCCCGTACGACGTCCTTGGCGCGGCGTGGTTCCTGAACACAATCGTCCGCTACTGGCCGGCGGGGACGATCTTCGTCTGCGTCGTCGATCCCGGCGTCGGCACGACGCGCAACATCATCGCGGTGGAATCGGAAGGACGCGTGTTCCTCGCGCCAGACAACGGCCTGCTGACGTTCGTCGACGGCCCCGCGCACGCGGTCACGAACGAATCGTTCTTTCTCCCCGAGGGGAGTAACACGTTTCATGGGCGGGATCGGTTTGCGCCGGTGGCGGCGGCGCTGGCGAACGGCACGGCGATCGCCGACCTCGGTCCGCCGCTCTCGCGGATTGCGCGTCTGCCGTATCAACCGCCGGCGTACGCCGATTCCGTGCGCGGGACCATCGTAGCCATCGACCGCTTCGGCAACGCCATCACCGACGTCGATCGCGCCAGGATTCCGTTCGCGGCGTTCGCACTGCGCGTGCGCGAGCACACCATCGACCGCGTCGAAGCGAACTACGGCAACGCCGCGCCGGGTGCGTTTCTCATCGTCGGATCGACGGGCTGCATCGAGATCTCGGTCGCCAACGCCAGCGCCGCGGAGCGGCTGCAACTGCGGCGGCTCGAACGAGTCGAGCTCTGGCCCGTATAATCGACCGAAAGATGGCCGCACCGAAAGACCGTCGCCGCGCCGAGCGAGTTCCCACCGCTTCCATCCCGGTGCAGCTCTCCGACGTCAACGGCGAGTTGATCGATCTCAGTCTCACCGGCGCCGCCGTCGTGCACCGCTCCCCCGTGAAGCCCGGCGCCGCGGCCACGCTGATCTTCCCCAGCTACGGCGGCATCTACATCCCGTGCGAGGTGCTGCGCTCCATCGTGCAGGTGCGCCGCGGCGAGCATGGGCCCGAATACGTGTTCCGCTCGGCGATCGTCTTCTCACCAATGGCTGCCGAGCAGGAGCAGCCGCTGCAGGAGTTCCTGACCATCCAGATCGCCCGGCTCGACGACGCCCGCCGCGCCGCCGCGGCTGCGAGCTCCTAGGCGCGTTCCGGCGGTCGCGTCGATTACCCCTCAGAACCCGGAATGCCGTACGTACGAAACGGGTATAATGTACAGACATGAAGAAGAAGCTGACTCGTAGCGGAAACAGCGTCGCTCTGGTGCTCGACAAGCCGTTGCTCGAACAGCTCGGCATGGACGAGAACGCGGAAGTGGAGCTTTCGACCAACGGTGACGTGCTGGTCGTGACGCCGATTCGCGATGCCGCTCGCCGCCGCAAGCTCCGCAAGATCGTCGAGCAGATGGACGAGCAGTACAGCGGTGTGTTCCAGCGACTCGCTGAGTAATGGAACCGCTGTTTCTCACGCTGGAGGAAGTCCTCGCTCTCCACGACGACCGTATTCGTAAATACGGCGGCACGACCGGTGTGCGCGATCTGGACTTGCTTCGGTCGGCGATGGGAAATGCGGAGGCAACGTTCGGCGGAGTGTTTCTCCACGAGACGCTCCTCGAAATGGCGGCCGCGTATCTCTACGGCATCTGCCGCAATCACCCTTTTCTGGACGGCAACAAGCGCACCGCCCTCGCATGTGCGCTCGCGTTCCTCGGCCTGAATGACGTGACGATCCGGAGTGATCAGGATGACCTCTACGGCCTCGTCATCGCCGTCGCAGAAGGTCGGGTCAGCAAAGCAGCGGTCGCGGTCTTCTTCGAGAGCCGCGCCCGGCGCTGACTATTTCCTCCCCGAATACTCGCTGAAGATGCCCACCTCTCGCCTCCGATCCACATCCGAGAACCCTGCCGCGCGGAGCGCGTCGGTGATGACGGTGGGGCGGACGCAGTCGCGGGTGGTTTCCCAGTAGTAGCGGAAGAGCTCCGCGGCGCGGGGGCTGCCGGTTTTGAGGCCGATGACGAAGGGCGCGAAGCGGCCCATGTAGATGCCGAGGAAGGCGCGGGCCAGGCGGGATTCGGGGGCGGTGATCTCCATGATCAGGAGCTTGCCGCCCGGCTTGAGCACGCGGTGGCATTCGGCGAAGACGACCGCGAGGTCGGCGAAATGACGGAGGGCGAAGCCGATCGAGATGCGGTCCACTGATGCGCCGCGCAGGGCCAGGCGTTCCGCGGGCGACTGCACCTTCGCGTTCGACGTGCGTCCCGAGTGCAGCATGCCGAAGCTCGCGTCCATCCCCACGATCGCGCGCGCATCGCCCGTCACCTCGGCCGCGGCACGGGCCACCACGCCCGTACCCGTTGCCAGGTCGAGCAGCTTCATCCCCGGCGCCAGGCCGATGCGTTTCAGCGCCTCGCGGCGATACCAGTCGCCCGAGCCGAATGACAGGAACCACGTCGCCCAGTCGTACCACGGCGCGGTCTCGTCGAAGATACCGCGCACATACTCTTCGCGCTTTGCCGGGGCTTCGTAGTAATCGGTGAGGGGAGGATGCGGGGCAACGGCTTTCGGCAAAAGGATCCTTTATCGCTTGGCGAAGGAAGGCCGGCGCCATTCGATCGCATCGTGTGGAATGCCGCTCTCGCGGAGAAAGTCATCGACCGCTTCGTCCGCATCTGCAGATGTGGCGTGCACGGAGAGACGCCCGGTGACGAGGCCGTGAATGACCACGACGAGCCGGCCGCTGGCCAGTTCGATGGTCGCGCCCTTCGACGGCTCGGGCTCGGCAAACGAATCGAGCGCTTCGAGCGGCACCGGGACCACGGAACCGATCGTGGACTCCGGCACACGGGCAATCAGGGCCAGCTCGGGAGTCGAACGCATCGCGTTGGAGGCCGCTCGTCGCATCAGTCGTTTCTCGCCACTATCGTAACCGGGATTGCCACAAGCTCGTTCTGTTCCAGCACCTCGACGCCCGGCCGCCCTTCGGACCAGTATGCAATTCCCGGCGGGCATCCCGGGTCGGGCTCGACCGGCGTCGTGAATTCGATCCCGGTCAGATTGCCGAGCGAACCGATGAAGGCCTTCACCTTCGGAAACATACTCTGCGAGATGTTCCGTGGCGGCCGACCCGCGACTTTCCCACTCGACGCGACCAGCTCATTGTCTGCCGCCGACTGAATCCGGTAGTAGTGAACGGGTCGGGCCACAGCGTCGCAAACCGCTACGAAACGTTCCTCGCCGGTTCCCGGCGCCATCGCTGCGCGATGGGCATGTCGCGGCCGCTGCCGAAGGCTTTGCTGGAGACGCGGATGGTGGGGGCGGCCTGCTGGCGTTTGAATTCGTTCGTGTCGACGAGCTTGAGGATGCGGGCCACGAGGTCGCGGTCGTAGCCGGCGGCGGCGATGGCGTCGACTTCCTGCCACTCTTCGATGTAGAGCTTGAGGATGCCGTCGAGGATGTCGTACGGAGGGAGCGAGTCCTGGTCCTTCTGGTTCGGACGCAGCTCCGCGGACGGTGCCTTGGTCAGCGTCGACTCGGGGATCAGGACGCGGTTGCGGTTGATCCACTCCGAGACGCGGTAGACCATGGTTTTGTAGACGTCGCCGAGGACCGAGAGGCCGCCGGCCATGTCGCCGTAAAGCGTGCAGTAGCCGACGGCGAGCTCCGACTTGTTGCCCGTCGTCAGCACCAGCGCGCCGGTTCGGTTCGACCAGGCCATGAGGATGTTGCCGCGGATGCGGGCCTGGATGTTCTCGTTGGTGATGTCGAACTTCTTCTCGCCGAACAGCTCGTCGACGGCGGTCTCGTACGGCGCGTAGATGTCGGAGATCGGCACGACGTGGAAGGCGATGCCGAGGTTTTCCGCGAGCGCACGGGCATCGTCGATGGAGTGCTGCGAGGAGAACTGCGACGGCATGGCGATCCCGGTCACATGCTCCGGTCCCAGCGCCTCGGCCGCGATGGCGGCGGTGAGCGCGGAGTCGATGCCGCCGGAGAGGCCGATGACGACGTCCGTGAAGCCGCACTTTTCGATGTAGTCGCGCGTGCCGAGGATGAGCGCGCGGCCGATCTCTTCTTCTTCGCCGAGGGCCAGGACCATCTCGCAGGGACTGCCCTGGAGCTCGACCAGCGTGTTGTGCTCCTCGAAGGCGCGGGCGCAGAAGATCGTCTGCCCCGAGGCGTCGAACACGATCGACGAGCCGTCGAACTGCAGCTCGTCGTTGCCGCCGACCTGATTCACGTAGACCAGCGGCACGTCGTAGCGCTTGGCGATGCTGGAGAAGATCTCCCAGCGCGCACGGCGCTTGCCGGCGTTGAACGGCGAGGCGGAAATGTTGAGCAGCACTTCCGCGCCCTGGCGCGCCAGGTCGTCGACGGGGTTGTTGCAGTACATCTTGATCCCGTGCACCTCGTCGTCGAACCAGAAGTCCTCGCAGATCGAGACGCCGACGCGCTTGCCGGCGATCTCCACGATGTGCACTTCCTTGCCCGGCTCGAAGTAGCGCAGCTCGTCGAAGACGTCGTACGTCGGCAGGAGCATCTTCTTCTGCTCGAGCAGGATCTCGCCGTTGCGGGCGATGATGGCCGCGTTGTGCAGCGGCTTGCCGCACCATTGCGTGTTGCGGATGGGGCAGCCGAAGATGAGCGTCGTCTCACCGGTCATCTTGGCCAGCGAGTCGCGAACAGCGAGCGCGCGGTCGATGAAGTCGGGGCGGTCGAGCAGATCGAGGGCCGGGTAGCCGGTGACGGCGCACTCCGGGACCATGACCACGTCCGCGCCGGCGCGCACGCCTTCGTCGTACGCGCGCCGGATCAGTTCGGCATTGCCCGAGAGTGCACCAACGGTGGTGTTGATCTGTCCGATGAAGACTTTCATTTGTAAGAAATTGTGTCGCGGCCAAACTTTCGGGAGCGCGATTCGTCTTTAGCGATTGAATCACAACTCGCGAAGGGGAAACCCCATGACATTGCGCACGACACTGCGCCGCCTCGTCCTCGTCCTGGCCGCGGTCCCGATATCTTCCATCGCTGCCGAGGAAGCAAAGCCGCGGCCCACGTTCCGGGCCGTGCGCGCGGAGAAGGCACCAGTGGTCGACGCCGACCTCTCCGACGCGATCTGGGCGAGCGCGCCGGAGATGACCGGCTTCACGCAGCGCGACCCCAACGAGGGGCAGCCGGCCACGCAGCAGACGCGCATCAAGGCCGCGTACACGGATGAGGCCATCTACTTCGCCGCGGTGATGGAAGACAGCGGCAAGGTCACGCCGCTGCTGGCCCGCCGCGACAGCGATCTGAACGACGGCGACTACATCCGCATCAGCATCGACTCGCAGCAGGACCGCCTGAACGGCGCGGCGTTCGTCGTGAACGCCTCGAACGTGCAGATGGACATGATCCTTTACAACGACATCTACGACGACATCAGCTGGGACGCGGTGTGGGACTCGGCGGCGAAGATCACGGACAAAGGGTGGGTGGCCGAGGTGCGGATCCCGTATTCGCAGCTCCGGTTCCAGGACAAGCCGGTCCACACGTGGGGACTGAACGTCAGCCGCTGGAACGCGCGGCTGCGCGAGAGCACGCGCCTCGTGCACTCGCCGAAGACCGAGTCCGGCTTCGTCTCGCGCTTCGCCGACCTCGAAGGGATCGAAGGCGTCAAGCCGCGGCGCGCGTTCGAAGTAATGCCGTACACCGTGGCCCGCACGGACCTGCGCAGCCGCGCCGACAATCCGTTCCTCTCCGCGACCACGCACAACATGGACGCGGGACTCGACGTGAAGTACGGCATCACCTCGACGCTCACGCTGACCGGCACGATCAACCCTGACTTCGGCCAGGTCGAAGTCGACCCCGCGGTGCTGAACCTCTCGCAGTTCGAGACTTCGCTCACCGAGAAGCGCCCGTTCTTCACCGAAGGGGCGAGCGTCTTCCGCTTCGGCAACGGGCCGGCGAACTCGCGCTGGGGCTTCAACATGTCCTTCCCCACGTTCTTCTACAGCCGCCGCATCGGCCGCACGCCGCAGGGCTTCATCGCCGCGGATCACGTCGATGCCCCGGTCGAGACGACGATTCTCGGCGCGGCGAAAGTGACGGGCAAAGTCGGCAACGGCTGGACGGTCGGCATCTTCGACGCCCTCACCGACAAAGAAGAAGGCTGGTACCGCCTCGGCAGCGAAGTGGGCCAGCAGGCCGTCGAGCCGATGACGAACTATCTCGTGGCGCGTGCGACGAAGGAGTACGGCAAGGACTCGCGGGCCGGCTTCATGTTCACGTCCGTGAATCGCCGCCTCTCCGACAACCTCGAGCCGGTGCTGCGCGAGAGCTCGTATTTCGGCGGCGTCGACGGCTACACGCTGCTGAAGGACAAGGCCTGGATCATCGAGTGGCTCACCGGCGCGTCGATGGTGCAGGGCTCGGAAGACGCGATCGCGCGTACGCAGCGGAACGCGGCCCGTTACTACCAGCGTCCCGACGCGAACCACGTCGAGTACGACCCGACGCGCACCTCGCTCACCGGCTGGATGGGCCGCGTGACGGTAGCCAAGCAGCAGGGGAAGTGGCGTCCAAACCTGCAGGTGCAGGCGCTCTCGCCCGGCCTCGAGCTGAACGACCTCGGCTTCCTGACGCGTACCGACGCCGTCTCCACGCACGCCGTGCTGCACTACCTCAACACCGACCAGACCAAGTGGACGCGCGAGATCAGCGGCTGGGTCGGCAAATACCAGAACTGGAACTTCGACCGCGACCTGACGGCGAACGGCGTGGCCAGCAACCTCTACGTGCAGCTCAAGAACTACGGGGAGGCCTATGTGTGGGGCGGCGCCGCGGCGGACCGCATCAACGACCAGTCCACCCGCGGCGGCCCGGCCATGGTCCGTCCCGGCTACACGTACTGGGGCGGCGGATTCGGCAGCGACCCGCGGAAGAAGGTGTCGATCGCGCTGGAAGGGGAGATGCTCGAGGACGGCTTCGGCGGCACGTCGGATTTCATCTGGACGTCGCTCACATACCGGCCGTCGTCGGCCATCCGGATCCAGGTCCAGCCGCGCTTCAGCCGCCTCGACGAGATGGCGCAGTACGTCACGACGATCCCCGACCCCACGTACGTGCCGACGTATGGGAACCGGTACGTGTTCGCCACGCTGAAGCAGCGCACGCTGGACATCGGCATCCGCACGGAGTGGACGATGAACGCGCGCCTCTCCGCGCAGCTCTACGTGCAGCCGTTCATCGCCAGCGGCAACTACTCCGACTTCAAGACGATGACCCGCGCCCGCGACGACGAGTTCACTCCGGCGTCTGACGCCGGCGATCCCGACTTCAACCTGCGCAGCGTGCGCGGCAGCGCGGTGGTGCGCTGGGAGTTCCGTCCCGGCTCGGCGATGTACGTGGTCTGGAGCGAGAACCGCGAGGAGGTCGCGCCCGTGGGCGACTTCCGCTTCCGCCGCGACTTCAGCGCTTTGCCCAATGCGCCGTCGCAGGATGTGTTTCTTTTGAAGTTCTCGTACTGGTTGCCCATCTGACGAGGGCGCAGTGAGCAGGGACAGGGCGCAGGAGCAACGGCGCGGTGACAACTCCTGCGCCCTGCGCGCTTGCAAACTGCGCCCTCTGTTAGCATTTGACGCATGAGCGACGACTTCGGCACCGTCTCGGCCCGTCGCGCACGGGAGATCGACGTGCTGCGCAAGCATCGCGAGTCGCTCGTGAAGATGCTCGACGACGTCGACGCGCAGTTGCGCGAGCTCGGCGAGGGCACGGCGCCGGTCATGGCTCCGCCCCCTGCTCGTCCCTCAGCGCCCGAGCACGACATCGACTCGCGCCCGATCGTCAACACCGCCTACGACAACACCGCGTACGACGATCCGGAAGCCGTGGCCGCGAATCCGGGCAGCGGCGCGCGCGTACTGCTCATCATCGGCATCGCCGTCCTGGCGCTGGCGCTGATCGGCTACCTGATCTGGCGCGCCAGCTCCGATCGCCCCGCGGCCGCAACCGGCACGGTCGTCGAGGAAACGACGGCGGTGACCGAGTCGTCCGAGACCGATGCCGTCGCGCCCGATACCGTGGCCGAGGCGCAGCCGGTGCCGCTGCCCGCCGGCGAGCTGATGATGACGCCGCGCTCGCACGATTACGGCCTGGTGCGCAAAGGGACGCGCGCGACGCGGCAGTACGTCTTCACCAACAACTCCGAGGAGCCGGTCACCATCTCCCTGGCCCGGTCGGCGTGCCGCTGCCTCTATTACGAATACGAGAAGCTCGTGCCGCCGAAAGCGAAGGAGTCGATCACCGTCACGGTCGACGGCGCGAAGGCCAAGGCGGGGACGCTCCGCGAGTCGATCAAGGTGACGACCGCGGCCGATCCCGGCGTCAGCACCACCCTCGACGTGATCGCCACCATCCGTTGACATCGTGTGACATAAGAGACCGAACGGTCGTGTTCTGATGCGGACCGTGAAGTTCGCCTTCCTTCCCCTGATTCTGTTCGTGTGTTCAGCCGTCGCCGCGCAGGAAACCTTGACTCTTGAGCGTGCCGTTGCGCTCGCCGTCGAGCGCAATGAGCGCGCCGCGATTGCCGAGACCACCGTCGAAGCCGCCGAGGCGCGCCTGAGCCGCACGCGTACCGCCTTCTTTCCGCGCGTCGACATCGCCGGCAACTGGCGCAACGACTATCCCTCTCCGACCGAGCGCACCCTCGCCACGAGCGCGCTCCTCACGCAGCCGATCTTCGACGCACGCGTCTTTCCGCTGATGCGGCAGGCCCGGTTCCAGCGCGAGGCGGCCCGCTTCGGTGCCGACGAGTCGAAGCGTCTCCTCGGGTTCGACGCCGCCGCGGTCTTCCTGACCACGCTCTCCTTCGAGCAGGTCTTCCTGGCCGCCGAGCGCCGCAGCGCGTTCGCGCAGACGAACCTCGACGACGTACGCGCACGCTTCGAGGCCGGCCTGGTCAGCTCCAACGACGTCACCCGCGCCGAGCTCGAGCTCGCGACCGCTGTACGCGGAGTGGCGGAGGCGCGGGGCGACGTGGAAGCGGGACGCGTCGAGCTGGAGAACCTGCTCAAGGCCGACGTTGACGGGCCGTTGGCGCCGCCGGTGACGCTCCTGGACGCCGCGGCGTCCACGTCCTCGATCGACATCCCCGGCGCGCAGCAGCGCCGCAGCGACATCGCAGCGGAGCGCGCGAACGTCGAGGCGCTCCGCGCCTTCGCCGATGAGCCGCGGGCCCGCTTCCTCCCGTCGGTCGCGCTGAGCGCGCAGACCCGCAATATCAATGATGGTCCGGTCAGCGCGCGCGAGCAGGACGGCTTCTTCGGCCTGGCATTCGCGTGGCCGGTGTTCGACGCCGGCGTGCGCCGCGCGGAGACGCTGGAGCGCAACGCCATCGTGCGCGGTGCGGAGCTCGAGCTGGAGTCGTCCCTGCGCGACGTCGAGCGCCAGGTCCGCAGCGCGGAAGTGCAGCTCACGTCCGAGCAGGCCGCGCGCCGCGGAGCCTCGGCGGCCGTGGTCGCCGCGCGCAAGAACGCCGAGGAGACGCTGATCCTCTATCGCGAAGGCCTGGCCAGCGCGCTCGAGCTCGCGGACGCGAACCAGCAACTCTTCGAAGCCGAAGTGGCCGAGGCCACCGCTACCTATCGGATGGCTCTGGCGTATCTATCTTTACGCGAGGCCAGCGGGGTGGCGCCTGTGGCGCCTTAGGTGAAAGGTAAAAGGAAAAAGGTCAAAGTGAAAAGCATCATGCGCAGCGCGAACCGTCCCGTCCTCCTGGCTTTTACCTTTTGCCTTTTACCTTTTGCCTTTCTTTCGTGTTCGAAAGGCGAGGCAGCCGCGAAAGGTGGTCCCGGCGGCGGACCCGGTGCGAGCCGGCGAAGCATGGAGTTTCCGGTCGAAGTGAAGGCGGTCGAGTCGCGCAAAGTCGAGTACACCGTGACCGCGGTGGGCTCGCTGGAAGCGTTCGAGCGCGTGGCCGTCACGGCGCGCGTGGCGGGTGCGGTCGAGCGGGTCATGCTGGCCGAGGGACAGGTCGTGAAGAAGGGGCAGGCGCTCGTGGAAGTCGAGCCGGAGCGCTATCGCCTCGCCGTCGCCGCGGCCGAAGCCACACTGCAGAAAGCGCAGGCGGCGCAGGGGGAGGCGCAGGCCGGTTACGCGCGGCGGCAGCAGGCCAGCGAGAAGAACCCGGGCCTCATCCGCGGCGAAGAGATCGAGACGTGGCGCACGAAAGTGCAGAGCACCGCGGCCGAGGCGGCGCAGGCGCAGGCCGCGCTGGCGCAGGCCCGACTCAACCTGCGCGACGCGTTCGTGCGCGCGCCGGTGACCGGCATCATCCAGACCCGCACCGTCGAGACCGGACAATACGTGCCGGTCGGCACCGTGCTGGCAACGCTCGTGCGCCGCGATCCGCTGCTGCTGCGCTTCCAGGTGCCGGAGCAGGACGCGATGCCCCTGCACTCCGGCGTCATCGCGAAGTTCAACATTGCCGAGGACAGCGTGCAGCACGAGGCGCGCATCACGCATGTCGCCGCCGCGGCCAGCCAAGCCTCGCGCATGGTCGAAGTCACGGCGCACGTCATCAACCCGAATCGTCCCGAGCTGCGGCCCGGTGCGTTCGCCCGCGTCACCGTCCCGATCGGCGCGACGCGCGACGCGCCGGTCATCCCGCAGACCGCCATCCGCCCCAGTGAAAAAGGATTCCTCGCGTACACCGTCGACGGCGGCATCGCCCGGCAGCGCGTGCTGACGCTGGGCATGCGCACCGCCGACGGACAGGTGGAAGTGAAGTCCGGCCTCAGCGCCGGGGAGACGCTGGTCATTCGCGGAGCGGAAGCGCTGCGCGAGGGAGCGAAAGTGAAGGTGACGCAGTGAAAATCACCGAAGCCTGCATCAAGAACCCCGTCTTCGCCTGGATGCTCATGCTGGCTACCGTCGTGTTCGGCGGCGTGGCGGCCACGCGCATCGGCATCTCACAGTTCCCCGACGTCGACTTTCCGACCATCAGCGTCGGCGCGGCGTGGGAAGGGGCGGCGCCGGAAGTCATCGAGCACGACGTCGTCGAGCCGATCGAAGAGGCGCTGATGCAGGTCGAGGGCGTGCGCAACATCACCTCCACGTCGCGCCAGGGCTCCGGCAACGTGACCGTGGAGCTCGACCTCTCCCGTAACGTCGACCTCGCGCTGCAGGACGTGCAGACGCGCATCGCCCAGGTGCAGCGCCGCCTGCCGCGCGACATGGAGCCGCCCGTCGTCTCCAAGACCAATCCGGAAGACCAGCCCATCCTCTGGATCGGCCTCTCCGGCCCGTACTCGCCGCAGGTGCTGGCCGACTACGCCCGCTACCGCGTCAAGGAGCGGCTGCAGACGGTGCCGGGCGTCGGGGAGATCCAGGCGCAGTCGGTCGAGCGCAACGTGCGCATCTGGATCGACTCCGACAAGCTCGACGAGCGCCGCGTCACGGCGACCGAGGTGCTTCGCGCCATCCAGCAGCAGCACGTCGAGCTCCCCGCCGGCCGTCTCGAGACCTCCGGACGCGAAGTGAACGTGCGCGTCCTCGGCGAGGCCTTCGATCTCGACGAGTTCCGCGGTCTGGTCGTCAAAGACATCGAAGGCTCGCCGGTCTACCTCAGCGACGTGGCCATCGTTGAGGACGGCTTCGAGGACGTGCGCCGCGTCTCCCGCGTCAACGGCGAGCCGGCGCAGGGCATGGGCATCCGCAAGCAGCGCGGCTCCAACGCGGTCGCGGTTGCGCGCGGCGTGAAGGAAGCCATCGTCGAGATCCAGAAGACGCTGCCCCCGGGCATGGAGCTCGGCATCAACTTCGACTCCACGCAGTTCATCGAGGAGTCGGTCCACGAGATCCAGTTCGAGCTGCTGCTCTCCGTCATCCTGACGGCGTTCATCTGCTGGCTGTTCCTCGGCTCGTTCGGCGCGACGCTGAACGTGATCATGGCCATCCCCATGTCGCTCCTCGGCACGGTGGCCTGCATCTACTTCTTCGGCTTCACGCTGAACACGTTCACGCTGCTGGGACTCGCGCTCGCCGTCGGCATCGTCGTCGACGACGCGATCATGGTCCTCGAGAACATTTTCCGCCACGGCGAGATGGGGAAGGACCGGGTCAGCGCCGCGCGGGAAGGCACGGCCGAGATCAGCTTCGCCGCACTGGCCGCGACGCTGGCCGTCTGCGCCATCTTCCTGCCGGTCGTCTTCATGAAGGGGATCATCGGGAAGTTCTTCCTGCAGTTCGGCGTGACGCTCTGCATCGCCGTCCTGCTGTCGTACGTCGAGGCGGTCACGCTGGCGCCGGCGCGCTCCGCGCAGATGCTCAAGACCGGCCATCGCCAGTCGAAGCTCGGCCACTTCGTCGACGTCGCCTTCGACAAGCTCGCCGCCGGCTACGCCCGCGTGCTCGCGCAGGGCCTGCGGCATCCGGTGATCGTGCTGCTGCTGGCGGCCGGCGTGTTCGCCGCGTCGATCTTCGTCTTCAGGAAGCTGCCGAGCGAGTTCGTCCCGTCGCAGGACCAGAGCCGCCTCATGGTCCGCCTGCAGACGGCCGTCGGCGCGAACCTCGAGGAGACCGACCGCGTCTTCCGCCGCGCCGAGGAGTACCTCATGCAGCAGAAGGAAGTGGTGCGCGTGTTCGGCAGCGTCGGCGGCTTCGGCGGCGGAGGCGGGGCCGTGAACTCGGGCATCCTCTTCGTGACCATGGTCCCGCCCGACGAGCGCGTCGGGCAGCAGGAGTTCTCCGCGAGGATTCGTAAAGAACTGAACTCGTATCCCGGCGTGCGCGCCAACGTGCAGGACCTCTCGCAGCAGGGCTTCACCGGGCAGCGCGGCTATCCCGTCGAGTTCTCCGTGCGCGGCCCGGAGTGGGAGAAGCTGATCGAGCTCTCCACCGAGATGCGCGAGAAACTCTCCGCCAGCGGTTTCGCGACGGACGTCGACACCGATTACCAGGTGGGCATGCCGGAGCTGCGCATCGTCCCGGACCGCGCCCGCGCCGCCGACCTCGGCGTGCCGGTCGAGGAAGTGGCCACGACCATCAACGCCCTCGTCGGCGGCGTTCGCTCCGGCAAGTACTCCGACAACGGCCGTCGCATCGACATCCGCACGCGTCTACTCGCTGGACAGCGCACCCGCCCCGAGGACCTGGCGCGGCTGCGCGTGCGCACGGCGGACGGGGAGCTGATCCCGATGTCGTCGCTGGTGAAAGAAGACGAGCGTCCGGCGCTGCAGTCCGTGACGCGCCGCGACCGCGAGCGCGCCATCTCCATCTACGGCAACGTCGCGCCGGGCAAGTCGCAGAGCGACGCGCTGGCGTACGTCGAACAGATCAGCAAGGAGCTGCCGACGGGCTACCGCGCCGTGCTGGGCGGCTCGTCCGTCGCCTTCAAGGAGTCGATGGGCCAGCTCATGTTCGCGCTGATCCTCGGCCTGGTGGTCGCGTACATGGTCCTGGCGTCGCAGTTCAACTCGTTCCTGCACCCGGTGACCGTGCTGTCGATCATCCCGCTCTCGATCGCCGGCGCCGCGTTCGCGCTGCTGATCACCGGCAAGACGCTGAACATCTTCTCCATGATCGGTCTCCTGCTGCTGATGGGCATCGCCAAGAAGAACTCCATCATCCTCGTCGATTACGCCGTGCAGGGGCAGCGCGAGCGCGGCCTCTCCGCACTCGACGCCATGCTCAAAGCCGGCCCCACGCGCCTCCGCCCCATCCTCATGACCACCATGGCCACCATGATGGCGGCCATCCCCCCCGCCCTCGCCCTCGGCCCCGGCGCCGAAACCCGCGGCCCGATGGCGGTGGCGATCATCGGCGGCCTGATCATCTCCACCGCCCTGTCGCTGCTCGTCGTGCCGGCGTTCTTCGTCGTCGCGGACAGCCTGAAGACGAAGCTCGCCGCGCTGACGCACCGCGAGCCGGAAGAGGAAGTCGAGGAAGCGCCCGCGCACTGATCGGTACCGTCCCGCGGAGCGTTTGCGGAGCGTTTATGGAGTGCGGCGGCCGCCGCACTCCGATGGGTTTGCCGCGGGACGCAAGGTTGCGCGGAACGCCGGTACCTGTGATCGTAGGCGCATGTATCACGAGGGAGAGCTGGCCGTGCAGCGCCGGGCCGGCGTCGCGACAGATGCCGCACGCGTCGGCCGCATCATCGGCGACGCGGTTCCGGCCTCCTTCGCCGCGTTCTTGGCCCGGCGCGAGTTCGTGATCGCCGGCACGCTCGACGGCGACGGCGCGGTCACGGCGTCGATCCTCACGGGCGCGCCAGGATTCGCGCACGCAACCGACCCGCGGAATGTGCGCATCGCGCCCGCCGGTGGCCATCGCCGGCGCGTGTTCGCCGACATTGCCGCCGACCCGCGCATCGGCCTGCTGGCCATCGACTTCGCGGCGCGGCGGCGCATCCGCGTGAACGGCATCGCCTCGCGCGACGGTGACGCGCTGCGCGTTGCCGCGTCTGAGGTGTATGGGAACTGTCCGCAGTACATCGCCCCGCATGACGCGGTCACGCTGCCGGCGGCGCTGCACGGCATTGCACCCGCGGCGTCGCTCACCGGAGAGCAGCGCGCGTGGATCGAGTCCGCGGCGACCTTCTTCATCGCCAGTGCACATCCGTCCGGCGGCGCCGACGTCTCGCACCGCGGCGGCGCGCCGGGCTTCGTCCGCGCGGAAGAGCGGCGTATCGTGTGGCCCGACTACAGCGGCAACAACATGTTCAACACACTCGGCAATCTCGCAGTGAACCCGCGCTGCGGCCTGCTCTTCCTCGACTTCGAGCGCGGACGCACGCTGCAGGTCGGCGGACGCGCGTCTGTCCTGTGGGACGGCGAGTCGCGGCGAATCGAAGTGGCGGTGGAGACGGTGGCCTGATGCGCGGACTCCTGCTGGCGTTACTCCTCGCCCTCCCACTGTTCGCCGACCCGCGCGTCATCGCCGGGGCGAAGCAGCAGGTCGGCGTCACGCGCGGGTACGATCCCGCGTATCGCCGCATCGGCTATCCGGGCGGCGACGTGCCGCGCGCGACGGGAGTCTGCACCGACGTCATCATCCGTGCGTACCGTCATGCCGGCACCGACCTGCAGGTGCTCGTCCACCAGGACATGAAGGCCAACTTCAGCAAGTACCCGAAGAACTGGGGACTGCGGAAACCCGACACGAACATCGACCACCGCCGCGTCCCGAACCTGGCCACCTTCTTCACGCGGCGCGGCGGCAAGCTCGCCGTGACGCGCCGCGGCGCGGATTACCAGCCCGGCGACGTCGTCACATGGCGGCTCTCGTCCGGCGTGCCGCACATCGGCCTCGTCTCCGACGTCCGCGCACGCGGCACGGACCGCTACCTCGTCGTGCACAACATCGGCGGCGGCGCGCAGATCGAAGACGTGCTCTTCGCGTACGACCTCACGGGGCACTACCGGTGGCGTCCGCGATGATGACGGAGCCGCGGCTGCAGATCCGCGCGCCGGAGCCGGCGTCGCGTTTCCAGTTCCTCACCGTCCCCGGCCTCGGCGGATCGGGTCCGCAGCACTGGCAGACGCTCTGGCAGCGCGACGACGCGTCGATCCGGCGCGTCGAGCAGCGCGACTGGGATCGCCCCGAGGCCGACGAGTGGTCGTTCGCCATCGAGACCGCCGTGCGCGCGGCGCCGAAGGCCGCCATTCTGGTCGCGCACAGTTGCGGCGTCACCGCCGTCGCGCACTGGGTACAGCGCTTCGAGACGCCGATCGCCGGCGCGTTCCTCGTCGCCCCGCCCGACTGGCAGCGCCCCGGCATCGAGCCCGCCGTCCGCAACTTCGGTCCGATGCCGCTCGACTCGCTGCCCTTCCCGGCCATGCTCATCGCCAGCGAAGACGATCCGTACTGCGACCTCGAGAAAGCGCGCGGCTTCGCGAATGCGTGGGGCGCATCGTTCCTCTCCGCGGGCAAGGCCGGCCACATCAACACGGCCTCGGGGCACGGCCCCTGGCCGGAAGGAAAGCGCCTCCTGACCGCCTTCGCCACGGAGCTCTTCCTTCGACGGCGGTAAGTTTTTTTAGTTTATCCCGAGCAACGCGAGGGATCTCCGGCGACACCGGCAGCGCACATGCCACGAGCGCCCAGCGTGCACCGGAGATCCCTCGCGTTGCTCGGGATAAAGTTACTGGAACCGCATTACCTCCGCGTTGAACGCCTCCGCCTGCTCGTAGTTCGAAAAGTGCGCGGCGTTCGGGAGCTTCACCAACCGTGCACCCGCGATCGCACCCGCCATGCGCTCCGCATCCGCTGGCGGCGTGATCGTGTCCTCTTCTCCCACCACGACGAGCGTCGGCACGCGGATCGCGCGCAGCGTCTCCGTCGAGTCGGGCCGTTCGGCCATCGCCTTCAGCGCCGCCATCACGAACTCCGGCGACGCCGACATCATGAGCTCGCGTACGCGCGGCCGCAGCGCTTCATCGACGACCATCTTCGGCAGCATCGAATCGACGAGCGGTGCGATGCCCTGCTGCCGCACTTTCGCGATGTTCTCGTAGCGCCCCTTGCGCGCCTCCTCCGTGTCCGCCGTCTCGCGTGTGTCGATGAGGATCAGTCCCGCCACGCGCTCCGGAAACAGCCGCATCACGGCGAACGAGATGTAGCCGCCCATCGACAGCCCCGCGAACGTGGCCCGCTCGATCCCACGCTCGTCGAGCTGTGCAACGGCGAAGCGCGCGTAGTCGTCCATCGACTCCAGCGGCGGCAGGTCGGGCATCACGTGCTGCACGCCGTCGAGGTCGCGCTGCTTCTCGAAAATGGCCGCGGTGAGAGGGAAGCCGTGGAGCCAGAGGATGGTCTGCATGGGGTAGAGCAGTTTATCCCGAGCAACGCGAGGGATCTCCGGTGCATCCTGGACGCTCATGGTGCGTGCGCCGCCGGTGTCGCCCGAGATCGTTGCTCGGGATAAGTGCCGAAGCGCGGCTGCTACCCTGCACGCCGTGCACCCACTCGACATTGCCATCATCGCCGCCTACCTGGCTGCCGTTCTCGGCGCGGGGGTCTTCTTTGCGCGCCGGCAGAAGACCACGAAGCAGTACTTCACCGCCGGGCACGACGTGCCGTGGTGGGCCATCGCGGCGTCCATCGTCGCGACCGAAACGTCCACCATCACCTTCATCTCCGTGCCCGGGATCGCCTGGGCCGAGGGGGGCGACTTTCGTTTTCTGCAGCTCGTCCTCGGCTACATGGTCGCGCGCGTCTTCATCGCGCTCTTCTTCGTGCCGTGGTACTTCCGCGGCGAGCTCGTGACCGTCTACGAGCTGCTGCAGACGCGCTTCGCCGCGTCCGTGAAGGCGCTGGCCGCGTCGCTGTTCGTGGTCATGCGCACCATCGCCGACGGGGTGCGTCTCCTGCTCACCGCGTACGTCCTGGTGGCCCTCGTCGAGCGCCTCGGCGTGACCGGCGCGATCATCGGCCTGGGCGTGGTGATGACTCTCTTCACCCTCATCGGCGGTATCGAGGCCATCGTCTGGATCGAGGTCGTGCAACTCGCCATCTACATCGGCGGCGCCATTGCGGCGGCGGTGGTACTGAGCAACGAGGTCGGTCTGAGCCAGGCCGTCGCCCTCGGCGCGGCCGCAGACAAGTTCCGCCTCTTCGACTTCTCACTCGATCTGACGAAGACCTACACCTTCTGGTCGGGCCTCATCGGCGGCACGTTCCTGACGCTCTCCACGCACGGCACCGACCAGTACATGGTGCAGCGCTACCTCTGCACCGATCGGCCGCGCAGCGCGGCCAAGGCCGTCGTGACCTCGGGTTTCGTCGTGCTCGTGCAGTTCGCGGCGTTCCTCTTCATTGGCGTGCTGCTGTACGCGTTCTACGGCAGCCGCGCGCCGGTCACCGCGGCCGACCAGGTGTTCCCGCACTTCATCGCCAACCACCTGCCGCCGGGACTCTCCGGCCTCGTCGTCGCCGCCATCCTGGCCGCAGCCATGTCGTCGTCGCTGAGCGCCATCGCCGCAACGGTCGTCGGCGACCTGATGCGTCCGCGCGACGAGCGCCGCAAGATGCGTCTCTCCCGGGTCATCATCGTGGTAGCCGGCCTGGCGCAGATCGCCGTCGGCGTGGCCCTGCAATACACGGCGCGCTCCGCGCTCGGGACCGCGCTGGCCGTGGCCTCGCTCATCAACGGTCCGATCCTCGGCGTCTTTTTCCTCGGCGGGACGAAACGCGCGGGGACGGCCGGCGCGCTGGCGGGGATGATGGCCGGCATCCTCGCGGTGAGCCTGGTCGCGTTCACGACCAAAGTGGCGTGGCCGTGGTACGCGGTGGTGGGGAGCGTGACCACGTGGGTCGTAGGGATGCTCGCCGCAAACAAGAAGGGCGGGGTTTCCCCCGCCCTTCGTTGAACTGCTGAGGATGAACTTACCGGGGACCGACGACCGCCCAGTTGGCGTCGTTGATCGTCGGGGTCACGACGATCGAGCTGCGGACGGTCTGGTTCATGAGCCAGATCGCGACAGCGCGGGTCGTCGAAGCCTGCCAGATCAGATCGGCGTCGCCGTCTGCGTTCATGTCGCTGACGCCGACCAGTTCCCAAGGCGCGCCGGTGGTCGGCGTGATGGTGCTGATCGAGGTGCGCGTCGCTCCGCCCACGGCCAGGAACCAGACGGCCACGGTGCCGCCGGAGTGGCGCCACACGATGTCGAGCTGGTTGTCGCGGTTGAAGTCGCCCAGACCCTTGATCGTCCAGTTGGCGTCAGGGATCGAAGGCAGCGTGTAGATCGAGAGACGGACGTTGTCGCGCATCACCCACACGGCGTTGGTGAACGTCACAGCGTGGCGCCAGATCATGTCGGGGAATCCGTCGCCGGTGACGTCACCGACCGCGACGAGCTTCCAGTTCAGATCCGGGGTGCTGATGACCGCGGCCGTACCGAGGATGTTGGTGCCCTGCATGTACCAGACGACGAGCGAGCCGTCGACGGCGTTGCGGTAGAGAACGTCGGCGTTTCCGTCGGCGTTGAAGTCCGCGGCCGCGGCGTAGCGCCAGTTGCCGCCGAACTGCAGCAGGTCCGACGACGAGTCGAACGTGGTGCCGTTCATCTTCCACACCTTCGTGTCACCGCTGACCTCGTTGCGCCAGATGATGTCGTTAGTGCCGTTGAGCGGCGTGCTGAAGTCGGTGCGGCCGGCATCGTCGTCCATCACGTTGACCGTCGCAACCGCGGCGCCCAGGACGGCGGCGTTCGGGTTGGACAGCGTGACGGTGAAGTTCTGCATGCCTTCAATGGCCGCGGTGTCGAGGAGCGTGATGGTGAGCGGCTTCGACGTCTCGCCGCCGGCGAAGTTGATCGTGCCGGAGTCGGTCGTGAAGCGGATGCCCGCCAGGGCCGTGCCGCTGGCCGTGGCGTACTGCACCGAGGCCGCGCCGGTGGTGTTGCCGCCGGTGCGGGTCACGGTGAGCGTCACCGTACCGGCGTCCTCGAACTTCCAGTACGCGATCGGGTTGAACGCGATGGTGGAGCCGGTGACGACGGTCTGCACGAGGGCATTGGCCGATGAGGCAAAGGTGGCCGTGCCGCCGTACGTGGCGTTGATGGTGTGGTTGCCGCCGGTGAGGGCGCTGGTGGTGAAGGTGGCCACGCCGCCGGTGAGGGCGACCGAGCCGAGGGTCGTCGCGCCATCGAGGAACGTGACCGAGCCGGTCGGCGTGCCGCTGGTGGCGGTCACGGTGGCGGTGAAGGTCACGGAGTCGCCGATGTTCGACGGGTTGGCCGAGCTGACGAGGCCGAGCGTCGTGGCGATCTTGGAGATCGTCTGCGCCAAGGCCGCGGAAGCGGACGGCTGGAAGCCCGTGCCGCCGGTATAGCTGGCGGTGAGGGTGTGCGCGCCGACCGAGAGGGCCGACGTGCTGAGCGCGGCCGTGCCGCCGGAGAGGGCGACCGTACCGAGGTTCGTCGCGCCGTCGAAGAACATGACGCTGCCGGTCGGCGTGCCGCTCGCGGCCGTGACCGTCGCGGTCAGGGTGAGCGAGGAGCCGAACGGCGAGGGGTTGGCGCTCGTGGTGAGCGTCGTGGTGGTCGCGGCCGCGCAGCCCGGGTCACCGACGACGGTGCCGAACGGCGTCTCGACCACGCCCGTGAAGGCGATGTTGTCGATGTTCCAGCCCGGTGCGCCGACGGCGTTGTCGCTGCCGAAGCGGAAGCGGATGCGGACCGTGCTGCCCGGGGCGACGGCGTTGGTGATGGAGGTGTTCTTGCTGCCCGTCCTGACGAACGCGGGGCGCGTCTTGAGCGGGTTGAGGTTGCCGGCGTAATTGATCAGCGTGCCGTTGTAGTGCGGGCCGGCAGCGACGCCGCCGATGTCGGTCCACGCGCCTCCGTTAACCTGCATCTCGATGACGCCACCGTCATAGTGTCCGGTGCCGGGAAGCGGGTCCGACTCGAACGACCAGGAGTGGTCGAAGGCCACGTTCACGCTGCCCGAGCCGTCGACGGTGAAGACCGGCGAGACGAGGCGCTGATCGGTGGCTTCACCGGCGTCGTCGACGTGCCATTCGCGATCCAGAGGAACGACGATGACGCGCTTGAACGGATTGCTCTGGCCGAGCGTGATGTCGCTGTCGAGTGTCCACGCGGTGGTGTACGCCTCGACCGAGTCGGTGGCCGACGTAGCCGGGAGCGACGCCACGTTGGCGCGGAAGCCCGGGGTGGTCGTGCGCGTGCCGCCCAGGGTCGGGTCGTACACGTCGACCTGGAAGTCGATCTGCTGGATGCCGCTGATGCCCGGCGCGTAAGCCACCGTCACCGAGCCGGTGACGACGTCGAGCGGGTCGGACGACGGGAAGTTGATGATCGTGCCGTTAGGGAACGTCACGCCCGGGGTGCTGCTGCTGATGGCGCCGACGGTGGCGTTGAGCGGCTGGGTGCCGACGTTCTTGATCGTGACCGTCAGTTTTCCGGCTTCACCGCTGTCGAGCGTGCCGTCCGCATCGCAGTTGGAGACGCTGTCGTCGAGCGACGTGCTGACGAAGGTGATCTCCGGCATGACGTCGAAGTTCTCGACCGTGCCGACGTGGTTCGTCGAGAAGCGGTCGGCGGCGATGGCGTTCATGCCGGCGCCGCGCTTGGCGAAGGCCTGCCAGAAGAGGAGGTAGTCGGCGCTGTCGGTCGCGTAGGCGGCCGTCAGGACGGCGTCACGCGCCTCGAGGAAGGTCGGGGAGCTCGGGGTCATGGCCAGCGAGGCCACCAGGTATTGCTTCATGCGGTCCTGGGCCTGCTGGAACGTCAGGCGCGGCGTCGCGCCGAGGGTGTCGCGAAGCAGCGAGGCGTAGCACTCCCACAGCATCGTGGCCCAGACTTCGCCGCTGTTGTGCACCTGGGAGTTCACGCCGCCCGTGGCGATCGGGGGACCGACCGGCAGCGGCTCGCCGTCGACGATGTGGCGCAGCGTCAGGGCGTTGTAGTTGGTCATGTCCGTCGAGTACGGCGTGCGACGGATGCCGAGGTAGTAGCCGTGATTCAGCGCGCCGGTGTACGGCACGCCGCTGGTGGCGTAGGTCGCGATCGCGTAGGCGCCGCCGAACGTGGTGTTGCTCGGGGTGAGCGTGTCCGAGGCGCGGACGGTGAGCATCATGCCGTTGAAGTCGCCCCAGCCCTCGCCCATCGCGCCGCCCTGCTGGTTGTTCAGACCAATGGCGTTGCCGACCAGGCGGTTGCTGAGGAAGTGACCCCACTCGTGGAAGACGATCTGGTTGTCGAGCGCGCCGTCGCGGTCGGCGACGCGGAGCAGGCGGGCGGTGACGGTGTTGGGAACCGCCAGCTGCGTCTTGATCGGCGCGGCGGCGTTCCACGAGATGACGCCGATGGGCTTGGTGTGCGTCGCGTTGATGCCGGTGATGTTGGCCACCAGGTTCGCGTTCGCCGGCGCCGAGTTGTAGACCATCAACGCGGCCAGCGCGCCGGTGGCGTGGATGCGCGTGATGCGCGTGGAGAACGCGCAGCCCGTGCCGTCGGTGTTGTCGAAGTCGAACATCGCGATGTTGCCGGTCAGCGCCGCCGCATTGGTGATCGTGCAGGTGGTCGGCCCGGCGGTGAACGTGGCGATGACGACGTTGCTGTTGATGTCGAAGTTGCGAATGCCGGTCTGGGAGATGCCCAGGCGCTGCTTGCCGGCGATCCCGGCCGGGGCCTGCACGTCGAGCGTGTTGGCCAGGTTCGGGAAGTTGTACATGCGCATGCGGCTGCGGGCGCCGTCGGACGGCGTCAGCATGTTGGCGTTGTTGAACGACTGGAAGTCCTGGGCCTGGCCCTTCATGTCGTCGTTCTGCAGGCCGCCGCGGCCGAAGTTGCTCTTCTGGCCGTTACGCGCGGTCTCGGTGAAGCCCGAGTCGTAATACCAGTCGTGCATGAAGTTGATGTTGTAGAAGAGCTGGGCGATGGAGGCCGAGCGCGCGGCGACGCTGTAGGCGTCCACGTCGGGCTGGTGGGTGTAGAGGAACTGGTCGACACCGCTGATCTGCGCGCGGTGATCGCCGTTCGGCGGGTCGATCGGCGTGACCGTGGTCGGCGTGCCGATGTCGTCCGGGCTGAAGAGGTTCACGAACGCGTCGACGTTGTTGCCGTTCGTCTGCGTCGCGCCGGGCGCGAGCCACGGATCGTTCTGGCTGAAGGGGAAGTTCGGAAGGGTGACGTCCTGCTGCGGCACGAACGAATGCTGCGCGCCGTCGGGCGACGGAACGAGCTTCGGATGCACGCCGTTGCCGGCCGGGCTGTCGCTCGGGAGACCCGTCACCGGATCGGCCCACACGCGGTAGGTGAAACCGCCCGGGGGAAGGACGTTGGCGGGCGCCGGCGCCGTCGAGGCGGCGTGGTCGATCAGGTTCTTGCGGAACAGGATCGAGCCGTCGACGGCCGAGATCACGTAAGCGTACGCGCTCTCGTCGAGCTGCGTGTCCAGCATCACCTCGCCGGTGGCGTTGTTGGTGATGACTTCGACGTAGTACGCCGGCACGAGGCCCTCGGCCAGGTGGAACCAGACCTGCTTCATGCGGACGGGCTCTTCCATGAGCACGCCCGGGACGGGCGAGGCGAAGTTGTAGAAGTCGTAGCCGTCGCGCGAGAACGACTTCACGAGCTGCGCGTTGCTGATGTCGCCGGGGGCGGAATCACGCAACGCGTTGGTCGCGGCTGCGGGCGCGGAGAGCGTCCAGGACTGTCCCTGCGCGGCAGGCGTGTTCTGGCTGCTGATGTAACCAGTCACGGCGATCGCGTCCAGTTGCTGGTTCATGACGATGTTGAGCTCTTCGCGGAAGAGGTCCACACCGTTGATCTGCTGGCGGAACTTGACGATGATCGGCCCGCGGCCGGTGTTCATCACCATGTCCACGATGGCGTTCGAGACGTCCGCCGGGGCCAGGTTGTAGATGTCGGCGAGCTCGGCCAGATGACCGCGCGCGGCGGCAATCTCGGCCCGCTCGGGACCGTTCGGCCGCGGACCGCCCCGCAGCTCGGCGGTATTGCTGAGCCAGAGGAAGGTCGGTACACCGAGGCGGCTCTCCGCCTGAATGCGGGAGCCCGCCTTCAGAAGGTTGCCGGCTTTCTGAGCCAGTGCCGGGCCGACGCCCGTTTTGTTTGCCCCTGCCCCGAACGCATCGACGTTCGGCAGAGTTTTACCGTAGACGCTGGCTGTGAACAGCAGCGCAACGGCGAACGAGACAACTGATCGCAAGCGAAATTTCATACACGTTTCCTCGGACTTTGGGTTGAGAGGGTGGACGATTGGTGTTGGAACGGCGATTTTTGGAGTCTGAAATCGTAACCCGTCCGCCGTTTTTTTGTTCCACAAATTTGTTACTGCGGCCGATTTTGGACGCGATTTCTTGACAATGCCCGGTGTGCGACTTAACGTCGCCCGGTCTCCGAATGAACCTTTCTCCCTCCTCGATCGTCGTCGTTTCCAAAGACCAGATGGCCTCCGACATCGCCGGGGAAACCGTGATTCTCGGCCTGACCGCCGGGCGCTACTACGGTCTGGACGCGGTCGGCGCACGGGTCTGGCAGCTCCTCCAGACGCCCATCGCCGTCGCCGACGTGGAGCGGACCATCGTCTCCGAGTACGACGTCGAGCGCGAGCGCTGCGAGACCGATCTGCGCACGCTGCTGCAGAAGATGGTGGACGCCGGTCTGGTCGAGGTGCGCCATGCGGATGCTCCGTGAGCTCGCCCGCTGCAGCGGTGCCGAACGCGGCATGCTCGTGCGTGCCGCGATCGTGGTGCCGGTCGTCCGCCTCGCTCTCTCGCTCCTGCCCTACAGGATCGTGCATCGCGCCGTGGTGCGTGCGGCCGGTCGCGGCCGCCGCGCCGACGGCGTCTCCGCGGCCGTGGTGATCCGGGGAGTGCGCGCCGTCGCGGCGCGCGTGCCGGCGGCGACGTGCCTGACGCAGGCGCTCTCCGCGGCGGTGCTGCTGGCGCGCTACGGACACGAGGCCACCCTCCGCGTCGGCGTGGCAAAGGACGACGCCGGCCGCCTGCGCGCGCACGCCTGGCTCGAATGCGGCGGCGAGACGGTCCTCGGCGCGCCGGCGCCCGGCACGTTCCACCCGATGCCGCCACTGGTCCTCTCATGAGCGGGATCGCCGGTGTGGTCCGGCTCGACGGTGCGCCATCGAATGCGGCACCGCTGCTCCGTGCGCTGGCCCGCCGCGGACCGGACGGGACAAGCGAGTGGTCGTCAGGACCTGTCGCGCTCCTCCACGCGTTGCTGCGCACGACGCCCCAGGATGCGGGAGTGTTCGTCGATGGAGATCTCGTCGTCACCGCCGACGCGCGCATCGACGAGCTCGACGGAGTCTCACCCGCGGCGCGCGGGCTTTCACACGCGGCCGCCATCGCGCTGGCGTGGCGGACCTGGGGGGAGGATTGTCCAGCTCACCTCGACGGCGACTTCGCCTTCGCGCTCTGGGACGCCCGCACCCGTACGCTTTTCTGCGCGCGCGACCACTTCGGCGTGAAGCCGTTCGTCTACGCGCTCCTGCCGGGGACGCTGTTCGCATTCGCGAGCGACGTCCGCACGCTGCTCGCTCTTCCGGAGGTCCCGCGCGACGTCGACGAGGGGCGCATCGCCGCCTTTCTCGAGGTCCGTTTCGAGGACAAGGAGTCGACGTTCTACCGCTCGCTGCGCCGCCTGCCGGGCGCGAGCACGCTGACGCTGCGCGACGGGCGCGCGAGCATCAAGCAATACTGGACCATCCGGGATGTGAAGCCGCTCACGCTGCGCGGCGGCAACGCCGCGTACGCGGAAGGGTACCGGGAGCACTTCGTCCGCGCTGTAAGAGAAAGGATGCGTGCCACGCATCCCTCCGAGGTGGGAGCCATGCTCAGCGGCGGCATCGATTCCTCCGCCATCGCCTGTGTGGCCCGCGACGAGCTGCGGGCCGCGGGCGCGGGGCCGCTGCCGGTGTTCTCCTGGATCTTCTCCGATGCGATGGAAGCGGACGAGCGCGAGTTTCAGGAGCCCGTCATCGCGGCCGGAGGGTTGCGCCCGATCGTGCTCGACTCGGCCGAGAATCACGCCTCGCCGTGGAGCGACCTCGACGACCTCCTGCCCGACGGCCCGCCGTTCGCGACGAATCACTATCTCAACGTCGGGATGGCCAAGGCGGCAGGACCGATCGGCGTGCGCACGATCCTCGACGGCCTGGCCGGCGATCTCATCATCTCCCGCGGTTCCGCGCGGATGGCGGAGCTGTTCATGCGCGGGAAGTTGATCACGCTCGCACGCGAGCTGGGTGCGCTGCGGCAGCGGAGCGGCACGCCGCTGGCGCGCCTGTTCGTGACCAACGTGGCGGTGCGCGTCGCGCCCTGGCCGCTGGTGAAGCTGGCCGCGTGGATGCGGCGGCGCCCGTATCGCGGACAGCGCTTCCGTTCGGTGCGCGAGGAGCAGATGTCGCAGTTCGAGTCGCCGTTCGTCGCCGAGGGGCTGGAGATCTCGGACCGGATGGTGGCCGGCCGCGGCGTGGAAGGGCGCTATCCGTTTTTCGATCGCCGTCTGGCGGAGTATTGCTTCTCCCTCCCCTCGGACCAGAAGCTCGCCGACGGTTACTCGCGCATCGTGGCGCGGCGTGCCATGGAGGGCATCGTGCCCGACGCCGTCCGCTGGCGCGCGGGAAAGGGAGCGCCCGGCCTGCACATCCTCCAGGGACTGCGCGCCAATCGGCAGGAACTGGATCAGTTCTTCGCCGGTGAGACAGCCCTTGTGGAGCGCTGGATGGACATCGACGGACTGCGCCGGACGCATGAACAACTGATGTCCGGCCGTCAGGTGGATTATCACGCCATTATCCAATTATGGAGCGCGGCGGTGCTCGCCCGCTGGCTGAAAACCTACGCCTGAACGAACTGCTTGTGCGCCCCGGCTTTCAACGGTACCATCCGCCAACTTCAACTGTTGCGACGACGAGGAGACGGCCCTAATGGATCAGACCATCACGAGCACTACCAATGAGCACGGCACGCAGCCGGAGCGGAAACCCTACAGCACGCCGTCGTTGACCGATCTCGGCAGCTTCGCGGAGATCACGCAGGGCGCGGTCGGCGCGTCCGGCGCCGATAACGTCATCTACTCCTGAGATCGGAGTCTCGGCGCAACAGTCTCCCGAGGATCACTTCGGGAGGCTGCGCGCTTCGATCGCGGTCGCGCCTCTGCGTGAGGCGAGCGGCGTCACCCCCACCACCTCGAATCCCGCACCTTCCAGCAGTTCCCCGTACTCCTGCAGCGTCCTTTCCCGCCCGCCGGTGAGCAGCAGCATCTGCAGGTCCAGCGTGTAGGGATCGGCGAGCACGCCCGGAACGGCGGCCGCGACCTCCGCCCGCTCGGGTAACAGGACCTCCACGATCACAACGTTTCCGCCATGGCAGCCGCGGAGGATGCGCGCGGCGCGCTCGTCGTCCCAGTCGTGCAGGATCCACGACAGTAGATAAACATCGCCTTCCGGGACGGACTCGAAAAAGTCTCCCCCCACGAAATCGCACCTGCCGCCGGCCCGTTCGCGCGCGGCGTCGATGGTGGAGGGACGGTCGAAGAGCACGCCCTCCAGGTCGGGGCGGAGCTCGAGCAAACGCATCAGCAGGGCGCCGTTGCCGCCGCCGACGTCGACGACGCGCTTCGGGCCGGCGATCGTCGCCAGCTGCGCCAGCGCGTCCGCCAAGCCGGCGCTACTGCTGCTCATCCGCGTACCGAGCACGCCGGCGTCGACGCGGTCGAAGAAACTCGTCCCATGGACGGACTCGTACGGCGTGCTGCCGTTCTGCACGGCCGACAGCAGACGCGACGCCACGGTCCACATCCCTTCGCCGGCGCGTATGGCGCTCGGCCGCATGGAGCGCGGATGCGCGGTCTGCAGATACTCGGCGACGGTGTTGAGCGCGAAGCGCCCGTCATCGTGCTGGACGAACACGCCCGACGCGACGAGGTACCGCAGCACGCGCTCGAGCGTCTTCGCATGCGCGCCGGCACGCCCGGCGAGGTCGTCCGCGGTCCGCGGGCCGAGGGAGAGGTGGTCGGCGATGCCGAGCTTCGCGACGGCGTAGATGGCCTGCGTCCGGATCGCTCCGTCGATCAGGTTCCGCATCGTCGCCTCGGCGACGGGATCGAGCCTCTCGAGCAGGGTCGGCACGTTGTGCGTACAATTCTAGCCTCGTGTCCCGGCCGCGTTTTCTCCATCGGGCCTTCGCCCTCAACATCGCCTCCGAAATCCCGCTCGTCGAACTTCCGGAAGCCACCGGCACGCCCGACGTCGACGTGTCGATCGGCACGCTCTCCGTGGAGCGTCCCGCCGAAGGGAACTGGAGCGTGGTGGCCACACCCGACGAAGTCCACGGCTGGATCCCGGACGGCGGCGGCTTCCGCGTGCGCGGCGGACGGGAGATCGTGGTCGATCCGATGGCCGGCGCCGACGACCGTGCGCTCCGGCTCGGCATCGTCGGGCCGCTCCTCGGCGTGATCCTCACGCAGCGCGGGCAGTTCGTGCTGCACGCCAGCAGCGTGGTCGTCGACGGCCGCGCGGTGGCCTTTGCCGGACCGTCGGGCCGCGGCAAGTCGACGCTGGCCACGGCCATGGCGCGGGCCGGTCATCCGCTCGTGGCCGACGACATCACCGTGATCGACACGGCCGGCGACGAGCCGGTCGTGCTGCCGGGCTTCGCGCGCGTGAAGCTCTGGCCCGACTCGGCGAACGTGCTCGGCGAGAACGCGGACGAACTGCCGCTGCTGCATCCCGCGCGCACGAAGCGCTCGCTGCAACTCGACGATTTTCATCGCCAGCCCGTGCCGCTGGCCCGCTGCTACCTGCTCGAGGATGGACCGGCCGAGGAGTCGCTCGAGCCCGGCGCGCGGGAGGCCGTGCTCGCGCTGATCGGCTCGACGTATCAGTCGCAATGGCTGCATCAGACCGGCGCGTCGGGCGCGAACCTGATGCACTGCTCGGCACTGACCCGCAGCGGCGTGGTGCGGCGCCTGCGCCGGCGGCGCGACTTCGAGGCGCTGCCGGACGTGATCCGTTTCGTCGAAGAGGACGTACGCGCCTCAGTCGCCCGCTGACGTTTTCTCGACCACCGCCACCAGGCGCTCGCGCTTGCGGAACAGCTCCACCTCGCGCGAGAGGACCCGCGGACGAAAGCCGCCGCGCGCACCCGCTTTCAGGACGTGACTGACCAGCTCGATGCCGCGCGCTACGCGCGCCTGCACGCCGGCCATACCTTTCGGGACCGGGGCGTGATGCGCGGGCACGGCCGCGTGGACCGGGGTGAGCTCCGCGCCGGCGACGACGTGCGTGATCCGCGGCGGGACGACGTTCTTCTCGACGATCCACAGTTGCTCCGCGGCGATGGCCAGCGCCTCATCGGACACGGCGCGCGCCGCGAGCGGGGGAGGAACCGGCGCGCCGAGGAGCAGGTGCGCGAGCGAGGCGGTGAGGACGATCCATTCGAGGATGCCGCGCCGCTCCCACGCGTCCGCAAGTGCGCTCCAGTCGAGCTCGCGTTCGGCATGCAGCAGCAGCGCCACGTCGAGCAGCGAGCGCAGCTCGCCTTCGAAGCGGTTGTGCTTCGAGACGTGCATGACCACGTGCGCGAAAAACTCGCCGCGGCCGAGCGTGGGCATCTCCAGGCCGTGGCCGAGCGGCACGCGCCTCGACGACGGCAGCATCGCCGCGAGCGCCTCGCGCTCGTCCGGCAGCGAATCGAGCATCGTGTGCAGCTCGATGCTCGGCCCGCCCGGATCGTCGTGAATGATCGGCGCGATGTCGCCCGCGGCCATCGGCGCTCCGGCGAACTGCGGCGGCGTGTGATAGCCGGCGTCGCCGAGCACGGCGGTGGCACGCTCGAGATCGCGCTCGTGCAGCAGGAAGTCGAGATCGGTCATCGTCCGCGACGGGCGATCGGGATAGACCGTCGCCGCCAGCACCGGCCCCTTGAGGACGAGATAGGGGATGCCCGCCGCGGTCAGTGCGCCATCGATGCGGCGCAGCTCCACGGCGCGCCGCAGCTCCTTCATCGCGTTGCGCCGGTACGCGGCCGCAAGCGGCTCGCGCAGCTCGGCGGGCAGTTCCAGATCGCGCAACCGCGCATGCAGGACGGGACGCAGCTTCGGCAGCGCGATCGCGAGAAATGCCTCGGCGTCGCCGTCGAAGTCCCGTGCGTTTCCCGCCAGCGCATCGAGCAGAAACAGCCGCACGGCGCGGTGCTGTGCGGGCAGGAGATCGAGGCGATCCATCGCGGGGATTGTACGATGCCGCCTCTGCATGGATCTCGCTCGCAAAGTCGGCCGGCTCTTCTCCGTTCCCGCGCGCGCTCTGACGGACGACGTCGTCCGTCACGTCCGCGACAACCACGCCGGCGGCGTGATCTGGTTCCAGTCGACGACCGATGTCGCCGCCGCCGCGAACGCGCACCTGCAGTCGCTGGCGAGCGAGCCGCTGCTGATCAGCGCCGACCTCGAGTCCGGTATCGGCATGCGCTTCACTGACGCGACGTGGTGGCCGCCGGCAATGGCCCTCCCCGCGACGGGCGACGTGGCGCTCGCGGAAGAACAGGCCCGTGTCACGGCACGCGACGCGCTCGCGATCGGTATCAATCACGTGCTCGCCCCGGTGTGCGACGTGAACGTCGATCCGAAGAATCCGGTGATCAACACCCGCAGCTTCGGCGAGGACCCGCACACCGTGGCGCGCTTCGTCGAGGCCTACGTGCGCGGCTTGCAGGACGAGGGTTGCCTGGCCACGGCGAAGCACTTCCCGGGACACGGCGCTACGCACGTCGACTCGCACCGCGCCCTGCCGATCCTCGATGTGACCCGCGAGCGCCTCGACGCCGTGGAGCTCGTCCCCTTCCGCGCCGCCATCGCCGCCGGCGTGGCCTCGGTCATGATGGGCCATCTCGCCGTGCCGTTGCTCGACGCCACGCCCGTGCCGGTGCGCGCCGCATTCGAGAACGTCTGGGGCACGTTGCACGACGAGGTGACGCAGCAGGGCACCATGCCCGCGACGCTTTCCGCCCCCGCCATCGCCCTGCTGCGCGGCCTCGGCTTCGACGGCCTGGTGATGACGGACGCGATGGACATGGGAGGCTTGGCCGCGCACTTCGATCCCGGAGAAGCCGCCGTCCGCGCGATCGAAGCAGGGGAGGACCAGGTGCTCTACTCGCCCGACACCGACGTCGCCATCGCTGCGGTGATCGCGGCGGTGCGATCGGGACGCATCGCACAATCGCGCATCGACGAGTCGTATGAACGCGTGCGGAGCGCAAGCGAACGGAACGCCGCCAAACGGAGCGCCGGCTTCCAGCCGGCCGGTCCACCGGCTTCCAGCCGGTCCGGCCGGCAGGATGCCAGCGGACCGGCCGGCTGGAAGCCGGCGCTCCGTATCGCAAGGCGCTCCATTACTCTCGTGCGCGACACCCGCGGGCTGCTCCCCCTGCGTGCAAAGTCCGTCGCCATCCGCACCTTTACCGACGAGCCGCTCGTCGAGCTTCCGCCCGACACCGGCAACCCCGACACCGCCGACGTCCTCCTCCTGCTCCTTGCCTCCCGTCCCAAATCCGGCGCCGGGCACATCACCGTTCCCGAGGAGGCGCGCCGCCTCGCGGAGAAACACCCGAACAAGACCATCGCCGTCTCTCTCGGCAGCCCGTACATCCTCCGCGAACTCGGCGACGTCAGCACGTTCGTCTGCGCGTGGGGGATCCAGCCCGTCCTGCAGCTCGCCGCGATGGCAGCCGTTCGCGGAGAATTCGAGATGACCGGCGGCCTGCCGGTGACCCTCTGATGAAAAGACAACAGACCGCCCTTCTCCTCTCTCTTCTCCTCGCCGCGTGCGCCAGTGTGCCGGTGCCGGCGCCGAAGTTCGCACAAGTCGACGCCGCGATCGAGGACGCCATCGCCCGCAAACGCATCCCGGGCGGCGTGCTCCACGTCGAGCGCGACGGCGCGGTGTATCGCCGCGCCTACGGCAACCGCGCCCTCGTCCCGGGCCTCGAGCCGATGACCGAGGACACGATCTTCGACGCCGCGTCGATCACGAAAGCCGTCGCCACCGCGCCGTCGGTCGCGAAGCTCGTCGAGCAGGGAAAGGTCTCGCTCGACGCGCCGGTCCGCACGTACCTCGGCGAATACGCCGATCCCGACGTCACCGTGCGCCATGTCCTCACGCACACCTCCGGCATCCGCCCCGGCCTCGTCTCCCGCGACGACTGGCAGGGCTACGATGAAGGCGTTCGCCGTGCGCTGGCCGAGGTACCGCTGAATCGTCCGGGCGCCGTCTTCCGCTACTCCGACGTCAACTTCATCATCCTCGGTGAGCTCGTGCGCCGCGTCTCCGGCGAGCCGCTCAACGTCTTCGCGCGCACACACGTCTTCGAGCCGCTGGGCATGCACGACACGGGCTTCCGTCCCGCGCAAAACACGCGCATCGCCCCCACCGAGAACGGCCTCCGCGGCGTCGTCCACGATCCCACCGCGCGGCGCATGGGCGGGGTGGCCGGTCACGCGGGACTCTTCACCACCGCCGCCGATCTCGCGAAGTTCGCCCGCTTCGCCATGACGCATCCGCTCCTCGGCAGCGACATCACGCCGCCCGAAGTGGCCATCCGCCGCGCGTTCGGCCTCGACCTCGACTCCTCGTACTCGCGCGCCGGCGCCGGCTTCGCGCCCGGCTCGTTCGGCCACACCGGCTGGACGGGCGGCTTCCTCTGGATCGACCCCGCCACGCGCGCGTTCTACATCTTTCTTTCCAACCGCGTGCACCCGGACGGCAAAGGGAGCGTCATCGCCCTCCAGCGCTCCCTCGGCACGCTCGTCGCCGAAGCCGTCGGCGCGCCCGGTCCGCGCGCGCGCCGCGCCGGCTTCGTAGTCGGCGGCGGCGACGCGCAGAACGGCATCGACGTCCTGCACGCCAGCGGCTACGCCGCGCTGCGCGGCAAGCGCATCGGCCTGATCACCAACCAGTCCGCGATCGACCGCACCGGCAACCCCACGGTCGACCTGTTGCGCAGCGCGCCGGACGTCAAGCTCGTGGCCGTCTTCACGCCCGAGCACGGCCTCCGCGGCACGCTCGACGACGAGAGAAATCCGGACGAGGATTTCCGCGGCATCCCGGTCTACAGCCTCTACGGCGAGCGCCGCAAACCGTCGCCCGAGCAGCTGGCGGGACTCGACGCGCTCGTGTTCGACGTGCAGGACATCGGCACGCGCTTCTACACCTACATCTCCACGATCGGCATGGCCATGGAAGCGGCGGCCGAGGCGAAGGTGCCGTTCGTCGTGCTCGACCGCGTCAACCCGATCGGCTCGGTCGTCGAAGGGCCGATGCTGGAAGGGAAGACCAACTTCACCGCGTGGCACCCGATCCCCATCCGCCACGGCAAGACCGTCGGCGAGCTGGCCGTGCAGTTCCGCGAAGAGCGGCGCATCGACGTCCAGCTCGACGTCGTGCCGGTCAAAGACTGGAAGCGCGAGGAGTGGCAGGACGAGGCCGGCCTGCCGTGGGTGAACACGTCGCCGAACATGCGCTCGCTGCACGCGGCCGGGCTCTATCCCGGCATCGGCATCATGGAGCGCGCGCTCTCCGTCGGGCGCGGCACGCCCACGCCTTTCGAGGTCCTTGGGGCCCCATACATCGACAGCGCCGCGCTGATCGCCGCCGTCGGCACGCAGCCGGGCGTGCGACTCGACCCAACGTCGTTCACGCCGACGGCGAGCATCCACAAGGACCAGCTCTGCCACGGCGTGCGCTTCACCATCACCGACCGGCGCGCCCTCCGCTCCGTCGACCTCGGCGTGACCATCGCCTCCGCGCTGGCGCGTCTCTATCCGAAGCAGTTCCCCGTCGACGAGCTCCAGCCGCTGCTCCGCCATACGCCGACGCTGGAAGCGATCCGGGCCGGGAAATCACTGGCCGAGATCAAACAGCTCTGGGGCCTCGTCCTGCACGACGCGACGATCGTGGAGTCCGGGCAGGCGATGGTGGCCGACATCGTCATCCGCGGCGACCGCATCGAGCGCGTCGACTCCACGCACCAGCACGAAGGGTTCCGGGTCATCGACACGACCGGCAGGTACGTCATCCCCGGCCTCATCGACATGCACGCCCACCTGCTGCTCGATTTCGACCGCGCCTTCACCGAGGAGGCCCTGCGCATGTTCCTGCGGTACGGCGTGACCACGGTCCGCGACCCCGGCTCGCACCTCGACATCCTGGCGCTGCGCGACTCGCCGAAAGGGCCGCGCATCCTCACGGCCGGCCCGATCCTCATCGGCTCGAACTTCGTGCACCCGCAGTTCAAGCCCGTTTCCACGGTAGACGACGTGCGCGCCGAGATCCGCGCGCAGGCCAAAGCCGGCGTGGACATGATCAAGGTCTACGCAAGCATGACGCCGGATCTCGTCCGCGCGGCCATCGACGAGGCCCATGCCCACCAGCTCCCCATCCTCGGCCATCTGCAGCGCACCACGTGGGCCGACGCGGCGCGGATGGGGATCGACGGCATCGAGCACGCCGCGCCATGGTCGAACGACCTCACCACGACGCCCTGTCCGCAGACGATGGCCGGGCGCATCTGCTGGATGGAGAACCTCGACATGGACAAAGCGCGCGAAGCCGCGCGCGTCCTGAAGCAGCACAACGTCGTGGTCGACCCGACGCTCATCGCCATGCAGACGAAGCTCTGGCCCGACGGCGGCCGCGATTACTCCATGCTGCCGCCGCACGTCGTGGAGTTCTGGCGGCAGAACTCGCACAACCTCGTCCCCGGCCAGCCCGCCTGGCCGCGTCTCCTGGCGTTCACGAAACTGCTGCACGACGAAGGCGTGACCCTCGTCGCCGGCACCGACACCCCCACGCCCTGGATCATCCCCGGCCTCAGCCTCCACGAAGAGCTGCAATTCCTCGCCGACGCCGGCATCCCCAACGCCGACATCCTGAAGATCGCCACGCTCAACGCCGCGCGTGCGCTGCGCCGCCCCGACCGCGGCGTGATCGCACCGCACATGCTCGCCGACCTGGTGGTGCTGAGGAAGAATCCGCTGGAGGACATCGCCAATACGAAGGAGATCGAGCTCGTCGTGTTCGGGGGGCGGGTGGTGGAACGGTGAGCTCCGCGTCCCGCGGGCGTAGCCCGCTGTCATCCCGAGCGTGAGTCGAGGGACCTGGGCGGGTGGGGGCGCGCTGTGGGTGCAACCGGACCTGTCACGCGCCCCCGCCCACCCAGGTCCCTCGACTCACGCTCGGGATGACCTACTCCGTTCGACGACGGCAAACCGGGTTCTGTCACGCCGGAGGCGTGCAGGACGGTAGACGGTGGTAAGCGCCGCAGGCGCACCACCACCGGAGACGGGTACAACAACGAGTTGCACCCCGGAGGGGTGCCGTCCGCGACCCCGCCGGGGTCGAGATGAGGGGCGCGTCCTGATCCGGTGGTGGCGCGCCTGCGGCGCTGACCACCGGCTAATTTCCGACACGCCTCCGGCGTGACAAACCGGCACAACATCCTCCTAAGTACTTCATTCGCTAAGTTCAGTCACACGGCGTGGCGGCGTGGAGCGGTGGGCTTTAGCCCACCGCGGCCTACAGGCGGGAGCCGCGGCGGGCTAAAGCCCGCCGCTCCACGCCGTCGCGCCTTGTGTCCGAACCTAGCGAATGGAGTACTAAGGCCGCCGCACCCATAAACGCTCCGCGGAACCGCGCGCGTTCGCCCGAGCAGAGCCGTGTTTCACGCAAGCAGCGCCGTGCTTCGCCCGAGCAGAGCTGTGCTTCGCCGCAGCAGAGCTGTGCTGCGTCTTTGCAGAGCTGTGCTGCGTCTCTGCAGAGCTGTGCTGCGCCTCTGCAGAGCTGTGCTTCGCCCGAGCAGAGCTGTGCTTCGCCTGAGCAGAGCTGTGCTTCGTCAGAGCATGGTGATGTCTTCGTGAAACACAGCGCGGTCGCACCGAAACACAGCGCGAACTCGATGCGTCAGCGCAGTGCGCGCGCGACGGCGTCCGCGATTTCACACGGTTCGGTGCCCACCGCGGCCACATCCGCCGCCACCTGCGTGTTTTCGACCGGGGGGACGGGGGTGCCGAGGCGGGTGCGCAGGGCGGCGGCGGCGCCGAGGAGGCAGGGGTCGCGGCGCAATCCGCCGAGGGCTTCGAGGACGCTGGCGCTGCGCCAGCGGTCGCCGAGCTCCCAGTGCAGGCGGAGGCTGTCCTGGAGGATCGTCTGCGCGCGCCCCGGCTCGCCCTTCGCGCGCAGCGCGTAGCCGAGGAGGTTCAGCGACCAGGCGATGCCCTCCTGGAAACCGCCGGCGCGCGACCACGACAGGCACTCCTCGAGCCGCTGTTCCGCCAGCTCCACGTTGCCGCTGTAGAGCGCCGCGGCGGCCAGGTTGAGCAGCGACCACGCGGCGCCCTCGGTGTCGCGGCGCTCGCGGAAGAGGTGCAGCGTCCCCTCGCACAACTCGATGGTGCGGGCGAAGTCGCCTTTGAGCCACGAGGCGAAGCCGACGTAGTTCAGCGAGCGGCCGACGTTGGCGCGGTCTTCGAGCTCGCTCCAGATCGTGCGCGACAGCAGGTGCAGGTCGATGGCGTGCTCGTAGTCGCCTCGCTCGCGGGCGATCGAGCCGCGGAACTGCAGCGACTGGGCGAGGCTGACCGGATCGCCGCCGTTGCGGGCCAGGTCGATCGACGACTCCAGCAGCGCGATGGCGCGCTCGTAGTCGCACTGCAGGAACGCCAGCGCACCCGCGCCGGTCTGCGCTTTCGCCCGCACCGCCACGTCCTCACCGCCCGGTACCGCCAGGATGGTCTCCAGCGTCCGCCGTCCCTCGGTGTAATGGCCCCGCACGTACCACGACCACCAGAGCGCCGCGCCGGCCCGCAACGCGACCTCGGCGTCGTGCGCGGCCGCGGCCCATTCGATGGCGGTGCGGAAGTTGTCGACCTCCGCGTCGAGCCGTTTCATGTCCAGCTCGTTCTCCTCGGCGATCGACGTCATCAGCACCGCGTGCGCGCGCCGCACGTCCGCATCGCGCGACGTCTCGCCGAGGATCTCCAGGCCGTATTCGCGGATCGTCTCCAGCATCACGAAGCGCGGCTCCTCGTCCGACGACGCGGGATCACGGCGGAGGAACGCTTTGTCGAGCAGGGAGGAAATGCCGTCGAGCACGTCGTCCCCGGCGACTCGCTCCGCCGCTTCGAGCGTGAACCCGCCGCGAAACACGGACAGCGTGGCGAACAGCCGCTGGTCCCCGGCCTCGAGCAGGTTGTAGCCCCACGAGATCGCGGCGCGCATGGTCTGCTGCCGTTCCGGCAGGTCGCGTGAGCCGCCGGAGAGCAGCTTCAGACGATTCTCGACGCGCGACAGCATGGCCTGCGGCGGCAGGACTTTCACGCGCGCGGCGGCGAGCTCGATCGCCAGAGGAAGACCGTCCAGGCGCACGCAAATCTCCGCGATCGCGTGCGCGTTCTCGGGCGTGAGCGCGAAATCGCTCTTGACCGCGGTGGCGCGCTCCACGAACAGGGCCACCGAGGCGTAGTTGGCGAGGGCATCGGCGGCGAGGGGGAGATCGAGCGGCGGCGTGAGCAGCGGCGGCACGGCGTACTCGCGCTCCCCGGCGATGCGCAGCGGCGAGCGGCTGGTGACGAGCGCCTTCACGCGCGGTGCGGCGGCGAGGATGCGTCCGACCAGCGGCGCCGCGTCGAGGACCTGCTCGAAGTTGTCGAGGACGAGCAGCAGCGTCTTCTCGCGGACCGCGTTGGCCACGCCGTCGAGGAGCGGCGCGCCCCCTTCGTGGACGCCGAGGACCGCGGCCAGCTCGGTGACGACGAGGCGCGGGTCGCGGATCGTCGCCAGCGAGACCCACCACACACCGTCGTCCATCTCCGGGAGGAGCGCCGCGCCGACGTCGTGGCTGAGGCGCGACTTTCCGGTGCCGCCCGGGCCGGTGAGCGTGACCATGCGCACGTCGTCGCGGCGCAATAGAGAAAGGACGTCGTCGCGCTCCGCCTCGCGGCCGACGAGCGGCGTCAGCTTCGTGGGAAGGTTCGACGGCGGCGGCTCGAACACCGCCACCTGCTCCGTCGTGGCCACGCGCGACTCGCTCGTGCCGGGCACGCTCACCGCGCTGCGGGCCAGGTCGCCCTGCAACTGCCGCAGGTCGGCGAGCAACTCCTCCGCGCTCTGGTAACGCCGGGCGCGGTCCTTGGTCAGCGCGCGCAGGACGATGGCGGCCAGCGGCTGGATGACCGGCGTGTCGTCGCGATGCACGAGCGGCGGCGGCTCAGCGCGGAGAATGCTCGCCGCGACGTCGGACGAGCTGTCGCCGTCGAACGGCAGCCGTCCGCTGACGAGCTCGAACAGCAGCACGCCGGTGCTCCAGATGTCGCTGCGCGAGTCGAGCACCAGCCCGCGCAACTGCTCCGGCGACATGTAGAAGACCGTGCCGCGGACCATGTGCGGATCGGTCTTGCGCATGTCGGGCTCCGGCGTCGCGGCGGCGCGGGCGAGGCCGAAGTCGAGCAGCTTCACGTAGCCGTCGCGGCGCAGCATGATGTTGTCGGGCTTGATGTCGCGGTGCACGAGACCCGCGGCTTCCGCGGCACTGAGCGCCGACGCGATCTGGATGCCGATGTCGAGCACTTCCCGGAGCGCCGGCTCGGCGCGGATCATCCGCTGGCGCAGCGTCACGCCGTCGACGTACTCGGTGGCGATGAAGCGCTCCTCGCCGAGCTGGCCGATGTCGTACACGGTGAGGATGTTGGGATGGTTGAGCGCCGACGCCGCGCGCGCCTCGTGCTCGAGCCGCTTGCGCAGGTCTTCGTCGTTCCGCACCGCCGCGGCCAGCACCTTGAGCGCCACGGGACGCTGCAGCTCCGGATCGTGCGCGAGGTAGACCTCGCCCATGCCGCCGGCGCCGATGAGCGAGCGGATCTCGTAACGTCCCAATCGTGAGCCGGGCGCCAGCATGGAGGGACGATTGTAGAGTGAAGAGGGGGCAGAGCGGAGGGCGCGGGGCGCAGGAGCGTGAGACTCGATCTCCTGCGCCCCGCGCCCTGCTCTCTGCGCCCTAAACCATGACACGAATCCGTCACACCTGACCACGCGGTTCTTGCCACTGACTCGGAATTCTGGTTCACTGACCGCCCGTTCAGTGGGCTGAGCCATGACGTCCAAAGAAGAAGTCGTTCAGCAGTTTCGGATTCAGTCGATCCAGGAAGCGACGATGCGCGTCATCGCCCGCAAGGGGATGGCCGCGGCCACGGTCCAGGAGATCGCTGACGAGGCGGGTGTGGCCAAGGGGACCATCTACCTCTACTTCCGCGACCGCGACGAGCTGGTGGAGCGGACGTTCGAAGGGGCCATCTCCGAGCTGATGTAGCGTATCGACGCGGTCCTCGGCCAGGAGATGCCGTTCGACCAGAAGATCCGCGCCATCGTCAGCGCGCAGCTCTCGTTCTTCAGCGCCAACCGCGAGTTCTTCCGGCTCTACCTCGCCCTCCGTCTGGCCGATGGACCGGCCACGCGGCAGCGGCGGCGGAAGCAGACCTGCCATCCGCAGTACCGGGTGCGGGCGGAGCGGCTCGCCGACGTGTTGAAGGCGGCCATGGACCGCGATGAGATTCGTGTAGTCGATCCCTACCGCCTTGCTGTATTCATTATCGAAGGAAGTACCGCCGTCATCCTCGAGCGCCTCAGCGAAGACACCTCGCCCTCCGATTCCTCGGACGTCGAATTCATCGCCGGCCTCGTCCTCGACGGCGTTAGAAAGAGGAGCGGGAGTTGAGACGATTCGTACTGATGGCGGCCCTGGCCGCCGCGACCACCACACAGGCGCAGACGCGCCTCACCTTCGACGAGGCGCTCGCGCGCGCGATGCGGGTGAACAACAACGTCGAGCGCACGCGCCAGGACATCGGCATCGCCGAGGCGCAGCGCGACCAGCTCGTGAGCGCGGTCATGCCGCGCATCACCCTGAACGGCGACCTGACGCGCAACAGCATCGAGCAGCGTTTCGGTGAAGGCGACGAGGCCATCTCCATCCTGCCGCGCAACGACTGGGCGTACCGCGTCGTGCTCGAGCAGCCGGTCTACGCCGGCCGCCGCGAGCTCCGCGCGTATTCGCAGGCCAAGATCCTCGTCGAGAACGCGCGCGTCGGCACGCGCCAGAGCGAGGACGCCGCGCTGCTGCGCGTGGCCTCGAGCTATCTGGCGGTCGTCAACGCCGAGCGCCGCGTCGAGGTCGAGAACCGCAACATCGAGCTGGCCGAGCGCCGCCTCAAACAGGCCCAGGCCTTCTACGACGCGGGCGAAGTGACGAAAGTCGACGTGTTCCGCGCCGAGACGGCCATGAAGGCCGCGCAGCGGCTGGCCGCCGTGGCCATCCAGCAGCGCGAGCACGCCGCGGCGCAGCTCCGTACCGACCTCGATTTCGACGGCACCATCGAAGTGGTGGCGCCGGACCGGAACCTGCCGGCGCTGCCGTCCGAGGCGGAGCTCGTCTCGCGCGCGGAAGCGTCGCGCGCCGACGTCGACATTGCCGAGAACAACGTCCGCATCGCCGGACTGGAAGTGGCGAAGCAGCGCGGCTTCTGGCTGCCGACCGTGCGGTTCGACGGCGGCTTCATCCAGCAGCGCACGCCGTTTCCGGCGGGCCAGTACGCGTACGGCGCGCTGCGCTTCACCGTCCCGATCTTCCAGTCGGGCGAAGTGGTGGCGCGCGTAGCCGGCGCGAAAAGCCGCGAGAAGCAGGCCGAGATCGACCTCGAGGCGACGAAGCTGAACGCCCGCGAGGACGTGCGCCGCGCGCTGGCCGACCTCCGCTCCGCCGAGATCGGACTGCAGCTCGCCGGCGAGCAGTTGCAGGCCGCGCAGGCGGAGTACGATCAGTCCTTCGAGCTGTACCGCGCGCAGGAGCTGACCTCGCTCGACGTTGCGTCGTCCGAGGCGTCGCTGGCCGATGCGCGCCGGGCCGTTGCCGAAGAAACCCTCAACCGCGATCTCGCCGAGCTGCGCGTGTGGTTCGCCGCGGGAGACATCAAGGCGGCGCTCGGCGCCGCCGCGGCCCCGAGCGCCAGCGAGGGGTCAGAGAATAGTGGAGTGACGAAAGAATGAAGCGCTTTCTGATTGTGCTGTCCGTGACCATCCTCTCGCTCGTCCTGGCCGGCTGCGGCGGCGGCGAGGCCGCCACCGAGCAGACCGCGACCACCGCGTCGACGACGGCGGAAGCTCCGCCGCTGCCGGCCGACGTCGAGGCCATCAACACCGCCATCACCGCGACCACCGTCACGACCACGGCGGCAGCGCAGGCCGATGCGGGCGTCTACTCGGCGACCGGCGAATTCGTCTCGCCCGTACGCTCCGAGCTCTCGGCGCGCATGCCCGGCCGCGTGGCCAGGATGTACGTCGACGAAGGGGCGCGCGTTCGCCGCGGGCAGCCAGTACTGCTGCTCGAGACGCAGTACTCGCAGCTCAACCTGCAGTCGGCCAACGCCGAAGTGGCGCGCGCCAAAGCGGCCCACGACGAGGCGGCGCGCGACCTGGCCCGCAAGAAGGAGCTGATCGCGAAGGACTCGATCCCGCGCGCGACACTCGACCGCTCGCAGGCCGCGTTCGACCAGACCAGTGCCGCGATGCAGTCCGCGGCCGCGCAGGCCTCGCTGCTGCGCCAGCAGATCGCCGATGCCACTCTGCGTGCGCCGGTCGACGGGATCGTGGCGGAGAAGCGCACCGAAGTCGGGGCGCGCCTCGGCGAAGGTGGCGTGGCGTTCGTGGTCGTGCAGGTCTCGCCCCTCAAGCTCCGCTTCGCCGTCCCGGAGCGCTACCTCGGCCGCCTGAACGCGGGCGACCGCGTCACCGCGACCGTCGACCCGTATCCCAACGAGAAGTTCGAGGGCACGGTCAAGACCGTCGGCGGCGTCATCGACCCGCAGACGCGCACCATGTTCGCGGAAGCGGAATTCGCGAATCGCGACGGACGCCTGCGTCCCGGTCTGTTTGCACGCGTGGAGACGAAACTCGATTGAGCTGGCAGCCGGCAGCTCGCAGCTCTCAGGAGAGAGGGCGGGCCTGCGAGCTGCGAGCTAAGAGCTGAGAGCTAAAAGAGCGACACATGCAAAAACTGGCAGAAATCTGCGTACGCCGCCCCGTCTTCGCGACGGTGATCATCCTCGCGCTGGTCGTCATCGGCGCATTCTCGTACCTCAAGCTCGGCGTGGACCGTTTCCCGAACGTCGAGTTCCCGTTCGTCATCGTCACGACCGTGCTGCCGGGTGCGGCGCCGGAAGAGATCGAGACCGAGCTCACCGACAAGATAGAGGAAGCGGTCAACACGATCAGCGGCATCAACGAGCTGACCTCGTTCTCGTCCGAGAACGTGTCGGTGGTCATGATCTCGTTCGACCTCGAGAAAGACCGTGACGTCGCCACGCAGGAAGTGCGCGACAAGATTTCGACCATCGCTGCCGAGCTGCCGACCGACGCGGAGCCTCCGATCGTGCAGAACTTCGATCCGGGCGCGATCCCGGTCGTGACCATCGCCGTCTCCGGTCCCGGCTCGCAGCGCGACATCTCCGAGTACGTCGACAAGAACCTGCGCCGCCGCCTGGAGACGGTCACCGGCGTCGGACAGGTCCTCGTCATCGGCGCGCGCCCGCGGCAGATCAACGTCATCGTCGACAACGCCAAGCTCACCGCGCAGGGCCTCACCGCCGCTCAGGTCGTGGCCGCGCTGCAGGCGCAGAACATCCAGATCCCGGGCGGCAAGGTCGAGCAGGGCGTGCGCGATCTCACGCTGCGCACCTATGGCCGCGTGTCGTCGCCGGAGGAGTTCGGGAACATCCCGGTGGCGACGATGAACGGCGCGCCGATCCGCATCCGCGACATCGGCCGCGTCGAAGACAGCATGGCCGACGTCAAGTCGGCGGCCACGGTCGGCGGCAAGTCGGCGGTCGTGCTGCAGGTCCGCAAGCAGTCCGGCACGAACGCCATCGCGGTGGTCGAGGGCATCAAGGAGCGCGTGGAAGAGATCCGCCCGCAGATTCCGGCCGGCTACAAGCTCGACATCATCCGCGACCAGTCGGAGTTCGTCCTGGCCGCGGTCGGCGCCGTCAAAGAGCACCTCATCCTCGGCTCGATCTTCGCTGCGCTGATCGTCTGGCTGTTCCTCTCCAGCCCGCGACCGTGGGTCGTGCTGCTGATGGTCGGCGCGACGCTGCTGCTTTACACGCTCGTCTGGGGCCACTCCATCCCGGTCCCGAAGTCGATCGGTATTCCGCTCGCCGTCGCGATCGGGATCGGCATGTTCATCTACTTCGCCCGCAACTCGCGGCCGACGCTCATCGCCGCGGTGGCGATCCCCAGCTCGCTCATCGCCACGTTCGCGGCCATGGCGTACATGGGCTTCACGCTGAACGTCATCACGCTCCTGGCGCTGACGCTGGCGGTGGGCATCGTCATCGACGACGCGGTGGTCGTGCTGGAGAACATCTTCCGGCACATGGAAGAGAAGAACATGTCGCCCGCCGAAGCCGCGGTGGCGGGCACGAAGGAAGTCGGCCTGGCGGTCATGGCCACGTCGATGTCGCTGATCGTCGTCTTCCTGCCGGTGGCGTTCATGGCCGGCATCGTCGGCCGCTTCATGTTCTCGTTCGGCGTGACCATGGCCTTCGCCATCGCCGTGTCGCTGCTGGTGTCGTTCACGCTGACGCCGATGATGGCCGCGCGCTACCTGCGCCGTGAAGACCTCACGCACGGGGAAGGGGAGAGCACGCGCAGCAAGGGGCTCTACGCCCTCGTCGAGAAGGTTTACCTGAAGATGCTCGACTTCTCGATGGCCCATCGCTGGGTGATCGTCGTAGCGATGATCCTGGTGTTCTTCTCGACGGTTCCGCTGATGAGCATCGTCGACAGCAACTTCCTGCCGTACGACGACGAAGGGCAGTTCGCCATCACCGTCCGCGCGCCGGAAGGGGCCAGCGTCGACACGACGATGACCATCCTGGAGTCGATCGCGTCGCGTGCGCGCAAGCTCGACGGCGTGACCAACACGGTCGTTACCATCGGCGACGACCCGCAGCAGACGCTGAACCTCGGCTCGGTCTACGTGAAGCTCGGCGAGGCGTCGAAACGCGACGATCAGTACGTGATCATGGACCGGGTGCGCACGCAGATCCTGCCGCAGTACAAGCGCCTGAACCTCGTCACGCAGGTTGCCCCGGTCAACGAGTTTGGCGGCGGCACGGACGCCGAGGTGATGTTCTGGATCGGCGGTCCGGACCTCAACGCGCTCGACAAGTACTCGCGCCAGCTCACCGAGGTGATCAAGGATCCGAAGCTCGGCACCACCGACGTGCAGACGAACTTCATCGTCGGCAAGCCGGAGCTGGCCGTGCGCATCGACCGCGACAAGTCGACCGACCTCGGCGTGCGTGTGCAGGATCTCGCCGCGACGCTGAACGTCCTCGTCGGCGGGCAGCAGGCCACGAGCTACTACGAAGGCGGCGAGGAGTACGAGGTGCACGTCCGCGCCGACGAGCAGGGCCGCGCGAACATCGCCGGCATCTCCCAGATCGAAGTCCCGTCGGTGACCGGAAGCACGGTCAAGCTCGACGATCTCGTGCAGATGGAGGAAGGCACCGGCCCGTCGGTCATCAACCGCTACAACCGCCGCCGCATGGTCATGGTCCTTTCGAACATGCAGCCCGGCTACTCCTCGGCCACCGTCATGGCGCTGCTCGAGCAGAAGGCCAAAGAGCTGAACATGCCCAAGGGCTTCTCGTACGGCTTCACCGGCCGGGCCAAGGAGCAGCAGGAGATGGGCATGAACTTCATGCTCGCCTTCGCGCTGTCGATCGTCTTCATGTACCTGATCCTGGCGGCGCAGTTCGAGAGCTGGGTCCACCCGATCACGATCCTGCTCTCGCTGCCGATGACGGTGCCGTTCGCGATCCTGTCGCTGGTGCTGCTCAATGAGTCGATCAACATCTTCTCGGCCCTCGGCATCGTCGTGCTCTTCGGCATCGTCAAGAAGAACTCGATCCTGCAGGTCGACCACACCAATCAGCTCCGCGAGCGCGGCCTGCCGCGCGCCGAGGCCATTCGCGAGGCGAACCGCGATCGTCTGCGCCCGATCCTCATGACCACGCTCGCCTTCGTGGCCGGCATGATCCCGCTGGTCGTCTCCAGCGGCACCGGCGCCGCCACCAACCGCGCCATCGGCGCGACGATCATCGGCGGCCAGACCCTCGTCCTGCTGCTGACCCTCCTCGCCACGCCGGTCCTCTACTCGCTCTTCGACGACGTGCAGGAGTTCTTCCGCCGCCGCCGCAAGTCGCGCGTCGAGGACGACGTCATCGACGCGGACGCGGCGACGGCGTAGTGACGGAGCGCCGGCTTCCAGCCGGCCGGTCCGCCGGGCATCCTGCCGGCCGCCTGGAAGGCGGGGGACCGGCCGGCAGGATGCCGGCGCTCCGTATGTCGTCCTGGATTCGCGTGTCGTCAATTTATACAATCATGTATAAATTCACCGTTGTATATAGACGACTCGTGCTAGTGTTGGGCTCGTGAGAAACGTCACTGGTTCTCCGGTCGAGCATGGCGACTTCTTCGACCGTCCTCGCGATCTCGCTCGCCTCCAGCGGAATCTCGCCAATGGCGCTAACGCTCTCCTGACCGCACCGCGCCGGGTGGGGAAGACCTCCCTCGTGCTCCGTTTATGTGAGCTCGAGCGTGAAGCCGGACGATGTGCGGTCTTCTCGAACGTCGAGGGCTGTCACGACGAGTTGGCGTTCGCGGAAAAACTCATCGACGCACTGAGGGAGAGCGGGCTTCAGCCGGAGCCGCTCAGCCGTCTTACGCTGGCCTTTCGGAAGGCACGCCAGGCGTTGACGGGGTTGAAGGTGGGAGCCGCGGGTGTCGATATGGAGATGAGCTCCTCCGAAGATCCCGATCACGGCACCCTCGGCCGCGCCGTCGAGAGCATTTTCCGGAAGATTGAAAGCGGCGAGACGCCGGTGCTTCTGGCCATCGATGAAATGCCCGAACTGCTCCTGGCGCTCGGGAGAGACGAGCACGGCGCCCAGCGCGTGAGCCGCCTGCTTCATTGGCTGCGCGCCCTGCGCCAGACATATCGGAAGAACGTACGTTGGATCTTTCTTGGCTCGATTGGTCTGGACAGCTTCGTCGACGATCGAAACCTGCGCAAAGCGATCAACGACCTGACTCCCATGCACCTGGAAGCACTGGAAGAAGAAGAGGCCCACGACTTTCTCTCGCGATTGGGCGAGAGCAATGGTCTGCCGCTCGCGCGTGAACAGCGGGCCCGCATCATCGAGCGTGTTGGCTGGCCGCTGCCGCACCACCTGCAGATGGTCTTCCACGCCCTCGTCGATTCCGGGGCGACCGAGGCCACCGCGCCCGCCGTGGACGCAGCATTCGCCCACCTCATGCAGCCCGGGAATCTGAGTCAGTTCGACACTTGGCGGCAGCGACTGGACGAGCAGTTCGACCAGAGCGACGCGCTGGCGGCGAAAGACATCCTGCGTCATCTCTGTCAGTACGTGAACGGCCGAAAACGCGACCACATCCTGAACGCGCTGATGGGCACTCGCCAGACCGCCGATCCCGGCGCCGTCGAAGATCAGCTCTCCCGTCTCCTGCTCATGCTTCAGCGAGACGGTTATCTCCTGGAGCGCGGAGGCCGTTACACCTTTCGCTCGTTTCTCCTCCGGGAGTACTGGCACAGACGGGAAGTCCGATGAGCGTGACCGCACCGACACCTCTCCTCGCGCTCCATCAACTCTCGCTCTACAACACGGGGCGGATGTCGCCGGAGCAGATCATCGCGGCCTTCGCCGCGCGACGGCAGCAGTTCGACCGCATCGTCGCCAACCTTGCCGCGGAGAAGCCGAAAAGCAGGGCGCAGCATCATCTGATCGTCGGCCAGCGCGGCATGGGCAAGACCATGCTTCTCGCGCGAATCGCCGCGGAACTGCGCACGGACGCCGAGCTCTCCGCCCGTTTCGTCCCGCTGGTTTTTGCCGAGGAGCAATACGCGGTCGACCGTCTCTCCAAGTTCTGGCTGAACTGCCTCGACTCGCTGGCCGATGCGCGTGAGCTGGCTGCCGACAGCCACGGCGTCGACGAGATCGACAACGCCGTGGCGCGGCTCACTGCCGCCGGCATGCGGGCCGCGAAGGACGATCAACCCTTCGCGGATGAGGTCTACGAGGCCTTTGCTGGCGCGGCCAAGGCCAGCGGGCAGCGGCCGGTGTTACTGGTCGACAATCTCCAACTCGTTTTCGAGCGTCTGGATCAAGGCCAGCAGCACAGTCTGCGAGAACTGCTCATGCGTCCCGGCGCCCCGATCCTCGTCGGGGCGAGCCCCAGCCCGCCGCCGCAGAGCCAGGACTACGGCGCAGCGTTCTACGACCACTTCAAGGTCCACTACCTCCGCTCGCTCGATGAGGCGGAGATGCGCGAACTGCTCGTCCATCTCGCTGGCGCGGCCGGTCGGGATGACGTGCGCCAGCGTGTCGTCCAGCACCCCGCGCGTCTCAAGGTGCTGCGGCAACTCACCGGCGGAAATCCCCGCACCACCCTGACTTTGTTCTTCCTCTACGCCGAGGATTTTGCCCCGAGCGTCTTCGGCGACCTGGAGGGCCTGCTGGATCGCGTGACGCCGCTTTACAAGGCGCGCTTCGAGGAGCTGACAGCCCAGCAACAGGTCGTCGCCAGCGCCATTGCCAACCATTGGGATCCCGTCACCGCCGCCACGCTGGCCAGCGTTACATCGCTGCCGCCCGGAACGATCAGCGCGCAACTCGACCGCCTGGAGAAAATCGGCTTCGTGGAGCGCACGGAGCTGTTTGGCGAGACCCGCACGGGATACCAACTGTCCGAGCGCTTCTTCAATATCTGGTTCCTCATGCGCAGCGCGTCACGTCGCCAGCGCCGCGAGGTGGAGTTTCTGACGCGATTCCTCGAGAACTTCTACGAGCCGGCGGACCGGAGCCGACTGGCCCGTCACCTCATGGACGAAGACCGCTTCACTCCCGACCGTTACGTCTGGAGCCGTGCCGTCGCTGCGAGCCTCACGGAGCGTGAAACCGCGGAAGAGCTTACCCGCCACGCCGAGCTCACCGCTCTGCATGAAGAAGCTCGCGAGGCTCGTGCGCGGCTGCGCGAATTGATCGACTTCGACAATCTGCCGCCGGCCACGCTGGCGTTTGACGACCTTCGGAAGAAGCTGATGTCACTCGTAGCCGACGATGCCAACATCACCCCCGAGGACTTCGCCAAGGCGGTGCTCGGCGACCGGAGGATGTTCATGCGAGGAGAGCGCGAACAACTCGCGGCCCACATCGGCAAACTCAGTGACGCCGAGATTCAGAGCGTGCTGGCGTCCATCGAGAAGACGCGCGAAGTCGATGAGCAGAGTTACTCTGTCGAGGCGGTCGCCTGGTTTTCGCAGCGCCTAGCGAGTGGGCAAATCCGGGCTTTGCATGATGCTGAGGACTGGAACCGCGCTTTCCATCAAGCGCATGAAGAGGCTCGGATCCAGATGTTGGTGGACACCCTGCCTTATGAATTCGGCACCGCCATCAACGACGCTAGCTTCAAGCAGATCACGTCGGCCATTCAGGTGATCGCTCGTGCGCAACGTTGGCGGTGGTTCAAATGGGGTTCCGACCTTCACTACAAGCTTGCCCGATACGTGGATGCTGAAGCCGTGTACGTAGAGGCTACCGTTCGCACCCCTGCCGATCCGCGACCTTGGTACGGCTTGGGCAATCTCCTCCAATACCGGCTGCGTCGCTATACGGAAGCGGAGGCCGCCTATCGCCAAGCCATTGCGCGAGGTCCGAAAATGTTCCAACCATGGCACGACTTGGGCAATCTTCTGGAAGCACATCTGCAGCGGTACGACGAGGCCGAGACGGCCTATCGTGAAGCCATCATTCGCGATCCGACCGCTTCAGACCCATGGAATGGCCTTGGTAATCTTTATTGCGAACGCCTCGACCGCCTTATCGATGCCGCCAAGGCCTTTGACACCGCACAGCGACTGAGTCCAGGCGAGGAAGCCGTCCACCAGAACCGCATCTTCCTCCTTCGTGACTATATGGGTGAAGGACTGCACGCGCGCCAACTGATGGATGAGCTGCAGCCGCGACCTGTTTGGCGGCATCCGGACACCACACACCTCCACCACGCACTCTTCGCCGCCTACGATTCGAATTGGGGCTTAGCCACCGACGCTCTCGTCAAAGCATTAAGCATCCGCGCCGACGGTTTTGCACCGTTGAACACCGACGACTGGCTCCGCGCCAGCGCTGTCCTGCTCCATCTGGATTACGGCGCCGAGTTGTTGGCTTTTCTCGACGAGCGCGGCGACACAGCGCGGCTGCGGCCTTGGGTAGAAGCCGTGCGAGCGCTTCATCTTGGCGATCGACGTGCCCTGCAGAACGTCGCTCCCGAGATCCGCACCGCGGCCGAGATTTTCTATGACGGAATCGAGAGGCGCCTGAAAAAGCTTCCGGAAAAAACGCGTCGCCGGCCGGTGGCAAAGCCGAAACGAACGCGATCACGGCGTCGTTGGTCGCGGAGTGTGAACTCCCGCGGGTGTATCCTTCCTTCCCTGCGTCCATTCGCCCTTGCGGCCCTCCTTCTCTTTGCGGCGGCCGTCGCTGCGCAGAATCCGTCCGTCGACGTGCTGCATTACGCGATCGACATCACGCTGCCCGCGAGCGGTGCGGACATCAGTGCGACCGCGGAGCTGACCATCCGGCCGCGCGTGGAGGCGCTGGAGACGCTCGTCCTCGACTTCGGTGCGCTGACCATCGACGGCGTCACGATCGAGGGTGCTGACGCGGAGTGGACGCGGGAGAAGGAACGGATCTCGGTGAAGGCGGCGCGCACGACGCGTGAGCCGTTCCGCGTGCGGGTGGCGTATCACGGCCAGCCGGCGGACGGGCTGGTGCTGCAGGAGAACAAGCACGGCGATTTCGGGATCTTCGCGGACAACTGGCCGAACCGCGCGCATCAGTGGTTCCCGGCGGTCGACCATCCGTCGGACAAGGCCACGGTGGAGTTCCGGGTCACGGCCCCCGAGGCGTTCGACGTGATCGCCAACGGCACGCTGGTCGAGACGAACAATCTCCAGAACGGCGCGAAGCGATGGCACTGGCGCGAGACGACGCCGATCCCGGTGCACTGCATGGTCGTCGGGGCGACGCGCTTCGCCGTGGTGCACGTGGGGCAGGACGACGGCGTCGAGGTCACGTACTGGCTGTACCCGCGCGACCGCGATCACGGCGTGAAGCAGTTCGGGCGGGCCGTGCAGATCCTCGACTACTTCGCCGAGGTCGTGGGGCCGTATCCGTACGACAAACTGGCCATCGTCGAGTCGTCGACGCGCTTCGGCGGAATGGAGAACGCCAGCGCGATCTTCCTCGACGAGAAACGCATCCACGGCGGCGAGTCGCTGGAAGTGCTGGTGGCGCACGAGATCGCGCACCAGTGGTTCGGCGACTCCGTGTCGCAGCGCGTCTGGCACGACCTCTGGCTCAGCGAAGGCTTCGCCACGTACTTTGCGGCGCTCTTCCTCGAGCACGCCGGCGGCCGCAGCGCGCTGCTCGACCGCATGCGCGCCACGCGCGCGAACTATCTGCGTACGACGGAGGCGGCGACGCGGCCGATCTTCGACCCCTCCGTCACCGAGCTGACGCGCCTTCTGAGCACGCTCAATTACGAGAAGGGTGCGTGGGTGCTGCACATGCTCCGCGGCGTCGTCGGTGATGACGCCTTCTTCGCTGGCATCCGCGAGTACTACGCCTCGCACCGCGATGGCAACGCCAGCACCGCCGAGCTGCGCACGATCATGGAGCGCCATGCGAAGCAACCGCTGGACTGGTTTTTCCGCCAGTGGATCTACGAGGCCGGCCACCCCGTCTTCCGCACGCACTGGACCTGGCGGAACGGCAAGGTCCTCCTCGACGTCGCCCAGACCCAGACCGGCACCGTCTTCCGCACCCCCGCCGTCGTCGAGCTCCGCGACGCCGCCGGCGCCCGCCGCGAGACGGTCCTCATCGACGAGCGCCAGGAGCACTTCGAGATCGACAGCGAGTTGAAGCCGTCGGCGGTGGTGCTGGATCCGGATGAGTGGATCCTGCGGGACTGAGGGTGTTGCTGGTTGCTGGTTTCTAGTTGCTAGTGCCTTTCGCTGCTGAAGCGACGCTTTCGTTGCTCGTTGCTCGGCCGAGGTGCCTTTTGGCGATGAGGCATAGCAACCAGCAACCAGCAACCCGTCGCCGCCGGAAAGCTCGTCGCCTCGGCGGCCACGCCGGCCACGTCGGGCCGGTTCTTCTTCGCCTCGCCGAACGTCGTGCGCGCGTACCAGAGGGAAACCGATCCGCGCACGACGCCGTTCCGCGGCGAGCTCGCGTCGGTGGACGTGCGCAGCGGGAAGCCGGTGCTGTGGAAGCACCAGAGCCGAGCCGAACCGCGGCCGCTGTTCTGAACGCTCCGGTAAAAACACAAAGGGCGCGCCGAGAGGCGCGCCCTTTTCTCATCGCGCTGACCGCGCGTTATGCGTTCTTCTGCTTTTCCAGGGCGGCCTTGGCGCTCTCGGCGAGGGCGCTGAAGCCGGCCGCGTCGCGGACGGCGATGTCGGCCAGGATCTTCCGGTCCATCGTGTTGCCGGTCGCTTTGAGGCCGGAGATGAACTTCGAGTAGGACATCCCGTTCAGGCGGGCGGCGGCGTTGATGCGGGCGATCCAGAGCTTGCGAAAATCGCCTTTGCGGTCCTTGCGGCCGGTGAAGGCAGCGTTGAGCGCCTTGTCCACGGCCTGCATCGCGATGCGATGACCGCGCGACCTCATCCCGTAGAAGCCCTTGGCGAGCTTCAGGATCTTGATGCGGCGGTTCTTTCTTTTTGGACCTCGTTTGACTCTCGGCATGGTTCTCCTCGTTTTCCTTTCTTTCGAGCGGCCGGGTCAGGAGTGGTGATCACCCGACGCGCTCCGGTTACGGCAGCTGTTGGCTAATAGCTGTTTGCTCTTAGCCCGCCGTCGTTCGTTTCCCGTGCTCCTAACAGCTAAGAGCGAATAGCTAATAGCTATTTGTACGGGATCATGCGGCCCACGGTCTTCGCGTTCGCGCTCGAGACCTCGACTTCGCCGGCCAGCCTGGACTTACGGCCTGGCGACTTCTTGGTCAGGATGTGCGAATGGAAGGCGTGATTCCGCTGGAGTTTGCCCGATCCGGTCTTCTTGAACCGTTTCGCGGCACCGCGGTGCGTCTTCATTTTCGGCATAGAAATCCCCTCTAAAGCTTTGCTGGTAACCGGGTTGAGCTTTGGATGATTCCAGCTCTATTTGTTCGGCGCGATGACCACCGACATGCGGTTGCCCTGCAGGTCCGGATGCTGATTTTCCGAGGCGCCGTACTCCTTCACTTCCACGAGCAGACGGTCGAGCACGGCCTTGCCGAGCTCCATGTGCGTCATCTCGCGGCCGCGGAAGCGGACGATGGCCTTGACCTTGTCGCCGTGCTCGAGGAACCGGATCACGTGGTTCTTCTTGAAGTCGAAGTCGTGCTCGTCGATGCGGGGGCGGAACTGCACCTCCTTCACGATGATCACCTTCTGCTTCTTCTTGGCTTCCGACTCTTTCTTCTTTTTCTCGAAGAGGAACTTGCCGTAATCCATGATCTTGCAGACCGGCGGGTTCGCCGTCGGCGAGATCTCCACGAGGTCGAGGTCCTTCTCGCGGGCCATCTCATGGGCCTGCGCGATCGGCACGATGCCGACCTGCTGTCCCTCGGAATCGATGAGCCGCACCTCGGGGTGGCGGATCAGGTCGTTGATGCGATTTTCGGGCTCCGCCGGGCGGCGGTCGAAACGTGGGTTACGGCGTGGTGGAAAAATACGGAAGTCCCTCCTAAGTTTTTGGGTCGATCAATCTACGGATAAAGCCGTCGAGTCGTCAAGTCGCCGAGCCGCCGAGCAAACTCGACGACTGGACGACTGGACGACTCGACGACTGCTTCTCACAGCTCCAACGTCCGGCTGGCCATCGCGTCCTTCGCCAGCGCAATCAGGTCCTCCACCGCCACCGCTCCCTGGTCCCCGCCGGTGCGTTTGCGCAGGCTCACGGCACCGCTGGAGGCCTCCTTCTCGCCGACGATCAGCATCCACGGCAGCTTGCGGAGCTGCGCGTTGCGGATCTTCGCCCCGAGCTTGTCGTTGCTGGCGTCGACCTCGACGCGCACGCCCGCCGCGCGCAGTTTCGCCGCGACCTCGGCCGCGTAATCGACGAACTTCTCCGACAGCGGCAGCACCGCCGCCTGCACCGGCGCCAGCCAGAACGGGAACGCCCCGGCGAAGTGCTCGATCAGGATGGCGATGAAGCGCTCGAACGACCCGTAGATCGCGCGGTGCAGCACGGCCGGGCGATGCTCGGCGTTGTCCGCGCCGACGTAAGTCAGGTCGAACCGCTCCGGCGCGTTGTAGTCGAGCTGGATCGTGCCAAGCTGCCACTTGCGGCCGATCGAGTCCGACACGTCGAAGTCGATCTTCGGACCGTAGAACGCGCCTTCGCCTTCCTTGATCTCGAACGGACGGTTCAGGCTCTCGAGGGCGCTTCGCAGCAGGCTCTCGGCGCGATCCCACAGCGCGTCGTCGCCGATGCGCTGTGGCGGGCGGGTGGAGAACTTGGCGGTGTACTCGAGTCCCACGGTCGAGTAGACGCGGTCGAGCAGCGCCACGAAGCGGCGCACCTCCTCCGGCACGTCGTCCTCCACGCAATAGATGTGTGCGTCGTCCTGTGCGAACTGCCGCACGCGGGTCAGGCCGCCGAGAGAGCCGGTCAGCTCGTTGCGGTGCAGCACGTCCTGCGTGTGGAAGCGCAGCGGCAGATCGCGGTAGCTGTGCTTCTTCATCCCGAAGTAGAGATGGTGCGACGGGCAGTTCATCGGCTTCAGCGAGAAGTCATGCTCGCCCGACTCGTTGTCGAGCACGAGGAACATGTTCTCTTTGTACTTGCCCCAGTGGCCGCTGATCTCCCACAGCCCCTTGTTGAAGAGCAGCGGGGTCTTGATCTCGACGTAGCCGTTGTCGATCAGCAGCTCGCGCATGAACTGCGAGAGGGTCTGGTAGAGCGTGGTGCCGTTCGGGGTCCAGAACGCGGCTCCCGGGGCGAACGGGTGGAAGTGAAAGAGATCGAGCTCCTTGCCGAGGCGGCGATGGTCGCGCGCCTTTGCTTCCTCGACCTGCTTCAGGTACTTCTCGAGTTGCTCCTTGTCACCCCAGGCGGTGCCGTAGATGCGCTGCAGCATCGCGTTGCGCTCGTCGCCCCGCCAGTACGCGCCGGCCACGCTGAGCAGCTTGAAGGCGCCGAGGCGGCTGGTGGAGGGGACGTGCGGTCCGCGGCAGAGATCGAACCACTCGCCCTGGCGGTAGACCGAGAGGTCCTCGTCGCCGGGGATGGCCTTGATGATCTCCACCTTGTACTTCTCGCCGAGCTCTTCGAACTTGGCGATGGCCTCGTCGCGCGACCAGACCTCGCGGCGGACCGGGAGATCGCGCTTCACGATCTCCTGCATCTTCTCCTCGATGTTGCGGAGATCCTCGTCGCCGAAGGTGCGGTCGGTGGCGAAGTCGTAGAAGAAGCCGTTCTCGATCACCGGGCCGATGGTGACCTGGGTTCCGGGGAAGAGCTCCTGCACCGCCATGGCCATGAGGTGGGCGGTGGAGTGGCGGATGGTGTCGATGCCGGCCTCGGTGGTGGCGGTGACGATCTCGACCTTCGCCCCGTCGGGGACGGGCGCGTAGACGTCGACGGCCTTGCCGTTGACCTTTCCAGCGATGGCGTCCTTGGCCAGCCGTTTCCCGATGGACGCGGCCACGTCGGCGACGGTGGCGTTCTCCGCGACCTCGCGGATCGAACCGTCAGGGAGTTGTACGTTCATGACATGCCTCTCACAAAGAAAAACAAAAAGACAGGGCCGAAGCCCTGTCTTTGATCGTTGGAAACTCGTTCAGTGGAGATCAACGACAGGGCGCGAGCGGGGGAGTGCTCGTCGTTCGCGTTCGGCCCGTCGTAGTGGTTTGCAACATGGGGCGCGGAGTATAGCACGCGCCGTCCTTAAGTCCTCTTTGTGAATAAGAATATGGTATAAGCGCATACATGCGAACCACCCGTAGCGCCGCGATTGCCTTTGCATTACTGACGAACGTCTCCCTTTTCGCCCGCGGCGTCGGCCCCGAGCGGCCCGTGACCGAGCCCGTCACCCACCCCGCCGCGGCGCAGCAGCACGTCGCCGCCTCCCGCGACGCCTACCGCACTCTTCTGGCCTGGGAAGAGAGCGCGCCGGGACAGCTCAGCCGCGTGCTGGTGCATCAGTACGAGGCGCCGTCGTGGTCCCTCGGCCGGCAGACCTTCACGGTCCAGTCCTCGCCGCATCACCAGCGCACGCCGGTCTTCGGCTCGTCGATGGTGGCCTGGCTCGAGGACGACCCGGGAAGCACGGCGACGTCGGTCTGGTATCAGCCGATCCTCGTCTCCATCGGGAAGAACTACGAGCCGTACAACAAGGCCGAGAAGGTGGGGGACGCCGCGCGCGGTACGCGGCTGCACGTGCTCAACTATCACGTGTTCCATACCCTGGTCTGGACCGCGCCGGACGGGCGTCTGATGGCGGCCGAGCGTTCCCTCATCGCCCGCATCGGGTTCGACCCGACACCGTGGTACCTGACCACCGAAGTGGCCGTGAATCCCGCCGCCGACGGGTATGGGCCGTCGCAGAACGGCTGGCCGCTCATCGCCTACAACGCCGAGGTGCCGGGACCGCCGTGCTCGGGTAACTGTGAGCGGTTGTACTCGGTGAAGGCGACTGTCCTCGGAGCACGGGCGCCGCAGGCGTCGATCCTGATCGGGGGTCCGGGCTCGTCGGCCCCGGACGTCGTGCAGACCGCGACTGAGTATCTCGTCTTCTGGAGCATGAAAGACGACGGCGGGACGTTCGTGCAGCGCGCGACCACCGCGGCCGGCAGCGTCATCCCGGCCGGGGCGAATCGCAGAGTCCACGACGGCCAGCTGCACGACGCCTCGATCGCGCCGAACAACGAAGTGGTGATGGTCGTGGAAGAGGGCGAGCGATTCCTCTTCCTCCGTCTCGACCGCGACTTCAACGTGGTCGAGAGCATTCCGTTTCACGCGCAACTGGCAGGAGACTCGCGCATGCGGATCTCCAGCAGCCAGGGCAACGCGAACCCGATCATCACCTACACCACCGTCGAAGCCGACGGCGTCACGCCGCGCGCGGTCTTCCGTCTCGTCGAAGACAGCGCGGCTATGCCGAAGCGCCGCAGCACGCGTTGAACTCACGGGAGTGCTGCAGCCGGCGCTGTCCGCACGCCCGGACGCTATAAATAACACTTCCATCCCGCACGGCGATCGTGCGACGATGCAACTGGTCCAAAACCACCAATAGTTCAAAAGGGAGATTCTGAAGTGAGCTCAACCATGCGCAGTTTGTGTGCGCTTTTGCTGGCGCTAGTGTGTCTGCCCGCGTTCGCGGCAGGCGATTGCGCGACCATCGAGTCGCTCAACGCGGCCGACGTCCAGACCGGACAGGTCGTAGTCATCGAGTGGACGTATTCCGGAGGAGTGCCGCAGTCGCAGATCCTCACCGGCCACGACTTCCCCGAGCCGATCGTCATTCCGCCGGGGCAGACGTACTACACCTACCTGGCGAAGAAGCCGGGTGAGAAGCACGCCCAGCTCTCGGCCATCACCGAGTGCGGCACGGCCACCCGCACCCTGAAGTACCACGTGAAGAAGTGCAACCTGGTCATGCCCGAGCTGACCACGAGCGCTTCCACGATCGAGCCGGGCCAGACCTTCACCGCCTCGGTCGCGCTGGCGCCCGGCCACACCGCCACGTGGGAAGTGACCGGCGGCACCGTCTCCTCGACGACCGGCGCGTCCATCCAGATCACGGCCGGGGACACCGAGTACGTGGCCGTCAACGTGATGGTGACGCGCGGCAAGTGCAGCGAGTGGAACGGAACGATCGTGCCCATCGTCGGACGCTGCGCGATCGGCGAGCCGCAGATCTTTGCCCCCGACTTCGCACCGGCCGGCGGCTACTTCAGCGTGTACGTTCCGGAGCGCGCGGGTGAGACGACCACGCTCGTCCCGCACGGCGCGGCCCAGGTCTATTACAACGACGGCATCTTCCTCGACATGGTGGCGCCGGCCACCGGCAGCTTCTCCGTCGACGTCGTCGTCTCGAACGGCACCTGCGAGCGCACCTTCACGCGCACGTGGACCGTCGGCGCGTGCAACCCCACCGCGACCGTCACCGCCGGCGAACAGAGCGGCTCGTGCGGCGCGAACGTCGCCGTGGTCGAGTTCACCGGCACCGCTCCGTGGCAGGGCTACTGGAACGACAACGAGTACTTCTTCACCTACGAGCCGCGCATCGAGCGCGCGCTGACCACGCCCGGCACCTACTCGGTCACCGCCGTCTGGGACCAGTACTGCCAGGGCACCACGTCCGGCAGCGTCACCGCGGGGGCCTCATTCCCGCAGCCGGCCTTCACCATCGACCCGATCGTCAACGGCTACTGGTACGACACCGCCACCTGCCCCGGCATGGAGCGCGTGGCCCGTCTCGACGTCGCCATTCCGGCCGGCGCGCAGGTCGAGTGGACCGTGGAGAACGCCACCATCCTCAGCGGACAGGGCACGAGCGAGTTGCACTTCGCCGCAACGGCCGTCGGGCCGGTGCCTGTCACCGCCGTCTTCCGCGACGCGCAGGGCTGCTCGCAGAGCTACACCTTCGAATACATGCTCGCGTACGGGACGCCGCAGTTCGAAGTGACCGTGGAGCCGTCGACGATCCCGCTCGGCGGCACGGCCATCATCACCGTCCGCCAGCTCGTGCCGTTCACGGGCGGCACCAACGTCACCAGCTCGCTCGGCGACACCATTGTGCCGCGGGGCGGGACGGGTGACACGGCCACCTGGGAGTACCGTTCGACCCGAGGCAGCGGCACGGCGACCATCACCGTCACCGAGACCAACACCTGCCTCGTCGTCACCACCGGCGAGGTCAGCCTGACCATCGACGCCGGCGACCCGATTCCCGCCGGCGCCACCGTCCGCGCCAGCGGCACGGACTGCGACACGTACATGGTCGTCGCCGACTTTACCGGCGTGTCGCCATTCCGCGGCACGGTGCTTCGCGACGGCGAGTTCTACACATCGTTCTACACCGACTTTCCGTCGATGTCGCTCCGGCCGGCCCAGTCGGGCACGTACACGGTGGTCGACTTCTTCGACGGCACCAACGCCCCCGGCGCCCCGGTCACCGGCTCGGCCACGTTCGACTTCACGCCGATGCCGACGCCGGCGTTCTCGTTCGACACGCCCGCCATCTGCCTGAACGGCACCGCCACCGCCACCCTCGACACGCCGATCCCCGACGGCGGCTCGGTGACCTGGACGGCGTACGGCGCCACGATCGTCTCCGGCCAGGGCACCGCGTCCGTCGTGATCCGCGCCGACAACCCTTACGTCTCCCTCAGCGCGACCTTCTCCGGTCCCAACGCATGCGACTCGACGGGTTGGAGCTCGATCGCCCCGGGTGCGGAGCCGATGGCGCCGTGGTTCGACGTGTACGGCACCTACGCCGGCGAGTGGACGCAGTTCTTGGTCACCCTCGACAACGCCACCGAGACCTGGGGCTTCGAGAACTCGCTCGGCGATCCGATGGAGATCATCAGCGAGCCGTGGCCCGATACCTATATCCTCGGCTACACCAGCACGCACGGTCCCGGCTCCTCGGACATTCGCATCTACAGCACGAACATCTGCGGCGTCACCACCGAGACCACGCGCACAATGCAGATTCAGCCCGCGCGCGCGACGGCCACGCTCACGTCGACGCCGGACCCGGTCTGCGGCGCGATCCTCACCGTGACCTTCACCGGCGTCGCGCCGTTCACCGGCACGTGGAGCGATACCGGCGAGACGTTCACCACCAACGAGTCCACGTACACGCGTCACGTCGCCACGAGCGGCGACTTCGGCGTCGGCGTCTGGTCGGTCAGCGACGCCAATGGTCCCGGGTTCGGTTCCGAATGGGTGTGGGTGCAGGGGACTTACGCACCTTACGTCTACCCGACCGGCACGTCGCAGATGTGCGCCGGCACCACCGCCACGGCCACCGCCACGGTTCTGGATGGCTTCGAAGTCATCTGGACCATCGAAGGAACGAACGGGCACATCGTCAGCGGCCAGGGCACCGGTGAGGTCGTCGTCGCGGCTGATGCGCCGGGACAGTTCCTCCTCATGGCCCGCTACCGCACCCCGGCCGGCTGCGAAGGCTCCGGCTCCGGTTACACCGTCACCGTTCCGGAAACCTGTCCGTAGCGGATCCTCGCTTCACTTCTGCCCGCGCGCGCCGAGTCGGTGCGCGCGGGCTTTTTTTTGCCGTCATTCCGGTGGACGGCATGTGATTGGCAGGTCGCGACGCTTGTCATGTTTTTACTGGAGGCACTGTGATCAAGCGTACCGTCATCTTTCTCTCTCTGCTCCTTCTCCCTCTCTCCGCCTTCGCCCAGCGCAACGAGCTCGGCGTCTTCATCTCCACCTCGCAGTTCGAGAACAGTGAGATCGACGACGGTCTCGGTGAGGTCGACCTCGAGTTCGACGAAGACATGGGTTACGGCATTCTGTACAACCGCTTCTGGTTCGGCGGTTTCTCGACCGAATTCGCCTACCAGCGCCTCGGCGCCGACCTGACGGTCTCGTTCGAAGACATCACCGAGACCGCGGGCGACCTCGACCTCGACATCCTCTCGGCGACGGCCCAACTGCACTTCGGCCCGCAGAGCACGATCGACCCGTACATCGGCGGCGGCCTGGCCTACGTCAGCGGCGAAGCCGGCTCCATCGACGAGGACGAGCTGGAGTCGGTCGATCTGGAGAACGACACGAACTGGCTCGTCAACGCCGGCCTGAATCTCAACATCGGCCAGCGTTTCTCGGTCTTCGTCGACGGCAAGTACGTGATGTACGAGGCGCGCGGTGAAGGCGATCCCGACGGGGACGCGCTGGACATCAACCCGCTCATCGTCTCGGGCGGACTGAAGCTGCGCTTCTGACCGACGCGTGCGGGTGGGACAGGCAGGATTGCCTGTCCTCCAAACCCGAGGGCGCAGGTGGCAGAGCGCGGGGCGCAGGAGCGACGGGCGGGGCGTGGTGCTTCTACTGCGCCCTGCGCCCTGCCACCTGCGCCCTCAGTGCGCTTACGACGCCTTGCGGACGCGGCCCGTCGAGGTGGTCGTGCGCGGCCGCGCGGCCGGCTCCACGTCGCGGCGCTCGGTGCCGTTCCACTCGCGGCGGCTGTTCAGCCAGACCACGAGACCGGTGGCGATGGTGATGGCACCCAGCGAGACCACGAGCACTTCCGGATTGCGCTTCAGGTAATCGGTGACGTCGTCGAACAGCTCGTCGAGATCGGTCTCCTCGAACTTCGATTTCACCCGTCCCATGACGAGGTCGACGAGTCCCAGCTTCTCGACCAGGTCGAGCAGCGCATCGGTGCCGACCGCGGACGTGACGACGCTCCGCAGCATGTCCGAGCCCGAGCTGCTCCCCCGGCTCGAACCTTTCTTTTTCCCAGTGGCCATAGTTCCTCCTGCGGCCACAGATTGCGATTCTCGGACCAGCGCAGAGCTCACGCCATCTTCGGCGCCTTGCGCGCCTTCGTGGCCTGCTCGAAGGCGTACGCGTACTTCAGCAGCGCCGGCTCGCTCCACGCGCCGGCGAAGAACGACAGCCCCACCGGCAGCCCGAACGCGTCGCCGGCCGGCACCGTGATGTGCGGGTAGCCCAAGACCGCCGACGCGGCCGAGTAGCCGCCCGAGTAGTGATCGCCGTTGATCAGGTCCGTCGTCCAGACCGGACCGCCCGTCGGCGCGACCAGCGCGTCCAGCTTGTGCTTCTTCATCGTCGCGTCGATCCCCTGCGCGCGCGACAGGCGATGATTCTTCGCCAGCGCCTTTTTGTACTTTGCGGTGAGCGGACCTTTCTCCTGCGCCATCACGAAGATCTCCTGGCCGAAGTAGGGCATCTCGCGGTCGCGATTCTCTTCGTTGAACTTGATCAGGTCCGCCAGCGTGCGCGACTTCACGTTCGCATTCGCCGTCGCCAGGTACGCGTTGAGATCGTGCTTGAACTCGTACAGCAGCACCTCGAACTCCGAGTCGCCGAACTGGTTGTGCGTGGCGAGATTGGCCGGGTCGACGACCGTCGCGCCGAGCTTCGTCAGCGCGTCGAGGGCGTCCTTCATCACCCGGTCGACGTGATCGTTGAAGCCGAAGTGCTGCCGCGCCACGCCGATGCGCGCGCCGCGCAGGCCGTCCGGATCGAGGAACCGCGTGTAGTCCGCGTGGACGTGTCCGCGGCTCGTCGCCGTGACCGCGTCGAGCGAGTCGACGCCAGCGATGACGCCGAGGAGGATCGCCGCGTCGGTGACGGTACGGGTCATCGGGCCGGCCGTGTCCTGGCTGTGCGAGATCGGGATGATGCCGCTGCGGCTGACCAGGCCGACCGTCGGCTTGAGACCCACCAGACCGCAGGAAGACGACGGGCAGACGATCGAGCCGTCGGTCTCCGTCCCGATGCCCACCGCCGCGAAGTTCGCGGCGATCGCCGCACCGGTCCCCGAGCTCGAGCCGCAGCAGTTGCGGTCCAGCGAGTACGGATTGTTCGTCAGGCCGCCGCGCGCGCTCCAGCCGCTGGTCGAATGTGTGGAGCGGAAGTTCGCCCACTCGCTGAGGTTCGTCTTGCCGACGAGCACCGCGCCTGCTTCGCGGAGCCGCTTGACGATGTGCGCGTCGCGCGCGGCGACGTTCTCGGCGAGTGCCAGCGAGCCGGCGGTGGTGCGCATCCGGTCCGCGGTGTCGATGTTGTCCTTGATGACGACGGGGATGCCGTGCAGCGGCCCGCGGACGCGCCGCGCTCGGCGCTCCGCATCGCGCGCGTCGGCGATGGCCAGCGCGTCGGGATTCAGCTCGATCATGGAGTGAATGCTCTTGTCGAGCGCCGCGATCCGCGCCAGATACGCCTCGGTCAGCGCGCGTGACGAGTAGCGCTGCATCCCGGCCAGCGTCAGCTCCTCGAGCGGAATGTCCTGTGCCAGCGCGCCGAGGGGAAAGGCTAGGGCGGTGGCGCCGAGGCCGGCGATGCGGATGAAGTCGCGGCGATGAAGGTCATTCATGCCGCGGGATTGTAGACGCGGCGCGGCCTCAGTCCGCCCGCTAAGCAGGATGCCTCGCATTGGAGCCACGGAAGGGAGACGACGATAGGCCTCCGGCGGGCCGGTGCGACCGGTCGTCTTTC